>JAABUZ0100008190.1_pt1 | contig 12360 bp, 12 predicted proteins | sample 5562091 | NCBI WGS metagenome assembly JAABUZ01 (sample SAMN12813069, study PRJNA571459) | rock metagenome | isolation source: Antarctica rocks | place: Antarctica: Victoria Land, Linnaeus Terrace sud | collected 2015-12-21 | reverse complement strand
CGCCGGAGGAGGCGTGCTTTTCGAGCGGCGGTGCGGCGCTTAGCCCGCTGCGGCTGGTGCGCCCTCCACCCCGCGCCGCCAGCGGATCTCAGCGTCGAGGAAGTCGTCGATGTCGCCGTCGAGCACAGCCCCGGTGTTGCCCGTCTCCACGTCGGTCCGCAGGTCCTTGACCAGCTGGTAGGGCTGCAGCACGTAGTTGCGGATCTGCGAGCCGAAGCTCACGTCCTGCGGGCCGCCGGTGATGCGCTGCTTCTCGGCGGCCTCGTCCTGGCGCCGCCGGTCGAGCAGCTTGGCCGAGAGGACCAGGAGGGCGGCAGCCTTGTTCTGCAGCTGTGAGCGCTCGTTCTGACAGGTCACCACGATGTTGGTGGGCAGGTGGGTGATGCGCACCGCCGAGTCAGTGGTGTTGACCCCCTGCCCGCCCGGGCCGGAAGAGCGGAAGATGTCGATCCTCAGGTCCTTCTCGTCGATCTCGACGTCGTCGCTCTGCTCGACCGACGGGGTGACCTCGACACCGGCGAACGAGGTCTGCCGCCGCGCCTGGTTGTCGAACGGGCTGATGCGCACCAGCCGGTGGACCCCGTGCTCGCTGCGCAGCGTCCCGAAGGCGAACGGGGCGCTGATCTTGAATGTAGCGGACTTCAGGCCGGCCTCCTCGGCGTAGGAGGTGTCGAGCACCTCGGTCGGCCAGCCCCGGCGCTCCGCCCAGCGCAGGTACATCCGTAGCAGCATCTCGGTCCAGTCCGCGGCATCGACCCCACCGGCCCCTGCGGACAGCTGCATGATCGCCTCACGCGCGTCGTACTCCCCCGACAGCAGGGTGCGCACCTCGAGTGCGGCGACCTCGCGCCGCAGGGCGGGCATCTCCCCCTCGGCCTCGGCGAGCAGGTCGTCGTCGCCGAGGTCGGCCGCGGCCTGCAGGTCGTCGAGCCTGGTGCGCAGCGCGTCGATCCGGGTGAGGTCGGCGCGGACCCGGGACATCTTGCTGGTGACGGCCTGCGCGCGCGGCTGGTCGCTCCAGAGCTCGGGGTCGGCGGCCTGCTGCTCGAGGTCGGCGAGCTCGCTGCGCATACTCGGCAGATCGAGCACCAGCTCGATCCCCGCCAGGGTGCTCTCGAGCTCCTTCAGCTCGGTCAGGAAGTCGCCAGGCATGCTTTCGAGCGTACGGCTGGTCAGCTGGTGATGTCCTTGCTGGAGAAGTACGCCCAGGACGCGCCGAGCAGGACGACCACGTAGACGGCCTGCAGCGCAAGCCCGCGTTCGACGCTGCGCCAGAGGATCGGGCTGCGGAACAGGTCGACGAACGCGAACCAGTAGTGCGTGGGCAGGTAGGGCGCGACCGCCCCCGCGGCGTCGAGCGCGTCGAGCACGGTGCTGCTGACCAGGACCGCGAGCGCACCCAAGGAGGCGGCCAGGGGCTGCGAGACGATCGTGGAGAAGAACAGCCCGAACGATGCGACCCCGAGCATCGACACGCCCACGTAGAGCACTGAGACGACGATGCGGAGCACAGCGTCGGCGCCGCGGATCGGCGGTCCGCCCGACAACGTCGGCAGGCCGCCCCCCGGGGTGACTGTGAACAGCAGCGACCCGATGGCGAACCCGGCGGCCGACACCAGCAGCACCGCGACGAGCACGAAGGTCGCGACGGAGGCGAGCTTGGCCACCAGCAGCCGGGTGCGCGCGACGGGGCGGACCAGCAGGTAGCGCAGCGTGCCGGTGGCTGCCTCACCGGCGATGGAGTCCCCGGCGACGACCAGCACCGCCACCGGCAGGAACAGCGGCAGGACGATGGCGAGCGCGCCCGCTGCGAACAGCTGCCCGTTGCCGAGGATCTGGGCGAGGAAGGGCGGGCCCGTCCCCGGCCGTGGGGCGACGCCGGTGGCTGCCACGAAGATGGCGACGGTCGTGGGCAGCCCGGCGAGCAGCAGCAGCGAGACCCAGGTCCGCGGGCGGCGCATGAGCAGGGCGAGCTCGACCCTGATCACGAGAACACGCTCGACTCGGTCAGCTCGAGGAACGCGTCCTCAAGGGTCCGGCGCTCGATCGTCAGCTCACCGATACGCACGCCCTGCCCCACGAGCAGGGCGTTGACCGACGCCGCATCATCGGTGCGCACCAGCAGCCGGCCGGGGGTGCCGTTGACGCCGGGCGCGCCGGCCTCGACCCTGCGTCCGAGCAGCTCGCGGGCGCGCGCCACGTCATACGTGCTGAGCACCACCCGCCCCGTGGGACGCCGTAGCGCGTCGACCGCGTCCTGGGCGACGAGGCGCCCGTTGCTGACGATGCCGACCTTGGTGCAGAACGACTCGACCTCACCGAGCAGGTGGGAGGACAGGAAGACCGTGGTGCCGCCGAGGTTCAGGTCGACGAGCAGGTCGCGGATCTCGCGGATACCCTGCGGGTCGAGGCCGTTGGTCGGCTCGTCGAGCACCAGCAGGGTCGGCCGGTGCAGCAGGGCACCCGCCAGGCCCAGCCGCTGTTTCATCCCGAGCGAATAGGCCTTGACCGGGCGATCGTCGACGCCGTCGAGCGCGACCCGGCCGAGCGCGGCCTCGATTCGGCCGCGGCGGCCCTTCTCGCGGCCGCCGGGGCCGGCGGCGTCGCGCACCGCGAGGTTGCGCCGCCCCGACAGGTGCGGGTAGAAGGCCGGCGCCTCGATGAGCGCCCCGACCTTCGGCAGCACCTTCAGGGCCCGGCGCGGCATCTGCTCGTCGAGTACGCGCACCGTCCCCGAGGTCGGTGACACCAGCCCGAGCAGCATCCGCACAGTGGTGGACTTGCCTGAGCCGTTGGGCCCGAGGAAGCCGTACCGATCGCCCTCGCGGACGTCGAGGCCCACATCGTCGACGACGGTCAGCTTGCCGAACCGCTTGGTCAGCCCCTCGGTGCGGATCACGGGGAGCTCCCGGTCAGCGTCAGGGGCGCGGGCGGCGGTGCCGGTGCCGGTGCCGGTGGCCGAGCCGCGTCGTGCCGGCGCTGCTCGGCCGCCCGGCGCGCCCGCTCCTGCGCCAAGCGCGCCTGCTCCTGCGCCTGCGCCTGGCGCGCCTGCTCCTGCTGCAGGCTGAGCGGCGGATGGTCGGCGAGCTGCTGGGCCATGCGCAGCAGGACCGCCCGGGTCACGGTTCCGGCGAGGATGTAGCCACGGTCCTCGTCGGTGAAGACCAGCGCGCTGAGCAGCGGCGACGCCAGCTCGCTCGCCATGCCGAACGGCTCCCTGACCGGTGGCCGCGCCGGGCTGTCGAGCTGCTGGCGCACCGCCTGTGCCGCGGAAGCGTCGACGGGCACGACGACGACGAGGCTCACGCCCGAGCCGTAGGTCGCGACGAACGGCCGCGCGGTGCTGCGCAGCGGCAGGCCGCCGATCGATGCAGGCAGCCGGTAGGGCGGTGCGAGTGAGCCGCTGGTGTCGGGCGGCGTCGACTCCACGTCGGCGCTGCGGTCCTTGCTGGGGTCGAAGGCCAGGTCGGCAGGGGCGGGCGGTCCCGTCCGCAGGTCGAGGAACGACGTGCGGTAGGCATTGTGTGCGCCGACCGCGTCGACCTCCACATCCAGCGGCAGACCCGTCTGGGCGTCGGCCCAGACCCGCACCTCCTGCACCAGGCTGCCGGGATCCCGCGGGGTCCAGGCAAGTCCGACGGCCGAGCGTCCGGCGACCCGCCGGGCCGGGATGCCGTGGATCCGGCCGGTGCTGACATCGGCCGGGGTCGCCGCCCCCAGCAGCCGGCGGCCGAGCGTGGATGGCAACGCATCGGGCGGCTCGGGAGTCTGGACGGCGGGGGTGCCGGTCATCGCGGTCGCGCGGCGGGGTCCGGAGTCCCAGACCCAGGTCAGCCCGCGGTCACGCCTGACGTCGTACTCGTTGGCTTCCGTCACGCGGTCGACCCGGTATGACTCGACGCCGGCCCACCAGACGCGCAGCTGGCTGGTCTCGGACAGCAGGCCACCGACCTGGCCACCGACCAGGTCGATCGCTGGAAGGTTCAGCCCCCCGTGCGAGACGGCGTAACCGGTGAACGCGACCGGGCCCGAGCCGTTGATCCGGGTGAGCAGGGCACCAGGAGCGACCGACGGTGCCGACACCGGCAGCGCGCCCACGGCTGCCGGCAAGGTGACGAGGGCGGCGACGAGCGTACCCACCACGGCCCAGCGGCGCCGCGCGCCGTCACGCGCGAGCGGACCGTCAGCCCACCACCGGGCCACCAGCACCCTCGGGCCCCGGCGGTGCCGCCCCCGGCGGACAGGCGGAGCCGGACTCGGCGGAAACGCACCGGCTGGGAGCGCACCGGAACCGCTCGCCACTAGGCCTCGAGGACGATGGCCAGCCCCTGACCGACCCCGATACAGATCGCCGCCAGCCCCCACCCGCCGCCACGGCGGACCAGCTCGTGGGCGAGCATCCCGACGATGCGGCCGCCGGAGGCGCCGAGCGGGTGCCCGATCGCGATGGCGCCGCCGTTGACGTTGACGATGGCGGGGTCGAGCTCGGGCCAGTCGGCCAGGCAGGCGAGCGACTGAGCGGCGAAGGCCTCGTTCAGCTCGACCACCGACAGCTCACCCCACCCGATGCCCGCCTTCGCCAGCGCGCGGTTGGCAGCCTCGACCGGGCCGATGCCGAACGCGTCGGGGTCGACGCCCGCGACTCCCCGGCCGGCGACGCGCGCCATCGGGGGCCTCCCGATCTCGTCGGCGACTGCGGCGTTACCCAGCAGCACCGCCGAGGCGCCGTCGTTCAGCGGCGAGGCGTTGCCCGCCGTAATGGTCCCGTCGGAGCGGAAAGCCGGCTTGAGCCGGGCCATCCCCTCGATGCTCGCGGTCGGCCGGATGCACTCGTCGCGCTCGATGTCGGTGCCGGGCACGGCGACGACCTGGTCGGCGAAGAAGCCGGCATCCCAGGCTGCTGCGGCGCGGTGGTGGCTGGTGACGGCGAACTCGTCCTGCGACTGCCGGTCGATCTTGTAACGCTCGGCCAGCTGCTCGGTGCTCTCCCCCAGCGAGGTAGTCCACTGCTCCGGCATCCGCGGGTTGACCATGCGCCAGCCGAGCGTGGTGGAGTGCAGCGTCTCGTGCCCCCGCGGGTAGCCCTTGCTGGGCTTGAGCAGCACCCACGGTGCCCGCGACATCGACTCCACGCCGCCTGAGATCATCAGCGAGGCGTCGCCGACCGCAATGCTGCGGCTCGCCTGGAACGTCGCCTCCAAGCCCGAGCCGCACAGCCGGTTGACGGTCGCCCCGGGCACGCTCGTCGGCATCCCGGCCAGCAGCGCGGCCATGCGGGCGACGTTGCGGTTGTCCTCGCCGGCCGCGTTGGCGTCGCCGAGGAGTACGTCGTCGACCCTGGCGGGGTCGAGGCCCGGGCTGCGCTCGAGCAGCCCCTTGACCACCGCGGCTGCCAGGTCGTCGGGACGGGTGTCGGCGAGCGCACCGCCGTAGCGGCCGAAGGGGGTCCGGATCGCGTCGAGAACGTAGACGTCGTCTGTCGAAGCCATACGGCGACGGTAGCCCGGCAGGCTGACATTTTCCTGCGCGTGTCCCCCGGGAGGGTGGCCGCCCGGCGGCTGGAGCAGCTAGAAGTCGAGGCTGTCGTCGAGCAGCCGCGCCGCCATCGCCGCGACCGGCGAGCGCTCGGCGCGGGTCAGCGTGACGTGGCCGAACAGGGGGTGGCCCTTCAGCCCGTCGACCACCGTCACCACACCGTCGTGCCGCCCGACGTGCAGGTTGTCCCGCTGCGCGATGTCCCAGCAGAGCACCGCCCGGCTGTCGACGCCGAGCCGCGACAACGCGGCCAGGAGCACGGTCCGCTCGATGTTCTGCACCTCGTCGATCACCGCCCAGGTGCTCGTGAGCGTCCGGCCGCGGATGTGGGTCAGGGGCAGGATCTCCAGCAGCCCGCGCTGGCGGACCTCGTCGAGCACGTCGGGGTGGGTCACGGACTCGAGCGCGTCGAAGACGGCGGCCGCCCAGGGCTCCATCTTCTCGTCCTGGCTGCCCGGCAGGTAGCCCAGGTCCTGCCCTCCCACCGCGTACAGCGGGCGGAAGACGACAACCTTGCGGTGGGTGCGCTGCTCGAGCACGGCCTCGAGGCCGGCGGCGAGTGCGAGCACGGTCTTGCCGGTGCCGGCCGGGCCGCCGAGGCTGACCACCCCCAGCTCGGGGTCGGCGAGCAGGTCCAGAGCGATGCGCTGCTCCGCCGAGCGCCCGGTCACGCTCCACAGCTGCCGGTCGCTCGGCACCAGCGAGATGCGCTTGTCCGGCCGCACCCGGGCCAGGGCGGAGTGGCTGCCGTTGGACAGCACCAGCCCAGTGTTGACCGGCTGCGCGGCGACCTCGTCGAGCTCGTCGCACAGGTCGCCGTCGAGGTCGACGTAGCGGACGGCGAACAGCCGGTCGATCACCGACGACGAGACGGTCAGCTCCTGCATGCCGGTCCACACCGTGTCGGTCACGAGCCGCCTGCGGTACTCCTCGGCGGGTAGCCCCGCGACGGCGGCTTTGAGGCGCAGCGGCAGGTCTTTGCTGACCAGCACGACGTCGTGGCCGTCGCCGGCGAGGTTCGCGGCGACCGCGAGGATCCGGTTGTCGTTGCCGTCGCCCGCAAGCCCGGCCCGCAGCCCCGGTGGCAGTCCGGCGAGGTCGCGGTGGTTCAGCTCGACGCGCATGGTCCCGCCGCTCGCATTGACGGGGATCGGGTCGTGCAGCGAGCCCGCCGCGAGCCGCAGCCGCTCCAGGCTGCGCAGCACCTCGCGCGCGGCCCAGCCCAGCTCAGGGTGGTGGCGCTTAGCCTCCAGCTCGGTGATCACGGTCAGCGGCAGCACGACCGCGTGCTCGTCGAAGGCGCGCAGCGCACCAGGGTCGGACAGCAGGACGCTGGTGTCGAGCACGTAGGTCTTGCGGGTGGACGTCGAATCGGGGGATGTCAGCACGAAGAACCTCGAGGGGGCCAGGAGGGGGACGGACCGGGGGTGGCGCATGGGCGCCGCGGCAGCACGCAGGAGGTGACCGGCGGCGAGGCGGTGGACCCCGGGCGGCCGCTCGACCCGTCACCACCGCCGGCGCCGTCTCGGGCGCGGTGCGGCCGGCTCCCTCGTCGCTGCCTGTACTGGTGCCACTGCCGCCGACGCTAGGTCGCGGGCCCCCCGGCATCCGGAAGGCGCGCCCGAACAGCACGCCAACACGCCGAGAACGGCGGGCCGGCCGGCCCGCCGTTCTCGTCCTGCATGCCCGTCTCGTCACGATGACGGCCGGGCGCCGGCTGCGTGCTACTGCGCCGGCTTGAGCTCCTTCTTCAAGATCTTGCCGGTCGGGCCCTTCGGCAGGCCGTCGCGGATCTCGACCGTGCGGGGGTACTTGTAGGCCGCGACCCGCTCCTTGACGAAGTCGATGATGTCGGCCTCCTTCGCGCTCGCCCCCGGCTTGAGGGAGACGACTGCGTAGATCTCCTCGCCCAGCTTCGGGTCGGCCACACCGATGACGGCGGCCTCGGCGACGGCCGGGTGGGTGTAGATCACCTCTTCGATCTCACGGGGGTAGACGTTGTAGCCGCCCCGGATGATCAGCTCTTTCTTGCGGTCGACGATGAACAGGAACCCGTCGTCGTCGAGGTAGCCCAGGTCACCGCTGTGGAACCAGCCGCCAGCGAACGCCTCGGCCGTCGCCTCGGGGTTGTTGTAGTAGCCGTTCATGACGTTGAAGCCGCGGATGACGACCTCGCCGACATTGTCCTTGCCGGCCGGCAGCGGCTCGCGGTCGTCGTTCCAGATCTGGACGTCGACCCCCCAGATGGGCTTGCCGACGCTGTACACCTTGCGCTCCTGGGCGCTGACGTTGAACGTCGTGGTCGACGCCGTCTCCGACAGGCCGTACCCCTCGAGGATGGTGACGCCGAAGGTCTGCTCGAACGTGTCGATGACCTCCGCAGGGATCGCGGCGCCGCCCGAGACCGCGATGCGCAGCGAGGAGACGTCGGCGTTCTTGGCGTCGGGGTGGTGCAGCAGGCCAAAGAACATGGTGGGGACACCCTCGAACACGGTGACCTTGTCGCGCTCGATGACCCTGAGCACGGTGGCGGGGTCGAAGCGCGGCACCAGGGTCATCGTCCCGCCCAGCAAGATGTTGATGTTCATGATGCTGGACAGCCCGAAGACGTGGAACAGCGGCAGCACGACGATGACGGTGTCGTCCTCGTGGTACTCGAACAGGCCGCCGGGCACATCGGCGTTCATGTAGAGCGTGAAGTGCGAGAGCTCGGCGCCCTTCGGCTTGCCGGTGGTGCCCGAGGTGTAGATGATCACGGCGGTGTCGGTAGGGCTGCGCATGGCCATCTGCGGGCCCGGCTCGTCGCCGCCGAGAAGCTGCTCGAACGGCACGCCAGCCTGCGACTCGGGCGAGCCCGGCACGTTGACGACGTAGACGCTGCCCACGCCCGCCGATGCCGCGCCCTTGGCGGCCTCGTCGGCGACCCCGGCGAACGTGATCAGCGCCTTGGCTTGCGAGTCGCCCAGGTAGAACGCGACCTCCGGACCCTTCAGGAGCACATTCATTGGCACGACGACGCCGCCGGCCTTGAGGATGCCGAAGTAGCCGAGTACGAACTGCGGCAGGTTGGGTAGCTGCAGGCCGACCGAGTCACCCGGCTCGATCCCGGCCGTCGTCAGGTTCGCGGCGATCCGGTCCGACATCGCGTCGAGCTGGGTGTAGCTCACGCGCACGTCGTCAAGGATGACCGCGGTCTTGTCAGGGTTCCCCTTCGCGGACTCTCGCAAGATCACGGCGAGGTTGAAGTCCATACAAGCCCTCCGTAGCTGCTCTGCGGCGCCGCCCTAGCCAGCGTGGCACCTGTCGATGAGTTCGGCGTGTGATGCGACATCACGGGACGTGACAGCGCTCACCTGCCCCCTGCCGGCTGTCCCAATCAGGGCACCCGCGTCAACGGGGACCGTCCGGATCTGGCGCCGGCGGACCTCCCGTCGTCGGTGGTCGTCTGCCCGGCCGTCGCCCGGCGCGTGCTCGCGCTGACCGCAGTGAGAAGGTGAGGCGAGGCGAGGGAGGCAGCATGACATCCGCGGTGGTCACGTCGCAGACCGGCACCAGCCTGCAGCGGCTGGCCGAGAGCGCGACCAAGCGCACGGGCGCGGGCTCGCTGCTGCTGTTCGAGGGTCAGCGGTGGTCGGGCGAGCAGCTGGCCGAGCGGGCCAGGCGGCTCTCGGGCGGACTGCGGGCGGCAGGACTGGGGCGCGGCGACCGCGTCGTCGTCTGCATGGCGAACTGCCCCGAGGTCGGCATCACGTATTCGGCGGTGTGGCGGGCCGGGGCCGTGACCACGCCGGTGATCTTCTTGCTGAGCGCCGACGAGCTGCGTCACGTGCTCGACGACAGCGGGGCATGCTTCGTCGTCACCACCCCCGAGTTCCTGCCGAAGGTGGCCGAGGCAGCCCGGGGCGTCGCGTCACTTCGCGGGATCATCCTCCTGGGCGATGCCGGGGGCGCCGTCGAGGCGCTTCGGCCCGACCAGCCGGTTCTGGCCTTCAGCGAGCTGGAGGCAGCAGCCGAAGGCTCGCTGGTCGACACGCCCTCGACCGACATGGCCGCACTGCTCTATACCGGGGGCACGACGGGCCGCTCGAAGGGCGTGATGCTCAGCCACGACGCCATGTCGGCGGCGGCCTGGGCTGCGACGACCGTGTCGTTCCAGCCCGAGCTGCGCGTCTCGCTGCTCCCCCTGCCCCTGTCGCACGTCTACGGGCTGATGGTCAACGTGATGGGCCTGCACACGCCGCTTCCCGGGACGGCTGTCGTCATGCGCTGGTTCACGGCCGACGGCTGGTTGCGGCTCGTCGAGCAGGAACGGGTGCAGGTCGCGAGCGTGGTCCCGTCGATGTTGCAGCTGCTCCTGGCTCAGCCGCTCGAGCAGCACGACCTCACCTCGCTCGAGCGGGTCTCGAGCGGCGGCGCCCCGCTGTCGCGGGAGGTCACCGATGCCTTCGTCCGCCGGATCCCGGGCGTCGAGATCTCCGAGGGGTACGGCTGCACCGAGACGGCGGCACTGATCTCGATCTCGCCGGCCGGCGGGGTCCGTGCCGGGAGCGTCGGGCAAGCAGCCCCGGGTATCGAGCTTCGGATCGAGCCGCCGGACGGCGCGTTCGACGCCGGTCCGGGCGTCGACGGGGAGATCTGCGTTCGTGGACCGATGCTCATGTCGGGCTACTGGCACTCGCCGCAGGAGACGGCGACAGTGCTGCGCGACGGCTGGCTGCACACCGGCGACATCGGGCACGTCGACGACGACGGGTACCTCTACATCGTCGACCGCATCAAGGATCTAGTTATTCGGGGTGGCTTCAACGTCTACCCCAGCGATGTCGAGGACGCGATGCTCGGCCATGCCGACGTGGTGGCGTGTGCGGTCGTCGGCCGGCCGGACCGCACGTACGGCGAGGAGGTCGTCGCGTTCGTCCAGCTGCGCCCCGGCTCGACAGTGACGGCTGACGACCTGGTCGCGCACGGGAGGGCGCACGTGGCGGCGAACAAGTACCCGCGGGAGGTGGTCATCGTCGATGCCGTGCCGCTGACCAGTGTCGGCAAGACCGACCGCAAGGCGCTGCGCAAGACGCTGCTGGCACCCGTGGAGTAAGGGCGCGCCGCGCCGGGTGATCACCTGCATTGACAGCTTCCACAGACCCGCTATGGCCCAGTCAACCCTGTCAACCGGTTCGACGATGCCTCAGCCCGGGCGCGCACGGTCACCGGGGCGATGCCGAGCAGCCGGGAGACGGGCAGGGTCACCGTCCGGCTGCCCGTGACGACAATGCGGTCTGCCCCACTCGCGCTGCCGCTCAGACTCGCCGTCAGCGCCGAGTCCGGCGCCGCCTCCGCCTGGTAGTGCGCCACGGCGCCCTGCACCTGCGCGAGCGGCAACGTGGTGGAGGCCGCCCGGTGGTAGACGCCGGGCACATCGACGGACTGCGCTCCGGCCAGCGATGCGCCGTCACACGCCGAGGCGAGCGCCCGACGGGCGAGGAAGACCGCGGATGCATCGATGACCACGGCGACCAGGCCGAGCGCAATCACGACGTAGCCGAGCGTCAGGAGCAGGATGGTGCCGCTGTCGCCACGCGGCTGGCGTCCCTCAGGGCACGGCTGGCACGGCTGGTGCGGCGGGCACGTCATGACCGTCACCGACGTTCCCGGAAGGCGTCGACGGCCACCGAGTAGGTGCCGTTGACCGTGACCGAACCGGCTCCGCTGAGGGGGCCGCGGGCGGTTAACGGCAGCGCGGCGGCGGTCCGGACGCAGACCGTGAAGCGGGTCCCGGGGGCCAGTGACGGCGACCCGCCGTCCCCGCACGAGCCGTAGCCGACCGTTGCGCCGGCGTGCAGACCCTGGTCCTCGAGGGCCAAATCAGCCGCCGCTTGTGCGCGCTGCATTCCCGCTCCAGCACTTGGTGCCGTGGCAAACGCGCGCCCAGCCTCGCGAGCCGCCTGCGTCACAGCAAAAGCCGCCCGCTGGATCTGGAAGACGGTCACGAGCAGGTACACCAGCGGCAGCGGCAGCAGCAGGGACAGCCCGATGAACTCGATCAGAGCTGAGCCATCCTCGGCACTGGCTCGGTGCTGCCAGCGGCTCACTGTGCAGTCTCCTTCACGGCTCGAGCAGTGACGTGCAGCGGCACGGAGACGCCGAGGGGGAGGAAGGTCAGCCGCATCCGCCCGTCGCACGTCACCGTGGCGAGCGGCAGGCCGCCGGGGCCGACGGTGCTGCCACCGGTGCAGCGCACCTCCCGGGCCGCGCCCGCCAGGCTGTGCGCGATCAGTGCCTGCGTCCACGGGCCGCCCGAGGACGGGTCGACGCCAAGGTTGGCGGCGTGCCGAGCCCCCTCGGCGGCGTCGGCGGCAAGCACGTTGCGCGTGTGCAGGACGAGCCCCACCTGGACCACGCCGAGGAAGACGAACAGCAGTAGCAGGCCGACGAGGACGAACTCGACGACGGCCGCCCCGTTGTCGGGCGCGCGGTCAGCCGCACGGGCGTCTCGCCTGACCACGCGTGCCCCGGCAGCGAAGCGGGTCAGCCGCTGACCGAGTCGATGGCCTTCGTGAAGGCTGACGTCAGCTTCGGGCCGGCGAGTGCCAGCAGCGCGACGACGAGGCCGGCCGTCATCACCGTCACCATGACCCAGCCTGGGACGTCGCCGCGCTCGCGGTCGTCGCCGGCGACGAAGCCGCGGAGGCGGTCGAGGACACCGTCGAGGAAGAACAGCAGGTGCATGGCAGATCTCCTTATCCGCTGGAAAACGTGAGGCTCACGAGAGCCGGGTAGGTCGCGAAGACAACGGTGACGGGCAACACCAGGAAGACGACGGGGATC
>JAABUZ0100008189.1_pt1 | contig 12360 bp, 12 predicted proteins | sample 5562091 | NCBI WGS metagenome assembly JAABUZ01 (sample SAMN12813069, study PRJNA571459) | rock metagenome | isolation source: Antarctica rocks | place: Antarctica: Victoria Land, Linnaeus Terrace sud | collected 2015-12-21 | reverse complement strand
CCCTGCAACATCGCACGGTCGCCATCCCGCAAGACCAATGCAGCAATAGTCGTCGGCATACGACATGGTCTCAACAACGACGCGTAAAGTCACTTACGACACGCGACACTAGCAACTCGGGCGTCTGCCCTTCGTTGAGGAGAATGTCTCCCGGCACCAGCTTGAATCGTTCAAACGAGCCCTCTGGCCAGTGCATCTGATAGATGCTTCGGGTTTCAATCCGGTCCTCAAAAACATTGGCGACGCGCAGATACGACTTCATGTTCGGGCCGAAGTGCCAATCAGGATGGCGCTGGCGACCCAGATCGACCCTGCCCGCTTGGTCGACTATCGTCGCCTTCCATTCCGCTGGATAGTCAGCAACCTCAGGAACAAGCCCCAGCAGCACACTTTTGTGTAGTGCCTTCAGCCGACGCTCGGCGGTTCCAAGGCTGCTTTCGGCCGCATCGAGGTGAGATAGGTGACCCTCAAGCACCTCGACGATCCGCAGCTGATCAATGAACGGCGGAAGAAGCGTGGGAAGCTCGCGCAGCTGTCGTTGCGGCAGGTGTTGAATCGTTGAGCCAGTCGCACGCGCCGCTAAGACTCCGGTGTCCGCGTAGTGCATCAGCAGGTACATCAGCCATCGAAGGTCGAGGTCGCCCCGGCTTCGAACACGATGGAGCGCCTTTGGGTAGGCCACGGGCGCACGGCCTCCTGACCAGATGGCGGCACGTCCGATCTCGCCGCCTTCGCATACCAGCAGGTCCCCGGATTCAAGCGAGAAGCGCTCGCATTCCTCCACGCTGAGATCTACGCTCAGGACATCGTCGGCATCGATGCGCCCCCATTGGACGTTGGCGTTCCTCAGGTAAGGAACGCGTATGTCACCTTTGGGACGAGCTTTGTCGAGCATCTTGCCCAGCGAGGTCTCGGCAACCTCGCCGAGAGGGAGGACTCGCCAATCTTTCGGCAATTGCGTCATCAGTTTAGAACCGCCACTGTTCGCGCCGGACGAGCTCCGTGAACCCGATGCATTCGACGCCGTGCTCGGCGGCGACATTCGGCAGCCGGATGTTCGTGCCGACCGCGCCGGCACCCGCGAACCTCTCATCGGTGACGATGACGGCTCCATGCGTGATGGCTGCCGCGATGATGAAGGGGTCGGCGGCGTTCTTCCGACCCTGGACCCAGTCCTGGTGGGCGACGCTGATCCTCTGCACGGCAGCGAGGTCAGCGCCTGTCGCTTCGAGGACTACCGAGGGGCGCAAGTTCAACCAGGCTTTGAGTGGATCGTCCTTGTGGTCGATCTCCCGCTTGGCCTCGCTCGGCAGGATTGCCCGTCCCGACGCCATGAGCTCCTCGATCTTCTCCCACACGCTGGGATACAGCTCCATCGGCTGGTCGCGATTGAGCTTGATCAGCGGTGAGGAATCGAGCACATATTCGACACTGCTCACCGGAGGCTGCCGGCCAGGGCGCGCTCCAGCCGCTCGACCGTTCCGACCCTGGCGTCCAGCAGATAGGTGGCATCGGTCAAGGAGATCGCCTCGGCGTGCATGGCATCCACGACCGCTGCGATGTAACGATCACCGAGATTGCGTCGCAGGAGCACGTGGTGAGCGGGACCGCCGGTGTCCTCCCGCTCCGCCGCGCGTCGCGCGGCCTCGGCGGCGCGTCCCAGCACCTGGCCGACGACCTCCTGCTCGATGAAGCCGAGCTCGCGCAACCGGAAGGCAGCCGTCTGGGCGCTGACCCGGAAGCCGCGGACGACAGCGTCGACCAGGTACAAGCCTCCGAAGCTCCGTGCCTCCGCGGCGAGGGCCTCATCGGGGAGGAGCACGTCGGCGGCTGTGCGGTTGCAGCGACGCTCGATGGCGACATCTTCCTGCAGCAGGCAGATCCCGCTCTCACGATGCAGAAGATGCGCCAACTCGTGCAGCGCCGTAAAGCACCGTGCCTGGGCGGCGTCGGCGCCATTGAGGACGACGACCGGACAGACCGGGTGAGCCAACGAGAAGCCGCGGCATTCCTCGGGGTCGACCCGGCTCATCTGGAAGACCAAGACCCCATGCAGCTCGAGTGCCTTGATCCAGACCTTCAGGGCGGCTCCCGGATCCGCGGTGTGGCGGATCTCGTCCACGCTCACGGCAAGCCACGCTCGGATGCCGTCACCGCTCGTTGGCACCTCGTCCGTCCAGGCCCACCGAGTCCGGCCCACGAGCTCCAGGTAGGAATCCCTGCGCTCCTGGGCACTGCGCACCTCGCGACGGAGACGCGGGCTCATGGCCCCCTCGCGCGAGCGGAAGTCCGGGGGCAGGAGCGCGTGCTCGACCGGCGGCGCCGGAGTGAGGAAGAACGCCACTGGCCGTCGCAGGGCGTCGGCGAGAGCTCGCAGTTGGGAAAGCGTGGGCTTGGCCGTGCCCGCTTCCCACTCGCGGGCGACGTCGGGCTTCACGCCAGTGACCCGCGCCACGTCGTCCGTGGTCAAGCCCGCGTCCTCCCGCGCCCAACGCAGCACGGCCGGGGTCACCGGTGCGTCAGGGGTGCGAGCCACGAGGGTCAGTCTCGCCTATGGGTAGGACAGGGTTTGCGTCAGGTGGTCAGGTCGACATTGAGCTGCTCCAGGTAGCGGGCAGCGTCGTCCCCGAGATCCCGTAGGGCTCCTTCGACTCCCCCGCGCTCGGTGAAGGGGGCATTGTCGAGGTCGTCAGCGCTCACCCCAGCGGACGTCGCGATGACGTCGGCGATGCGGTCGAGCCACCAGCGCTGCTGTTCGGTGAAGGCGGCACCGGCCTGGGCCTGTTGGGCGAGCCAGCCGGCGTACCGCTCCTCAACCTTGCTTGCGTAGGACACGAGCTCGTCGTCAGTCCCAAGGGCGAAGCGCACGAGCGAGACGAGGTCGGTGACGGTGTGCCGGTCGGCGTGACGGACCTTGTCGACGTCGATCGCCGCGTAGGCGCGCCAGATCACATCTGATGTCCAGTTGTAAGGCGGCCGCTGGATTCGCTCTGCCAGCTCGCGAAGCTCCGAGAAGGACACTCGGGCCGAGCGCGGCTGCGAGTAGAGCACCTGCAGGGCGGTGATCTCATTGCGGTGCTCGGCGAGGTAGGCCCGCCAGGACTCGACGACTGACCGAGCCCGATCGACGTCGATCACACCTCGGGCGTCGAGCAGCATGTCGACGCTGACCTCGTCGATGTACTGGTCGTGGGTTGCTCGCAACTCCAGGATCCGCTGTCGCAGCAGGGGGTTCGCGGCTAGCGGGCGGACCGCGGTATCCAGCAGCTTCTGCACCGCGGCCGCGGCATCGACGACGCCGTAGACAGTGGGCGCCTCGGCGATTACCTGTGCCTGGGCGTCTGGGTCGACCGCTGCGACCAGCTCGCGCACGACCTCCTTCAGCGGGCCGCCCGCCACCGCGTCGAGCTCCTCACGCTCGGCAGGAGTGAGCTGCAGTTCGAGCTTGGCCAGCCGCGACGCAAGAGTTGACGTCTCGTCCTCTGTCAGCGTGAGCGACGCGGCCTTGTCGAGCAGCTTCTTCAGCGAGATGCCCTTGGCCCGTTCCAGCGGCGAGGCATCGACGTACGCGTGCTCGGTCACGCCAATCGCGTCGACGAGGACGAACCTGGTCTTGGTCTCCGCGTCCGGGGTGACGGACTGGAAGTCAGCGTTGCTGATGGTCCGGGCGCCGCGGCCCTTCATCTGCTCGAAGTACGACGCTGATCGCACGTCCCGCATGAAGATCAGGCACTCCAGCGGCTTCACGTCCGTGCCGGTGGCGATCATGTCGACGGTGACGGCGATGCGCAAGCTCGACGAGGTGCGGAACTGCTGCAGCAGACCCTTCGGGTCCTTCGCCGAATAGGTGATCTTGGCGGCAAAGTGGATGCCCTTGCCGAACACCTCGCGGACGAGACCGAGAACCTCCTCGGCGTGGTGATCGTCCTTAGCGAAGACCAGCGTCTTTGGCACCGTCGTGCGCCCCGGGAAGATCTCCGTGAACAGCCGGTCGCGGAACGTCTCGAGCACCAGGCGGATCTGCGATCGCGAGGTCACCGCCCGGTCGAGCTGGGTGGCGTTGTACGAGAGGTCGTCGTCGAGGGTCTCGTAGCGCTGGCGGCGAGTGCGGCGATCACGGACCGGCACGACAGTCCCCGCGTCGACAGTGGAGCCGTGGTCGGTGATCTGCGTCTGGATGCGATACACGTCGAAGTCAACGTTGACGTTGTCGGCGACCGACTGCGCGTAGGTGTACTCCGAGACGAGGTTCTGCTGGAAGAAACCGAACGTCTGCTTGACCGGCGTGGCGGTGAGCCCCACGACGTGGGCGTCGAAGTACTCGAGCACCCCGCGCCAGACCCCGTAGATCGAGCGGTGGGCCTCGTCCACGATGACCAGGTCGAATGCCTCCGGCGGCATCTGCGCGTTGTAGACGACCTCGACCGGCGCTTCCGGGGTGTAGTCGTCGATGCCCGGATCGTCGACATCGGCGACCGGCAGGCCACGTAGCGCGACGAAAACACGCTGGATGGTCGAGATCACCACGTGAGAGGAGCCGACCATCCCGGCGCCGGTCAGCTTGTCCACGTTGTACAGCTCGGTGAAACGGCGCCCGTCATCGGGGGTGGCGTAGTTCTGGAACTCGCGCAGCGTCTGATCACCGAGGTTGTTGCGGTCGACGAGGAAGAGCACTCGGCGGAACCCGCCGTGCTTGAGCAGCCGGTACGACGACGTCACGGCGGTGAACGTCTTGCCGGCCCCGGTGGCCATCTGCACCAGCGAGCGGTCGAAGCGGCGCTCGGCCAGGCTGCGCTCGATCCCTATCACGGCCTTGATTTGAGCGGGCCGAAGTCCCGTCGTGATCAGGTCGGGCATGCGGTCGACCTTTGCTCGCCACGTCGGCGCGGTCGGGTCTGCCTCGGCATCGCGAAGGACCCGAGCTAACGTCTCCGGTCGAGGAACGGCGAAGATGCGCCGGGCGCGTGCCTCGGGGTCGTAGCCATTGGTCAGGTGCGTCTCCGAGCCCGACGCCTCGAGCACGAACGGCAGCCGACCGTCCACCGTCAAGGCCTTGAGTCGAACCTCGGGTGGCAGGCCCTCGGCATACATCGCGGACTGCCACTCGACGCCGGAGAGAGGCGTCCCCTCGGGCTTGGCCTCGATGACACCGACCGCTTGCTGGTCGACAAACAGCAGGTAGTCCGCGCGTCCGTGCCCGTGCTTCATGATCGCCTCGCGGACAGCAACACCCTGCCCGGCGAACAGGTTGAGGTCCTTGCGGTCCTGGACGCGCCAAGCGGCATCGCTCAGCTGGCGGTCGATGAGCACACGAGCACGCTGTTCCGCGGCCAGCTGCACGTCGTCCACAGCCCTGAACCTATGCGGGCATTGCCGGCTCTGAGCTGGAACGTCACTGCTCAGGTAGTGCCCAGCAAAGATGGCGCGATGGGCACTTAGCGCGTTCGGGCTACGCGGCGTCCAGCGGCGGCACGCTGCGGCTCGCGAGGTAGGCATCGAGGTCCGACTCCCAGAAACGCAGCTCGCGGCCAGCACGCGTGAACGCGACCCTGCGCTCGCTCACCATCCGGTAGATCAGCCGGCGCCCACACCGCAGGTACGTCGCAGCGCTCACCACGTCGTGCAGCAGGTCATCGCGCCGGATCGGCGTGGGCTCGCTGTCCCTCATCCTTGTGTCTCCCGTCGCCGGGCACCCGTGCGGATGCCGCTCCCTGTCACAGGGGGAGGGGCCCTGGGGTGGGGGGTTACTGCCAAAGCGCCAGGTCACGGTTAGGTCACAGGACGCTGCAGCTGCGGAGCGACGACGCGCTGCCTCAACTCTCTCGAAATGCTGCCGCCGACGCCAACTTCGCGTCGACCGCTCCTGCGCCCTATGCATCCCGACCTTGCGCGACCTTCAAGCAAGACTCGACCGCTCTCGACGACCCCTATGGACCCGCACCGGGCCTTGCCGTGACCCGCGCCCCTCCCGCTTGAACCCCCGCCCCTCCTGTCGCCGGACCCCCGCCCTCCTTTCGGCAGGAAAACAGGACACACCTCTTCCACCAACAACTCGGCGGCCCCCGCCCCCACTGCCAGCAGCCAGTCACCCTCACCGAGCTCCTTGAGCATCGCGCCGGTGGTGGCGTCGCGGTCAAGTAGCCCGTCGACGCGTAGCTGTTCGAGGACGCGACGGGCTTGGTCCTGTCCGAAACCGCGAGTCCAGCCGTTGTTGCCGTAGAGGTGCAGCCGGTCCAGCGCCTCGGTCAGCCGGGGGTCGAACGGCGCCGGCACGGGCGTTCTTCCGGTGAGATCGACTGCGCCAGCGTCGCGGACGGCGCTTGGCAGAGGGCGCAGCGCATCTTCGAGGTTGGCTCCAGCGCCGGGCGGCGAGCCGACCGCCGCTGCTCGGGCGGATGCGTGAACAGCCCGACGTCGCCCGCAGGCGACGCGGCGGACCACGCGGAGAGCAGCCGGCTGGTCGCGACCTCTTCGCCGGTTCACCACCGGTCCGGACGTGGCGGCCCGGCTCGACGCGCTGCGGGAGGCCTTCCTGCCGCAGGCGGTGATCGTGCGGACGTGCGGCCTGGAGCCCGCGGTCTACGACGTCGACGGCTCCTCGCCCCACGGCTGGCCCTGCTCACCGGCGGCTCCCTGCAGCAGTCCGTGAGTGGGAGGTGTCGGGTCGCACGCAGCTGTTCGGCGACATCGCGCAGCGCTTTAGCAGCTACGCCAAAGCCGGCGTACAAGACGGTCCAGGGCCCGCGGGCGGACCGGCGGTCGGCCCACGGTGTGGACGCCGGCGAAGCTGGCCACCGCCCGCGCCATGTCCACCTCGGGTGACCACGACGTCGCCACCATCGCCCGCGTCCTCGGGGTGAGCCGGGCCTCGGTCTACCGCGGCCTGGCCGACGTCCCCGGGGCCGACGCCAGCCCCTGACCCTCCACGCGCGGTGCCGACCTCACCGTCCGGCTAACCCCGCCCCCCACTGTCCCAAGCCAGCCCGATCCCGTCCCGGGGTCGGGCTTTCCTCCCGAGACCGAAGGGCTACTCGATAGGCCGCCCCGAAGCGACGGTGGTCCGCACCATGTGAAGGCGGAACGGTTCGAGTAGTTGCCGGGTGTACGTGGCGGGGTAATCGGGCTGTTTGCCGATTCCGAAGTCGTCGCTGGTGAACCGCCTCGCCGCGTCGGAGGTGTGGGTGCGATAGAGGTGGTCCCAAACCAGGGTGAATAGGCCGAAGTTGACGTCTCCGACGCCGGCCCACTTCAGGTGATGGAAGCGGTGACCCTGGTTGAGAGCGAGAACTGAGCTCAGCAGGCCGACGCGGTAGTCGACGTTGCTGTGCTGCAGGAGCAACTGGATGGCCACGGCCGCGGCGAGTATCGCGGCCACCCGCGGAGGTACGCCGAGCAGGAGGAGCGGTAAGGACCCGGCCGCTGTCTCCAGCGCCTGGTGCAGCGGGTGCTTGAGGAGCCCATTGAACCCATAGGTCCGGGTAATGCTGTGGTGAACCGCGTGCAGCCGCCACAGCCAGCCGACGTGGTGGCTCGCCAGGTGCACTGTGGTGATCCCCCAGTCGGCGATGACGACGGCCAGCCCGGCCTGCAATACCAGGGGCAAATGGGTGGGCCAGACGCCCGGCCACGGGCGCAGCTCGGCCAGGACGGGCACGAGGGCGACGCTGGCCAGCGCGAGCGTTTCGTTGACTCCGGCGTGGATGGCGTCCCGGCCTAGCAGTGGGTTAGGCGCGTTCCACTCCTCGTCATAAGGGAGGACTCGCTCGGCACCGAAGGACAGCAGGATGGCCACGCCGATCACCAGGGCGAGCCACAGCTCCGACAGTGGCTGACCCGAGAGGGCGATGGCCGCGGCCACGCCTCCGGCGAGCATCAGCGGGACGTACCCGTATCGCACGGCGAATCTCATGTCTTCAGGCTCGCTCTCGCCTGGGCCTCGCGCTTGAACAAATCCGTCGACCTGGCCGCCCGGGTGGCGGCTACGCCACCGCGGCGCGCATGTCTGTGGGAGTCATCCCGAACATCTCTCTGGTGACCCTGCTCAGGTGGGCGCTGTCGCTGAAACCGGCGGCGTGCGCGGCGTCGGTGAACGAACGTCCTTCGAACGCGACGGCTACGAGCGCGGCACGGAGCCGGGCCCATCGGACATAAGCAGCGAAAGGGAGTCCCAACTGTTCATTAACGAGGCGGCCAAGCCGGTCGGCAGACAGATGTACCTGGTCGGCCACCCGGGTCAGGGTCAAGGCCGCCGGGTCACCGCTCCCGATCAGGCCTGGGACGAGTCGGGTCGCTTCGGTCACAGCCGGGTGAGGCCCTCCCATCTCGCCGCTCTGTGTGGACGCTGCGCCGACGACGAGGAGCGCATGAAGGCGTCCAAGCGCAACATCTAAGGAGCCGGAGATCAGGCCGTCGACCTCCGGCCTCGACAGGGTGCCAAGCCAGGCCCGCGCGTCCTCCGAACGGCCGACCCCCGAACCGGTTCGAGGGACCAGTCCGATTCCGAGCGGACTGGCAGGGTCCACCCATGCGGTGATCCCTTTTGCATGGGGACCGGCCCGCACATCGTGTCGTCGACCCGACGCCACGATGACACCCGGCGACGCTACGTCGGTGGTCCTCCCGTCGACACTGACGGAGCCGCTTGCAACCAGGAACACCTGGACCGCGGCATGGACATGGCTCGGTGTGTCCGCGATCCTGCCGCGGAAGACGAGCAGGCCAGGCGCCAGCGCGAACTCGCCCGACCATCGTCGGTGATTTTCGCAGCTCGTTGACATTAAGACAGGCTCGCACAGCGCGATGGCCAGAGCTCTATGACGGCATTTGCCACACTGTCGGCAAACGTACCATTCTCGACACAAGCAAGACTGGCGGCCTGGCGCTGTTCCTCATCGAACTTCTGCTTCCGGTTGAGAGGCGGCAACCATCCCTGCGCTCAAGAACCAGCCGCTCGATCGCGGCTTGGGCGGTCTCGCGGCCAAGGCGGCACAGGGGCAGCCCCAGTCCCGCCCGCAGCTGCTCCGATCGCCCAGGCCGCGCTGGGCCACCGCCAGTGATCTCGCGCTCGCACTCCCAGCAGCAGTAGTGCTCGGCAGGCCGCAGGGTGGCGTATGCGCTAGGTCGGCAGGCGACTCCCCCCGCCCCAATGGAGCTGTGGCAGTTCGAGATCAGTCCTGGCCGGGTCCGCGTCCCCCCTTGGGAGGGGGGACGCGGGACGCACCGGCCCCATGGGGACCCGGGACGCGGGGGACGTGGGCGGGACGCACTTCGGACGCACTTTGGGACGCACCCAAACCATTGGGCTCGGGACGCACCCCGGGGCACACCTGCCCTCCGAAATGAGCCGCGCCGGCTGGGACCACGACCTCCGAGACCGGCAGATGCGCACCGTCGACAGCTGGCGCCGCTGCCGGGGTGCGCTACTCGGGAGAAAGGGCCGCCGAGGCGCGCCGCTCCCGGTAGGCCGCGACGGCGTTGCGGTTGCCGCAGCCGGTGCTGCAGAAGCGGCGGGAGCGGTTGCGGGAGAGGTCGAAGACCACGCCGCCGCAGCCGGCGTCGGCGCAGAAGGAGAGGCGTGACAGCTCGTCGCCGCGGATGACGTCGCTCATCGCCATCGCGGTCTCCACCGCGATCCGGGTGGCGAGCGGCGCGTCCCGGTTGACGGCGTGCAGGTGCCAGTCGAAGGGGTCGTGGCGCACCAGCTGCGGCACGGCGCGGGCGTCGGCGAGCAGCGTGTTGAGCAGGTCCGCCGCCCGGTCGCGGTCCCGGGTCAGCAGGTCGTGCAGCACCGGCCGCAGGGCCTGCACCGCGGCGAGCTCCGCGACGTCGCGGTCGCGGCGGCCGGTGTAGCCCCACGCGTCGTAGAAGGCGTCGAGGTCCTGGACCGTCGTCAGCGTGTCGGGGCCGATGGCGCTGTTGGTCAGCGCGACGGCCGCCTGCAGCGACACCTGGGTGTCATGGGTGAAGACCACGTTGACAGCGTACGTCGAGGGCGCCTAACGTCATCGGTCATGAGCGCTGACATCGATGACCGGAGGGTCGCCAGCGGCTTGGGGTTCGCCGTCGCCTCCGCGGCGTCGTTCGGCCTGTCCGGGTCACTCGCCCGGGGCCTGCTCGACACCGGGTGGAGCGCCGGCGCGGTCGTGACGGTGCGGGTCGGGCTCGCTGCCCTGGTCGTCGCGCCCTTCGGCGCGGTGGCGCTACGTGGCCGCTGGCGGCTGCTCCGGCGCAACGCCGGGCTCATCACGGTCTACGGCGTGCTCGCGGTCGCCGGCGCGCAGTTCTGCTACTTCTCAGCGGTCTCGCACATGCAGATCGGGCCGGCGCTGCTGATCGAGTACACCGCACCCGCGGCCGTCGTGGCCTGGTTGTGGCTGCGGCACGGGCAGCGGCCAGGCGCGGTCACGCTGGCCGGTGCCGGCCTGGCCGCCCTCGGACTGGTGCTGGTGCTGGACCTGCTGTCCGGGGCCGACCTCAGCACCGCGGGTGTGCTGTGGGCGCTGGCCGCGATGGTCGGCGCCGCGTCGTACTTCCTGATCTCGGCCGACGAGAGCACCGGCCTGCCGCCGATCGCCCTGGCCGCCGCCGGCCTGCTCGTGGGTGCGGCGGTGCTGGCCGCCCTTGGCGCGGCCGGCGTGCTGCCCGTGCGCACGACCCGCGGCGACGTCGTCTACGCCGGGAGCCCGGTCGCCTGGTGGGTCCCGCTGGTCGTGCTGGGACTGGTGACCGCGGCCGTCGCCTACGTCACCGGCATCGCGGCCAGCCGCCGGCTCGGGTCGCGGCTGTCGTCGTTCGTCGCGCTGATCGAGGTGCTCGCCGGCGTGGTCGCCGCCTGGCTGCTGCTCCACGAGCTCCCCCACCCGGTGCAGCTCGCCGGCGGTCTGCTCGTACTCGCTGGCGTCGTCGCGGTGAAGCTCGGCGAGCCCCAGGTCCAGCGCCCGGAGCCCACGCCCGCCTGGACCGGCCCGCGGCAGCTGGCAGCCTGGCCGAGATGCCGTCGTCCGAGGCGCTGTCCCCTCAGATGGCCAGCGCAGACAGCTACTCCGTATTGCCCGGGACGTAGCTCATGTCGTGACCTGACGACTCCCAGCTGATGCGTTCGTCCCAGTCCGGTGCAGGTGCGACGACGTACCAGAAGCTCGAGGACGCGTTCCACCGACCGGTCCCGCGGCCAGCGTGGTGGAGCCGGGGTCCCCTGTGCCGTGAGTGAGTTGACCCAGCGCCTGCCCGAGCAGCTTCGAGACCGTGTAGCCGGGTCCGTCAGCCCCCCCTCGGCGGCGGCAACTGACACCGCGGAGATCAATGTTCCTCCGGTCGGCAGAGCATCACCGCGGGGCCTCGGTCCCCGTCCCATCCCGTCGTCGGCGTCAAAGAGCGGCAGACGTGCATCGAGCCTGTCGTTGCCACCCCCCGTGCCGTCCCGGGGGGCGCCGCCGTTCGTCAGGATCAGCCCTCCGTGCGCCAGGCCCCCCATCTCTGCTGCCGGTACAGGTCGGACCAGCGCAGACCTGTGTGGCCGTGCGCGACCGCGACGATCGGGATCGTCAGCCGGCTCGGGGACGCCCAGTCGAAGCTGACGTGGCTGGCCAGCTCCGTCCCGGCTGCCTCCGCAGCGGCCGCGGGCCAGCTGAGAATGAGCTCGTCGTGGACGCACAGCCGCACCCGGTCGAGCAGGCCGGCGTCCTCGAGGGTCAGGAGGCCCGTGGTGACGAGGTCGGTGGCGGCGCCCTGGGCCACCCGGGCGGCCGCCGTGGTGTGTTCGCGTCCGGCATGCGCGTGCACGGTGCGCCCGGTGCCGGTGTTCAGCGGCAGGCCACGCTCGCCGGCGGCACGCAGCTCGGCCTGCCACCGGGCCAGCTGGGGGAACCGTCGCAGGAAGCCGCCCATCCGGTGCTCAGCGGTGTCCACGTCGCAGCCGATGATCTTGGCCACGGCGGCGGGGCCGGCGCCGTAGTTGAGCCCGTGGGTGATGCGCTTGGCGTCGTCCCGGCGCGCGCGGTCCCCGAAGAAGATCTCGGCGACCTCGGCGTGGATGTCACCGCTGAGCACCAGTTCGGCGTACGCAGGGTCACCCGACAGACCGGCGACGACGCGGGCATCGAGGCCGGCGTAGTCGAAGCCGACAAGCAGGTCGCCCTCGTCGGCGAGGACGACGTCGCGCTCGGAGTAGACCAATCCGGTCACCGTCTTGCGCACGCCCAGCACGTTCGGGTCCTTCGCGGTCCAACGCCCGGTAGATGATCAATTCCAAGCCGTGTTAGTGGTCGTAGGCGAGGAGGGATCGTTTGACGGCTTGGCCGGTGTGGTCGTTGTGCCAGATCGCGGTGGTCAGGGCGAGCATGCGTTGCAGGACACGGACCA
>JAABUZ0100008188.1_pt1 | contig 12361 bp, 14 predicted proteins | sample 5562091 | NCBI WGS metagenome assembly JAABUZ01 (sample SAMN12813069, study PRJNA571459) | rock metagenome | isolation source: Antarctica rocks | place: Antarctica: Victoria Land, Linnaeus Terrace sud | collected 2015-12-21 | reverse complement strand
ATAACGTAGGCATTGCTGCCTGAGTCTGGTCAGCTAAACTGACGCACGGAATTTTCAGGTTTTGGCCTGAAGCCCCCGCGCGCGACTCCGGGGGTGCTGACCGCGCTGCCCAGTTTCATCTTACGCTAGCGTACATAAGATAGCGAGTGTTTGAGCAAACTACTGACTTTGTCTTTGAGTGTGGGGTTGAGTCAGAGAACCACAGTAGTAAATTCTACCAAAATAGCTCTGGTTCTGCAAGGTTATATGTATCGAAATCGCTGTAATGTCTGCTGGGACTGTCTCCTGCATATCATCTAGTTCAGGATTTGCCCCAAATCAAGTAAAAACCCAGGCAACACACCCTCACCTGACAGATTAGCAGGAGACTGCAACACTTCCACATCCTGGCCTAGTCGATAAATCTCAACTCGTTGATTCTGCGGGTCAATTAGCCACCCCAGGCGAACACCGTTGTCGCGGTACTCCTGCATTTTGTCTTGCAGGGGCTTAAGTTCATCAGTGGCAGAGCGTAATTCCACTACAAAGTCAGCCGCGAGGGGTGGAAATTTCCGGCGTTGCTCTGGGGTTAGGGATTCCCAGCGCTCTGACTTTATCCAGGCGGCATCGGGAGAGCGATCAGCTCCATTAGGGAGCTTGAAGCCTGTAGAGGAGTCAAAAGCAATTCCAGTGCCATCTGCATCTGACCAATTTGCCAAACGCTGATTTAGCTTAGAATTGCGGTTTCCTGTTTCCCCTCCAGCTGGTGGCATAACAATCAGTTCCCCTGAAGCTGTACGCTCAAATCTCACATCTCGGTTAGCCTGACAGAGCTGATAGAAATGCTCATCAGTCAGGTGGATTACGGGTTCTAAGTTGAGAGTGATGGCTGTCATCGGCTAGGCTTCTGAGCGGTTTGCTTTTCAACTACGGATCTGGACAGTTATATGTAGCATGATCGCTGTAATGCTCTTTGAATATAGCTTTTGCTTTGTGAACATATCTACAAAGTAGGTATTATGAGATTGGATCGAGGTCTGATCGCGATTCGTGGATTTAAATCCCTAACTGACGCACATGCTCAAGCAGGCTCCGCGCTACTACCTCGCCGATGCGAACAGGAACGGCATTTCCAATCAGACGTCCTAGTACGTTGAAACGCACGTGTTCGCCGGGAGCGAGGAAGCGGTAGTCGTTCGGAAAGGTTTGAAGGATTGCAGCCTCCCTAAGAGAGATGGCACGATCCTGCTCTGGATGACCAAATCGACCATTTCCGAAGCCGAAGCACTGAGTTGTAATTGTCGGTGCTGGAGCATCCCATTCCATACGACCATACACGCTGGGATAGGTCTGTCCAGATCCCTTACGATGACAATTTGCAACTAGTGATTCGTCCCAATCACGCCACGTACCGCCAGGTTTTGAGGCTCTGATTCTACGAACGTTAAGGTCACTTAACGAACACGCAGCATGAAGGGGATCATTTGGATCGGAGCAACCAGCTTCCAAGGCAGGGAGGTGGGAGATGGCTTCACGCACAGTTGTATAGCACCCTTCAAAAGAGTTTGGAGGTAATAACTCTACAGAACCGAATCGGGACGCCAACAACACAAGCCTTTTACGAGTTTGTGGAACGCCATACTGAGTGCAGTCCACAACACTCCACCAAGTTGCATACTCCCTAAGCCCCTTCAGAAAATCCTCGAAAACCTCATGCTCTAAAAGTTGCGGCACATTCTCCATCGTGATGAGATCGGGCTGAGTCTCCTGAATCAGCCGACCAAAGTCTGAAACGAACTCCCATTTCGTGTCGTTGCGGACTTGGCGTCCTTTACGGCTGTACGTTGAGAATGGCTGGCAAGGCGCACAACCTGCCAGAAGCCGCAATTCTCCATCTCTGAACATGTCGGCAAGCTCAGCACCCGATAATTGACTGACATCCTTCTCAACAAAGACAGTGGCATTGTTGCTTTCGTATGGAAAGCGGCAATGCGGATCGATATCAATGCCTGCAACAACCCGAACACCTCCTTTGATCAGCCCGTGTGTGAGTCCGCCCAAACCGCAAAACAAATCAATACAGCTAACCGCTGCAACTTCCCCATCAAGGTGAAGCTCGCTTTCTGCCTGAGTGCTGACGACAGTTACGCCTAAACTCATGAACTTACCCCTTCAGGTCGTCGTTCTGGCAGAAGGAATTCATGCTTGTCTATGGATAATTTGAAGCAGGTTACAACTTCCCTTAGATACAGAACCGTTCTTTCAGTCAGGTCACGAAGATCGCTGACAGTAATACCCTCGCTAGATTCTGCAAAAGACAGGTTGCCGTGTGCTAAGTCGTTCCGAAGACTTTGGATGTATGCAAGCGGGCCTTTATCATCTCGAAACGGTCGTTTGACACCTCTATAGACGTCAGGGCTAATACGCAAAGATAAGCCCAGACGGGTGCTAATCTCGCTGATCGAATTATCGTCCCAATTTCCACCCCCGCCCTTTTCAATTTTGAACGTTGATACCGGAAGTACTTGCACTAAATGTTCGCAGAGATCCAGTGCAAACTGTAGACGATTCTCGTAGTTAAGTTCAGTGTGAGTACGTGCAGTGAATCGCACCCATTCGCGACGCATTTCGGCAGATAAGTCGCAGGGTCTCCAATTATTTACTACAGCAGCACAAATGGCATCTACACAACGTGTGACAGTAGACTCCCCAAGGTTGTACAGCTGTAGGTAAACACTTGAGTAGAGAATTTTCTGCTGTTGTACGGTGATCGTGACTCCCTGTTCTTTTCCCCCAATTCGCGGAGTACCCTTCTGTACCTGCTTCTCTAAAGATTCGAGCAGATTAAGGTAAGCCTCAATCTCCTGTAATCGATCTTCAAAGGCTTGACTGAAAGCATCCATTCCTAATCTCCGAGCAGATGATCACGAACAAAATGTATACGGGATCTGAGTCTACTGATCGCGTTCGCACCATCCGCACCAGTCACAGCTGTAAACTTCTGACTATTTAGCCATTCCTCCACTTGAATCGGTTGGTTGGCTATCTCAGGGCGTTGCTGGAGTGCCCAATAGCTTCCAATAGCAATAGACTCGAAGCGTGCTCTTGGCGTCACCGTGCCATTATGTGTTCGGCGGAATCCCAACGGGAAATTACGCGACACAAATTCCATTGTGTTTATGAACCTTTGCCGATAGGACTCCACATCCTCTGGGTTTTGCTTGAAGTGTATATTCATCTTCTTCGTATAGGCAAAAAGGAATGGAGACACTCTGTCTCTATACTTCTCTAGCCCGTCACCGTAGGCGAAAAAGCGTGTAACCAGTTCTTCTCGCTCTCTCCCCTTTTCCTGCTTCTTGGAAACTGGTGTAAGCTGAACAAATAGTGGGTCTTTAGCAAGTGAAACAATAAGATCAAGAAAGAGACCCCCTAGTGCGCCTCGACGAATCTCTGCTTTGTTAGCGATCTTGGGTCCTGTATTAATTCGATCAAAAAGATCAAATCGGGACTGCTCATCAGCGTGTTCATTGAGTACAATTCCTCTAATTGAGCGTTTCTTTATTTTACGTTGCCGCGACTCCGGCAAATCTTTGAATCGAAACCCAGCCAATAGTGACAGTTCTTCTAAGTCACCTAACGCCAGATCACCCAGTATAAACTGCTCAATTGTTCGGAGACGTTGTGATCCATCAACAATCTCTAGCTTGCCCGTTTCTGGGCTTTCCCAGAAAAAAAGGAAAGGAATCGGCAATCCCATTAACAGTGATTCGATAAAACGGGTTTTACGTTCCGGTTCCCATGTGTCCTAGCGCTGATAAGCTGGAATTTCAAAATCTCCATTACGCATTTTTGAAGCCAGAAGCTCAACGGAATATTCTGTCAGATAGAATTCGATTCTTCTTGAGTGCTCAACGACCTGTTCCTCGGCAGCCGCAACTTCCTCTTGCGTGAACTTAGGCTGTTCCTCGTCAGTCATCTTCTAACATCTTCCCCCGTCTGTCGAGTGACTCAATGGCGAACATCGTGAGTGGAACTCCTTTCTGCCGACAGTTGCGGGCAACCAATGCCCCCTGCTCTCACATTAAAAATTCTTTAACTATAACACTACAGATTCTTTGCACAAGGCTGGTTATTAGCTCATCCAGCCTGTCAAGATCACCTACAAAGCTGAATGCAGTTATCCAACTCAGAAGCGATTCTCAGCAGTCTGACAAGCAGTATAGTAACAGAAATTACACTTCTTAGGAGTTTTTCTATGTACCTGTGCAACGGGCTAAATCCAAAGCAAGTCTTGGTTCTGTTGCCGTTTTGATTAGATGAAGCCAATATAAAATGCCTGATCTACTACCTATCGAACCTTTCTGGCTCAGTCGTTCTGCTACACAAGTTGCTCCTGAGCTTATTGGTTGTACTCTTGTGCGACAGTCCTCTGATGATCTCACCCTGCGGGGTGTGATTGTGGAGACAGAGGCGTATGAACCGGACGACCCCGCTATGCACGCCTACCAGCGCCAAACGGTTCGCAACCAGGTGATGTTTGGATCTGCGGGTCATGCGTATGTATACCGGATTTACGGTTACTATCACTGCCTCAACATTGTGACTGACCAGAATGGAATTGCCAGTTCTGTTCTTATTCGTGCCGTTGAGCTAGAGACGGTTCCACCATGGATTGACCTACAACAGGAGCCTAAGCCACATCGACTTGCTGCGGGTCCAGGAAAGCTTTGCCGTGCTTTGAAAATTGATTCATCTTTAAACGCAATTCTGCTTGAACCAGGACAGGCACTATGGCTGGAACACCGAAACTCTCAGTTTCAACAGCAACTAGATGAAGGGCGTTTAACCCTAACTCAGACTACCCGCATTGGTTTGACAAAAGGCACCGATCTACTCCAGCGCTGGTACTTGTCTAAGTGCCCAGCCGTATCAAAGAAGGGATAGCTACCTTCGGAAGCTACTACGTAAGTACTTTTGCTTACTGAAATTCAAGATCAAGGTTAACGACTTCGCCTTTCCAAGCATCGAGTGTTGGGTAGTGCGTCAGCAAAGTCTGGGATAGCTGATTAAGTCATGCCATGTCGCCAAAACCCCATCACTTTGCTAGAATCGATTTTGTGCCATCAAATGGCACAAGTTATGTTATTGAAAAGAAAAAATTTTCCGATGAAATTAAGGGGGAACCGACAAGTTGACCGAAAGGATTAATTAATGGAAGCTACACCCAGAGAACTTCGTATTTATATCACTAAAGATGATAAACGTCCTTTTAAAAATTGGCTAGCATCATTAAAAGACCTTAAGGCAATTACAAAAATTGAAAGGAGATTAGACCGACTAGAAAAAGGAAATTTTGGCGACTATAGATTTTTAGAAAATGGGATTTTTGAATTGAGAATTGATTACGGCCCTGCTTATCGGGTTTACTGTGGACAAATTAAAAGGCAGATAGTCTTACTTCTTTGTGGTGGAGATAAAAGTACTCAAGAACAAGACATTTTAAAAGCAAAAGAATACTGGTCAGACTATAGGATAAGGTCAAATGGCAACAAGTGAAAGCTATCACGATTATTTAATTGAGAGACTAAAAAATCCAGTAGAAGCACAAGCTTATTTACAAACTGCCTATGAAGAATATAGTGAAGATGGAGATATGGAGATGTTCTGGATAGCCCAAACTAACATTATTGAAGCAGGTAATGAAGAAATAATAGTTAAAAACATAGATTTTATAGCATCGGAATTAAAAAAAACACATGACGAAAGAAGGAATACCTCAGCTATTTCTGAGTAAGATTCCTATTCAGACTACCGAACGCTCTGTGGAGATGGCATGACTTAATCAGCTATCCCACACTTTGCTGACGCACTACCGAGTGTTGTTTCCGGGGTGTACATAGAATACATTAATGACAAGCTACCTCTTTGTACGTCTACAAAGTTTCCATGTCTGCATTGTGTTGTTGTTTACTTTGTAGACATACGGTCGTCAGGATCTTACTTGTACGGGCATAATCAAATAAGTCATTTTCAAGCTCCCCAGTGGTGTCAAAATCACTGGGCTTAGGGCGGCATTTAATTGCATTTGGATTTCAGAGGTAGAAAGCGCCTTTATTCCTTCCATCAAATATTTTATGTTAAAGGCAATATCTATACTGTCTCCAGAAATTTGTGCTTGCACCGACTCCCTGCCACTGCCAACATCTTGAGCTTCGACAGATAAGGCTAGTTCTTGATTGAGGCTGTCAATGCTAAATTTGACGATATTATTCTTCTGATCTGCTAAGACGGCAATCCGCTCTAAGGCACTTAGTAACTGCCGACGCTCAAGTGTGATTTGTCGCTCGAATTGACGCGGGATGAGTTGACGGTAAGCTGGGTATTGACCCTCTAGTGTGCGGCTGGTCAAGCGTTTGTCTGCCCACTCAAAAACTACCTGCCCTTGGTCAAAATGCAGAGCTAATGGTTGAGTAGATTGGCGCATCCCTAGCATCCGTTCTAGTTCGCGCAAGGCTTTAGCTGGTAGTGTCACCTCTAATTGTGAAGCCAGGGGAGGGGAGGATGCTTCGCCTTCAGGCATAATCCCTATCAGGGATTGAAATTGCACAACTGCTAATCGATGCCCGTCCGTGGCAGCAAACTCTAAGCTGCAATCGAAATCCTGATCAGGGACGGAAACTGGCTGGACTTTCAAATGGACGCCACTCAAAACTTGTTTTGTTTCATCAGTACTAGTGGCAAACAAGGTGCCACGCAATCCCTCGATTAACGCTTCCCCTGGCAGATAAACTGCTTCACCCTTTTCAACAACTGGCAGCTCAGGAAATTCTTCTACTCCCATTCCGCGAACCTGATAACGCCCTGAAGCAGAGGTTATGGTAGCGCCCAGTGGTGGTTCCCCCGCTTCATCATCTAGCGTGATTTCTCCCTCTGGAAGACGGGAAATAATGTCGTTTAGCAGCTTAGCCGGAAGGGTAATTTCACCGCCGGTTATGACTTTTGCCGGGAAGCTAGTCCGAATACCTAAGCTGAGGTCGAAGGCTGTGAGGCTTACCTGCTGGATTTGAGCATCTGCTGTCAACAATACGTTAGCCAGAACTGGATGCGTCGGGCGCGAGGGTACTGCACGACTTACCAGTGAAAGATTGGTACTTAGGTCACTTTGGGCGCAAACTAATTTCATCCTGAGTGAATCTGGCTCAAAACCACATGGTAACACTCTTGTTGGTTCAATCGCAGTTTGACTGACGCAACGCTGACTCAAAATACTACTGCTAAAAACTTAATTTATTATTTTAGTAGTAGTAGAGGCTGTGGAAACTGTGGAAAACGTTTGATAATCCTTTAGTGGTTATTGTTTTAGAGGTAGCTAGCTGTGGAAAACCTGTGGAAAAAAGCTAATTTGTTCCACATAGTATTTATGCTTAGTAAAGTTATCTACTCAAAGGAGCTAGTTTTCCATAAGTTATTTCTAGAGTTTTCCCCAAAAAAACACAGGTTTTCCACAAGCTAAGTTTCAAGATTGTTTTTGAGAGCGGCTAGCTTGGTTGATGCGATCGCTTAGCTGCCGCAGGGTTTGTGCCAAAGTTGGATCACTCGTCTGTAGTTGAGCAATCTTGTCGCAGCTATAAATCACAGTTGTGTGATCTTTTCCGCCAAATTCTTCACCAATTCTCGGTAAGCTAAGAGCCGTGTGCTGGCGCATCAAGTACATCCCAATTTGACGAGCCCAGCTGATTTCTCGTCGCCGAGAGCTGCCCTTGAGGTCTTCAATCGAGACATTAAATGCATCCGCTACAACAATAACAACCCCATCGGGGGAAGCCGCGACTTTCTTTGCCTCTGGGTTTAGCACCGGAGCAATGTTTTCCACCGTCATCGGCAAACCCGAAATTGAAATATAGGCGACAGCCCGGATCAACGCTCCCTCCAATTCCCTAATATTAGAGGTATAGTTGGAGGCGATGTATTCAATCACCTCCCTGGGTAGACGCATATTTTCGTACTCTGCCTTTTTCTGTAAGATTGCCATCCTAGTTTCCAAATCTGGCGGTTGAATATCAGCAATCAGTCCCATAGAGAAACGAGAACAGAGACGTTCTTGCAATCTGGGAATGTGGTTTGGAGGACGGTCAGAAGCTAGAACGACTTGCTTACCCGCCTCATGCAGAGTGTTGAATGTATAGAAAAACTCTTCTTGAGTGTATTCTTTGCCCTCGATAAACTGAATATCATCAACTAACAGCACATCTGCGGTTCGGTAATGCTCTCGAAAGCTCTGCATACTATCTTTGCGGATCGATGCAATCAGGTCATTAGTGAATTGTTCAGTAGAGACATAAAAAATCTTGGAATCAGGACTGATCTCCAAACGATAGTGACCGATCGCCTGCATCAAGTGAGTTTTGCCCAAGCCCACTCCACCGCACAGAAATAAAGGATTAAACTCCCGCCCCGGAGATTCAGCAACTGCCAGGGAAGCCGCGTGAGCCATGCGACTGTTCGACCCAACCACAAAGCGCGAAAACACATACTTGAGGTTTAACTCAGTCGGTTTGGGTCGATTACTGGATGGACTTTCCGGCATACTGGGTTCGATTGGCAGTGGCCAGGAGACTTCTGCATCACCGAAGTTAGAGATGCCATCCATAGCAACGCTAATGTGGATTTCAACCGGATGACCGAGGATATCCTGCACCACATCGGCAATGGTTTTGATGTAGTACTTCTGTAGCCAATTTCGAGCAAAGGGGTTAGGAGTGCGAATTACTAAGCAATTATTCTCCAGTTGTTCGGCACTAGCAGTCTTGATCCAAGTTTCAAAGGTGGGTCGCGAGAGCTGTAGCTGTAGGCGCTCCAGTACCTGACTCCACAGACTCTCAAGGGTAAGTTCCACCGCTAGCCACCTCTGCTGATAACCGTTAACAATATAGGTAAACAACTAATTTAGCAAATTACGCGCTCAATCAGTCTGACAACTATAGTGCTAAGTGCCAGTAACTTTTGTATACCAATGGACGCAAGCAAATATGAGCCTGATTAATGCAGGATCATACTACCCACTGATTGACTTTCGCACACAACCAAAGACCTATGAGGACAAAACAGAGCGCTGTTTACCTGTTAACACTGTTAGCTGGGACAGGAGTTGCTACCTTAAGCGGTTGCTCGCAGCCTGCTAGTGTCGTTCAGACTGAACCATCTGCTCAACCTGTAGTCAATTCGTCAAATCAGAGCCAGAGCGCTAGTTTACCCACCTCCACAGACCCTAACTTTATCGTCGCAGCGGTGCAGAAGGTAGGGCCTGCGGTTGTTCGCATCGATTCTTCCCGTACAGTAACCCGTCAGGCACCAGAAGAGTTTAACGATCTGTTTTTCCGGCAGTTTTTCGGTTCCGGGCAAGACGTACCGCCTTCTAGGGAGGTAGTGCGCGGTACTGGTTCTGGATTTATAATTAATTCTGGTGGTCAAATTTTGACCAATGCCCATGTGGTTAACGGTGCCGATACAGTAAGCGTGACGCTCAAAGATGGCCGTACTTTTAAAGGGCAGGTTCTGGGGGAAGACCGGGTAACCGATGTCGCTGTCGTCAAAATTCCGGCTACTAACCTGCCAGTTATTGCCATAGGTAACTCTGATGTGCTGCAACCAGGAGAATCGACTATTGCGATTGGCAATCCTTTGGGACTAGACAACACTGTCACGGCAGGGATTGTTAGTGCCACAAACCGCTCTAGCAGCGCTATTGGTGTTCCCGATGAGCGCGTCGGCTTTATTCAGACTGATGCCGCTATAAACCCTGGTAACTCTGGCGGACCACTGCTGAATTCTCGTGGTGAGGTAATTGGCATGAACACAGCGATTATCAGTGGCGCTCAGGGGTTAGGATTTGCGATTCCTGTCAACACGGCGCAACGGATTGCCCAGCAGTTAATTGCTAATGGAAAGGTTGAACATGCCTATTTGGGCATCATCATGGCGACACTAACACCTGAAATTAAGCAAAAACTTAACAATGCCTCGGATGGTAGTATTCGTGTGGTAGCAGACCAGGGAGTCCTACTTATTCGTGTCGTTCCTAATTCTCCAGCTGCTCAGGCGGGACTACGGGCAGGAGATGTGATTCAAAAAATCAACAACCAGCCCGTTACTACAAAAGATGATGTTCAGCAACTGGTGGAAAAAAGCACAATTGGTAATCAGTTACAAGTGGAAGTACAACGCAATGGGCAGTCTGCACAAGTATCAGTAAGACCTGCACCTTTGCCACAGCAACCTGAGAGCTGACTCGACTCACCCCTTCAACATAACTGCATTATGACTGAAATACTGCAAATCATTCAACTCGGTCATCCAGTACTACGGCAGCAAGCTCAACTGGTTGACAATGTTCGAGAGCAACGCATCCAAAAACTAATTGATGACTTAATCGCAACTGTTGGCATTGCCAACGGCGTCGGAATTGCTGCGCCTCAGGTAGCTTGCTGCGATCGCTTGTTTATTGTGGCATCCCGTCCAAATCCTAGGTATCCCAATGCACCAGAAATGGCACCGACTGCCATGATTAATCCCAAGCTCCTGGCTCACTCAACTGAAGTTATCAAAGGATGGGAAGGTTGTTTAAGCATTCCCGGGATTAGAGGGTTAGTTCCTAGATATCAAGCGATTGAAGTTGAATACACTGATCGAGATGGCAAATCGCAAAAGCAAGAATTGACGGATTTTGTCGCCAGGATCTTTCAACATGAGTATGACCATCTCGATGGCATCGTGTTCTTAGATCGGCTGGAGAGTACACAAGACATTATTACAGAGCAGGAGTACCAGAAGCGAGTTGTCCATAGCTGAGCAAAGAAGTAGTCAGGAGTCAGGAGTCAGGAGTCAGTAGGCTCCTGACTCGTGGTCTAAAAGTAAAACTTCACTATACTTAGCGTTCTACACAGGGCGCAGGTTTAGTAGTTCTTGGGGAGATGCCAGCATGTCGATCGCAACGAAGAAAATCTTACCTTGAGGATTCAGTAAGAACCGCCACGAAATGTTCATACCAACGTTGACACCAAACCAAGGAGTTTGGACTACCCCTGTGATTTTTAACTGCTTAGCGCCATCTGGTAGAACTTCGCATATACCCTGCTTCGGCATAATATTGAGTCCCTGCGCTTCTGCACGCATGTATTTGGCGATCGCCTCACGACCGACAATCGGCTTCTGGAATGGCGGTTGCAGAGCGCCGTCCGCAGTAAATAGAGCAATAGCAGCCTCAAAGTTGTCTGCGTTCATGGCATCAAAATAGCCCAGTACGCTAGGATCTTTGATGCCTTCAACGGTAAACTTAGTAGGAGCTGCCTCGCTACGTGTGAACATGGGTTCTGCAGGTTTTGAGTCACTGCTGGGAGCAGTAGCAGCCTCGAATCCCATGTCTACTACAGTATTGCGCAGCACTGTGATTTGCTGACCCGGATCGAGTTTCTTGATTGCTTCTAGCACTGCTTCGATACCACGAGACATTTGATAATCAGTCGGTACAGAAGTGACAGTGCCCTGTTTCATCAACTCTGCTAACTCGTACCAGAAAGCCAGCTTGGTGTTGACACTAAAGTATCCATATGTACGGCTGGGGGGAGTGTCGGCACGCTTAGCAATATCGCGCATGATTTGCATTTGGTCTTCAGAAGGCATCTGCTTGATCTGATTTAGTAAACCTTCCGCAAACTGTAGCCGTGCTGCTCCAGGAGCCGCCGGAGTAATTGTACGCCCCATTTCAGTGTAGGCATACCAAAGTAATGCCAATTGATCATCAACGCTGAGTTGATCGAACAGAGCTATGGTGGCTGGAATAGGACTAGGTACCTGAGTGCTAGAGAAAATATCTTGAGCCGACTCGATAGTAAGAGGCATGGTCAGAATCTCCAGAATTTATCTAGACGTTAAAGCCAGGACAGGTTGACTATTAGGCCAAATTAACCCATACGGTCAGGATTTCCAAAACCAAGAGAGAGACAAAACCAATCATGTCTAAGCCACCATTGAGCTTTTCAGCATAGGCACGTACGCCTTTGGAGGCTTATGTTGCAAGTACATCTTGAACTCACTGGCAAAGGTGTTCGCAATCACCTTGATCATCAATATGTAGTTGCGTACACTCGAGTAAGTCTCTTTACATGTGATTTGGGAATCCATGTAAATTACTATAACAGACAAGTTAAATTTTGTAAAGTTTTTTAAGAAAAATTGTTACAGCTACCTGTTAATGAGGTCATACCAAGTTACCATAAGTAGTTAAACAAAATTAATTACATAATTTCTGCCAAATTCTCTTAAAATTTTCTCGACAGATGCCACAAAAGTTGACCAGGATTTATAAGCCTCTATCTCAATCCAT
>JAABUZ0100008186.1_pt1 | contig 12363 bp, 9 predicted proteins | sample 5562091 | NCBI WGS metagenome assembly JAABUZ01 (sample SAMN12813069, study PRJNA571459) | rock metagenome | isolation source: Antarctica rocks | place: Antarctica: Victoria Land, Linnaeus Terrace sud | collected 2015-12-21 | reverse complement strand
GCTTCCTGGAAACTGGCTTGTCGACTTGCAAGTCAGGCTAAAGTGTCTTTTATGTACATATCTAGATAGGAATATGTTGTCTTCCTTCTCTTCCTTGCCCCTCTAATATGTGGTATCGTGAGTTTTGTGGTGGTGAGTTTGAGCGCTATTTGCTTTGATTCGAGCCGGAGATACGAGCCGCAGGCATGAGCGCTTCAAGTCAAACTTGAGTTGGAAAGCCATATCATAAGGATATGTCACTGGAGGTCTAGTGCAGCACATTGAAAATGCCACCCAAGGCAGAAGCTCAATGGTCGCTTGAACAAGAAACAGCTCTACTACGCGCTCTTTGCTTTCACAAGCCGCTAGGAAAACAAAAGCATTTTCAGCTTGTATGTCTGTGGAATGAACTGTGTTCAAATGGGTTTAGTTCTGGGTTGAAGATGACAGACATCTGGCCCAAGCTTGCTCACTTTTACAATTTTGCAGAATTAGAGGAGGGAGAGTTCTCGGATGATGCTGATAATGGAGAAGATCCCGTGGAGTTTGAGCTACCGTGGGAAGATTACGGACATCTTATTGTCAAGCAAGGCATTCGTGATGGATCGAGCAGCCAAGCCACAAGCCCTGCGCAATTAAGCGCTACACCACAAAGAGGGGTTAAACGTGGGCGCTCTTCCAGTATTCTAGAGAACAAGGATCTAGTTCCTTCTCCTGCGCCAGTGCGGCAGAAAGGGAAGCCTGGAAGGAAGAAGAAAAAGGAAAATGAAAGCAAGGAGAGCCATAAAGAAATCAAAAGCCGACGCGAGGAGGAAAGCGAACCAACAGACGCTAAGAAGAAAAGCGCTACGTCGTCCATGCCATCTGCTAGAAGGACGGTAAAGAAGAAACCTGGCAGACCAAAGAGAAGAGAACTTTCTGTGGACAAGCCAATACGGAAGACTCGGCGTGCAAAGTAACCTGTGTTGGTAATATGAAAACGCGACAAGGCAACCAATACTGTAAAATACAATTCATACTTATACAACCGCATATTTTCTTCGTAACTGGTTACACCTGACGGGGTGAAAATTTCAGCAAACAATCGTCTTGTGGGAAAATAGTAGCAAAAACCTTAATCTTTTCACTGTCCGGTGTAATCTCATGGGTCCAATCTAATTGGAGACTGGCTTTGCCAATCATAGCTGCAAGGTGCATCAGCACATAGTTCTGTCCTAGACAGACATGAGGGCCGGTTCCGAAAACGAGCCAATTCTTCTTTGCCATTTCGGCAGGACTACCGGGATACCACCTATCAGGATTAAATACGTCAGGGTCCGCGTATACATCAGGGTCGTGAAGGGCAGGGTAGATTGAAGGAATGACCATGGCTCCCTTTGGGACGCTATAATCTGATGTGATGGGATATTTTGATTTTGCGACGTAAGGTACCAGAATAACCGGTGGTCGTAATCGTAAACACTCGCGTACCACATTTCTCGTATAAGTCATTTTTTCCACCATCTCAACGTCTAAACGCTTTGACATATCTCCTTCTCGAACAGCTTCCTGTTCGGCACGAACTTTGGCAAATATATCCGGTCGGTCTGCCATGATCTGGAAGAGCCAGGTCGTCGCACTAGATGTCGCATCCTGACTGGCGAAAAGAAGAGTGAAAACAGTCATAGAGATCTCTTCGTTCGAGAAGTCGCGAATGAGGATTGGAGCGCGCGTACTCTCTTCACCAGCATCTGCCCCTTGCGAATACTCTTTGGCGTCAATCATTGATTTAATCCAAGCATCCATTGTGCATGAAACTTCACCGCCCTGTAACATACGCTGACGAGACAGGCTAGCACATCGAGCGAAAATTCCCATTACCATGTCAGCACATTTTCGACCATACCAAGGCCGAGTAAAGGGCAAGATGATGGGGAAGTTGACCAGTTCAAGAGCAAGGGTAATTTTGAAGTAATCGTCGGAAATACGTTTAATTTCGTCTTCTTTGATATACGAGCCGCAAAAAGTTCTCAATGAAACAGCAGTACTAATGTCTCGGAAGGTCGTCATGAATGGCACGTGTCCGTCCTTGCTCAGGGCAAGAAACTTCGTAAAGTATTCGTCGTACACTCGCTCCTGTCTCGGAAGATATACGCCGATTGCCTTTTTGGTAAAGAGACCATTCAAGCCCTTCCTGTACTCCGTGTGCGCTTTCCCATCGAGGAAAACCCAGTTTGTAGGACGTAAAATCTTTGTTGCCACATCCACGACACATGGTTTGACAAAGGCGGGCGATTTGAAGACCTTGCGGGCAAGATCAGGCGCGGAGGCAATCACAACAAACCTTACAGGTTAGTACCGTTCCCCAAATGCTTCACTCACTTGTGAAAGACGGAAACGCAGGAGAGTGGTCCTGAATTCCATTTGTCAAGGTAGGCTTCGAATCTGGGATTCACCGATTCTAGAAAGGGGCCCACGAGGGGCATCTTGAAAGCTGGGCCAGCAATACTCCCCCGGTTGATGATGTACTTGATCTGATCGTAGAGGACAAGCGACGCCAAGAGAGTGAACAGTATTCCCCAGCCACTTGATATGAATGCAGTGGTCATAGACGCGAGGGCCGAACGCTCGACTTGCTCCGCAAAGTGCATCTCGATCGTCGTGTTCTCGGCCATAGTCTGTGAGGTAGAGCAGCTCTCGTGCTTCGCAAAGGGTAAGGGTGGCCGATTTCTTCCGAAGCAGGGAGGGGTGCGACAACGAGTGGGCAGAGCAGCAGCTGTGCGTACGACAATGCTGCGATAAGAGGTGCGGGAGCGGGAAAGAAAAGGAGGAAAAAAATCTTTTTTAAATAAAACTCAGCCGAATACGAGAATACGAGGAGTTCTTGGGAATCACGAGAGACAGAAGCAAGAAAGAGAGACAGAGAAAGACAGAGCGTGATGGGAGTCTAATGGGAGCCTACTCGGTCATTAGAAAGCGGCTGCGGCCATCCTGGAATAAGTATAACTTGCTCAATCTCGCCACCAAACGACTACCACCGAGGCGGGAGAAAACGCTCTACCAACAGAAGTGGGAGGGTAAACAAGAGACAAGGGCCTACCATGGCGACCACCTGACCGAAAGGCAATTCCAGAATCTTTTTGAATCAAATTTGCAAGGAGTTGCCAAGCAAAGAAATGAGAAGGACGCTGCTACTCCTCTACAAAGCCAGACCTTTGCGCCTCTGGAAAGACGGCTTGATACCGCTGTTTTTCGCGCAATGTTTGCGAGCAGTGTCCGGCAAGCTCGGCAACTTATCATTCATGGCGAGGTAGACGTGAATGGCACGATGATGCGGCACGCGAGCTATCGTCTACAACCTGGGGACCTGTTTTCGGTGAATCCTGAATCTGTTCTTGTGGCAGTAGGCCGGACAAAGCCTCCGCCCAACGATATCCCTGCCACAAATTCCAAGTCACTTGACGACTCGGAGATTGCGTCTAACAGAGAAGCTTCAATCAGTATGGGAGACACGCAATCAGGAGATAATAACGATGCGGGAATACGATCAAAGAATCGAGAGATCCCCCCAGAAGTCTCGGCTCAAGCGACAGGCACTGTATCAAGCACAGAGGAGCGCAAGAATGAAGTATCAAAGGAACCCTTAGAGCAGGAGAACTCGGTGAACGAAAGTGAAGATCTCCGTGCTGGAGAGTTGCAGACTGTGTCAGAGCAGAATGAGGATACGGAAGCTCTTGCAAGTAAAAGCGACGAGGCCGAGTCGGCGGATGCAGAAGTGACAAACAAAGAAAACACATCATATCTTGGAAGAGAAAATGAAAGCAGATCCTTCTGGACACCGTGGGAACCTCGCCCTTTCATGTCGCCTTTTGCATTTTATCCCGCTTATTTGGAAGTCTCGCCTCATACATGCTCGGCAATTTACATCAGGGATCCTGTGGCTCGACCCGGGCTCAGCGAAGTCCCTTCACCACTCCCTCTAAACATGCACGCATTGGCTTATAGTTTCTACGTCCGAAATAGAAAGTGAATTCTTGCGCCCATATACGTGGGAATTGTCCTAAATGACTTCGCTATTCATTCGTTGGGCTCAACTACCTCACTACGCACATTGCCAACATAGACGGAATGACGGAGCATCTCGGGTAATGCATGCTCCTCCATGCTACTGCCTTCGGTCTTGCTCGGTATGCTAAGATTGAGCGCAGAGCATTTGGATGTGAGAATTTGGGTGTTCAGGCTCGAGGGGTTTAAGTATATTTGTCCATTTTCGCTGGAATCGATACTTACAGTCGGCACGGAACTCTTAATATCAAGTTCAAAAGACACGCACCGGATTATATCGAGTGTTGAAATGAGTGTATCCACTAGAAGGCCGACTTTACTGCATTGATTCATGGTAACCGCGTTCAGCTTGCCTTTGATCTGAATAGTGCAGTTTGAGCATCCGTAGATTGAAACCACGTGGTTATTTTCAATATTGTCGATAACAATGCTCCTATCGTTTTCAAAATGTTCGACGAGCCATCGATTGCCTTGCAATTCTTTCCGAGGGGCATGTTTGATTGCTTGTCCCGGAGTAGGGATCTTGCCTCCGGAACTAGGAACTGATTTTGTCTGAGTAAGGGGAATAGTTGAAGGACTAATGTCACCTTTTCTGACTTTGCGCAATCCAGAAACTACGTCTGAGCCTTGATTGATTTGCGCAAATACATCATTCATGGAAGTTGATGCAGCAGAGTTGTTTCTTGTTGACTCGTCGTCGGTTTCGAGAGATGGAGGGGGTAGTGGCGGTGGAGGCGGTGCTGATGTGCCGCTGCCTTGTTCATTTGCCTGAGAGGCTGGTGTGGTAGCTATCGCCTCCTTCGCGTCCACACCACTCTGATTCCAACTTACTCCAGCAGTATGATTCTGTTTGACGAATCTCAAGAGAGCTTGTAGTAATTCAGAGAACGATTTTGTCCAGTTGATATGCATGGCACTCTGATCCTTAAACTCATTGAGAACTCGATTGCCGTAGTACTGCGAACTGTCAATCATCTCTGCTATGTAGCCCGCTGGAGCTGGCTCGATAGTCACCCACCCCATAGCAGGTGCGCCCTCACTCACCACAGACAGATGGTTGAAAAGCGGAGAAGATCTATTTCTCTCTCGCAATTCTGAGATCCCTGCAATTTCCTTTTGCATAGGACTTAAAAGAATTAAGAATACCTCTGAAGTCATGTCTGGCTTCTTTGATCGAGTGGCTACTTCAAGAAATTCTCTTTGGGCATGGAATAATTCTGTGACTAGATGTGCTTGCTCGGCAACAACTCCTCCAATCTGCTCACTTAACGCGACAAAGTCAGTAAGCTTTGTTTGAAAGATCTCATCGTAGTCATTCAAAGCATGAGGAATTGTTGTATTCCCAAAGTTCACATCTTCATGTTGCTCGAATGCTGACCCATCCTGACTCCTATCTGACGTAATCCGATCGGCAGAAAAAGCCGAAGGAAAGGATGCTAGGCTCTCCAGGCGCGAAGTGGCAGCTTCCAAACGTTTCAGTAAGCTGGTCAAGTTGCGACCTCCAACTCTTTCCATTGTGTCAACTACTCCTGTTCGGTTATCCAGATTCCGAGGCGAAGCGCGTAATTATCCGATCAAAATAAGTGCGACCAGATAGAGTAATGGTCAAAACACGATTAGTCGTGCAGAACTTTGACGATGGGGCTAATATTTGTCTGGAGGCCGCTCACCTCGGCCATGTTCTGCGCCTGGCTATCAAAAAGGTACTTGAGCTGCTCTACGAAGATGCGAGCGATGCCCCGCCTATAAGGTCAGTAACGCTGTTTCTAGAGCCAATGGACGGCGTCGCGTATACAAAGGGCTCAGACTTAGATGATGACCATAAAGAAATCCATTTATCTACTAAATATATACAGAATGTTGGGAATCGTGCTCGCAACGAGATTCTCGGAGTCGTTAATCATGAAATGGTGCATTGTCTTCAATGGAATGGTAGTGGAACTTGTCCTTCCCCTCTCATTGAGGGCATTGCAGATTGGGTGCGTCTGAGAAGCGGCTTGACCCCACCACATTGGAAGCGTGGAGGTGAGCGATGGGATGAAGGTTACCAAAACACCGCATATTTTCTCGATTGGCTGGCTCAGGGTGATGCCGGAATTGTCAGAAAGATGAACTTATCCATGCGTTTTGACAAGTATGATGAGAAAACGTTTTGGAAACGCCTTGCAGGAGCCGATGTACAGACTCTTTGGGCTCAATATCGCAAGGAAGTCGGTCTACTGCCGTTTCGCAACCCACAGCCAACACATTCGCCAAAGAAAACCTAGGCCAGCCCGACCCGTTCGAGGTAAGCTTTTAATCTGGACGACACCGATTTTTGATTCCAGACCTCGTGGGCGTTCTCATCCAGACTCCTCTTAGGAAGTCCAGTCTGCTCTATAGCAAAGCTTGCCGCAATTTGGCCATAGCAGACACTTTTGATCTCATCCTTCTCTTCTAAGAGCCCTATGCATAAGCCGCCAATGAACGCGTTCCCCGCGCCAGTGGTGTCTTGAACCTTCTTCGATTCTCTGCCGTAGTATGCAGGAAGCCATTGTGAGTGTGACATACAATCTACATAGCAACCTGAGCCTCCGGATCTTATGATGACCAAACCACCTTGTCTCATAGAACGTTTAAAATTCTCTGCAAGCTGCTCAATACTTTCACGATCACCTTCTTTTACTGATTTACCATAAAACTGACCAGCTTCCAAATGATTTGGAGTGAAAACGTCCACCATTGCGATAACTTGCAGGCACGTTTGAAGCTCTTCAGTTTTACACATATCTGGGACAGGCTCCCAAGCGTACAAAGGCGGTCCAAGTCCGAGATAAGTCTTGCGTTTTTCATTTATACAAGTGACCATAGCTCCAACTCTTGCCGCAGAGCTAATGATATGAAAGGATTTACTAGCCAGCATCTTGGAGGTTAAATCATGGGCTTCAATTCGTTTCCTAGGGGTCTGATACTTGAAAGCTCTCTTTTAGTATCTGTTTCTGCCAGAGTAGAACATACCCCTTTTGTCATCCTCTGCATATTCATTCCAGCCACGGGTCGTTAATCGATTGGGATCAAGCCTATAAGAGATCGCGGTCTCGTAGGAGTCCAACAGCTCTTTTACTGGCTCGGGAAAGTCAGAACCCATATCTACCGTCCAGCTGATCCGTTTCGAATGTGGTGGCACGCGAAAGAGCCGGGCTCCAATCGCAGACCACGCCCCTGCGCCTCCCACTACGTCCTTCATTACTCGAGTGGGGGCATGGATCTCATCGATGATGAACATTCCCATGGACACAAAGTCCAAATCATCGTCATTGATCATTTCGCCTCTTCTCCTCATAAGATCATTCGTTCATTTTGATGTTGGATTTCTAACCTCATCTCCCCGTTGCTGTCGCGATCTATCCTTCCACGAAATCGAATTTGACGACAACAGATAGATACTTACCAAAAGTCTGGCATTCCCCCTTCTTCCTTTATGTTGGATAAGATATAACAAACCCCGCTTGCTCTGCTGTTATGTCGCTAAGTACTGCCGAGGAACTAAATGCGGCCTTTTCCAACAGTGGTATGTGTGTCATTTTGGCTAGCTAACTAACCTTAGATGCTGATTTGAAGCTAGAGCTTATATCCTCGATAAAATATCACATTAAGAGAGAAAACATAGATGTTTGTGGACTTTTGTACTATTGCTAAATACGACAGTCTGATGCAGTTGAACCTCTTGGTCAAGTCCTAGTCAAGGCTATTCACTCACCAAATTCACAAGTTTCTTTGAATGCGTTAGGGACACTCTCACATTTCATAAAACGACTTTCATTGCAGGATCCTAATCTACTTGCTGGTTCCTGCAGTCAACTAATTGGGCCATGTATTGAGCGGCTCGCTGACGGGAAGGATCGCGTCAGAACTCTTGTGACCCAAATGCTTTGCGAGCTTTGGAGGGTTTCTCCAGCAGATACAGAAAAGAGGATAAAAGACTTTGGACTAATAAATACCAATCCTAAAATTAGAGAACAGGTGAGCATGCCGATTGACCCGGGTATTAACTTCAGTCTTTGCAGTATCTTCTAACCCTCCACAATAAGTACGAATCTTTTGCTTTTCGCTCTTTTACCCCGCTTCTCATTAAGTCACTTGAAGATCATCAAGAAGATGTCCAAAGTGCTGCCAAGCATGTGGTTGTAGAGTTCTTCAGCAATGCCCCCAACCACGTCAAAGCTGACCTTAAACGCGATTTGATGCGTAAGCATGTCAGCAAAACCATTTTCGAATTTATCCTGTCAAAATTGGACATGATGGATCCGAAGCCCCAAATAATAATTCCAATCAAAGTAGTTGAGGCAAAAGATTTCGACGACAGCAGGTCTGTAAACAAAGGTAGCGTCAACGGATCATTCGCTGGCAGTATGAGCTCAACATTCATAGGTTCTTTGGCTGGAAGTGAGATGGAATTTCTCGATCCGGAGCACGTCGCAAGCGGTCGCGACCTCGAACATATTTTGATGGGAATGGGCGCTGCATTCGAAGGAAAAGAAACGGAGCAAAATTGGAATAAACGAGAGAAGCACATTGCCCGTCTGCGGGCCCTTACTCGCGGTAACGCCTACACAGAGTTCCAAACACGATGGCTTAGTGGAATTAAGGCTTTGAATGAAGGCATTATCAAAACAGTCATTTCTTTAAGGACAACGCTGTGTCTGGCTGGAATGCAGCTCCTTAAAGACTTATCCATTGTGGGTGGCCCGGCAGTCGATCCATTGGCGGAAGTGTGGCTTGACCATCTAGTTCGCCTTTCTGCTGCCACCAAAAAAATTGCTTCGCAGGCGTCATCTGTAACAGTCGCTGTGGTTATTACAAATGTCTCGTTTTCGACTAAGGTTCTTCATCATGTCACTTCTGCGTGTTTCGACAAAAATTTGCAGCCCAGAATGTACGCTACGACTTGGCTTAGAGTGCTGATGGAATCTCATTCCAACAGCAAGTCACTATTTGAACGCACTTCTTCTGTGGAAAATATTGAACAAGCCATTAAACGAGGGCTGTCAGACACGGCACCAGGAACGCGAGAGGGGATGCGAAAAACTATGGCAGTCTACAATGATATTTGGCCCGAAAGGAGAGATGCGTAAGTTAATTCATGCGATGACTCTAATTTAGATTCTATAGCTCTCTTGACGCCACGACTCAAAGGCAGTTGCAAAAATCCGACCTCGGCAAAGCAATCGGAGTATCCGGGCGCACTGATAAAAAGCCCGTGTCACGTTTACACCCGGCTACGAAGCTTGGAAACTACGCCACCGACTCTCGGTCTGCCGGACGCTCTGCACACTCACAAGATGATGATGCAAGGAGGGCCGTTGATTCTAGTATTTCTCTGAGACCCAGCGGATTAGGTCTGCCTCAAAGGCAACAGCTGAGGAACCGGCCAAGAAGTCCTTCACATCTTAGCCACACCAGCCCTACCTCAAATTCTGACTCCCATCGCATTGCCTCTGTGTCAGGATCGCCACCGGAAAAGGCGTCAATTTTGAAGCGAACTTCTCCGAATAGAAATGGCTCAACACCGCTGAATACAAGGCAGCCATCTGGACGGAAATTAACCATTCTTGAGCAGCTACTTAGCACGGACTGGAAGGTTCGGGTGGAGGGTGTGGTCACGGTAGCCTGCGTTCTGGCAAAGAAGTTGCCCCCACACTGCGTGGGGCCAAAATTTCCAACAATTCCACCACCTGATGTCCTCGGCCCGACTCTAGAAAAACTACTTAACGATCCACAAACTGAAGTCGTGCAGCACATAGTCGCACCAGAAGTGATTGCAGAGATGACAAAAATAATTCCGCTTGAAAATATTGTACCGCGGCTTTTATTACTGAGTGAATCCGATGAGGAAGATATAGCTAATGATGTCAAAACTGCCGGCCTTCCAACAGTTAAGCGAATGATGACAGAAGACCAGGCTGCAGAGCTCCTATTGAACACGCTGACTACAATGGGTGTCTCCAGAGTGGTGCCTCGAAAGCTCTCGTCCGGATTATTAACGACGGCAGAGAAAAGGCGAGTAATTCATGGGACCCTCTTGTGGATGGAAGAATTGGTCTCAGTTCACATATCAGAAATAGAAGCAGGAAAGGATGGCAACAGCTTCTTTGCAGATGTTTCCACTTACAAGCTGTATGCCAACCGTCTCATTCCAATGATCAGTAACACGAAGAACGTTTCCATCAACTACATTCCGCTGGCTCTTCTTTTGAAAGACTTGCGAACTATTCACCAAATCGTTTTCGACAAAGTCCTGCACACTTTTGAGAGAAGCATAATAGTTGGCCTAAAGAAAGCATGGGGCATGAATGAAGATGACACACAAGAAATTGTTCCGGAGGAGAAGGTCGCCAATGTTGTAGAGGTGTTGGGTTCGGCTCCTGAAGTTGGCGGGAAGACATTGGCAGACCGAGACTATGGTTCGCCAAAGGATTTATTCAACCAGCTTCCGACATTCTCTGGAGATACTCGAGGAGGTGTTCTGCCAGCTTCAGCTAGTATTCCTCGGCACATGGATCCAAATGAAGACATGACAATGATAGCTCTCCCCTCTTTGTCTCGAATATCAGAAGGCCTGGAGCCGCGAAGCAGCGAGGGTCGTGCGAAAATAGACGAAAATCACGCTCGGTCTGTATCTCCATCAAAAACAGAACCTCTTGCCACACCTAGCCTTGCTGCTTATGATCACAACGGACTAAGCTTGTCTGAAAAACCGGAAATGAGCAATGGAGAGAAGGAAAGTTTCTTTAAAGCCTCGGAGAACCCAAAATCACCTCAGCTCAATGGGGCTCTACCGAAGCCAAAAGTAATTGCTCTAAGTTCGAATGGGGCAATAGCCTCTGAGGAGTTCACCACCAACAATTATTGGTATCACCGACAAATGGCACGCTCTACACTCGACCCAGCATTACCTCCTGATTTTGATCCCGAAACAGTGATTCAAGAAGTCACAGAGCGATTTCACAGCGGAGAAGTGGAAATGTATTCACTGCAAATGATCAGTGCTTACTTGAAGCAAGGAGATCCTACGGAGCGAGACTTATCCCACCAAAAAGGATTTCGAGACGATGCGACTTGTCGCTCATTTATTAGAGCTCTACTTAATTTTCTGCCGTCTTCATATAAAGACGTACAGGTCGAGAAATTGCTAGCGCAATGCTTGCTCGTGATGAAGCAGCTTCTTCTGAAAATAGTCTTCGACTGGAAAGGATTGGATGCGGAACAATTGACAGGGCTACTCAAGTTCCGAGGGGCAGTGCAAAATGCACACCTCGCTGTTGGAGTAGAAGAAATTGTTCACGAGATAATCGACCTAGGTGATGTTGAATCAGGTGCAAAAGCAGTTCTCGACTATGCATTTGAAAGCTTGGAGGCCGAGGACGTGAATAGACCAGCTTTGTTACTGGCCCTTGTTGCGGGAGCGCACTCACTGCGTCGTATGGGTCGTGCCACACCGGAGAATTTAGAAAAGCGTTTTGGAATAATGGCTGTGCAGACGATGAATAACAAATACTCTGAGGTTCGGAGAGCGAGCGTTGGACTTTGCGTCGAGCTTCATGCTGTTGTTCGAAATGATGACAGGCTCTTGAATGAAGTGGTCGGCGAACTTACGGCAGGCCAAAAGAACCTTTTGACGTATTACTTTGCAAAGAGGGACTCGGGGACATGATCTTGGTGGTGGGAGGATTGGAATCGGGCAATATATTTTCTGTACTTACAATAATTCTCGATTCCTCAATGTACTTTGGTTAGCGTTTGCTTTTTCAGCACTGTGCTTACTAGACTTTTGTCTTCCTGTTCCCGACAATGAACACCCATATCCCAATGGCAGTGATTCCAGCTCCGCATATTATTGCATTTTGTCTCCAATTCGCCGGCTGCGGCATGAACGCGCCCGTCGGGGCCCATATCTTTTTGGGATCAAATGGCTGATTTGCCTATTGTCAGTCAGCTCTCTTTTATTCCCACCATGCTGATGCAATGGTGTTCATTTGCTCAATGATTTGAAACCCGATTTTGTCACTGTGGCAACGGAATTCTGCAGAATTTGTTTACTCGGCATTCCATTAACCATCAAAAGCATGGCTGCAGTTGATAGTCCAGCTGGCTTAATACAGCAGACATGCGGAGGATGGAATATAGGTTCGGATATACAGGCTATTCGACGCGTAAATGACACACTCGGCGCTTTCAAGGGAATCCGCGAGAAGCAGTATGAAGACTCGCATGCTGTTTTGAAGACCCTGACTCGCCGCCTAGAGATCTCAAATTCAACCGATAACGATGAGCAGGTGTTGAAGAAGAAAGAAGCTTACG
>JAABUZ0100008185.1_pt1 | contig 12364 bp, 10 predicted proteins | sample 5562091 | NCBI WGS metagenome assembly JAABUZ01 (sample SAMN12813069, study PRJNA571459) | rock metagenome | isolation source: Antarctica rocks | place: Antarctica: Victoria Land, Linnaeus Terrace sud | collected 2015-12-21 | reverse complement strand
CGATCGCGCCCACGCTCGTCTCCTGGTCGGTGGCGGCGTAGCCCGTGAACTCCGTCGCGAACCCGGCGCCGCCCGCGAGCCGCTCGGCGGCGTCGCGACCCGATTCGTCTGCGCTCGTCCGTCCACCGGCGCGCGCGCGCTTGCGCTGCTCGCCCATGAGCGCCTCGAAGCCCTCCTCGTCGGCGCCGAGGCCCGCCTCGGCGACGAGCTCGAGGGTGGTCTCGATCGGGAAGCCGAAGGTGTCGTGCAGGCGGAAGGCGTCTTCGGCCGCGATGCCCTCCGCCCCGGTCTCCCGCGCCCGGTCGATGAGCTCCTCGAGCAGCCGCGTGCCCTGCTCGAGGGTGCGGCCGAAGCTCTCCTCCTCCGCCCGCAGCCACTTCTCGATGGCCTCGCGCTGCTCCCCGAGCTCGGGGTAGGCGCCGCCCATGAGCTCGACGACGCGCCGGCCGAAGGCGGGCAGGAAGCTTCCCTCCAGGCCGATGCGGCGACCCTGCTGGATCGCCCGGCGCATGACCCGGCGCAGCACGTAGCCGCGATCCTCGTTGGAGGGCACGACGCCGTCGGCGATGAGGAAGCTCATCCCCCGCGCGTGGTCGGCGAGGATCCGCAGGGCGCGGGTCACCCGCGGGTCCTCCCCCCCGTAGCGACGGCCCGAGAGCTCCTCCCCGAGCTCGACGAGGGGGCGGAACTGGTCGGTGTCGAAGACCGACTCGACGCCCTGCTGGATCGCGGCCATGCGGTTCAGGCCGAGCCCGGTGTCGATGTTCTGCGTGGGCAATGGTACGAGGGTCCCCGCCGGGTCCTGGTTGAGCTGCATGAAGACGAGGTTCCAGTACTCGAGGAAGCGCTCGCTGTCATCGCCCGGCCGGTCCTCAGGGCCGCCGAAGTCCGGACCGCGGTCGAGGTAGAGCTCGGAGCACGGCCCGCACGGTCCCGTGGGACCCGCCTGCCAGAAGTTCTCCGAGCGGGGCAGCTCGACGATCCGCTCGCGCGGCACCCCGACCGACAACCACGCCTCGATCGCCTCCTCGTCGGGACCGAGGCCGAGCTCCTCGTCCCCGGCGAACACGGTGATCCAGATGTCCTCGGGCCTGAACCCGAAGCCCTCGCGGGAGAGCGCCCACGCGAACTCGACCGCGCCCTGCTTGAAGTAGTCGCCGACCGAGAAGTTGCCGAGCATCTCGAACAGCGTGAGGTGACGGTGGGTGGTGCCCACGACCTCGAGGTCGACGGTGCGAAAGCACTTCTGGCAGCTCGTGAGGCGGGGATACGGCGGCGCTTCGCGTCCCGTGAAGTACGGGATGAGGGGTTGCATGCCGGCCGTGGTGAGCAGCACGGAGGGGTCGTGGACCGACGGGATGAGCGAGGACGAGGGCAGCCGCCGGTGATCCCGCGCCGCGAAGAACTCGAGGTACGCCTCACGGATCTCGTCCGAGGTCATCACCGCCGCCAGTGTATGAGGCGGGTCCCTGGGCGCCGACGAGCGCGACCCTCGCCCTCCTCTTGGCGACCCGCTACCCCCGGGTACCGCATCCGGTACCCCTGGGTAGCGGGCGGCGCGACCGCGCTCAGCCAGCGGCGGCGATCGTCCCCCACCCCACGACGAGATCGCCGTCCATGAGGCAGGCGAGCTGGCCGGGGGCGGCGCCGTCGGCCGGGTCCTCGAGAGCGAGCTCGAGCCGGGCGTGGTCGCCGGCGAAGAGCGGCCCGCCGGCCACCCGGGCGCGCAGCGGCGCCGCCCGGTAGCGGAGCTTGACCCGGTCCACTCGCTCCCCGTCGCGAAGCAGGCGGGCGCCGCGCACGGCGACGCGCGAGCTCTCGAGCTCGGCGCGCGGGCCGACCACGACGCGGTTGCGCCGCGCGTCGGTGGAGAGCACGTAGAGCGGCTCGGGCGCGGACACGCCGATCCCGCGGCGCTGCCCGACCGTGTAGCCGTGGTGGCCGCGGTGACGGCCGAGCACGCGGCCGCTGCGATCGACGATCTCGCCTCCTCGCTCGGCCAGGCCGCCGTGGCGGCGCAGGAAGCTCGGGCGGCTCGTGCCGGCGAGGAAGCACAGATCCTGCGAGTCGGCCTTGGCCGCGACCGGCAGCTCGGCCTCGTGGGCGAGCGCGCGGACCTCGGGCTTCGTGAGCTCGCCGAGCGGAAAGCGCAGGCGCCGCAGGCTCTCGGGGAGGAGCGCGGCGAGCATGTAGGTCTGGTCCTTCTCCGTGTCCGCGGCCGCGCGCAGCAGCGGACCGGCGGGGTGCTCGCGCTCCTCGACCCGGGCGTAGTGCCCGGTGGCCAGCCGCGCCGCGCCGAGACGCTCGGCGACGAGGAGCATGGCGTCGAGCCGCACCTCGCCGTTGCAGCGCACGCACGGGTTCGGGGTGACGCCCGCGGCGTGCTCGGCCAGGTAGGGAGCGACTACGCCGTCGCGGAACTCCCCCCGCAGGTCGAGCGTGAGGTGCGGGAGGCCCATCCGGTGCGCGAGCGCGCGCGCGCCGCGAACCGCGGAGGCCGAGCAGCACGAGCGCTCGCCGTCGTTCTGCTCATCGGCCCAGAGCTCTAGGGTCACGCCGACCGCCTCCTCGCCGTCGCCGGTGAGGAGCAGTGCGGCCACCGCGGAGTCGACCCCCCCGCTCAGGGCCACGAGCGTGCGCCGCGGCGACGGCGCGAGCGCGGCGTGCTCGCGGGCGGCGGCACCGAGCGCGCGGTGCAGCGCGTCGGCGGCGAGCTCGGCGGCGTGGAGCTTGCCGGGCGAGAGGCCGCCGAGCTCGGCGGCGATCTCGTGCACGCCGACGCGCGCGACCTCGAGCAGCGGCCGGCCCGCCGCCAGCGCCACCGCCGCGCTCCCCGCGGCGTGCGTGGCGCCGCAGCCAGCCGCGTCGAAGCCGGCGGCGCTGACGCGCTCGGCCTCCACGACGAGCGAGACCCGGACGAGGTCGCCACACGGCGCGCCGCCGGCGGCGCCGGTGGCGGCGCCGGACGGCTTCAGTCCCCGCCCGGCGGGGCTCTCAAGGTGGTGCGCAAAGCGCTCGGGGTCCACGCGGCCAGTATGCCGCGGCGCCGCCGCCGGCTCGGGGTCAGGGTCCGGCGGAGAGCGCGTCCTCGATCCGCTGCTCGATCTCCGTCCGGTCGGCGAAGCCCACGAGCGTCGTGGGCTGGCCGGTGCGGTCGAAGACCACGACGGTCGGCGAGGCGAAGACGGAGACCACGTGGGTGACCACGCCGAAGCGGGAGAGCTGCGAGATCGGCGCGGTGGCGATGAGCACCCCGCGGCGGTGGTGGCCCAGGTGGGTGAAGGCCGCCCGGACCGCGCGGTCGTCTGAGCCGCGGCGGTTGTAGAAGAGCAGAGCGACGACCTGGTGGCGCGCGAGCGCCCACCGCACGCGGCCGGGGACTCCTCGGGGTCCCGGCGGGAGGCCCGCGAGGGGACGCGCGCCGGCGCGCGGCTTGACCGGCGCAGGCACCGCGGCGGCGCCGCGAGCCGGTGCGGCCGGCGCCGCGCTCGCACGGGCGCCCGCGGCGCCGTGGGCCTTGTCGATCGCCCGGCGCAGTCCGGCCTCACCCGGGGCGTTCGGCCCCGGGGGGGCCTTCGCCACCGCCGGAGTCGGGGGCGTGGAGCTCGAGCTTGCGCCCGAGCTCGGCCTCAGCGCGACGAACCACACCGCCGCGAAGGCGAGGACGGCGGCCAGGGCGATCTGCATGGGGCGCGAGACTTGGCTCATCCGTACCGGTGATCGGCACGAGAGCGGCGGACCGTTAGCCCCTACCGCGTGGAGACTCCCCCGCGCGACGCAGCCCGAGCTCGCGGAGCTGCGCCGGGTCGACCTCCGCAGGCGCGCCCGTAAGCGGATCGGCGCCGCTCGCGCTCTTGGGGAAGGCGATGACCTCGCGGATCGACTCGTGCCCGGCGAGGATCGCCACCATGCGGTCGATGCCCAGGGCGATCCCGCCATGCGGGGGCGCCCCGTAGCGCAGCGCCTCGAGCAGGAAGCCGAAGCGGCGGTCGGCCTCCTCCTCGGACATGCCGAGCACCTTGAGCACCTCGCGCTGCACCTCCGGGCGGTTGATGCGGATGGACCCGCCGCCGAGCTCCCACCCGTCGACGATCAGGTCGTAGCCGCGCGAGAGCATCGCCTCGGGGTCGGAGAACTCCCCCGTGGGCGCCGTGAAGGGATGGTGCACGGCGCTCCAGCGCCCCGTTTCCGCGTCACGCTCGAACATGGGGAACGCGACGATCCAGCGCGCCTCGTGCGCCCCGGGCGCCACCAGGTGCAGGCGCCGGGCGAGCTCGAGGCGCAGCGCACCGAGCGCGGGCGCGGCGATCTCCGCGCCGTCGGCCACGATGAGCAGGAGATCGCCGGCGTGCGCACGCAGGATCTCGCCGACGCTCGCGACCTCCCCGGCCGTGAGGAACTTCGCCACCGGTGAGCGCCAGCTTCCGTCCTCCTGCACGAAGGCCCACACGAGTCCCTTGGCCCCGTGGCGCCTGGCGAGCTCGGTGAGGGCGTCGAGCTCGGAGCGCGGCAGCTCCCGCGCGCCGGCGTTGATCCCCCGCACCACGCCTCCGGCGGCCAGCGCCCCGGCGAAGACCTTGAACTCCGTGCCGCGCAGCGCGGCTCCGAGCTCGCCGATCTCCAGCCCGAAGCGGGTGTCGGGCCGGTCGGAGCCGTAGCGGGCCATCGCCTCCGCGTAGCTCATGCGCGGCCACGGCGGCGCGCCGACCTCGAAGCCCGCCGCGGCGAACACCGCGCCCATCACGCCCTCGAGCGTCTCGATCACGTCGTCCTCGTCCACGAAGGACATCTCCAGGTCGAGCTGGGTGAACTCGAGCTGGCGGTCGGCGCGCAGGTCCTCGTCGCGGAAGCAGCGGGCGATCTGGTAGTAGCGCTCGTAGCCCGCGACCATCAGGAGCTGCTTGAAGAGCTGGGGGGACTGCGGCAGCGCGAAGAACGAGCCGGGCGCCATGCGCGCGGGCACGAGGAAGTCGCGTGCGCCCTCGGGCGTGGAGCGGGTGAGGATCGGGGTCTCGAGCTCCAGGAAGTCCCGCGCCTCGAGCTCGGCGCGGATCGTCCGGACCACCGTGTGGCGCAGCTCGAGCGCGTGCTGCATCGCCGGCCGCCGCAGGTCGAGCGGACGGTGGCGCAACCTCAGGGCCTCGTCGATGCGACCACCGGCCTCGCCCGCGGTGCCCGCGTCCTCGTCGAGGGGGAACGGCGGGGTGTCGGACTCGGCGAGCACCTCGAGCTCGCTCACCCCGAGCTCGACCTCGCCCGTGGGGAGGGACGGGTTGACGTTCCCCGGCGCCCGGCGCACGACCTCGCCCCGGGCGCTCACCACGTGCTCGGCGCGCAGGCGGTGCGCGGCGGCGTGGGCCGCGGGGGCGGCGTCGGGGTGGAAGACGAGCTGGAGGATCCCCGAGCGGTCCCGCAGGTCGATGAAGATCAGGCCGCCGTGGTCGCGGCGCCGGTGCACCCAGCCCGCGACCCGCGCCTCGCTCCCGGCGCGGGCGGCGGTCAGCTCAGCGCACCACGCGTCGCGGTAGCCGTTCGGACGCGGGGCGCGCATCGCGAGGCTCAACGGTCGGCCCGTCGCCCGCGGAGCACCCGGGCGATCACTTCCCCGGGCCTGGCCTCCACCTGATCTCCGCTCTCCATGTCCTTGACCTGGGCCCCTTCGTCGCCGAGGATCGCAACGTACCGGGCGCCCAGCCGGTCGGCGTGCTTGAGCTGGCCCTTGAGCGAGCGCCCGGCGAGCTCGACCTCGGCGCTCAGCCCCGCGCGGCGCGCCTCGGTCACCACGCGGAAAGCCGCCCGCCCGTGCTCGGGCTTGGCCACCGCGACGAACAGGTCCACGGGCGAGGAGGCCGTCGGCCGCTCGCCGCCGGCCAGGAGGATCCGCTCGATCCCCGCCGCCCAGCCGCATCCCGGCGTGGGCGGTCCCCCGAGCTGCTCGATCAAGCCGTCGTAGCGGCCTCCACCCGCGACGCCGCTCTGGGCGCCGAGCGCGTCCGAGGTGAACTCGAAGAGCGTGCGCGTGTAGTAGTCCAGGCCGCGCACGAGGGCGGGATCGACCTCGTAGGGCTGACCGGCGTCGTCGAGCAGGGCGCGGACGTCCGCGAAGTGCGCGAGGTCCTCCTCGGCGAGGGCGTCGATGAGGAGCGGCGCCCCGGCCATCACCCGCCTCGTCCCCGGGTGGTCGGCGTCGAAGGCGCGCAGGGGGTTCAGATCGATCCGCGCGTGGACCTCCGCCGATAGCTCCTCCTCGTGCGCGCGCAGGTAGGCCGTGAGCTCCTCGCGATAGGCGGCGCGCGTCTGCGGCCGTCCGAGTGAGCCGATCCGCAGGCGCAGGCCGCGCACTCCGAGCACGTCGAGCAGCTCGGCGAGCAGGAGGATCGTCTCGGCGTCGAGCGCGGGATCGTCGGAGCCGATCCCCTCCGCGCCCACCTGCCAGAACTGCCGGTAGCGCCCGGCCTGCGCGCGCTCACGACGGAAGAACGAGGACAGGTACCACAGCCGCACGGGCTGGGGGAGCTTCTGCATCCCGTGCTCGAGATAGGCGCGACACACCGGCGCCGTTCCCTCCGGGCGCAGGGTGAGCGAGCGCCCGCCGCCGTCGTCGAAGGTGTACATCTCCTTCTGCACGATGTCGGTGGACTCCCCCACCCCGCGCGCGAAGAGCTCGGTCGACTCGAAGGCGGGGGTCTCGATCCGCGCGTAGCCCGCGCTCCCGAGGATGCGGCGCGCGGCGCCCTCGACCTCCTCACGGCGCGCGGCGTCCGCCGGCAGCACGTCGAACGTGCCGCGCGGGGCCTGGAGCCGCGCGCTCACGCCTCGCGGCTGGCGCTGAGCTCGCGCAGGAACGGGTTGGTGGCGCGCTCCCGCCCGAGCGTGGTGAGGCCCATGTGCCCCGGGTACACCGTGGTCTCGTCGGGGAAGGCCTCGAGCAGCGAGGAGATCGAGCGCGCGAGCGTCGGCCAGTCGCCGCCGGGCAGGTCGACCCGGCCGACCGAGCCCTGGAAGAGCACGTCGCCGGAGAGGAGGGCGCCCTCCTCCCGCAGGGCGTAGCTCACGTGCCCGGGCGAGTGGCCGGGGGTGAAGAGCACCTCGAAGCTGAGGCCGGCGAGCTCGAGCGTCTCACCCCCGCTCACCGCATGGTCGGCGTCGTAGGACTCGAACGGCCCGAACCCGGCCCAGGGGACGTAGCTCATGATGTCGGCGAGAACGGGGACCTCGAGCTCGGGGCACCACACCGGCGCCCCGGTCGCATGGGCGACGGGCGCCACCGCGCCGACGTGGTCGAAGTGCGTGTGGGTGAGGAGGATCGCCTCGATCCTCACCCCGAGCTGCTCGGCGGCGGCGAGGAGCTTCTCGGCCTCGTCGCCCGGGTCGACGATCACCGCGCGCTCGGAGCCGACCGCGCGCACGAGGTAGCAGTTCTCCTGCACGAGCCCGACCGTGAAGGAGCGGACGTCGATCATCGCGCGCGGGGAGCGCTGCGGCGCATGCGGCGCCGGTGGACGAACAGGTCGGTGTAGTAACCGAGCGGCACGTAGAGGACGAACGCGAAGACGGTCATCACGAGAGACTGGGCCACGGGGAACTTCAGGCCGAAGATGAGCACGAGCGGCAGGAACGCCGAGGTGATCGCCGCGCGCATGGCGGCCGCCTTCCAGGTCGGCGCGCGCATGAGCCGCTCCTGCTTGGCCTGGGCGCGCGTGGCGGCCTTGCGCTCCTCGGGCTTGGGCGGGCGGCCGGTGCGACCCCGCGACTCGACCGTCCCCGCGGCGGTTCCGCGGTGCTTGGAGCGGCGCTTGCGCTTGGTCTGGGCCATGGCGTCCAGCTTACCCGCGCGCGAGCGCCCGCTCGAGGAGGTGGCGGTCCGGATCGAACCCGGGGATCGGCAGGTCGGCCGGGAAGCCGGCGAAGGCGGCCTCCGGCGCGAGTCCGACGAGCTCGGCGGCGGCCACCTCGGCGTGGCTCCGAACCGTCTCGAGAACCCGCGCCAAAGGGACGGCGACCGGATCCTCGACGTTGAAGGACACCTGCACGACCCCGCGGCGGGAGAGCGCGAGGCCCAGAGCCCGCACCCCGGGGAGCTCCTCGCGCGCGAGGGCGGCGACCCGGCGGGCGTCGGCGAGCGCGGCGGGCGCCGCGAGCTCGAGGTTGAAGGCCACGAGCGGCGGGCGTGCGGCCACGAGCGTCGCGCCGGCGGTCGGGTGCAGCCGTCCGGGGCCGAAGTCGGCTTGCTGCTCCCCGGCGGCCATCCGCTCGGCGAGCGCTCGCGCTCCGCCACGGCGCAGCTCCGCGCGGGTGCGCCCGTCTGCGAGTGCCCCGTAGAGGAACACCGGGAGCCCGAGCCGGCCCAGCTCCTCCGCGGCCACGAGGGCCTCGGCGCAGGCGGCGCCGCGGTCGCCGGCGCTCAGGTGGACGACGGGAGCGACGTCGAGCGCGCCCACGTGGGGATGGACGCCCTCGTGGGCGGCGAGGTCGATCTCCGCGAGCACGGCACGGGCACCGGCCACGAGGGTCTGCGCCAGCCGGCCCGGCTCGCCGGCGAGGGTGACGACCGACCGGTTGTGGTCGGGATCGCGGTGGACGTCGAGCACCCGGGCGTCGTCGCACGCGAACGCCGCGCCGATCCGCGCGATGGCCTGCGCGTCGCGCCCTTCGGAGACGTTGGGGACCGCGAGCAGCATCTCCCCTAACGACTATCAGGCGACCGTCGGGGTAAGAGCCCGGGGTTGATCGAGGTCACCCACTTCTCCGATCCGGGCTGCCCGTGGGCCTACTCGGCCAGCCCGGCGCTGGCTGTGCTGCGCTGGCGCTACGGCACCCAGCTCCGCTGGCGCCACGTGATGATCGGCCTGACCGAGAGCGCCGAGCAGTACGTCGCGCGCGGGTACACACCCGTGCGCGCGGCGCTCGGCTACGGGCGCTACGCCCGCCGCTATGGGATGCCCTTCGCCCGGCACCCGCGCGCGCGGATGATCGCCACGGGGCGCGCGTGCCGGGCCGTGGTGGCGGTCCGGCTGACGCACCCCGATCGTGAGCTCGCCGCGTTCCGGGCGCTCCAGTTTGCGTGGTTCACCACCTCGGCGCTGCTCGACGAGGACGACGCGATCGAGGCGGTGCTCGCCGGGGTTCCGGGGGTGGACGGCGCGGCGGCGCGAGCCGCCCTCGAGGACCCGCGGGTCCTCGACGCCTACGAGGCCGACCGCGCCGAGGCCCGCACCGCCGCCGGGACCCCGACCGAGCTCCAGGGCAAGGCCGCGCAGACCGACGGACCGGTGCGCTACACCGCCCCCTCGCTGATCTTCGCGGCGGCGGACGGAACGCGGCTCGAGGCCGGCGGCTTCCAGCCCGTCGAGGCCTACGACGTCCTGCTCGCCAACCTCGACCCCTCGCTCCTCCGCGCGCCCGCGGCGGAGGACCCGGTCGACGTCCTCGCCGGCTTCCCCGACGGCCTGAGCACCCGGGAGCTCGCCGCGACCATGGCCGCGGGCAACGGCCCGGTGGACGACGAGCGGGCCGAGGCGGCGCTCGTCGAGGCACTCGGCGCCGGGCGCGTCAGCCGTCGTGCGGTGGGCGACGGCGCCCTCTGGAGCGCCCTTCTGCTCACGGGCTAGAGGAGGAGGCGGCCGGCGTCGAGCACCCGCGTCGAGCCGATCTCGAGCGTCGCGTCGAGGACCACGACATCGAGGTGGATGGGCACAGACACGGTTCCGCCGATGCCCGCGCTCGCCCCGAAGGCGACGTGCACGGTGCCGAGGATCTTCTCGTCCTCGAGGACGTTGCCGGTGAGCGTCGCGCGGTCGTTGGTGCCCACGCCGAGCTCCGCGAGGTTCGTGCCCGCCGCTCCGTGGGCGCTGAGGAGGCCGATGAACTTGGCGCCGAGCGCTCCGCTCGCGCGGGCGAGCCGCCCTTTCTCGACGCTGAGGGTCACCGGCTCGTCCGCGAGGCCGAGCGCGGCCAGCGAGGAGGCGACGAGGCGCCCCTCTCCCCCCGCCGGCGCCACGAATCCCTCGCCGCACGGGAGGTTGCCGAAGGCGCCGGGAGCGGTGAGGTCGCCGTCGTCGGCGATGCCCCGACGCCCGCGGAGGTCGAGCCTGAGCTCCGAGCCGCACGGACAGGTGAGCCGGGCCTCGTCGGCGTGATCGAGGAGATCCGCGACGGCGCGGCAGCGCTCGGCCAGCGCATCGAGGTCGACGTCCATGACCCGCGCGAGCATCTCGGCAGTCACGCCGGGCATCGTCGCGCCGCGCACGCCCGCCTCCGAGGCGCGCTTGCGCGCCTGCGTGTGCGAGAGCGAGCGCGAGGTGGGAGCGATGAACACGTCGACGGCGGCCATCGCGGCGGCGACGGGCGGCGGCGGCTCGGTGCCGTCGGTCGCGCGCTCGGCCATGAGCGCGAGCACGGCGTCGGCTCCGGTGTCCTCGGACTCCGCGCGGAGCGTCTCGGCGAGCTCCCGCGTACCCGGGTCGCCGATGACGAGGACGTCCTGGCCGGAGCTCACCCCGAGGCAGCGCCGCACCACGGTCCTCACGGCGCGATCGAGGCCCTCCACGGACCGGAACTCTAGTGCCGGAGACTCGACGCCAGTCGCCCGCATGAGCCGCGAGCGAGCCGCTGCCCACGTGGTCTAGCACGGCTACCACCCGGGCTAGACTTGCCCCCTCCCGCCGGAGTAGCTCAGTCGGTTAGAGCAGCGGAATCATAATCCGCGTGTCGGGGGTTCGAGTCCCTCCTCCGGCATCTTCTACGCGCGGCGCGCAGGTCAACGACACTCGCAGACCGGTATCACGAGATATCGCCCGCACCCCGCCGGGCTCGGCGTGCTCGGTCGTGATCGGCGAAGGCCTCCCGCTCGGCGAGACCGGCTCCGTCAAGGGCGTTCAGCTCGTCGTCGAAGACATCGACGCGTCCGCGACGCGCTCGCCGCCCGCGGGGTCGCCGTCGGTGACGTGCAGCAGCTGGGCCCCGAGGGGTCCCCGGGCTCGCGCTTCCTGTTCTTCGAGGACCCCGACGGCAACGGCTGGTCCGGCCAGGAGATCAAGCGCTCGTGATGGGCTGGGAAACAGCGCAAAGGTGGTTCCACCGTTGCTTGAAGGTCTTGCTCGAACTGTTGACCTGTCGCGCTGGGTCGCCGTGGTGGTCGCGAACGACGTAGAGGACGGCTTCGTCGAGGGCGCCGATCACGCGTGAGGAGTGCGTGATGGGCTGAGCTTCGATGGCCGCGACGCCTCCCGCGCCACACCTCCCCGTGGCGTGGCTACCTCTCGATCAGGCCGCTCTCGTAGGCCATGACCACGAGCTGGACCCGGTCGCGCGCGTGGAGCTTCATGAGGATCCTCGAGACGTGCGTCTTGGCGGTGAGCGGGCTGAGCTGAAGCGCGTGGGCGATCTCGGCGTTGGTCAGGCCGGTGGCGATCAGGCTGAGGACCTCGCGTTCGCGCACGGTCAGCTCGCTCATGCCGTCGGGCTCGGTCCTGACCTCGGCTTGCGGTCGCGAGACGTAGGTCTCGATGAGCCGTCGGGTGACGCTCGGGGCGAGCAGCGACTCGCCGCGGGCGACGACGCGGATCGCGTGGACGAGGTCGGCGGGCTCTCCGCCCTTGAGCAGGAAGCCGCTGGCGCCGGCGTGGAGCGCGCCGAAGACGTACTCGTCGAGCTCGAACGTGGTCAGCACCAGGACGCGCGTGTGGCTGAGCGCCCGGTCGCCGGTGATGCGGCGGGTCGCCTCCAGCCCGTCCATCGCGGGCCTGCGGATGTCCATGACGACGACGTCCGGTTCCAGCGCGCGAACCTGCTCGAGGGCCTCCACCCCGGTGGCCGCCTCGCCGGCGACCTCGATGTCGGGCTGGGAGTCGAGCAGCGCGCGGAAGCCGGCGCGGACCATGGGCTGGTCCTCGGCGAGCACGACCCGGGTGGCGCTCATCGGTGGTCGCTGCCGAGCGGAAGCACGGCGCTGACGCGCCAGCCGCCTTCGTCGCGCGGGCCGGTATCGACCCGTCCCCCGAGCGCGCTTGCGCGCTCGACCATGCCGCGCAGGCCGTGACCTTCGGCGCCGACGGCGGGGTCACCCCGATCTTGCCGCGTCCGTCGTCGGTGACCTCGACGTCGAGCTCACGCGAGCGCCCGCACTCGCACGTGGGCGCTCGAGGCGCCGGCGTGGCGCAGGACGTTGGTCAACGCCTCCTGGACGATGCGAAACGCCGCCTGGCCGACGGAGGAGGGGACGGCGGCACCGTCGAGGTGAACGTCGATCTCCGCGCGCAGGCCCGAGGCGCGGGCGTCGTCGACGAGTCGCGGCAGCGCCTCGAGCTCGAAAGCCGGCGCGGTGGGGACCGTCTCGTGCGGCTCGCGCAGGAGGGTGAGCGTG
>JAABUZ0100008182.1_pt1 | contig 12371 bp, 11 predicted proteins | sample 5562091 | NCBI WGS metagenome assembly JAABUZ01 (sample SAMN12813069, study PRJNA571459) | rock metagenome | isolation source: Antarctica rocks | place: Antarctica: Victoria Land, Linnaeus Terrace sud | collected 2015-12-21 | reverse complement strand
TCGGGTTGCCCTTGAGCCCGGTGGTGTACCCGTTGGCGCCGAGGGTGAGGTTCGCGCCGCTACCGTAGATCATCACGAACAGTCCGACGACCAGCATGGTCTCGGTGAGCACCAGCCGGCTCAGCGGGACGTGGGGCTGAAGCGCGGTCGCCTCTACGGGCTGATGCACGGCGGCCGTGGACTGCTGCTCGACCAGACCGGCCGGCTCTCGGTGGCGGGCTGGGCAGACCGGGTCGACCACGTCGTCGACGTCAGCGAGGAACTGGCCGTGCCCGCGGCGCTGCTGCGGCCGGACGGCCACGTGGCGTGGGTCGGTGAAGATCAGCAGGATCTGCTCAGCCAGCTGCCCAGGTGGTTCGGCGCTGCCGTCAGCTGAGCGCGCAGTTGTGGCTCGAAAGGGCGGGACCTATCTCCGGTTGAGTTCGGCGCGGTCCGGTGCCATACCCCGCCAGCTCGAAGCCGGGCGGATTCCTTGGGATTTCCGGGGGGCCAACCACGGTGCTCAGCGGGGCCGACTCGACGCCGCGGCCGCGGTCGAACGCCACCCCTGCCCGCACGCAATGCGACGTCCCCGCCGGCAGCGCCTGCCGGAGACGGCCCGACGGGTCGGCGCGCTCGGGCCGCGCTCGACGACGGGTTGCCCGACATACGAACACGTGTTCGAATAGCGGGGTGCGATGGGACGGGCAGCGTGTCACCGAGAGCGCCGGAGAGATCGTCGAGTTGCCGGGCATGCCCGCCCTCAAGGGGCTCGTCCGCAGCGTCCGGACCCCGGAGTTCGTCGGCGTCACCTTCCACGAGGTCCGGGCTCGGTCGGTGCTCAACCGCGTGCCGGGGGCGTCCCCGATGCCGTTCTCCTGGACGATCAACCCCTACCGCGGGTGCAGCCACGCGTGCACCTACTGCCTCGGCGGGAACACCCGGGTCCTGCTCACCGACGGCTCGGAGAAGCCGATCTCGGCCGTCAGCGTCGGGGATCTGCTCGTCGGCACCGTCGTGCGCGACGGGGTGCGGCGCCTCGTCCCGTCCCCCGTCCTCGACCGGTGGTCGACGGTCAAGCTCGCTCACCGGGTGACCCTCGACGACGGGTCGAGCGTGGTGGCAAGCGCCGAGCACCGGCTCCTCACCGACGAGGGCTGGAAGCACGTCCGCGCGGAGGGCTGCGCGAGCGTCGGGGCCGAGCGCCCGCACCTCGTGCCCGCCGATCGGCTGGTCGGGGCGGGGACCCTGCCGGCGCCGGCCTTCCGGGACCGCCGCGGTCCCCTGGGAGCGGGCGCCCGTGCCGTGCTGGCGATCGACTCCCTCGGGCGGAGGGAGGAGCTCTTCGACCTCACCACGGCCACCGGCGACTTCGTGGCGGCCGGGCTGGTCAGCCACAACTGCTTCGCCCGCAACACCCATACCTACCTCGACCTCGACGCCGGGGACGACTTCGACCGGCAGGTGGTGGTCAAGCTCAACGCCCCGGAGGTGGTGGCGCGGGAGCTGCGGTCACCGCGCTGGACCCGCGAGCACGTCGCGATGGGCACCAACACCGACCCCTACCAGCGCGCCGAGGGCCGCTACGCGCTCATGCCGGGGATCGTGCGGGCGCTCGCGGCGTCGGGCACCCCGTTCTCGATCCTCACCAAGGGCACCCTGCTGGCGCGCGACCTGCCCGAGCTCATCGCGGCGGCCCGCGACGTCGGCGTGGGGGTCGGGGTGTCGCTCGCCCTGCTCGACCCGGACCTGCACCGCTCGGTCGAGCCCGGCACGCCGACGCCGCGGGCCCGGCTCGACCTCGTACGGCGCATCCGCGCCGCCGGTCTGGCGTGCGGTGTCTTCGTCGCCCCGGTCCTGCCCGGACTCACCGACTCCGACGATGCGCTCGACGCGCTACTCGGCGAGATCGCCGCGGCGGGGGCCACCGGGGCGTCCGTGCTCGCGCTGCACCTGCGCCCCGGGACCCGCGAGTGGTTCCACGGCTGGCTCGCCCGCGAGCACCCGGGGCTGCTGGAGCGGTACGCCGCGCTCTACCGTGGTGGCGCGTACGTCGAGGCCGCCTACCGGCGCGACCTCGCCGCCCGCGTCCGCCCGCTGCTGCGCCACCACAGGCTCGACGCGAGTGGGCACCGGATGAGCCGCGCGGCGCGGGACGACGAGCGCGAGGGCCGGGAGGGACCCGGGAGCTGGCCGACGGGCTCGACACCGCCGATGCCCGAGCGGGTGGTCACCGCCCCGCCCGGACAGCTGACCCTGCTGTAGCCCGGGGCCACGCCGCGCCGAGCGTCCGCACCCCACCGACGAGGAGACCGACGATGGAACTCGACGAAGCGCGGGACGTCCTGCGCGCGCAGCACCGCGCGGTGCTGGCCACCCGGCGCGGGGACGGCGCCCCCCAGCTCTCGCCGGTCGTGGTCGGGGTCGACGCCGGGGGCGCCGTCACCGTGAGCACCCGCGAGACCGCGGTCAAGGTCGCGAACCTGCGCCGGGAGCCGCGGGCGTGGCTCTGCGTCCTGCCCGACGCCTTCTTCGGGCGCTGGGTCCAGGTGGAGGGCGAGGTGGAGATCGTTGCCCTCCCCGCGGCCCACGAGGGCCTGCGCGAGCTGTACCGGCAGGTCAGCGGGGGCGAGCACGAGGACTGGGACGAGTTCGACGCGGCGATGCGCAGCGAGCGGCGCGTCCTGCTGCGGGTGCACCCCGACCGCGTCGGGCCCGACGATCAGCGGTGACCTCGCTGCGTAGCCTGGGCCGCGTGATGCGCACGCACCCCGCCGGCACGCTCGGCGCCGAGCACGTCGACGCCACCGTCACGCTCACCGGCTGGGTCGCCCGCCGGCGTGATCACGGCGGTGTGGTGTTCATCGATCTGCGCGACGCCTCGGGCGTGGTCCAGGTGGTGTTCCGCTCGGGCGAGGTCGCCGCGGCGAGCCACCGCTTGCGCGCGGAGTTCTGCGTGCAGGTCACCGGCACCGTGGAGAAGCGGCCCGCGGGCAGCGAGAACAGCGAGCTCGCCACCGGCGCGGTCGAGCTCAGTGCCACCGGGCTCACCGTCCTCAGCGAGTCCGCGCCGCTGCCCTTCCCGATCGACGACCACTCCTGGGACGGGGCGGTCGGGGAGGACGTCCGGTTCCGTCACCGCTACCTCGACCTGCGGCGCAGCGGGCCGGCCCACGCCCTGCGTCTGCGCGGCCGCGCCAACAAGATCGCCCGCGACGTGCTCGACGACCGGGGGTTCGTCGAGGTCGAGACCCCGACACTGACGCGCTCCACCCCCGAGGGCGCCCGCGACTTCGTCGTGCCGGCGCGGCTGCGCCCCGGGTCCTGGTACGCGCTGCCGCAGTCCCCGCAGCTGTTCAAGCAGCTGTTGATGGTCTCGGGGCTCGAGCGCTACTTCCAGATCGCCCGCTGCTACCGCGACGAGGACTTCCGCGCCGACCGCCAGCCCGAGTTCACCCAGCTCGACATCGAGGCGAGCTTCGTCGACCAGGACGACGTGATCGCGCTCGGCGAGGCCGTGGTCGCCGCCCTGTGGTCCGAGCTCGCCGGGTACACGATGACCACGCCGATCCCGCGGATCACCTACGCCGACGCCATGGCCCGCTACGGATCGGACAAGCCCGACATGCGCTTCGGCGTCGAGCTCACCGAGCTCACCGACTACTTCGCCGACACGCCGTTCCGCGTGTTCCAGTCGCCCTACGTCGGCGCGGTCGTGATGCCCGGGGGCGCCTCGCAACCCCGTCGCACGCTCGACGGCTGGCAGGACTGGGCCAAGCAGCGCGGCGCGCAGGGTCTGGCCTACGTCCTCGTCGGCGACGACGGCACCCTCACGGGGCCGGTGGCCAAGAACATCTCCGAGACCGAGCGCGACGGACTCGCCGCGGCGGTGGGCGCGCACCCCGGTGACTGCGTCTTCTTCGGCGCCGGGGTGCGCTCCGAGGCCCGCGCGCTACTCGGGGCGGCCCGCGCCGAGGTCGCGCGGCGGTGCGGGCTCATCGACGAGAACGCGTGGTCGTTCGTGTGGGTCGTCGACGCGCCGCTGTTCGAGCGCGCCGGCTCCACCGACGACGTCGCCGTCGGGTCCGGCACGTGGACCGCGGTGCACCATGCGTTCACCTCGCCGTCCCCGGAGTGGGTCGAGCGTATGGAGGACGACCCGGAGCACGCACTCGCCCATGCCTACGACCTGGTCTGCAACGGCAACGAGATCGGCGGTGGGTCCATCCGTATCCACCGCCGCGACGTGCAGGAGCGCGTGTTCGCCCTCATGGGGCTGAGCGCCGAGCAGCAGCAGGAGAAGTTCGGCTTCCTCCTCGACGCGTTCGCCTACGGCCCGCCGCCGCACGGCGGGATCGCGTTCGGCTGGGACCGGATCTGCGCGCTGCTGGCCGGTGTCGACTCCATCCGCGAGGTCATCGCCTTCCCCAAGACCGGCGGCGGGTACGACCCGCTCACCGGGGCCCCCGCGCCGATCACCGCGCTACAGCGCACGGAGGCCGGGGTCGACCACACCGTGCCCGCGGCGCCCGTGAAGCCGCAGGGCAGTCCCGTCGACGAGAGCTGACCCGACGCCCCCGAGGTCCGGAAAGGGGCTCCACCGTGATGCGGTTGCGGGTGCTCTGCCCGCACGACCGGGCCGAGGCGGTCCTGGCCGCGGTGCGCGACGAGCCGGGCGCGGCGCACGTCGTCGTCCTCCGGGGCGCCGCCGTGGCACCGGCCGGGGACGTGGTCGAGGCGGACGTGGCGCGGGAGGCGGTCGACGACCTCGTCGACCGGATCCGGGCTCTCGGGTGCGACCGCAACGGCGGCATCGTGCTCGAACAGCTCGACACCGTGATCTCCGACGCCGCTACCGAGGCCGAACGCCGCGCGCCGGGCGAGGGGATCGACGCGGTGGTGTGGGACGAACTCCTGGCCCGCACCGGCCAGGACGCCCGGCTCTCGGTGACCTTCGTGGGGATGCTCACCATCGCGTGCCTGCTCGGGGCGATCGGGGTCGTCACCAACTCGTCGGTCACCGTCGTCGGCGCAATGGTGCTCGGGCCCGAGTTCGGGCCGCTGGCCGCGCTCGCCGTCGCCGCGGTGCGCCGTCGAGCCGACCTCGCGCGCCGCGCGCTCGTCGCCCTGGGCGCCGGCTTCGGGATCGCGCTCCCCGTCACCGCGGGCGCGGCCGCGGTGGCCCGAGCCGTCGGAGCGGTGCCCGACGACGCGCTCGTCGACCTCGACCAGGTCGCGTTCGTCTTCCAGGTCGGTCCGTTCTCGCTGGTCGTCGCGCTGCTCGCCGGGGTCGCCGGGATGCTCGCGCTGCTCGCGGGCCAGGGGTCGGGTGTCCTCGTCGGCGTCTTCATCTCGGTGACCACCGTGCCCGCGGCCGGGTTCGCGGCGGTGGCCGTGGTGCTGCGGGACTGGCCGGAGGCGCTCGGCTCGCTGGCGCAGCTCGCCGTCAACGTCACAGGCATCGTCGTGGCCGGGCTCGTGGTGCTGCTGCTCGCGCGGTGGTTCCGTCGGCGCAGCGGCCGCGGCCGCGTGGTTCATCAACGTCTCGGTCGTTGAGTGGTTGAACCCCGCGTATGAACCGATCCGGCAACCGCCGGTCTCGTCCAGGACGCCATCCGGCGTGTTCGCGCGGCTAGACTCCCCGTCCCGATGGCTCCTCTCACGGTCTACGACCCCGCGACGTCGGGAACGGCGGACACGGTCGCCATCGCGGAGGCCCTGCTGACCCGCCGCAGCGGGGCCCCGGTTCGGCTGGCCGACACCGAGGACCTCGGGGGCAGCAGCCGGTCCCGGGTGCTGCGGGTGCGGGTCGCCCAGAACCCGTTCGCGCTCCCGCGCACGCTGGTGCTCAAGCACTACCGGGCCACCCCGGAGGACCCCGCGCCGACGTGCGACGCGGCCGCCTCCTTCCGGTTCGAGGCCGCCAGCTTCCAGCTCGTCACCGCCCTGCCCGCCGCGGACCGCGTCACCCCGACGCTGGTGGCCAACGACGCCGAGCACCGCCTGCTCGTGCTCGAGGATCTCGGGCCCTGCGCTTCGCTCGCCGACAGGCTTCACGGGGACGACCCCAAGGTCGCCGAACGGGCCCTCCTCGGGTGGGCCCGCTCCCTCGGACGCCTGCAGGCCGCCACCGCCGGGCGCGAGGACGATTTCCGGGCCCTCCTGCGCCGCTTCGGTCTCCGCACCTGGCGCGATCCCCTCGCCAAGGATGCCCAAGCGGCGCTCGCCGAGGTGCCCGACCTGCTGGCTCGCCTGCTCGAGGTGGAGGCCGCGCCGGCCGCGGTCGAGGAGGCCGCGACGGCCGCGCAGCTCCTCGGCGGCAGCACCTACAGCGCCTTCAGCCCCTCGGAGGTCTGCCCGGAGAACTGCCTGGTCACCGGGGCCGGCGCACGCTTCCTCGACTTCGAGTGGGGCTCGTTCCGCGACGTCGCGCTCTCTGCGGCCTCGCTGCGGCTGCCGTTCCCCGGCTGCGGATCGGCCCACCGTCTCCCGCCCGGCATGGTCGAGGCGATGACCGCCTCGTGGCAGGCCGAGGTGGCGACGGTGTGGCCCGAGCTCGCCGACGCGACGCTCGCAGGGCTGCGGCTGCTGCAGGCGGAACTGCTGTGGGTATGGCTGTGCACCCGGTCCCTGCTGCCTCGGCTGGCGGGGGAGCCCGGACCCGAGCAACTGCTCGTCGCCGACCCCGGGTCGTACGCGGCCGCGGTGCTGGCGACACGGTGGCACCGGCTGGAGGGGCAGGCGCAGGCACTCGGGGCGAGCGCCACGGCCGATCTCGCCCGGGCGGTCGCCGACGCCCTGGACCCTGACGCCGGGGACGCTTCCGGCGCCCTGGATTCTTCTGGCGCCGGGGAGGGGCTGCCGCTCTTCCCCGCGTTCGACGCCTGACGCCGCGCAGCCTCAGCCGACGAGCCGCGCCCGGTGGACGAAGGCGTCGGCGCCGGGGCCCGACCAGCTCGCCGAACCCTCCGCGGCGAGGGAGTCGGCGTCGCGGCGTCCGGTGAGCATGAGCAGCAGCGCACCCGCGTCGATCTCGACGGCGTCGGGGGCCGGTGCGGCTCTGCCCTCGCGGGGCTCCGCGACCGCGAGCCGGCCGCCGGCGATGTGGACGGTGCGGTCGAGGACCTGCTCCTGGCCGGACGACGCGACTCCCCGCTCCGCACCCCGGTCGCCGCGCACGACGAGCCGCACCGTCGCGTCACCGGAACCCAGAGCGGCCACGAGGAGACGGGGAGCGACGTCGACGACGAGCCGGCACGCCTCCAGCGCCGCCGGGCCGTGCTCGGCGAGGTCGAAGGGCTCGCCGACGGCGGCCGACAGGTCGTGGGCGTGCACGCACATGTCCAGGCACTGGGCGCCGAGCACGCGTCGGGTCGGTGGTTGCCGGGCGAGACGGTCCGCGACGAGTTCGCGGGCTGCGCCCACCGCCTCGCGTACCCTCTCGGGCCCCGCGTACCGGACCCCGGCGAGGTGCACGACGAGATCCGTGACGTCCATGCCGGGGCAGGGAGTGGGCCGCGACCAGTCGTCGGCCCGCATGCCCAGCACCGCGTCCTCGGTCACGTCCCACAGGTCGAGGAGAGATCGCGCCGCACCGTCCATCGGCCCCCCTCGCACCGCGAATCCCCTTGCTCGACGCACCGGTTGCTGGAACAGTAAGTGATCGACACCACAACCCGCAACGGCCCCTCAGCCCCGGGACCGACCCGGAGTCGAGGGAGCGCCAATGGGTGACTGTGAACCGCGGAACTTCCTGCGTCCGTGCCTGTTGTTGCTCCTCAAGGAACGCCCCGCCCACGGCTACGACCTGGTGGAACGGCTCCACACGTCGTTCATCGACGACACCGACGCCGGCGGGGTCTACCGGACTCTGCGCGCCCTCGAGCGCCAGGGCCTCGTGCGGTCATCGTGGTGCACGTCGGCGGCCGGCCCGGCCCGGCGGACCTACGCGCTGACCGCGGCCGGCAACGAGGTCCTCCGCCACCAGGTCGAGGCCCTCGAGGCCACGCACCAGCTCGTCCAGACGTTCCTCGACCGGTGCGGCCGCGCGCTGCACCACGGCGTGTCGTGACGGCTCCCGGCCCGTGCGAGGGCGAGGTGTGCATCACCTGCTCCGACGAGGCCGTCGCCGTGACCGTCCTCGAGCTCCTCGACGGCGACCTCGCCTGGGTCGACACCGGCGTCGGCCGTGAGCAGGTCAGCGTCGCCCTGGTCGCGACCGCTCCCGGCGACGTCGTGCTCGTGCACGCCAAGGAGGCCATCGCGACCCTCGGCCCCTCGCCGTCCGACCGGTCGTGACCCGGACGGCATCCGCCGCGCGTGTCCGGATGCGTGTCCGAGGGATCGTCCAGGGCGTCGGGTTCCGACCGTTCGTCTACGGACTGGCACAGCAGCTCGGACTCTCCGGGTTCGTCGGCAACGACGAGGCCGGAGTATTCGCCGAGGTGGAGGGCGACCCGGCGGCCGTGGACGCCTTCGTCGCGGGTGTCCGCGAACGCCCGCCGAGCCTCGCGGTGATCGAGTCGATCACGGTCACCGCGGTCCTCCCGACCGGGTGTCGCGGGTTCACCATCGCGCCGAGCCACGCCGCTGCCGGCGGCCGGACGCTCGTCTCCGCGGACACCGCCACCTGTGCCGAGTGCCTGACCGAGCTCAGGGACCCGACCGACCGCCGTTACCGGCACCCGTTCGTCAACTGCACGAACTGCGGCCCCCGGTTCACCATCGTCCGCGACGTGCCCTACGACCGGGACACCACCACGATGGCCGGCTTCGCGATGTGCGACGAGTGTGCTGCCGAGTACCACGACCCGGGCGACCGGCGGTTCCACGCGCAGCCGATCTGCTGCCCGGCCTGTGGGCCGACGGTGCGTCTCGACTCCTCGGCGGAGGAACCGATCCTCGGTGCCGCCCGGCGGTTGGCGGCGGGAGAGACCCTGGCGGTGAAGGGGGTCGGCGGCTATCACCTCGCGGTGCGCGCCGACGACGAGACCGCCGTCGCGCGGCTGCGGGCGGCCAAGCACCGCGAGGACAAGCCGTTCGCCGTGATGGTCGCCGACCTCGAGGCGGTGCACGTCCTCGCCGACGCCGACGCCGCGGCCGAGGAGGTCCTCACGTCCCGGCGACGCCCCGTCGTCCTCCTGCCCCGCCGACCCGAGGTGGACGTGGCGCCCTCGGTCGCACCCGGCAACCGCGAGCTCGGGCTGATGCTGCCCTACACGCCGCTGCACCACCTCCTGCTCACCGAGCTCGGGGTACCCCTGGTCCTGACCAGCGGCAACGTCTCCGACGAGCCGATCGCGCACCGCGACGACGACGCCGCGGAGCGTCTCGCGCCGCTCGTCGACGGGTTCCTCACGCACGACCGGCCGATCCGCACCCGGGTCGACGACTCGGTGGTGCGGATGGCGCGCGGCCGCCCGGTCCCCGTGCGCCGGGCCCGCGGCTACGCACCCGAACCCGTCTCCCTGGACTTCACCGTGCCCCGCCCGGTGCTGGCCTGCGGGGCCGAGCAGAAGACCACGATCGCGCTGGCCTCCGGGCGCCGCGCGTTCCTGTCCACCCACATCGGCGACCTGGAGAACCTCGCGACCCTGCGCGCGTTCACCGACGCCGTCGAGCACCTCGGGCGCCTGTTCGACGTCGTCCCCGAGGTCGTCGCGCACGACCTGCACCCCGAGTACCTGTCGACGAAGTACGCCCTCGACCGGGATGACCTCGAACCCGTCGGCGTCCAGCACCACCACGCGCACGTCGCGTCCTGTCTGGCCGAGCACGGGTGGGGCCCCGACGACGGGGCGGTGCTGGGCGTGGCCTACGACGGCACCGGGTTCGGCCCCGACGGCACGATCTGGGGCGGTGAGCTGCTCCTCGCCTCCCTCCGATCGTTCCGGCGCGTCGGGCACCTGGAGCCCGTCGGGCTCCCCGGCGGGGCGGCGGCGGTCCGCGCGCCGTGGCGGATGGCCGCGGCGTGGCTCGGCTCGTCGGTCCCGGACCTGGCGCTGCGCCGGCGCCACGACGCGCAGTGGGACGCCGTCGTCTCGCTGGCGCGGGCGGAGACGACGATGGCGACCTCCAGCGCGGGCCGGTTGTTCGACGCGGTCGCGGCCCTGGTGGGCATCCGCGACACCACCACCTACGAGGGCCAGGCCGCCGTGGAGCTCGAGCAGCGGGTGGATCCCGACGAGCGGGCGTCCTACGCGGTGTCCGCGGGCCACGGCGGGGTCCTGCCGGCCGGCGAACTGGTGGCGGCGGTCGTCGACGACGTCCGAGCGGGTGTCGACGCCGGGCGGATCGCGGCGCGGTTCCATCACGGGCTCGCCGACGCGACGGTCCGCGCCGCAGCCGCGGCGGCCGGGGAGCACGGCGTCACCACCGCGGCCCTGTCCGGTGGGGTGTTCGTCAACGCGCTCCTGCTCGAGCGGGTTCGCGCCGGCCTCGAGCACGCGGGTCTGCGCGTGCTGGTGCACGAGCGCGTTCCCTGCACCGACGGCGGGATCAGCCTCGGACAGGCCGCCGTTGCGGCGAGCCGCGCCCCCGGCCCGGTCGACCCTCGGTGAGACTCGACCTCGGTGAGGCCGGGCGGGGGAGCGCCTACCCGCCCTGGTCGCCGGGAGCCAGGTCGGGGCTGCCCTCGGTCGTCGACGGCTGGCTGTTGACGCCGCCCGACTCGTCGGCCGCGGCGCCACCGTAGGGTCGGCCGCTGGCCCCCTTGGTGCCCGCACGGTCAGTCCCCGCGCGCTCCTCGGCCTTCCGGGCGATGTCCTCGGCCCGCTCGTTGATGCTCTCCCCGACGCCCAACGGGGTCCGCCCCGTCGTGTCGGTGTCGGGCACCCCGTCGCGCTCCTCCGGCGACTCCTCCCGTCCGGGACCGGGCGCGGGAGCGTGTTCCTCCGCGTGGAACGCCTTGTTCGCGCCTTCCTCGGCTTCCTTCATGACGGTTCCTCTCCCTGCGCGGCGCCGTAGCGACCGTGCGTGTCTGGCGTGGATCCGTGCCCACGCCGATACTCGAGGCGGCTTCGCCGCCCTAACAGATGCGGGGGAGGGGATCGCCGACGAGCACGTCGACAATCCGGTTCCCTCCGAAGGCCGTGCGCAGCAGGACCAGGCCCGGCGGGTCGTCGGCGATGCGTCCGATCACGACGGCCTCCCCACCCTGGGGGTGAGCCCGCATCGCGGCGAGGACCGCGTCGCGGTGCTCGGCGGACACCACGGCGACCAGTCGCCCCTCGCACGCCACGTACAGCGGGTCGATGCCCAGCAGCTCGGCGGCCCCGTTGACCTCGGGGCGCACCGGCACCGTAGCCTCGTCCACCACCACCGCCACCCCGGACGCCGTCGCGACCTCGTTGAGGATCGTCGCGACCCCCCCACGGGTGGCGTCGCGCAGCATGCGGACCCCGCCCCCGCCCGCGTCGAGCAGGTCCGCGGACAGCGTGTGCATCGGCGCGGTGTCGGAGACGACGTCCGCCTCGATGTCGAGCTCGCCACGGGCCAGCATGATCGTCACACCGTGATCGCCGATCGGGCCGGAGACGATCACGGCGTCGCCGGGTCGGGCGGACGAGGCGCTCAGCGCGACCGGCCGCTCGAGCACTCCGATCCCCGCGGTGGTGATGAAGCAGCCGTCGGCCTTGCCGCGCTGCACGACCTTGGTGTCACCGGTGACGATCTGCACGCCCGCCGCGGTGGCGGCGGCCGCCATCGACGCGGCGATGCGTTCGAGGTCGGCGACCGGGAATCCCTCCTCCAGGATGAACCCGGCCGAGAGGTGCAGCGGCCGGGCCCCGCACATCGCGAGGTCGTTCACGGTGCCGTTGACCGCGAGGTCGCCGATGTCCCCGCCCGGGAAGAACAGGGGCGAGACGACGTAGGAGTCGGTGGTGAACGCCATCCGCGCCCCGCCGACGTCGAGCGACGCCCCGTCCTCCAGCTGCTCGAGCACCGGGTTGCGGAAGGCCTCGAGGAACACCGCGTCGATCAGGGTGCTGGTCGCCTTGCCGCCCGCACCGTGCGCCAGCGTGATCCGGTCCTCGCGCACCCGGGGACGGCGCCGGCGGACCCGCTCGATGCGCTCCAGCACGGCGTCCTCGGAGCGCAACGGGCCGGAACCGGGTTCCCGGGCCGCGTCGGACACGGCCTCCTCGGCCCACGAAGCCCCGGTCGCCGACCCCACACCGGGCACGGACTCGGTGGTGCTCATCGGACCATGACCGGGTCCGGGAGAGCCACCGTCTCCGTGGCGGTCGCGTCGCGCACGCGGGACCGGCTGAAGCGACCGTAGTTGTAGTAGGCGGCGCAGGCGCCCTCGGAGGACACCATGCAGGTACCGATCGGGGTCTCCGGGGTGCATGCGGTGCCGAAGACCTTGCACTCCCACGGTTCGAGGACGC
>JAABUZ0100008179.1_pt1 | contig 12375 bp, 8 predicted proteins | sample 5562091 | NCBI WGS metagenome assembly JAABUZ01 (sample SAMN12813069, study PRJNA571459) | rock metagenome | isolation source: Antarctica rocks | place: Antarctica: Victoria Land, Linnaeus Terrace sud | collected 2015-12-21 | reverse complement strand
CGCGACGTGGCCGCCCCGCGCGCCGAGGCGGCCCCGGCGGAGACCCGCACCTTGCGGCACCGGCTGGGGCAGAGTCGGCTGGTGCGGCGGCGCGAGTGGGTGCGCCTCGACGGCGGCTACGAGCAGACCCTGGCGCTCACCGCCCTCCCGGAGGCGACGGTGGCCGGCTGGCTGCGCGGCCTGACCATCGCCGGCGTCCCGCTGCGCCTGGCCCTGCACATCGCCCCGTTGCAGAAGGCCCAGGAGCGGGTCGCGCTGACCCGCACGCTGCGGCAGCGCCACGCGGTGCTGACCGGCCAGGCCGAGCGGCGGCGGCTGGCCGACTTCGCGGAGCAGGAGGCGTACGACGAGGCGAGCGCCCTCTTGCAGGCGATGGCGTCGAGCGATCTGCGGACCTTCCGGGTGGCCGCGTTCGTGGGCGTGCGGGCGACGACGGCCGAGGGGCTGCGGGCCGCGGCGCACGCCGTCGCCCGGGCCCTCGGCGACGCCGGCGGTACCAGCATCGACCGCTGCCAGGGCTGGCAGGACCGGGCCTGGCAGGCGACCCTGCCGCTGGGGATCAACCCGGCGGGGCTGGCCTACCGGGTGACGACGCCGAACCTGGCCGACACCCTGCCGTTCCTGCAAGGGCGGGCGGGGACGCCGGGGGGGCGCCTGATCGGCTTCTCCAACCCCGGTCGCGAGGCCGTCACCCTCGACCTCTTCCACCCCGGCCTCGACAACCACAACATGGTCTGCCTGGGGGGCTCGGGGAGCGGCAAGACGATGTTCGCCCAGTCGTTCGCCCTCAAACACCTGGCCTGGCCCGGCCGCGTCATCGTCTTCGACCACTCGACCGGCCACTGGGACGACCTCGTGGCGGCGGTGCCGGGGGCGGTCGTCCACCAGGTCGGGCTCGACTCCGGCTTCCGCATCAACCCGTGGGCGCTGGCCCCGGGCGAGGGTGCCCCCGACCGCGAGAAGATCGACTACCTGCTCGACCTCCACGCGCTGCTGCTGGCCGAGCCGGGGCAGGCGCTGCCGCTGGCCGAGCGGGCGACCCTGGAGGCCGCCTGCCGCGCGGTCTACCGCGACCACGCCGTCGGCAGCGGGGCGGGAGGCCCTGCCGACGCCCCCGGCCCCTACGAGCGCCACCTGCACGCCCGGTTGCGCGCGGCGGCGCGGGGCCAGCTCGCCGAGGAGGGCGAGGCCGACCCGGAGCGGCAGAAGCGGTACGGCACCCTGGCCGACCGCCTGGCGTCGTGGGTCGGCGAGGGCACCTACGCGAGCCTCCTCGACGGGCCGACCACGGTGCGGCGGGATGCCCCGTTGGAGGTCTTCAATTTCAAGGGCTTCAGTCGGCGGCCCGAACTCCTCGCCGCGGTGATGTTGCCGCTCCTGGAGCACGTCTGGACGCAGATCGGGCGGCGCGCGGACCTGCCGGTGCTGCTGATCCTCGACGAGGGCTGGAGCTGGCTCGACCACCCCGCGAGCGCCCGCTTCGTCGGCGAGACCGCGCGCACCGGGCGCCACCACGCCCTCGCCACGCTCAACCTGAGCCAGTCGGTGCGCGACTACGAGGGGCCGCTGGGGCGGGTGGTGCTCGACAACGCCGCGGTGCAGCTGCTGCTGCGTCAGAGCGAGGAGAACCGCCAGCGCGTCGGCGCGGTCTTCGGGCTGACGCCCGGCGAGGAGGCGGAGGTGGCGAAGCTGCGGACCGTCAAGGGGCAGCAGGCCGGGGCCTACCTGGTGGCCCGCGCCGGGGCCGACGCGGGCACGGTCGATCTCCACGTCACCCCGGAGGAATACTGGCTCTTCACCTCGCACCAGGCCGACCGCCAGCTGCGCGAGCTCGCCATCGCGCGCCAGAGCGGGCCCCAGGGCCGGACGCCGGCGGCGGTCTGGGCGGCGGTCCGCGCGCTGGCGGGGATGACCCCGGCCGAGCGCGAGGCGCTGCGGGTCGCGGGCGGCGCGGCGCGGCGCGCGCGGCCGACGCGCGTCGTCGGCGACGACTGAGGGCGGGCGATGCGCGCCTGCACCGCCGGCGGGTGCCTCGGCTGCCTGGGGGTCCTGGCGGTGCCGCTGCTCGCCGTGCTCCTCGTCGCCGCCCTGGTGGGCGCGCTCCTCGGCGCGCTGACGGGCGGCAATCCCGCCGTGGGCGGCGTCCCCGCCCGGGCGAGCGGGCCGACCTACGCCGCCACGACGGGATCACGACCGACGATCCACGACCTGGGACTCGGCCCATCGGATGCGACGCGGATCGCCCGCTTCATCGCGTCCCTGCAGCCCGACAGCCCGCTCGTCGCCGAGGCCGGGAGAATCCTGGCGCTGGCGCAACGCTACGGGATCGATCCCCTGCTGATCGTCGTGTGGAAGGTGGAGTCGCAGATGGACACCGTGGGCCTGAACATCCCCGGCAACGGGGGGAACCTGATCTGGGCGGCGATGGCCCCCTACGCGGCGGCGTGGGGCTGCGGGCCGGGGCCATCCAGCCTCAATCACCATTGGGGCGCGTGCCCCTCGATCGACGCGGGCCTCGGCATCTGGTTCGCCTACGTCGCGGACTACTACCCGCCGCGCGGCGGGGACGACTTCCAGGCGTTCGCGGGGATCTACAACCCCTGCGCCGATCTGGAGAACGCCCGGAACGGCTTCCCGTGCGGCGCGAACTACGCGGGGATCCTCCTGGGGCTGCTGCGCGACCACGCCGGTCCCCCGGCCCTCCCCTCCGCCGCGCCGGGTGAGCAGACCAGCGGGTATGTCTTCCCGATCGTCGGCTACACCGGGAGTATCGAACTCCACTGGGGCACGTACCCCGGCGCGTCGGACCTCTTCGCGCCGATCGGCACGCCGCTGCTGGTGATGCGCGGGGGGCGGGTGGAGTACGCCGACTACGACACCATCGGCGGCTGGGCGGTGCTGATCGCGGGCACCGATGGCAACCGCTACTGGTACGCCCACCTGCGCGACCGGCCCCTGGTGGGCGCGGGGGCGAGCGTCGCCACCGGCCAGCCGCTCGGCTTCCTGGGGCGGAGCGGCAACGCCGACGGCGGCGAGGCCCACCTGCACATTGGGATCGGCCCCGAGATCGTCACCGGGAGCGGCCCGACCGGCGGCGCGGGGAGCGACGACTACGATGCCGTGGGCCTGCTGCGCCGGGTCTACGCCTGCTGCGTGCGCCGCTGAGCGGCGCGAGCGAGGAGCACCACGATGATCAGGTATCGCACGCTCGCCGGCGTGCTTGCCCTTGCCGTTTTGGCGCTGATGGCACTGGGGTCGCCCACCGTGGCGCTGGCGGCCGCGCTCGAAACCCCCGCGCCGACCGTCGCCCCGACCGTCGTGCCCAAAGGGCCGACCGCCACCGCCGTGCCGAGACCGTCGTCTGCCGGAGCGACCGCGACCCTCGCGCCCGCAGCACCCGGTGCGATCCCGCCCTACGATCCCAAGCGGGACAAGGGCTGCGGGGACTGCGGGCCGAACGGTCGCGCCGAGACCGCCGGGGACCGCGCGGGGCGCTGGGCGGACGACTGCCGCAAGGCGGGCGGCAGCAATTGCGCGGCGGACAGCGTGCAACGCCTCTACTCCGAGTACCAGGCGCAAGGGAAGGATTGGGCCACCTCCGGCTACGCGGCCCCGCCCGACATGACCGGCTCGCCGCACAACTGCCCCGATTACTGGGCCGGGCAAGCCAAGGGGTGCGTGGCGGACGGCAGCGCCGCGGGCGGGGGCGACAGCGGCAGTGGCGGTGCCGCCGGCGGCGGGGGCTTCGGCCTGCCCACGCCCGCGTCCCTCGCCCGGGCGGTCCTCGGCGCGCTCGACTGGACCGCCCTGCTCACCGGGCTCCTCAAGGGGTTCTACGCGGTCCTGGTCGGCGACGGCATTCAGCAGCTCGGCGACCAGCTCGCGGGCTTCGTGCTGGCGACGCCGAACCTCCTTGCCGAGGACGGCGGGATGGGCAACGTGCAGCGGCTGGTGGACGACCTGCGCGCCGCCGCAGTCGGGGCCTGCCTCGTCGTCTTCACCTTCACCGTCGTCCAGTTCACGGCCGGGCGCGAGCAGGAGCCGGCGGCCGCCCTGGGGCGCCTGGGCGCGGTCCTCCTCGCCCTCGGGTTTTACCGCCCGCTCGTCGGCTGGCTCCTGCAAGGCGCGAGCGCGCTGTCGTCCGGCATCCAGCACGTCGGCGCCGACACGACCACCGGTGCCTTCACCGGTGCCCTGAAGCTGCTGCTCCCGGCGGCGGCCCCGCTCTGGTACCTCCTCGGCCTCCTCGGGGCGCTGCTGGTGATCGCGATCGGCGTGGTCAAGATCGTCGGCCTCGCCTTCCTGCTGCTGACCTACGTCGCGGGACCGCTCCTCCTGCCGCTGGGGATCCACCCGCGCACGGCCGGCTGGGTGGGGGTGTGGGCCGAGCACCTGGTCAAGGCGCTCCTCTGGCCGGTCCTCTGGGCGCTGGAGTTCCGCGTCTTCGGGGCGATCGCCGGGGGGCTCACGCTCACCGACGCCCGGGGGCAGTTCTCCCTCGGCACGGGGGCGCTGGGGGCGCTGACGGCGCTGGCCCTGCTGGCGATCATGGCCGGGACGCCCTGGGCGCTGCACACCCAGTTCACCCTCCGGCAGGGGGCGCAGGTGGTGGTGCGGCAGGCGGGGCGGGCGGCCGACGCGGCGGTGGCGGCGGCGACCGGCGGGGCCTCCCTGACGGTCAAGGGGGCGGTCGCGGGGGCGCTGGCCAGCCGCCGCGCGGCACCGCCGGCGGCGGGGGATTGAGCGGTGTCGAGATGGGAGGGCTGGTGCGATGGAACCGCGAGAAACGGACATCGGGCGGATCGTGCGGAACGTGGCGCGCGCGCGGCTCATCCTCGCGGCGGTGCTCTGCGCCGCGGTGGTGGCGCTCTGCGCCTTCGCCGCCGTCGCGCTCACGGCCACGCTGCTGTGGAACGCGGCGCACGGGCGCTGAGCGTCGGTGGGCGCGACGGCCTGCCGGAGATGGCAGCGCCTCGAGGATGTGGTGCGCTCGTCCCTCGACTGCCAGGGGCAGGTGCCGGCGGGCGCGGGCCGCTGCGGCGGCGTCGCGCGTGAAGGCAAGATAAAGGCGCGTGCACCGGACCGCCGATCCCCGCGCCGCCATTGGCCGCCACACGTACACCCACACCCCGCCGGGGTGTGGCCGGCCGGTGTACCGCCGCCGCCGCGCGCCCGTGCCGGCGCGGGCACCACACGTACACCCGCACCCCCGGTGCGGGCGAGAGGGGGCGAGCGCATGGCGAAGCGGAAGACGATCCTCTACCTCACCGCCGAGACGGCGGTGGCGCTCGGCGAGTACCAGCGGCGCCACCATGATCGGTTCGGCTCCCCCTCGGCGGCGGCCGAGCACCTGCTGCGGCGGGCGCTGACGGCGGGGCCCGACGAGGGGCTGGAGGGGCTGCTGATCCCCGCCCTCGCGCGCGCGGTCGAGGAGGCCGCGGCCCGCGCGGTCGAGGCGCGCGTGGCCCCGCTCCTCAAGGGCCAGACCGACCGCCTGGCCGCGCTGCTGGTGCGCAGCGGCAAGGACGCGCTGGTCGGTGTCGGTGTCGGCGTGGCGATCCTGGAGCGGCTGACGGGCGACCGCGAGGGGGCGCGGCGGCTCGCCGAGGAGGCCCGGCTGGCGGCCGGTCCGGCGTACACCGCCCGGGGGCTACGCGGGGCGGCCGGCGATGACTGAACCGGGCCCGCTCGCCCCGGGCTCGGGGGGCTGCGTTTCGGGCCGAAAGCTGGAGGGGCGCGGATGGATACCCGACACCGGAATATCGCGGGCGAGATCGCCCGCCTGGAGGCTGCGGCCCGGCGGGAGTGCGACGCGCTCCGTCGCGCGCCCGCCCACGGGGCGCGCCAGGCGCAGCAGCTCAACTTGGCCGTCGCCCACGAGGAGCTGGGGGCGCTCTACCGGCGGCTGCACGCGCTCAGCGCGGCGGGTGTCCACGCTGCGGACATCCCGCTCTACGTTGTCGACGCCGCGGCGCGCGACGACGGCCCGGGCGGGGCGTGACGGGCCCGGATGATTCTGCGCCACACCTACACCCGCAGCCGCGACACCGCGCGGGCGGGGCTGCGCTACTACCAGATGCGCCCGCGCGGCGCGGACGAGCCGCCCCGGTCGATCTTCGGGCAGGACGGCACCATGACGCGCGACGAGGCCTATCGCCTGCTCGACGCGCACCAGGTCGGCGGCGGGGCGGGCGGTCAGGTGCGGGGCTACCTGGCCCACCGGTTGATGCTCAGTCCCGGTGCCGACGAGCGGCCCGAGGACCTGCGCGACCTCACGCGCCACGTCATGCGCGAGCTGGAGCGCGACAAGGGGCTGGCCCTCCACTGGGTGGCGGTCGAGCACCGCAACACCGCGCACTCCCACGTCCACATCGTCCTGGCGGGCGGGGCGGGCGCGGGTCGGCTCCGCGAGTTGCGCCTGGATCGGGCCGACCACGCGCGCATCAAAGAGGATGGGCTGGACTACTGCCGCCTGACGGCGCGGGTGCGCGACGACTGGGAGCGGGCGCTCGCGACGGCGACGCGGGAGGCCGACGCGGGACGACCAGGCCGCGACGCGGCGACACCGCCGATCGGCGGGCGAGATGATGATTGGGAGCGGGGCTAAAGCCGGGATGTGGGGAGGTGGGCGATGCGGCGATGGGCGGCGCTGGCGATCCTGCTGGTCATGGTGGCCCTGGCGGGCCTGGGCTGGTCGCGGGGGCGGGCGACGGTCGGGCAGGCCCTGGCGGAGCGGCGCGAGCGCGCCGAGACCCTGGCCGCTTGGCCGGTCCTGCGCGAGTGGGCGAGCCTGCGTGGGGTGCGCGCGGGGACGCTGGCGACCGGGGCGGCAACGCCGGACGAGGGAGCGGCCGGAGCGGGTGGCGCAACCGCTGAGGGGCTGCCGCAGGCGACCATGCCAGGCCTGCCCGATGGCGTGCCGCCCTTCGCGGCCTGGCGGACGCTTCCCGCCGCCGACCGGTGGGCGCTGTACATGCGGCCCGACTGGGCGGGCGTGCGCCTGGCGACGCGGGCGGGCGGCGGGGTCCTGGCGGCGGCACTCGCCCTCCTCCTCCTGCGGCTGGTGGCATGGCCCCTGCTGCGGGGGCTGTGGCTCGTGGGGATGGCGGCGGCGCTGGTACGCGGGCGGCGGCCAGGGACGAGCCACGGCAGCGCGCGCTGGGCGACCCCCGCCGAGGTGCGGGCACTGTGGCCCCGTGCGGGGCGTGCCGATCTCGTGGTGGGCGAGGTCGGGCGGTGGCGGCCGCAGCCGGTGGCGATCCCCGAGGACCAACTGTATGAGCACACCCTGCTCGTCGCCCCCAACGGCACCGGCAAGACGGCGGGGCTGATCGTCCCCAACCTCCTCGCCGAGGCCGGGCGGCGCTCGCTGGTGATCGCCGACGCCAAGGGGGAGCTGGCGAAGCTGACCGGGGCGCACCTGCGCGGCGTCCTCGGCGAGGAGCGGGTGCAGATCCTCGACTTCCTCGACCCGGCGCTCTCGGTCGGCTACAACCCGCTGGCCTACGTCACCGACGCGGCGAGCGCGGCCCTCTTCGCCGAGGCCTGGGTCACCAACACCGGCACCTCCAAGGAGGCGTTCTGGGACAACGCCGCCCGGACGCTGATCGGCGCGGCGGCGCTCCACCTCGTCGGGACGACCGGCGGCGCGGCCCCGCCGCTCGCGGCGCTGGTCGATCTCCTCTGCGGCGACCCGGCGCGGGCCATCAAGGGGCACCTGAGCGCCAGCCCGGTCCCGGCGGTGCGGCGGCTGGCGCGGGCCTTCCTGACGAACCTGGAGGAGAACGGCAAGCTGCTGGCGTCGGTCTTCTCCGAGCTCGCCCCCCGCTTCGCCTGCCTCGACTACGAACAGGTGCGGCGGGTGACGGCGCGGGACGAGCTCGACCTGGCGGGGCTGGCGGCGCGGCCGGGGGCGCTCTACGTCGGGCTCGACTTGGCCTACGCCGACCTGCTCGCCCCGCTGACCGGCTGCCTCTACCTGCACCTCTTCAAGGCCCTCGCCGACACGGCGCGGGTACAGCCGTCCGGCCAGCTGCCCACCCCGGTGCTGGCGTACCTGGACGAGTTCGGGGTGCTGGGGCGGATCCCGCAGTTCCCGGCGCGGATGGCGACGATCCGCGCCTCGCGCTTCGGGGTGATCCTGGTGGTGCAGGCGCTGCATCAGATCGCGGCCACGTATGGCCGGGAGGGGGCGGCGACGATCCTGACGAACGCGACGACGAAGCTGTGCCTGGCGCGGGTGAGCGGCGACGACGCCGACTACTTCTCCCGCCTCACCGGCACGGCGACGGTCTACAGCCGCAGCCGGGGGCGCAGCCGCGCGACCGTGGTGCCGCTGGCCGACCGTGGCACGGTGGGAGCCGGGGAGGCGGCGCGGCCGCTGCTGACCCCGGACGAGCTGCGGACGCTGGGTGAGGGAGTGCTGGTCGTGAGCGCCGACCGCCACCCGCTCCTGGCGCGGCAGCGGCGCTACTACCGGGTCCCGGCGCTGGTGCGGCGGCTGCCGGGCGGGCGCCCGCCCGGTCCCGGCGACCCCGACCCGCTCGCCCCCTTCCGCGCCCGCCGCGCCGCCGCGCCGCTGCCCGAGGCGGCACTGGCGGTGCCGCTCCCGGACGACGCCGGCGCGCTGCCCGACCCGCCGAGGGTGGCCCCGGTCCCGGCTGCGGGCGCGCCAACGGCGGTCACGGTGGGCGATGGACCACCGGCGACACCCGTTCGCCTGCCGCCGGAGGCGCGTGGTGGGGATGATCCGGCCGCGCCGCCCGTGGCCCATTCCATGCCGCTTGCCCCCGTATCGGCACCGGCGCTAACCCCGCGCGAGGCGCAGCTGCTGGCGGCGCTGGCGGCCGACCCGGGGGCGTCGAGCGCGGCCCTGGGGAGTTGCCTGGGGGTCGCTGCGGGGACGGTCCGCAAGGCGTTAGTAGTGCTGCGCGCGAAGCTGGGTGCCGGGAGCAACGCGGATACGGCCGCACTGGTCGCCCTGGCGCGCAAGCGCGGGCTGCCGATCGGCGAGGCCGCGACCGGCGGGGGCGGAGCGGGGTGATCCGGTGGGAGTTGCGGCGGACCCTGCGCGACATCGCGTGCGCCGTCGACCGATGGTGCGATGGATCAATGGCATCATCGGTCGGCGCGCTGATTGCCGCGCTCGCGACGGTTATCCAATTACCGTGATCGCAGCGGACGTAGGAACCGGCGTTGCAGTACACCGGCCTGTCGGGCAGTTAGCGAGCGGATGTACCAGATTGCCAGCGCCATCACGGCCGCGTAGGCGAGGAAACTGCTGCCTCCCTGGACGGCGAGCGCGAGCATGACCGCTGGATGCACGTCGCGTGCTCGTACCACCGCAGCACTCACCGGCCCGACCATGGCGACCGCCGCGTCGGTGGGCCAGAGCGCGACGTCACCGGGGACGCTGGCGATGATCCACCAGGAACGCGACCGGGTGTCCAGGGATCAGCCAGACCATGACTCCCTCGCCTATCGCTGCCACGCCACAGCCAACGGGCCGCATTATCGCAGGAAGTCAAACGGATGGGGGGGCGAGCCAGACGCTGCAGCCAAGCAGCGTGCCGACGGCAGTTATGCCCATTACGGGAACCGCTACGTGCTGGAAGGCGCGAGTTCCTCAAGTCCATTCACCGTTTGCACTCGCGATTGGAGGAGCCACAGCGCCGAGAGCAGGGTGCCAAGTGCACCCACAAACAGTGCTGGCCAGAGCCCAAGTACCTGCCCGAGTAGGCCACCGATAAGGGCTGTGCTGGCCGTTTACTCCGTCCGGGGTTACATCCTGGTACTCAGTCGACCGGATTGGCAGAAAATCAGGCTGGATGGAGTAAACGGCCAGCACACCCTCCACTGTCGGCTCGCGCCGGACGTGGACGGGACAGCGCACATCCCGGCGATGAGCAACTGGTATGTCCTCGCCGATCCCGAATATCCCTGGGGGACGATCACCTTCTGCCCCGCGAATGATGGTGGCTTGGTGGCGACCTTCCAGCACCAGCACCATAATGGGACCGGGCCAGGCGATCGTCCGTGGCGCGCCGGCGACATATGCCTGGACACCACGGTGCGTGTGCTCGATCGGGCGGGCGATGACGACGAGCCCTACACCGCACACGAGCGCCTACGGTGGCGGTTCCGCCGGGCGCTCGACTGGCTGGATGCGGCCGCGCGCGGCATCCTCACGCTGCCCGGCGAGCCATTCGAGTTGCCGGAGTTCCCGACCGTCGCCGGGGCGCGAACGGTTGCCTACGCCGAAGGGCGCGATTCCTATGCGGTCTGGGACGCGCTGCCCGATCGGGCGGGCAACGTGGACCTTGTGCGCGTGCGGGAGGGAATCTACGCGGTCGCGCGCTTTCACGGCACGGGAGGACGGAGCGTATTCGAGCCGCACTGGGGGAGCGCGCTGTCCCCCGAGGTCGACGGCGCAACGCGTGGCATCTGGCTCCGTCTCGATGCCGTGCCGGTGCTCGCACCCTGGCAAGCACCATCGACCTGGGGAGAGCTCCGCGCGGTCGCACGCGAGCAGGGTTGCGACATCGATACGCTCCTGCGCGCCAGCATCCGCACGCTGCGCGACGATCAGGAGCACATTGCGCTGCTCGGTTTCCCGATCCCCGAGCGGGTCGGCGAGACGCCGACACAACTGCACTGGCAGGCGCTGCTGCTCCCTCCGCTCACGCCAGCGCGCGGGTCGGCGATGTACCCCGGCTTCCGCCCGAACGAAGATGGTAAGGGACACGAGCGCAAATAATCCTCCCGGTTTGGCGTGCGCCATGCCGATAGTCATGAACGGCTGCCGCTTGGCAGTAGCGCGGTTGGAAGAAGTATTTCGGCTCGCGCCCGATGTACCTCGCGAGCGCAGGCTGCGGCTAACTTGGCCGCAACCCGCGCTTTTGCGTGGCGTTTAAGCAGCACGCGTCGGCCGCTTCGGCGCTATCACACCGATCCACTACTCGCCAGGGACAATGTTCACCCAGTTAACTGGCAGGAGGTACGACTCCATGATCACCCCTCGACACCCCCGGCGTCGCGCAGCGATACGCCGCGTGCTGCTGCTGATCGCCGTTGCGCTCATCGCCGTCTGTCGCCCCACCGGCGGCCAGGCGCGCGAACTCGACACCGCGCGCAAGGTCATCCTGATCGACAATAGCGAGCGCCAGCACGGGAAAACACCGCTCGCGCCGCTGTGGACCGGCCAACTCGGGCAAATCTTCACGACCCACGAGTACCGCACCACCGCGCGCTTGCCGGGCCAGAATCAGGATTTCCGTCTCGCCGCCGAGACGCTCACCGGGAACGATCTCGTCATCCTGACCGGTTTCAGCGGCTCGGCGAGCGTCGGCGATCAGTCGGGCAACCGCGAGGTCAGCTACGACTATTCCGCCGATGAGCTGCTGGCGCTCGAACGCTACGTGCGCGCTGGCGGCAACGTGCTCGTTATCCCCTGGCCGATGGGTCGCCCGAACAATCTCAACGCGCTCCTCGCGCGCTTCGGGCTCGACTTACGCGGCGATGAGGCCCATTACCTCGAAGCACCGACCGCGAGCGGCCAACCGGTGATGAAAGCGACACGGCCCGTCGCCGCAAGCCTCGCCGGGCGCACCTACGCACTGCGCGCCGCTCAATGGTTCTACCCGCTCCACGCCTTGCCCGCCGAGGCCACGGTGATCGCCACCGACAATGGCAAGCCACTGATCGTCGAGGCGCGTAGCGGCACCGGGCATGTCGTCTACCTCGGCCTGCCGAGCCTTTCCGATGGCCTGGGTTCCGATCAGACGGCCTTCGCCGCCGATAATCCGGCGTTCTTCCTCGCTCTCGTCGCCTTTGCGAGCGGCAGCCCCCAGATGACGGCCGACGAGTCGCTGCGGGCCACCTGGGACCTGCGGATCGCGGCCTTGCAGCGGACGCTCTTCAATGGCAGCGCAACGCGCCCGACGCAGGCCGAGTGGGCGGCGCGCTTGCAGCAGCTGGCGGCCAACGGCCAGCGGTGCGATCTCGGCCCCGGCTGCGTATACTGGACGCCCACCGCCGAGCAGCAGGCGTTCTTGGCACAGCGCCGTGCCGCGCAGGACGCCATGATGGCGACATTCGCGCAACTGGACCTGGGAGTACAGCAAGGTTTGTGGGGCAGCGCGCCGGGACGCGAGGGGTTAGAACAGGACTATGACGGCCTGCTCACGGCACTCGCGACCGAGCAAGGGCAGCAGCAAGCCTTCGCCGAGCTCTACCGTCGCCAGGGCGGCGCATACCCGCGCTATCCCGAAGACAATCCGCTCTTTGCGCTCGCCGCACTCGGCGGGCCGCTGTTCTTCCCGGCGGCAATCTTCCTCCTGGTCTTCGGCATGCTCACTGTCGTCCGCCGTCGCAAAC
>JAABUZ0100008178.1_pt1 | contig 12379 bp, 16 predicted proteins | sample 5562091 | NCBI WGS metagenome assembly JAABUZ01 (sample SAMN12813069, study PRJNA571459) | rock metagenome | isolation source: Antarctica rocks | place: Antarctica: Victoria Land, Linnaeus Terrace sud | collected 2015-12-21 | reverse complement strand
CCATCCACAACCTCGGCGGGGGTGCGCTCGGCGGTCTCGGCGGTCTCGGGGTCGACGGTGGCGGCGGTGTCGCTCATCGTTCAACTTTACCCGGGGGCGGGAGGTCTGGGAGCCGCCGGCGGCCGAGTGCCGCACCGGGACCCCTTTGCGGCGACGGCTGGGAGCCGACGGCGGCCTACGTCGGATCGGCCAAGCGGACGGTGTCGCCCCAGACGAGGTCGCGGGCCCGCCGGTAGTCGGGACCGGCGCTGCGTGCCACGGTCTGCTGGGTGACCGTCGGCGCGGTGCACAGCCGCAGCAGCACATGCCCCTTGCGCACGACCGGCATCGCCAGCAGGCGGGGGGCGTCGGCAGCCATCGGGGTGCGCGTCGCCACGACGTAGCAGTGCTTCTCGTCCTCGAAGGGCAGGCTCGCGCGCTTGGCCGCACGGTGGACCGACGTCCGCGGGAGCCGGACGGCGAAGTGGCACCACGAGGGGCCGGCGGCGAGCGGGCAGGGAGCGGGCGTCGGGCACGGGGCCAGCAGGCCGGCGCCGGCCCGCAGTAGCCACGTCCTGGCCGCCAGGATACGAGAGAAGCCTTGCGGCGTACCGGGTTCAACGAGCACGAGCGTATCGGTGGCAGCGTCCCAGGCCTGCGCGACGACCTGCTCGGCGACGCGGGGGTCGAGCTCCACCAGCAGGTACGCCGAGAGCACGAGGTCCGCCCGCGGCAGCGGTGTGCCCGGATCGGCCGGGAGGCCGGTGGACAGCCACCGGGCGGCACGCACCTGGCTCGCTGCGGCGTCCTCCGCCAGCTCCCGCCCGAGCGCCGCGAATGCCGGCGACCGCTCCACCGCCGTCACCTCGGCCAGTCCGGGAAACGCCTCCGCCGTCGCCCAGAGGCCCGTGCCGGGACCCGACCCGAGGTCCAGCAGTGAGTCCGGGGACCAGCCGGGACGGCGTCGGGCCAGCTCCGCGAGCACCCGGGTGATGGCTGCCCCCGTCGCCGGCGCCCGCACGGCGGCGTAGGCGAGCGCCTCGGCCGCCCCGGTCGCCACCGGGGTCGCCGCGCCGGAACGGTACAGCGCCGAGAGCCCGGCGTACTCCCGCCCCGGCCTCCCGCCGGCGACCCGCGCCTCGACGGCTGCGGTCAGGGACGCATGCCGCACCCGCGCAACCTACGGCCGCCCGGGTGCGTGGAGTGCTCGCTCAGGGGGCGACGACCAGCCGTATCGGGTTGCCCTGCTTGGACCGCAGCTGCTCGACGCCGGCGGCGACGTCGGTCAGCGCCAGGACGCCGTTGATGGAGGCGGAGACGTCCAGGCGCCGGCTGGCGACCAGGTCGACGACGGTGTCGAGGTTTGCCCTGGAGTAGCGGAGGTGGCCGAGCAGGCTTTGGGCGTTGACGCCGAACAGCGCACCAGTGCCGAGCTGGATTGGACCGCGACATACTCCGCCGGGCCGCCTGCATGCGGGGGAATCGTGGTCATGGGGCCGTCGACGTACGCCGCGGGCCGCGGGCCGGCCATCAGACGTCGATGATGTCGAGGCCTTTCCCCGCCCCGTCTGCGAGCGCCGCCAGGTGTGCGCGGTTGCTCGTGACGACGACGTCAGCACGCCGGAGCGCTCCCTCGACGACCGAGGCGTCCACCGCGTCGACGTCCAGGGAACAGCCCGCCAGGAGCTCTCCCGCGGCGCGGGCCGGCTGCTCGGTGAGGGGTTCGACGGCACAGCCGCTCAAGAGTCGCGGCAACTCGGGCCGACCACGCCATGCCTCGACCAGAACGCCGACAGGAACGGTCGGAGCGGACCCGCGCTCAAGGGCACGGCGGTGGAGCGCCCAGACCCGTCGGTCCCCTCGCTCCGCCGCAATCAGCACCCCGGTGTCGTACGTCACGCCTGCCATCAGCCCCGCACCCCGTCCAGCAGCGCATCGGCGGCGGCGAGCTCGGCTCGTGTGAGTGCTCCATGTTCGGCCTCCCACAACGAGACGCCGCGCAGTCCCCCGCGGATCAACAACCACTGCCGGGCGGCCTCGGTGAGAGCGACCGAGACGCCGACTCCTTCTGCGCGAGCCTCCTCCGCAAGAGCGGCGAAGACGTCACTGGGAATGGAGACGCTGCGCTTGACAACAGTGGTCACCGGTGGACGGTAGCACCGCGGTACGACCGACGCGAGCGTGGCACGTCCACGTCCGGGCCGAGGGCGTGGCCGACGCCACCTCGACCACGCCGGCCCTGCGCGAGATCGACGTCATCGACTAAGCCAGTGCCGAGCCGGGAAAGCCGCGCACGGGGTGGACGTCGTAGCTGAAAATGCCCGCTTGGACGCCGGGGTCCGCGTCCATGACGGCCGTGACGTCCTCGACTGCGAGGGCGAAGACCCCGAACCCGGCGAGCCCGCTGTCGTCGGTGACGGGGAGCACGATCGAGAGCAGACCCGCGTCGACCAGCGCCATGTTGCGGCGGCCGTGTTCCCACACGATCGGGTCGACGTCGGGACGGACGAACGTCGAGGTCGTGCGCAGCACCATCGCGGTGTAAGGCTTCGCTGTGCCCAGGCGAACCAGCATGTCCTCGTCGCTGACGGCGGGTAGTGCCTGTCCCATGGCCTGTCCGCCCACGGCCGGTCGCTCAGCGACCTGCGCGAAGCGGGTCAGGCTCCAGCCCGAGCTCACGGCGTCGCGCATGCTCTCCCAGCCTTCGCCGTGGCGGTCGAGGTGGCGGTGCGTCAGCACGACGTGCGTGCGCCGCGGACCGGTCGGGGTGAACGTGATCTCGATCTCGCTGGATTTGGCCGGGTCGGTCTCGATCTGCCACCGTGTGTTGATGTCCCAGCTGAAGCGCACCAGCCGCGGCGGGTCGTAGCTGAGCACCCGCGCCCAGCGGCACTCGCTGCCGTCCACGCCGCGGTCGATGATGCTGCCGCCGACACGCGGTTCGAAGATCATTTCAGCGAGCGGCACCTGCAGGATGTGCTTGTCCTCGTCCCACCAGGTGCCGATCCCGGCGGTGAAGACCTGGAAGGCGCGTTCGACCGGGGCGTCGACATCGATAGCGGTCCTGACCGATGTGGTCGGCGTGCTGGTGGTCATTGCTTGTCCTCCGGTTGCTCGGCCGCGTCACGGAACGCAGCAAGGGATCGGGTCCAGAACGCGTCGAAGTAGGCGCGGATAATGGCGAGGGCGTCCGGGTCAACGGTGTAGATGCGCCGCGTGCCCATGGCCCGGTCGGTGACCAGACCAACGGACTTCAGGACCTGCAGGTGCTGTGACACCGCGGAGCGCGTGATCGGTAGGTCCCTCGCGAGGTCCGTCACCGCCGCAGGCTGCACAGCGAGCCGCTCGACGAGGGCGCGGCGGGTGGGGTCACCCAGCGCGTCCAACAGGACAGATGCATTAGCCATGGCTTGCGCAAGCTACGGCTAACGCATCGCGAGGTCAAGAGCCGGCGTCGGCCACCGGCCACAGCGACGGCTGGCAGCACTTCCTCGCGCGGTTGCAACTCGCGACCGCTGGCAGAGGGGCACCGCTCGCCCGGCCGGCGGCGCACACACGAACCGCAGGCAGACATCATTCACGTACGGCGTCGGAGGTCGAGCGCTTCGACGTTCATGCGGATCGGCCGGGATCACCCCCGTGCCGGGCTCGCCGTTGGAAGCGCCCAGCTGTTGACCGCTTGTCACCGTCAGGAGGGTCGGCGCCCTCGCCCCCCGCGATGGCCCCGGCCCGAAACCTGTGGCGGGTCGACCTCGGGGGGCAGGTCTAGCGCGGCGGCGAAGGCCGCGACCCAGTCGGTCACGCCCGCGGCGTTGGGGTGCAGCCCATCGGCATACTTACCACGCCACGGCGCCCGGTCGCCGCCCACAGGTCCACCACCGGCAGACCGCCGGCCGCAAGCCGGCGGATCAGCGCGTTCGCCGGGACCGCCTTGGCCGCCTTGATCCCCTTGGGCAAGGTCGCGACCCCGGTCCCAGCGGGGACGGCGGCGATCAGCCGGGGCACCTCGGCGAGGAGCTGCTCGGCGCGCGTACGGCACAGGTCATTGGCCCCGACGACCGCACTGACGAGTGCTGGCTGCCACCCCTGCGCCCGCACGTCGGCGAGCCGCGGGAGCTGGACGGCGAGGACGTCGGCGAGGACGGCTCCCGAGCGGGAGAGGTTGAGCACCCGCCACGGGCGACCGTCGCGGCTCTCCAGCAACACCCGCACGCGCTCGACGTAGCCATCCTGCACGCGAACGAGACCGACTGCCTGCGCGGTGGAGTCACCTAGCACGACCCAGAGGGGGTCCCCCTCAGGCGCGCCAGCCAGGAGCTCGGCCGCGCGCTGCGTCCACTCGGCAGCGTGGACACGGATCTCGTCCAGGGTGCGCCGAAAAGGCGGCACCAGGCGCAGCAGCCACTCCCACCGCCCGACCACCGCCCGATCGTCCCACCGCATTCAGGTCCGGCGGGGACCTCGGCATTCGGGGGGGCGTCCGCCAGCGGGCGGCGCACACAGTGACGGCGAGTAGTTCACGAGAAGGATGTGGTGTAGTCGGTGACGAACTCCTCGAAGGCGGTCCTCCCTAAGGTGCGGGATGCCAAGGCGATCCCGAGGGAGCGGCGTTCTTAGGCACAGGTATCCCAGCCGTCGACGTCCACGCGCACAGGCCGCAATGGGGCCCGGCCTTTCGGTTGAGCGAGGGGGAGCGCCCCAGGAAGACCGGGTGCCGCACCTCGACGTCCAGTCGCCGCTCGTACTCCTCGATCACCGCTCGGCGGCCCGACACCGTCAAGCCCACCCCACCCGCACGGACCACGAAGTCGGCAGCGCCGACCTCGCCGTTGTTGATCAGCGTCAGGATCACCGAGTCGCCCACCAGCGGGCGGAACTCCTCGGCGAGGTCCAGGGCGAGCGCCGGCCGGCCGAATCGAGGCCGGTGGTAGAAGCCAAGGTAGGGGTCGAAGCCGACCGCCATCGTCACCACCGTCAAGTCCTTCACGAGGAAGGCGTACACGTAGGAGAGCAGTCAGTTCACGGCGTCAGTCGCCGTACGGCTCGGGCTGAACCGGCCGGTGTGTCGACGTAGCGGCCGTCCGCGGTGTCGTCGTTGTCGACGAAGCGCGACTGCACCCACTCCAGGAAGAACAGCCGCGGGCAGTAGGCGAACTCGTTGAGCATGCGGGCCGGCAGCAGGTCCGGCACCTCGCTGACCGTGCTCATCCGCTCCTCCATCTGCAAGTGCACCTACAGTAAGCACAGATGCACAAGCCTGTGGACGTCTTTGACCGGGATGACGAGTGGGCTGCGCTGGACGCCTTTGCCGGCAGCGCGACCCCGTCGGCGCTGCTGGGGGTGGTCAGCGGGCGCAGGCGGCAGGGCAAGTCGTTCCTGCTGCAGGCCCTGGTCGAGCAGGCCGGCGGTGCCTACGTCGCGGCTGCCGAGCTCAGCGGCCGGGAGGCACTGCGCGCCGTAGAGGCCGCGGTCGGGGTGGCGCGGGGCGGACCGCCCGTCCGGCTGGAGGGCTGGCCCGACGCGCTGGACGCGCTGCTCGGGCTCAGCACCGAGCATCCGCTCCCCGTCGTGATCGATGAGTTCCCCTACCTGGTCCGCGCCGTCCCCGAGCTGCCGTCCCTGCTGCAAGCTGCCCTCGCCCCCCGACGACGGCAGCGGCTGGACAGCCGGGTGCGGCTGGTGCTCTGCGGCTCTGCTGTCTCGTTCATGGGCGGCCTGCTGTCGGGGAGCGCGCCGCTGCGCGGGCGGGCGTCCCTGGAGCTGGTGGTGCGCCCGTTCGACTACCGCACGGCGGCGCAGTTCTGGGGGCTGGCCGACCCCGCCCTCGCCCTGCGAGTCCATGCGGTCGTCGGCGGCACGCCGGCGTACCGGCGCGAGTTCGTCGACGGGGACGCGCCACGATCGCTGCGGGGGTTCGACGGCTGGCTGGTGCGCCGGGTGCTCGACCCGCGGAGCCCGCTGTTCCGGGAGGCCCGCTACCTGCTGGCGGAGGAGGCGGACCTCCGCGACGTGACCGGCTACCACGCGCTGCTGGCCGCCGTCGTCGCTGGCCGGCGCACCCGGACGGCGATCGCGGGGGCGCTGGGACGCACCGGCCCGGAGATCAGCCACCAGCTGACGGTGCTGGAGGACGCGGGCCTGCTCCTCCGTCGTGAGGACGCGCTGCGGGCGCGCCGGCCGGTGTACGACGTGGCGGAGCCGCTGCTGGCGTTCTACGAGGCCGTCATGCGGCCGGCCTGGGCCCGGCTCGAGCGGGCACGCGGGGCGGAGGTCTGGGCCCGATCACGGGAGACCTGGCAGGCGCAGGTCCTGGGACCGCACCTGGAGTCGCTGGCCCGCGAGTGGGTGGCATTCCACGCCAGTGAGGAGACGCTCGGCGGCGTGCCCGACCGCGTCGACGCGGCGGTGGTCGCCGATCCGCGTTCTCGGTCGTCGCACGAGGTCGACATCGTCGCCGTCGCCGGGGACCGGATCCTCGCTCTCGGCGAGGTCAAGCTCGGTGAGCGGCTCGGCCCCCGTCACGTGGGGCGCCTACGCCGGGTCCGCGAGCTGCTCGGCCCTCGGGCCGCTGGTGCCCGGCTGTTGCTGGTCGGCAGCGGTGGGTTCGCCGGCGGGGCGGGGCACGAGCCTGAGGTGGAGCTCGTGGACCTGAAGCGGCTCTACGACGGAGTCTGAGGCCGTCAGGCAGCCGCCAAGGTCGGTGCTCTCGAAGCTCCCGGCACGAAGAGACCGAGCCCGAAGTGGGAGAGGGCGCCCAGCGAGAGCGGCCCCGGGACGGGCTCGGCGAACACCACCTCGACTCCCACGGCGCGGCGAGCATCACCGCGGCGCTGCCCGGCGCGCCAACGCGCGAACTCCAGCCACGGACCTTGCAGCACCCGCACCGTCTCGAACGCCGGTAGCTCGCGCAGGTGCGCCTCCTCGCGCAGGGCCGCCTCCACCTGCTCTGCCCAGGGCAAGCGACGGTCCTGGTGACGTGACGGCGCGTAGGGCGCCAGCGTGTGCCAGGTCCGCTCGCCGGGGTCGATGGGGGCGACCAGCTCGGGGACCAGGTCCCGGAGGCGCCCGGTCGCTCCGGCAGCAAGCCGCAGGCGGCGGAAGCGGCCCTTCGGGTCGTAGAGCGAGGCCGAAAGCAAGGGCTCCCGCGACTGGACTCGAACCAGTAACCCTGCGATTTGATCTTGGTCGGTTGACTGGTTGGGACGAAGTTGACTGGTGCTGCAGCACAAGACCTCTCGGGTTGGGTGGTGTTGGTGATGTTGGTCATTCTCGGGAGTATTGGATGTGTAAAAGATGCACATGGAACCCTATAATCTGTTTTTAAACTGCCTGCGCTGCAGTGCTTCTGATTCAGAGGCCTCCAGCGGGGGATGGCTAGGTTTGCGGCGCGGGACGGTACGTCGCCAGCTCACTGTCACGTGTCACAGGTCTCGTAGACCCAACCGGCGGCACGCGCCACGCGGGAGCGCTTCTGGGAAGTAGCATGAAAGCCGGAAGTGAGGTGAGTCATGACTGTTGCCGCCGAAGCTCGGGGGATCGAGCAGGTCCTGGGCGACGTCGCGTTGCTCGAGGAAGCTGCCAGCGCGCTCGCCGCTGTCCCCGCCCACGACACGACCGAGTTGACCGCACGCCTGCGGGACCGCGCCCGCCGCGGCCTCAGCGAGGCCGCCCCTGTCCGGGCCCGTGCTGCCGCGGACCTGCTGGGGATCAGCGAACGCACGGTGCGCACCTGGGTCGACGAAGGGGTCCTCGTCGCCACCACCACCCAGCCGCGCCTGCTGCTCGACCTCGGTCGCATCCACCAGGTGCAGCACTTGCTCCAGGATCTGCGCGCAGCCGGGAGGACCACCGGGCTGCTGGACGAGGTGTTCCGACGACTCACTGACGCCGCCTGGCACGCCAACCCCGACCTGGCCGACGGTCTCGCGCAGATGCGACGGGGCGAGGGAACCGTCGTCCGTCGCGTGACGACCACGGTCTAGCCACCCCGTCCCGCCTTGCCCGACGTCGTCGCCACCCCCGCCGCCCAACGTGGCCTCGCTTCCCTGCGCGGTCCCGCCAAGAAGCGGGCCGAAGCCTGGCTCGACGACCTCGCTGCCCGCGGCTGTCAGGCTATGGGTTACCGGCTCACCGGCGACCCGCCCCTGGACAGCCTGTGCTGCGTGCACCTGCGCGCCTCCGACCGCGCCATCGTCACGTTCACACCCGGGACGGCGTGGGTGCTCCTGGTCGGGCCGTACGACCGCCAGGACCGCGAGGCCGACATCTACACGCGGGTCTATACCGCTGCGGGCATCACAGCCGGTCCCCTCAGGGCCCGCACCAAGCCACCCTGCTGTCTCGACGACATCACGCCGCCGTCGTCGACGACGCCGCCGTTGACAAGCTGGTGCAGGCCACGCGCGCCCTCACACGCCAGCGCTGACCGCGCCGGCTGCAACCTGCAGCCCCTGCCCCAAGGCGGCGACCGCAGCGGTGCAAGGTCGCCGGCAGCGTCAAAGGGCCGACGGTCGGGGGTCACCGCTTCCGTGCGTTACCGACGGCGCGATGGCGCCGGACGCGGCGCGCGCTGCCGGGGGTGATTGACACCCCCGCCACTGATGACGCCGGCTCAGCTACGCACCGGCGCGCCACGCGACGCCCCTCGCGGGACAGCCGGGCGCCGCTGGCTCACATCAGCGGCCGATGCCACCGGTGGGGGGCGGGGGCCGGCGGGTCGTACCGCGGATCTGAACGGCGGGGGCTGTCCTGTTCGACAGTGGCTGCTCGGACTCGGGCCTGAGCGGCGGCGCGGGACAGCCACAGGTCGCGGGGCGCCCAGGCGGACGTGAGCCGGGTGACCAACGCCCACAGCCAGGCGAGTCCCTCGGCAGCGGCCGGTCGGCGGTGACCGTCGCAAGGACCGTGGGGACGTCCATCCCGGCGCCCTGCATCCGGTCCATCGCGCGCCACACGGAAGGGCCGGGTGGCCTCGTCGGCGGCAACCCGCGGGTCGACCGCGTCAATGAGCGGCAGCCAACGATCCCCGGGGGCGAGTACCCCGGCCACACCCCCACCACTGATGGCGGTGCGCTCGAGCGCCCCGCAGCTCAAGTGCGCCAGGTCTCGCGACGTCATCCCGGTTACGAGTCCTGCAGCCACAGGACCGTGCGGTGTGACCGTGCCGGTTGGGCCGGGCGTCAGCAACTCCGGCCACTGCTCGACTATCAGCTGCTGCCGCTCGGCCTCGACGACGCCGGCCTGGTGCAGGCACCCCGCGTAGGCGTTGACGACGGCGGCGGTCCGCTCGGCCGGGGGCAGGGCCGCCAGCCGGGCGACGCCCTCTGACGTCTCGGCGACAGCCTCGGCGGGTAACACCTGGGTGGTGGACCTGCGGTCGCGGCTGATCGCGACGTAGGTCCCGGCGTTCGTGCCGGCCTGCGTCTCGGCGAGCTGCTCGCGCTCGAGCTGGGTGACCTCACCTTGACGAGGCGACGCACACAGGCTCGATCCGCGTGAAGCGCCAGCAGCAGGACGTGGACCGTCAGACCCTCATCTCGGAGCCCAAGGTCGGCAGCGTCCGCACGGTGCACTTTGCCCTCATCGGCAGTCAAGGCATTGTCCGACATCTCGTCATGCGCACTGCCCGCCGCCCCACCGACCGGGTCGTCACACGACCCGACGGCAACGACCTCCGCGCGTGCGACGTGCATCGTTACTGGCGACGCAGTCGCGCTGCCGTCGACCTACCGGAGCTCCACATCCACGACCTACGGCACGCGAGTCTGACGCTGGCGGCGCAGACACAAGCAACGCTCGCGGAGGTCATACGCCGCGCGGGCCACTCCACTAGCCGAGCCGCCATGATCTATCAGCACGCTGCCGAGAATCGAGACCGCGAACTGGCAGCGCGGATGAGCAGTTGACGCCGAACGGCGACCTCTGTCCTGAGCCGCGCAGTGTGGCGCATAGGCGCGCTCTAGCGATTGGCCTCTGCCGACCGACGTTGGTCCCGCGAAGCGCGTCAACGGCATGCGCGTTGCGGTCGTCAAACCGGCCCCGCCGGTCAGGGTCCCTCGCTAAGCTCGGCACCAGCTCCGGCGTAACCGAGCGCCATGGCGCATCATCTCGGGGGCCCTGATGGATGAGCCGTTGCCACGTCCCGGCACCCGCGTCGGGCTGCTAGCCGTCTCAGCTGTCGCGCTCACCACCGCGCTGGCCGCCACAACCATTGGCTGCCATGCGGTCCTGGGTCACCTACGTCTCGGTCGGTCCCCGGAACTCCGGCGTAGGCGGCGGGCTGGTCTCCCCGAGAGGCGACTGGAGCCGACTGGGCTGGCTTGGATTCAGACCAACGTTCCTCACCATGGCGCTCGAAGCAGCCATGACTATCTGCACAGGCGCGAGTGTGCTCGCCTGCCGCCGCTGGGTCCCTCGTTTACTCGTGACGGCGGTGGGCTTCAGCGTGGTCGCCGAGCTGGCCCTTTGGGGGCGACCTCTGGGCACACTCGGCCCCCCTTTCCACGGCGTCGTCATCGACGCCGCTGGACCACGGGTGCCGTCAGCGCCGGCCTCGCCCTCGACCGTCCCACTTGCCGACACAACACGGCCAAGCCTGAGAAAAGGACTCGGCGCTCCGAATTGCCTAAAGGCGCGGTCCGCCCAGACCCTTGCATGAACTGCTCATCTTGGTGACAGGCTTAGCGGGCGGGAGTCTAACAGGGGACATTACCATCTCGCCTGAGAGTCGGGAGCTGGCTTTCGTTGGTCACGGAGGCGGCACCGGGACACGTAGCTTGTCGAGACTTTCGGACTCACCAAGGAGACGGGTGTTTATGGCATGGGGGACAGGGCCTTGGACGCAGCGGGTGGGCGGCTTGCGCGCGCTGATCGCGGTGACCGTTTCGCTGCTTGCCGCCTGTGGACACCCGGCGTCGCGGGCGGACTCCCCGCTACCCAAGATCGTGGTCGCGGGGACGAGCAGCCTGGTTGACGCCGATTACGACATCCGCGTCTCTGGTCTGCCCCCGGAGTCCACCGTTGTCGTGACGCTCAGCTCACGCGACTACCTGCAGGAGAAGTGGACCTCCGCGATCCGGGTCACTGCCAGCAGCAATGGCACCGTCGACCTTGGCGGTGCGGCACCGCTCCCAGGCGGTGCCTACACGGGAGCCCACGCCATGGGCCTACAAGACCAGCTTCGCCCCAGCTCAGGATGCGGAGGCGGCTGCCTTTTCTATCCCCCGACGGGGAGCTCCACCGAGACGCTGACCGTGTCCACGCCAGGGCGGGTCCTGGCTACCGCCAACATCACCCGAACGACTTCCCTACCCGGAGAACATCTGATTCACTTGGCGTCCCCGGACCAACCTTTCCAGGGATCACTTTTCTCCCCACCACTCGGGGGCCAGCCGCATTCGGCCGTGCTGCTCATCGGAGGAAGCGAGGGCGGCGTGGCCTTCGGTGGGCTCGCCGCTGCGTTGGCATCCCACGGCCACCCGGTCCTGGCCATCGCGTATTTCGGCCTTCCAGGTCTTCCGCAACACCTGAGCGCCATCCCGCTAGAATATTTCCTGCCGGCCCTCCGCTACCTACGAGCAGCACCAGGGGTCGACGCGAGCCGCGTCTTCACTATGGGGGTCAGCCGCGGCAGTGAAGCAGCCCTGCTGCTGGCCGCTCATTACCCCTCCCTCGTTCACGGCGCCATCGGTTACGTTCCCAGCGCTGTTGTCAACGGGGCAGCCGACTCCACCAGCGGCAGCGCGTGGACCATCAACGGGCGCCCCCTACCCTTCCTTCCGGTAACGCCTGCCGCCGTCGCCGTCGGCCCACATGGGCTCGTCGAGCGCGGCACGTTCGCGGATGCCCTAACGAACGGCCCCGCCGAGCAGGCGGCACTGATACCCGTCCTGGGCATCAGAGGACCCGTATTCCTGGCCGCCGGGGGGGATGATCAGCTGTGGCCGTCCGACCGTTACGCCGAGCTCATCCGGAGAGCTCGCCCTCGGTCGGCGGCAAACGACGTGACCCTCGTCTATCCACAGGCCGGTCACGCCCTAGGACTGGCAGAGCCCGACCTCGCCACCGGCACCACGAGCAACGTCGACGGCACCGTGCTCGACCTAGGCGGAACGGTGGAGGCTGACGCTCAAGCACGCCGCGACGCCTGGCCACGGCTGTTGACGTTCCTCACCGGGTGATCGTGCGGCCGAACCATTCCACAACGACCCGAACCCAACGTGCGAGCCAGTTCCACATGTCGGCGAGGAATGCCTGGTCTGGGCCTTGCGCCAGCTACTAGTGCAGTGTCTCAGTATTAGCTGGCGACTCGATCGAGGGCGACGCGGCCGCGGCGGACCTTGGCCAGGATCGCGTCGGCGTTGGCGGTCCAGATGAATGGCTTGGGGTCGTTGTTGTTGGC
>JAABUZ0100008177.1_pt1 | contig 12379 bp, 11 predicted proteins | sample 5562091 | NCBI WGS metagenome assembly JAABUZ01 (sample SAMN12813069, study PRJNA571459) | rock metagenome | isolation source: Antarctica rocks | place: Antarctica: Victoria Land, Linnaeus Terrace sud | collected 2015-12-21 | reverse complement strand
CGACGACCTGCCGTCCCTCGTAACATGCGTCCACAGGGGCCTCCCTCGACTTGATGGGCGTAGCACCCCGAGGATCTCCCGGGAGCCACGAGGAGCGGGAGGCCCCGCTCCTTCATCGCATCAGGCAGGCGTTGCCCTTGTCGCAGGCCTGACGGGGCGGCAGCAGGCACCACCAGTTGGGCAGGATGCGGTCGGTGCGGCGGTCGAGCTCGAGCATGTCGTAGAGCTCGCGCGGATCGGTGGTGATCTCCGGGCGTCTGCGGTGATCTTGCGGTAACGCAGGAACTCGCGCTCGTGGGTTTCGGCGAGGGTCTCGGCGTACTCCATGGTCATCGTCGGCGACAGGTGCCCGAGGTAGCGCTGCACCACGTGCAGCGGCACGCCGGCGTTGAGCAGGCTGGTGGCCTTGGTGTGCCGGAAGCGGTGGGTCCGCTGGAAGTCGACCAGCCGCCCGGCGCCATCGCGGATGTCGAGCCGTCGGGCCAGCCCGCCCACGACATCGCGCACCCGGGTCACGGGGTAGGGCCGCTGGGCGTATCGGTTCATCCGGTGGCCCAGGAACAGGTACTTCGGCCTGGTCTCCGGGGCCCATCGGGGGGCCAAGTGCTCGGCGACCCCGCCATCAGCCTGGCCACCGGCCCGCGCTGCCTGACATCAACCGCCAGGCAGCGAAACACAGGAAAGATCAACAATAGAGCTAACGGCTGCGCGGATCATCCTCGACCCCGGAGACGGTGCTGTGGGACCGAGGCTGTCTCTATCGGGAACGTCGTGTTGGTGCCCCGACCGTCAGCATGGCCGCGAACGACAGAGCGGCCGCGAGCAGAGCGCCGGCCACGCTGACCAGCACCAGCTGGCCCACTGTGGTGACCTGGGTTCCGATCAGGGCGGTCCCGATGGTGTCGCGCAACGCGAACGCAACGTAGGCGCCGAGGGCGGCCGCCGCGACGCCGACATAGGTGGCACGGCGGAGCCGTCGGCGCCGTCTGGATAGGCTCGGGTCGCCGGCGCTTTCAGCGATGGCGAGGTGCAGGGTGCTGTTGGCGATGAGGCAGAAGGCGAACAGGCCGGCTGCGTAGATCAGGGCCAGCGTCAGGTACAGCAGGGCTGGAAGCCCACCGCCCTCGCCGACGACGAGCGCGGTGGTGACCGCGGCACTGGCCAGGATGCTGATGGCCGCAGCAACCAGCACGACGTAGCGGCGGAGGTGGTCGAGCAGCCGGGTTGCCCGCAACCAGACCGCCACCTGGGGGACTCGGAGGCGCTCGGCCACGGCGGCCGCATCGTCGAGCCAATCCCCTCCGGGAGGCCCGTCACCGGGTGGGAGCCGGCGGATCGCGGCGCGCTGCAGCCCGAAGCCCGCGAGGACCGCGCCGCTGAGCGGGACCAGCGTCGCGATCAGCCACGGGGTGCCCCGATCCCACAGCGACCGGTCGGTCCCGGTGGCGGCGGCGACCCAGTCCACAGCGACCGTCGCCGCGACCAGCCCGGTGGCCACCTGCGCGGCGCGCAGCAGCTGGCGCACCCGGAACAGCGGCAGCGGCTCGAAGCGCCGGCACAGCCACATCCGGGCCACGACCAGGGCGGCCAGCACCGGAACGAGGAACTCGGTCAACGACACCAACGCGTCGTAGGGGTCGTCCTGCCAGGGACTGCCCGCACGCACCGCATGTACCTGGGTGCTGGCGTAGGCAAACACGGTGAACAGACCCGCCACCGCGATCGAGACCCACAACGCCCGGGCTGCCACCGGCCGCGCCGGGTGACCCACTGGCAAGGCAGCGAGCCCAGGTCCTGGCGTCGTCATCGTCAACCCCCTCGCGTCGCGAGTATCCGGTGCGCTGCCCCAGCTCGGCAAGCGAAGCACGTCTCGCCGGAGCCATCGGCATACGGGACGCCCCGTCCGCGTGCCCTGTTCAGCAAACTGAACGATCTAGCGGTACTGGTGGCGCCGTTGTTACCAGCACCCCCGGACCCGATCCGGCCGGGCCGGTAAGCACGTGCCCTGCGTGAGGAACACCCGCCTCGGGCGCCCGGCCGCGCCGTCGTGCCGGCGCTCAGTGCGGGGCGCCGGTGTCGGGGGCGTCGCCGCGCGGGCTGGGTCGACCGTCCAGATGGCCCTGGCCGTAGCGGGGCCGCACCACGTGCGCCGGGACCGCGACGAACCGCAGCTCCAGCCCCGGATTCGGGCCACTCGCGTAGCAGAGCCTGAAGGAACAACGGCCAGGTAGGAACCGATATGGGCGCAGCGCTCCCAGCGGTGCAGCACCCCCGGGGCGTCCCCCGGGTCAGCAACCCCGACGGCCCCGCGAGCGCGCCGGGCCCGTCCCCGCCGCCGCTCCGGTCGTCGTTCCCGTCCTCTCCAGCAGGTCGGGGTGGGCCACCGAATGCCACGTCGAGGCTGATCCAGATGGGTTTCGGACCCGGGCGGCGCACCGAGCCCTGCACATAGCCCTGGGGCAGGGCGCCGTCCCGCCCGACCGCCATCCTCTCGGACGCGCCCTCGGCCCGCGACCGAGAGCCGTCGTCAGAGCCGGGAGCCCGGGACACCGCGCCGCTACCCTCGTCCGCACCCACACCCCGTATCGGAACACATGTTCGACCGCCGGGTGGGGTGTCCCGGCGAGTGCGGCGCCGCGACGAGTGGAAGGAGACCGCCGGTGAGACGGTCCCGTCAGGCCTCCACGCTGGCCCACGCGCTCAGCCAGCGCACCGGGCGCCTCGTGGAACTTGCCTACCTACCGCGGACCCCGAACCACCGGCAGCGGATGGCGCGTCACGTTGGTCGACGGGCCCACCACCGTCGAGATGCAGGCCCTGGCCGCCGCGCACGCCCCCGCCCACGCACCCGACCTCCACGCCGAGAGCCTCGGTTTCGAGCGCGGCGACACCGACCTCGGGGTCGCCGTGCAGATTCTCGCCTCGCTGGCCGAGGACTACCCCGACCGCGAGAACGGAGGGCCGCTCGACCTGTGGCTGGTACTGGGCAGCGGCCGGGACATCCTGCCCGGCTCTCCCGAACACGCCGACCCTGCGATCACCACCCGGGGCCCGCACCCTCATCGCCGCCGGATGGAGCCCTGCCACCCACACCACCACCGCCGCCGGGACCGCCCTCGAGGAACACGCCCGAGGGGGTGGCTGGCCCGCCGTCGCGGCCTGGCTCGATCAGCTCGACCACCCCGCCTCCACCGCGTCCAGGTTCCGCGCCCAACGAGACGGTGTCCCCCGGGGTGGCGGGCGGTTCGTGGGGCGGGCCGGCGTGGCGGCCGGCGCGGACGTGGTCCGCCTCCGGCCCCCGTCGCGCACCAGGCCCGGGTCCGCGGCACGTCGACGACGCGGACCCCACGCCGGTGATGACGCTCAGGCGGTAGTACCCAGACCTGCTCACTGAAACTGCGCAGCTCGTGCCGTCGGCGGGACGGCCCGGTCGATGTCGGGGGCTCCCTCGACTCTGTGATCACTGCGGATGGTCACGAGTCGAGGGAGCCCGAACACCCTGCTCCGCGTCGCGGTCGACCTCCTGCTCGCCCGCGAGTCCGAGCTCACCGGTGTGACCGAGGCCGGGGGCGGGGCCGGGGCCCGGGCCGGGGCCGGGAGCGCGGTGCTGGGCGCGCGGTGACTGCCCGCTGCGCTTACGGTGCCGGTGTCGGGGGCGACGGCACCGAGGTGTTCGGGGGGCGGGTGGGGTGGAGCAGGGCGAGTTCCCGGAGGCCGGCATCGACTTCGACCGTGCGAATGCCGCGCGTATGTACGACTACATGCTCGGCGGCGCGCATAACTTCGCGATCGACCGGGATCAGGTCGCGCAGGCTGTCGCCGGCTACCCCGGCCTCGTGGCGTTGGCGCGGGCCAACCGGGCCTATTTGGACCGGGTGGTCCGCTGGTGTGTCGAGCAGGGGATCGAGCAGTTTCTCGATCTCGGGTCTGGGGTGCCGACGGTGGGCAACGTCCACGAGATCGCCCACCGGCTGAATCCGGCGGTCCGGGTGGCCTATGTCGACTTCGAGCCCGTCGCAGTCGCCCACGCCCAGGAGATCGTCGCCGCCCTCGACACCGTCACCGCCACCCGCGCCGATCTGCGCGTCCCCCGCAGCGTGCTCGACGCGCCGGGTGTGGCCGGTCTGCTGGACTTCACCCGCCCGGTCGCGCTGCTCGCCGTGGCCGTGCTGCACTTCGTCCCCGGCGACATCGCCGCCATCCTGGGCCGCTACCGGGCCGCGCTGGTCTCGGGCAGTGTCGTGGCCATCAGCCACGGCAGCGTCGACCAGGACGATCCCGAGCTGGGCGCCCACATCCGCGGGGCCGCCGACGGCTACCAGAGCAGCGCCACCCCCGTCACCTTGCGCAGCCGCGAGCAGCTGCGTGCGCTGCTCGACGGTCTCGACCTCGTCCCGCCGGGCCTGGTCGACGTCACCCGCTGGCCTAAACCGCACCCCGAGATTCCACCGGTGGGTTTCTACGCCGCCGTGGGCCTGGTTCCCGGCCCGGCCCCTCCGTCGCCGATTTCCGGGCCATAGCCCCGATCGGCGGCACCCGGACCACCGTCGCCGGTTCGCGGAATAGCTCGCAGGACGAACGGTGTCGCCGCGCGGTGCGTCTCGCCGGCGTCGAGCGTCAGCGCGTCGTCCGCCGCAATCGCCGCCACGGCGAGACGGGCGCCACGGTGTCACATGCTCATGAACAGCGTGCTACGCGTCTTCCTGCTGCTCGGAGGTTCGTCGTAGCGTCCGACAGGTCGGACCAATCGACCTGTCTGACCACGCGGTCTCCGCGGTGGAGCGGACGGAGGCGGTCGTCGTGACGGACCTCGTCCTGACCCGGGCACGGATCCCCAGCGGTGCCGTACCCGTCGACATCACGCTCGCTGGCGGCCGAATCACCGCGATCGACGAGCACGGCGACGGCACCCGGACGCTGTCCCACTACCGCACCGAGGGCGTCCTGGACTGCGCGGGCGACGTGGTCCTGCCCGGGCTGGTCGAGCCGCACCTGCATCTCGACAAGGCGCTGCTCGACGCGGAACGCCCGAATCCCGACGGCACGTTGGCCGGAGCCATCGCGGTCACCGGCGAGCTGAAGCGGTCGTTCACCGCGTCGTCGGTGCGCACGCGAGCGGTCCGGGTGCTCGAGCAGGCGGTGACACACGGGACGACGCTGATGCGGGCCCAGCCGGATGTGGACCCGATCGTGGGGCTGCTCTCGCTGGAGGTGATGCTGGAGCTGCGCGAGAGCCATGCCGATCTGGTGGACCTGCAGGTCGTGGCGTTCCCCCAGGAGGGCATTCTCCAGGCACCCGGCACCCACGACCTGCTCGTGGAGGCGCTGCGGGCCGGCGCCGACGTCGTCGGCGGCTGCAGCTACGCCGAACGGACGGTGGAGGACTGTCAGCAGCACGTCGACCTGGTGTTCGCGCTCGCCGAGCGGTTCGGGGTGCCCGTCGACATCCACGCCGACTTCGCCGACACCTCCGACCCGCGGTTCTCCCTCGCCGCTCACATCGCGGATCGGACCAGGGCCCACGGGATGGCGGGCCGGGTGACCGTCGGGCACATGACGTCGCTGGCGTCGCTTCCCGGCGAGCGCCGCAAGGAGGCGCTCGCCGACCTCGCCGACGCCGGGGTCGCGGTGGTCGTGCTGCCCGCCACCGACATGAATCTCGGCGGCCGGGGCGACGACGCCGACGTCCGCCGCGGGATCGCCCCGGTCCGCGAGCTGCGCGAGGCCGGGGTCCGGACCGGGTTCTCGTCGAACAACGTGCGCAACGCCTTCACCCCCTTCGGCAACGCCGACGTGCTGGATATCGCCCTGTTCCTGGCCCAGACCGCACACCTCTCGACCCCGGCGGAACTGTCCGCGGTCGTCGAGATGGCGACCTGCGACGCTGCAGCGATCCTGGGCTGCGCGGATCGCCACGGGTTGCACGTCGGCGCGGACGCCGACCTCGTCCTCCTGGCGGCCCCGTCCGCCGAGGAGGCCCTCCTGAGCCGGGCGCACCGTCGCGCCGTGATCAAGGGCGGCCGCGTCGTCGCCACCACCGAGCACACCGCACGCCTGCACCGCAGGCCCTGAGCCCGATCGGTCGGCTCGTCCGACCGCGGGAGGTACCCCCATGCGTCTGCGCATCCCGAACGAGATCGTCGCCTCGATCCTCGCCGCGACCACGGCGTTCATCGGCGGCAACGCCGCGAACCTGCCCGTCTGGGCGATCTTCGTCGGCTGGGCGGCCACCTACCTCGCCGGCGGGCCCGTCCGCACCACGTTCGTCCGGCTGTACCCGGCAATGATCGCCGGCGCGACGTTCGCTCTCGTCATCGTCCTGCTCGACTCGGCGTTCCAGACGGTCCTCGGATCCGGGCAGACCGGCAAGAACGTCGTGCTCGCGCTGGCCATCCTGGTCGTCAACACCCTGCTCATGTACTCCGGGCGCACGCGGCTGCTCGCGCTCATCCCCGGCATGTTCCTCGGCTTCGCCTCCTACTTTGCGACGATGTTCGGCGGCTTCGGGTTCGTGCCCTCGCAGCCGTTCGCCGCCTGGGTCTCGGTGGTGGCGATGCTGGCCCTGGGCCCCGTCTTCGCGCTGATCGCGCAGCGGGTGGCTGCCCGCGCCGGCACCGCGGAGCAGCAGGCCGGCCCGACGACGGTGACCGATGCCCGCCCGGCTGGGAGTCCCTCCGAGTGAGCGCCACCGTGCCGCCGTTGTCGCGCCCCCGGTCCGGCGGGGTGAGCGTGGAGATCGCGGCCCACCTCGAGCGCCTCATCGCGGCGGGCGAGCTGGCGCCGGGTGCCCGCCTGCCGGCCGAGCGGGAGCTCGCGACGTCGCTGGAGGTGTCGCGGGGCTCGATCCGCGAGGCCCTGCAGGAGCTGGGGTCGAAGCATCTGGTCGAGCGGGTGCAGGGCCGCGGCACCGTCGTCGCCAGCGTGCCGCCGCACGTCACCGCGTTGCACCGCGGGCTCGGGGAGACCGCCCAGGAGCTCGCCGACGTGGCCGAGCTGCGGGCGGTGGTCGAGCCGCGGATCGCGGAGTTCGCGGCCCTGCGCGCGACGTCGTCCGACCTGCTCCAGCTGGCCGAGATCCTGCAGGCGACCACCGACGGGATCCTCGCGGCGGAGTCGCTGCGCCTGGACGTCGAGTTCCATTCCGCGCTGGCCCGGGCCAGCCAGAACCCGCTGCTCGCCACGGTCAACACGGTGGCGTGCAGCTGGACCGGGGACGTCCGCCGGCGGTCGCACACGACGCGGCGGGCCCGCCGCATCTCGGCCCACGGACACCGCGCGATCTTCGCCGCGGTGCGGGCTCGGGACGGGGCTGCGGCGTCGCGCGCGATGGTCGAACACCTCGGCGACGTCGCCGCGCTCACGCGCGCCGCCACCGCGCGGGAGGCCACCGAGGACACACGCGGGCCGGGACGGCCGCCCGCGGAGGGCGACCAGGAGGACACCCGATGACCACGTCTGCCCGGTGGGGCGTCGACGACGCGTTGAACCACCTCCCGCCGGTCGCCGGTGGCGGGCCCACCGACGGTGTCGCCTACCTCCCGGCCACCCCGGAAACCGTGCTGTGGGGATGGCTGCCGGGCCCGGAGGACCTACCGGTCCTCGAGGTGGCCCCGGGCGACCTGGCGTGCATCGACACCATCAGTCACGAGGGCGCGCTCGCCGACCAGGGCCGCGACCCCCGCCGGTTCTTCGGCGGCCACGGCGTGCCTCCTGACGCCGTGCTCGCCGACGTGATCGACCTTGCCGCCTCGGACCACCGCAACGACGAGGCGGTCGACGGACCGCACGTCACGGTCGGACCGATCGCCGTGACCGGCGCGCAGCCCGGCGACGTCCTGTCGATCACGGTGGTCGACCTCGTGCCGCGGATCCCCTACGGCATCATCTCGAGTAGACACGGCAAGGGCGCGCTGCCCACCGAGGTCCTCGATCCCGAGGAGACGTTCAGCGCGTTCTGCCTGGTCGGACCCGACGGGAACGGCGGACTCGCCGCCTCGATGGCTCGGCGCGCCGACCGCTCCGACCGGCGCGTCAGGTTCCCGCTCGCCCCGTTCCTGGGGCTCATGGGGGTCGCGGCACCATCCCGGCTGCACTCGGTGCCGCCGGGGGCACACGGCGGCAACATCGACGTGTCGCTGCTCGGTGTGGGCAGCACGCTGCACCTGCCGGTCCAGGTCCCGGGCGCGCTGGCCTACGTCGGTGACCCGCACTTCGCCCAGGGTGATGGCGAGATCGCCCTCACCGCCCTGGAGGCGCCCCTGCGCGCGACCCTGCGCTTCGATCTCACGCCGGCCTCCCGGGTCCCGGAACGGTTCGGCTCGCTGCGCGGACCGCTGGCCGAGACCCCCGACCTGTGGATCCCCATGGGGCTCGACGAGGATCTCGGCGAGGCGATGCGTGCCTGCGTCCGCCAGTCGCTCGACCTGCTCGGCGCGCGCTACGGCATGGACCGCCGCCACGCCTACGCCTACCTGAGCGCCGCCGCCGACTACGCCGTGTCCCAGGTCGTGGACGTGGTCACCGGCGTCCACGGCGCGGTGCGCAAGGCCGACTTCGTCGACGAGGCCTGAGCGGTGGTCGAGGTCGAGGGCACGCAGCCCGCCCCCCGGGGCCTGCTCGAGGCATTCTGGGCCTACGACCGGGCGCTCCTCGCCGGCGACACCGAGACGATGGCGGCCCTGTTCGCCCCCGGGTCCGAGACCCTCCGTGGGGACGGGCGGAAGGTCCTCGTCGGTCACGACCGGATCACCGCCTTCCGTGTCGCGCGCACGCAGGTGCCGACCCGGCGCGTCATCCGACTCCACGTCCGCGTGCCCGCAGCCTCGGTCGCCGTGGTCGTCGCGGAGACGGTTGCTCCGGACGGCCTCCGGCCGGGGCTCCAGACCCAGGTGTGGTGTGCCGTCGACGGCCGCTGGCAGGTGACGGCGGCGCACGTGACCGCGCCGGCCGTCGCGCCGTCGGCCCTGGACCGAACGACGTGGCGCGTGGTCGGCGACCCCTTGGTACGCGGGGCGGCCTACGGTCCGCTGCGGGGTCTGACGGTCGCGATCAAGGATCTGTACGCCGTGCGCGGCCAGCCGGTCGGGGCCGGTAACCCCACCTGGCTCGACGAGAGCCCGCCCGCCCACGACCACGCGGCCGCGGTCACGACCCTCCTCGACAGCGGCGCCGACATCGTCGGCATCGCCCGGACCGACGAGTTCGCCTACAGCATCGCCGGCACCAACGCCCACTACGGCACCCCGCCGAACCCCGCCGCACCGGACCGCATCCCGGGCGGATCCAGCAACGGTCCCGCGAGCGCCGTCGCCACCGGCGAGGTCGACCTCGGGCTCGGCACCGACACCGGCGGGTCGGTCCGGGTGCCCGCCGCCTACCAGGGGCTCCTCGGCCTGCGCACCACCCACGGTCTGCTCGACCGCACCGGCATGCTGCCGCTCGCTCCGTCGTTCGACACCGTCGGGTGGCTCACCCGCGACGCCGGCACCCTCGCCCGCGTCGCCGACGCCGCGCTGCCCACCGTCGACGACACCGGGCCGGCCCTGGCACGGGGGCTGGTCGTGTCCGCTCTGCTCGACGACCTCGACGAACCCGTCCGCGCGGAGTTCGCCCGGGCCGTGACGCGCCTCGTCGAGCACGGAGTGCTCACGGAGCTCCTCACCGACGGCACCGTTGACGGGCCAACGCTCGACACCTGGTCCGAGGCCTTCCGAGCGGTGCAGGGTCACGAGGCCTGGGCCCTCCACGGTCCCTGGGTATCGGCGCACCCCGGCGCCCTCGGACCCGACGTGGCCGCCCGCTTCGCCACCGCCGCGACCGTCGACGACAAGTCCGCCACCCGCGCCCGTCGGGTCGTGCAGGACGCCGGTGGGGTCCTGCACCGGCTCCTCACGTCCGGCACGGCGCTGCTGCTGCCGACCACGGCCGGGCCTGCGCCACCCCGCACCGCCGGCCCAGGGGGCCGGGTGATCGAGGCGGAACGAGCGCGCACGCTGAAGATGACCTGCCTGGCGGCCCTCGCCGGCGTACCGGGGGTCTCGATGCCGCTGGCCCACTTCGGCGGACTCCCGCTCGGCATCACCGCGCTCGCCGCGCCCGGCGCGGACCGACGGCTGGTCGAGCTCGCGGCACGTGCGACCGGTGAGCGTCTGCTCGGCCGGGGAGCCCAGCAGCGCGGGCAGTAGGACGCCGATGTCGTGGTCGGACAGGGCGCTGCGCGAATCTGTCGGCTCCTGCGCAGGCAAAGCCGCTGGTGGCGGGGCTGGTGTACGCGGTGGACCGTCCTCCTCAAGCGGGTGTCGCAGGTTCGAATCCTGCCGTGGGCGCCCCTCCCGATCAGGGCCTTCTCTGCCGACGATGCGACGCAGCCCGCCGACATCCCGCGCCCTGGGTGCGGGTTGTCGCGCTGATCTCGACGTCGATGCCACGTCCCCCTCCCCGGGGAGGGTGCACGATGGCCCGATGCGCCCTCAGCATCGTCGTCCCTCGACGTCGTGACGGCCGGGAGCAGCCCGGTCCTCGTCGGGGTGGGCACCGCGACCCAGCGCCACGACGACCCCCGCGACGCCGCCGAGCCGCTGGTCCTCATGCGGCAGGCCCTGGACGCCGCCGCCCGCGACGCCGGCGGACCCGGGGACGGCGCCGCGCTCCGGTCGCGTCTCGAGCGGATCGCCGTCCCCCACGGCCGCTGGGACTACGGCGACCCGGGGCGCCTGCTCGCGGCGCACGCCGGCGCTCCGGGAACCACCACGGTCCTGGCGGAGGTCGGGGTCCTCCAGCAGACACTGATCGGCGAGTGCGCCGGGCTCATCGCCGAAGGCGAGATCTCGGAGCCCGCCGTCGTCGGCGGGGAGGCCGGGCACCGGCTGAGCAGGGCCGCGCGGGCCGGGATCACCATCACCGACACCGAGGACGCAGGCCGCCGACGTGCACCTCGCCGCCGACACCGAGCTCATCCTCCCGGTCGAGAAGAGCGCCGGGCTCAACCGGGCGGTGAACGCCTACGCCGTCCTCGAGTCCGCGTTCCGGTACCGCCGCGGGCTCGGGGTGGCGGAGTCGCGGGACCGGATCGCGGCGCTGTACGCGCGGTTCTCCCAGATCGCCGCGGACAACCCGGATGCCTGGCGGCCCCGGGTCACCGACGCCCCGGATATCCGCGACCCCTCCCCCTCCAACCCGATGATGGCGTTCCCCTACGCCCGTCACGGCCACAGTGTCGCCCGGCTGCGGTCACCCGGAGAGGTCGTACTCCTCGGCGGCGCCTGGGCACCGCTACTCGATCAGGCGGGCGATGTCCGCAGCGACTGGGTCGGCGAGCGCCGGCACGATCACTGTCATCCCCGCGGGCAGGTCGTCCACCGTTCCCGACGGCACGGCGACGCCGGCCATGTCCAGCAGGTTGACGAAGGTCGTGTAGCGCCCGAGGCGCGTGTTGACCCCGAGCGGGTCGGCGGCCACGTCGGCCAGCGACGGGTGCTCGGTCACCGTCGGCACGAGCAGGGCGTCGAGGCCCGCGAGCTCCTCGCGGGCGAGCACCGCCAGCTCGTCGAGGTGGGCGAGGTCGGAGACCAGCGCGTGCGCGGGGATGGTCCGGGCGGCGCTGACGATCGAGTGAACGCTCGGGTCGGCGGCGTCGCCCGCAGCTTCCAGCGCCTCGCCGAATGCGGCGTAGCGCTCGGCCACGAGGGCCCCGCTGTACAGGAGGTCCCCCGCGGCGAGGAACGGGCCGAGGTCGACAGGGGTGAGCGCTACGCCGCGGTCGGCGAGTCGGCCGAGGGCGGCGTCGAAGGCCGAACGGCGGGCCGAGGACATCTCGGCGAGCGCGTCCGCGGCGGGGACGCCGACGCGGGGGTGCGGCGGGGCGCCGCGCGGAGCGTCCCCGGAGCGGCGCCGACGGCCGCTGCGGCGCGTGGGCCCGGCGGTCGTAGCGGCGGCGTCGACCGTCGTCGCGAACACGCTGACGCAGTCGTAGGACCGGGACGCGGGCACGACGCCGTCGGTGGGGACGAGCCCGATCGTCGGCTTGATCCCGACGATGCCTTGCAGGGCGGCCGGCACCCGACCCGACCCTGCGGTGTCGGTGCCGAGCGCGAGGTCGACCAGGCCGAGCGCCACGGCCACCGCAGAGCCCGAGCTCGACCCCCCGGCGATCCGCTCGGGGTCCACGGCGCCGCGCACGGCGCCGTACGGGCTGCGTCCGGTAGCGCAGTCGAGGGTGAGGCCCCCGCCCAATCCCCCCGACCACCGCTCCCCCACGCTCGTCGCGACCGCCACCGCTCCCGAGGCCGGTCGTCCAGGGCGGAGCGCCTGACCAAGGAGCTCGCCGCCGGGTCCGGGGCCAGCACGCCGGGCGCTGAGGCTCCGCCGGCGGACGTGCGGC
>JAABUZ0100008176.1_pt1 | contig 12380 bp, 9 predicted proteins | sample 5562091 | NCBI WGS metagenome assembly JAABUZ01 (sample SAMN12813069, study PRJNA571459) | rock metagenome | isolation source: Antarctica rocks | place: Antarctica: Victoria Land, Linnaeus Terrace sud | collected 2015-12-21 | reverse complement strand
ATTTCGAGGGCCGCTCCTGGACGGGCTGGCACCACCACGTGACCATGGTCATGCTGGCGCACTTGTTTCTCCGGCGGGAGCAGAAACGGAGGTCCTCGAAAAGCACCCTGGACGCTGCCGCAAACACGCCGTGAGATCCAGCACCTGCTGGCCATCTGGACCGGATACTGTCTCTACTGCGGGGCGGAGGCACGTAGCCCCTAATAACCTAACGGAGTAGTACTAAGTATTTGGGCACAGTTGTATACGGGTTCTATTTCAGGGGCTGTTAAGGACCCTAGCGGGGATAGCGTCCCGAACGCATCCGGCACCATTACGAACGTTGCCAACGGCTTTAGCTATAAGGCGCGAACAGACGCTTCCGGAATCTACACCGTTCGCAACCTTCCGCCCGCGACGTACACGGAAAAAGTGGACGCGACGGGCTTCGCGTCCTTCGAGCGCCCCAACATCATCGTCGATGTTAATGGAAACGTCACCGTCAACGCACAACTGAGTTTGTCATCCACTCAGCAGACAGTTACAGTGGCTGAATCAGCATCTCCTTTGCAGACCGATGATGCGACGACAGGACAAACCCTGAACCGGACTGCCATTAATAATCTTCCACTCGTGAACCGCAACGTTTTCGATCTGGCGTTCCTGGCGCCCGGAGTGACGCCGCCTGCGGGAAGAGCGTACGGCACCGGTTCTCAATACGCGACGAACTTTACGTCGAACGGCAGCCGCAACGATCAAGGTGATCTTTTGCTGGACGGCGTCACCACGACAGCCGGAGAGAATAATCCCGGTGTCGTCAAGCCGCTTTATGTTCCGCCCGTGGACGCGGTACAGGAATTCAAAGTGCAGCAATCGAATATGAGCGCGGAAATTGCAGGCGGAACGGTCATCAACGTCATCACCCGCTCCGGCACGAACAGCTTGCACGGTGAGCTTTGGGAGTTCTTTCGCAACAATGATCTGGATGCGAATAACTTCTTCAGTAATAGCGCGGGGCTAGGCCGGGCGCATCTCGAACGGAACGACTTCGGTGGCGAGGTCGGCGGCCCGATCAAAAAGGACAAGGCATTCTTCTTTTTTGACTTCGCCGGCTTGCGATATCTTCAGGGCGTTACGTCGGGCACGATCGGCGTGCCTAGCAGCGCGGAGCGAAGTGGCAACTTCGGGGAGCTTTGTGGCCGCGCTAAAGGCAGCTTCAACGCTGCCGGTGTTTGTTCCGTGGCGGCTGGCCAGATCTATGATCCGTTTACAGGCGTTCTCAACACTGCCGGGAACGGCGCGACGGGCCGGACTCCCATTCCTTTCGATAACCTCGCTACTTATCAGAGTCCAGGCAATCCGCTCAGTCCCCGTAAGCTGGCAGCCGTTCCGGGTAATTTGATCGACCCGGTTTCCGCCAAGCTGATTGGAGCCTATCCGCTGCCGAATGTGAATGTCGGATCAGCAGCCTACAATCCGTATCAAAACTTCATCGGTCAAGGCGCCAATACCACAAACCAGAAGTCTTTCGACATCAAGGTGGATCAGCGCTTCACCGACTTCGACAGCTTGAGCGTTCGTTTCTCGCACACGTGGCAAAATTACCAAAACGCAAACTTCTTCGGCAACGGCTACGATACGAACACGCAGGGGCCCACGACGGACAGCGCCTATCTGGGGGTCATTAACTACTCGCACACATTCAGCCCCACGACCGTGGCAACGGTATCGCTCGGGTACTCGCACGATCTGAACGTGACGGGCGGCGTCGCAGCGTTAACTCCGGGATTTAATCAGGTGACAACTCTCGGGCTTCCGGCTTACACGCTGAGCTCCGGTGTGATCGCTCCGCCCTCCATCAATGTTTATGGTGGGTATGCCAGCGAAAATGGCAATGGGAGCATCGGAGCACAAGGCTGGTCCGTGCTCAACTATGGCAGTGAAGCAGCTCATTTAATCGGCTCAGTAGACCATGTCGCCGGCAGTCACGAGATCAGGGTGGGAGGGGAAGTGCGGCGCTACCGTATCAACTTCATCCAGGCAGGCACCCCGGCTGGAATCTACAGCTTCGACCAGTTCGGCACCGCCAATGGTTCGGCCAACGGTGGCGGGATCGGCGGCGATGGCATGGCTACGTTTCTGACAGGCTACAACAACAATGGATTCAGCCAATATGAGATTCCTCCTTCAGTAGCGACCCAGAGCTTTGATGTGGCCGGTTTCGTTCAAGACAATTGGCATGTGAACGATCGCCTGACGCTCAATGTGGGCGTACGCTATGACGTGGTGACCCCAAGAACCTACCGGTACAACAATGCCAACTACTTCGATCCCAGTGTTCCCTCCCCGCTCGGGCCACCGTACCAGGGAGCCTTGCAATATGTTGCGTTCCAGGGCAATCCAAGAAAGCAATTCGATACTTACTATGGGGCGATCGGACCACGGTTCGGATTAGCGTACCGGATTGGCAAGAGCACGACGGTGCGCGGCGGGTATGGAATTTTCTACGATCCCTCTGTCATGGGTGCGGCCGGCGCGGGCGCGGGCGGCAATCAGGGCTATCAAGCCGTTACAAACGGCCTCTCCAATGTTCCAGGGTTTCCGAATGTTCCGAACTCTTTCCTGTCAAACGGCTTTCCGCAAGGCATTCTCCCGGTGACGGGAAACTCTGCCGGCAGAGCTTCTCAGATCGGCTTGAGCATATCCGGCGCGCCTTACAGGAGTTGGAATCAAGTTCCTCAAGAGCAGACCTGGAGCTTTGGCGTACAAAAACAGGTCCCCTTTAACATACTGCTGGATGCCGAGTACGTTGGCAGAAAGGGTACCCACCTTTATTTCAGCGGCGCAAATAATCTGGATACGCTTTCCGCGCAACAAGCGGATGCTTATCGCGCGAACCCCAGATCTTACAACCAGCAAGTGACAAGTCCTTTCTTCAATAATCCTCTTGTGAGCACAACAGGAAGTCTAAACAGTCGCACGGTGCCCCTCTGGCAGTTGCTGCTGCCGTATCCACAGTACACCGGTGTTACGGTCAGTAATAATCCTGCCGCTAATTCGATCTATAACGCTCTGCAGTTGCGGGCCGAAAAACGGTTCTCGCGAGGACTACAGTTCCTCTTCACGTACGTTTGGTCGAAGAGCATAGATGATTCGTCGAGCGGGGCTTCGGGCCTGAATTTCCTGGGCGGAGGTGGTTTGGGTACGATTCAAGATCCGAATAACCGAGCCATCGAGCGCTCCGTTTCGGCCTTCAATCTTCCGCAGGTGGTCCAGTTCAGCTCAACTTACGAACTTCCTTACGGACGTGGTCGCATGTTCGGCTCAAACGTGAAGTCCGTCGTCAACTTTGTCTTAGGCGGATGGCAATTAAACGGGATCTATCGTTGGGACGACGGCTTCCCAATCGGTCTCGGATACAACGCCAGTGTCAACGTCCCCACTTATGGAGGGCAAAGGCCCAATCTGACGGGAAACCTGACGGCATGCGGTACGGGCAATCTGAATCAGTACTTCTGTAACCCTGGCGTTGCTGTCGCGCCGCCTCCCTATCAGGACGGAAACGCGCCGCGCTATCTCACTTCCGCTCGCGTTCCGGGAACGAACAACGTTACGGCTTCGCTGTTCAAGTCGTTTCCACTCGGCTTCCGGGAAGGAGCCCGCATTGAATTCCGATTGGAAGCCTTTAACGTGCTCAATCATGTTCAGTTCGCAGGGCCGGATACCACGGTAGGTAATGCCACATTTGGAAAGATCAGCGCCCAGGCCAATGCTCCGCGGCAAGTGCAGCTTGGCATAAAAGCGTACTTCTAACGAGCGGCGGGCGGAGTAAGATAGGATCACTTCGCCCGCTTTTCTTTTTGTGAAGTTGAACCATCCATTGTTTCTGCATCTTGGGTTTCTTTTCGTTTTTCCTTTCTGTTGCGTCCAGGCCCAATCGACTAGCCTTGATGCCGCTCTATCTGCCTGGCAACGGGAGGACTTTCAGACGGCCGAAGCGGATTTGCAAACAGTCCTGAAAGCGCACCCCGATAATGTGGCCGCCCTTGGTTTACTCGGCGTGGTTCTCGATACAGAAAAGAACTACAGCGGAGCAGAAGCTGCTTACAGGCGGGCGTTAGCCCTCGCCCCACAGGCCGTTGATCTCCTGAATAATTACGGCAATCATCTGCTGGCGCTCGGCAACTCGGCAGGCGCTGCTAAGGCGTTCTCGCAAGTGCTTGCCATCGATTCACCTCATCCCAACGCCAATCTACAGTTAGCGAGAATGGCGCTGGGCCGCAAACAGCCTTCGGAAGCCCTGACCTACTTGAGTCATTTATCGGCGCAGGAAACATCGTCACTGCCTGTTACTCTCATCCGGTTGCAGGCTCTTTATTTAACCAAGCAGAACCGGCCTGCGGATGAGTTGCTCGCAACGCTGCAGACACCGGAAGCGGAGAAGGACCCCCGCCTGCAATTTTCAACGGGTCTGGCGCTCGCTGCGGTAGAGCATTATGCTCAGGCGGAAGCGTTCTTTGCGCGTGTCCTGGAAGCTGTTCCTGCCAACTTTGATGTGCTCTATAATCTTGGGCTCGCTGCGTCGCGAGCGAAAGACTACCATCGCGCCCGCGACGCTTTCGCAGCGGCCTTGGCGCAACGTCCGGAGGATGTCGATGTGCTTTATGGACTCGCTGTCGTTCAGACCGCTCTGAATCAGAAGGAAAGTGCCATCGAACTTCTCGCCAAAGCAGCGCGTCTCGCTCCCAAACGCTCGGAAATCCAGCTCTTGCTGGCACGCACCACAACGGATATCGGCTTTTTCAGAGATTCGTTGGCGGCGTGGAACCGTTATCTGCTGCTAGTTCCGCAAGACGACGAGGCTCGGCGAGATCGGGGCTATGTGGCCGCAGTACTCGGCGAATATGCCTTGGGCATTTCTGATCTCGTTGCCTATGTGAAAAAGCACCCTGCTGATGCCATCGGCCATTACGATCTTGGCATGGCGGAGACAATCAGCGATCCCAAGGAGGCTCTTGCGCAAATCAATCGCGCTCTGGAAATCAAACCGGACTTTGTGCCGGCCATCTACTATGGCGGTTTACTAAAATACCAGGCGGGCGACGCTCAAGCGGCATTGGTGGATCTCGAACGTGCCAATCGAGCGCTCCCCGGAAATCCGATCATTTTGGATCGCCTGGGACAGACTTATCAGGCGCTCGGACGTTCTACCGATGCAGTCCAGGCTTTTCGTCAAGCCGTAGATCGGGAGCCGCGCGACGCCCGAACCGTATTCCACTATGCGCGGGCCTTGGCGAGCGCCGGACAATCGGCTCAGGCCAAGTTGATGATGGCTCGCTTTCGCGAGCTTGGCCCCGATCCCTCCCGCCGCCGCGGAGGACTTGTGGACTTCCTCTCGCTTTCACCGCAAGAGCAGAATGCTCATTTCCGGGAAAGAATCAAGAAAGCCGCTCAGGAAGAGAAAGGAAACATTGCTGTTCAGGTTGAATACCTTCAATTGTTGATCGCCGATTCTCAAATCGAACAAGCCGTCCAATGTGCCCACCAAATTTTGGCGCTCAATCCTCCGGCAGGAGCGCTGGCGAAGGTCGGCCACATCCTTGCTGGAGCCGATCAATTTGCGCTGGCAAAGCAGTTCCTGGACAAAGCTGCTGAGTCCGACGTTCCTTCTATCGATTTGCTGCTTGACCGGGCGATTGCGGCTTCTCATGCAGTGAGCGCGGAAGCCGGGTTGAACTTACTGAATGAGGCGCCGGAAGGGGAACGGAACGGCGACTATTACCTTGCGCGAGCGCAGATGCTCGATGCGGCCGGGCAGTTCGAACCGGCGGTGAATGCTCTCAACCAAGCGCTGCATTCCGCGCCGAAGCGCCCTGAGCTTTACCGGGAAGCTGCGTTCTTTCTGCTCAAGCATAACCGGACAAAAGAAGCATCGGCCCTGCTCGACGAGGGAGCCCGGCTGCTTCCCGATGTGCCTGAAATCCTGCTTCTCCAAGCGACTCTTTTTGAATTGGAGACAAAGACCGAAGATGCCGAAGCCACCCTGAAAAGAATAGAAAGTCGATGGCCGGAATGGCCGGACAGTTGGCTGGTTCATGGCATTATTTTGGAAACGTATAAGCGTTATGAGGAAGCGCGGCAATTGGTGGAAACCGCCGTCTCTTTGGGGGCAGAAGGACCGGAAGCCTACTTTTATCTAGCGGAGTCGACACTGTATAGCGCGCCGGATCAGCTTCCGGCGGCACAGAAGGCAATCGAAAGAGCAGAGGCGCTCGCTTCGGAAGATCCTTGGATTCATGCTATCGCCGGTCGTATCGCTCTGGGTAGAAAACAGTTCGACAAAGCCGCTGAGGAGCTACAAAAAGCCACCGAACTCCGTCCCCATTTTGCGCAGGCGTACTATCTTCTCGCGCAGGCACACAAGGCGCTGGGCCAAACCGCGAAGGCAGAGGCAGAGCTGGAGATGGTGCAGAAAATCCACCGTGATTTCCCGAATGCTGAGGCAGATACGACAGATTTAAAAAACTCGTTATTTCAAGTGAGACCGTCGCAGAACTGGTAGCTTGCCGCGTTAACGGGAAGCTTGTTGCAATGGGCCAAGCTCCGTCCGACCCAGGGTGTCATAAAGCGGCTGAGCCGGTCTAACTTCCGGATTTTCTGCGGCCACGGAAATAGCGAATATCCGAATCTTGTTGTTGTTCGGCAGAGTCAGTGTCTTGGCCTTCGCAGGCAGGTCCATCGAATAAGCGTGAGCGCTCTGTGAAACACATCTTGTTTGAAGAAACATTCCGCCGCACAGTGCTGGCATGGAACAGCAGCAGCAAAAAGAACAGCGGGAGCGTTGGCGCGGGTGGCTCACCGAGCAGAAGGAAAGCGGTCAGAGCGTGGTGGTCTTTTGCCGGGAGCGCGGCTTACGCCAAGGGCAGTTTTACGAGTGGAAGAAACGGCTACGCCCGAAGACCGAACCCTTTGTCGCGGTGGAGGTCGTCAGCGCCGAACCAGCGGCCAGAACGACACCGCTGCGGCCGGAACCGGGCACACCCTTGGAGATCCGGCTGCGGAGTGGTTGCAGCGTGTTGGTGAATCCGGACTTCGAGGCCAGTCACTTACGGAGGCTCTTACAGGGTGCTGGAGCCGGAGCGATAATCGGTCTGCCCAGTCTGCAGGCGCTCGATGGGACGGGGCCGCGCCTTTGGCTGGCGGCGGAAGCCACTGACAGGCGCTGCGGCTTTGACCGGCTCGCCGCTCAGGGGCAGGCCGTGACGGGCGAATCGCCGCTGAGCGGCCACTTGTTTGTTTTTCGCCGCGCCCCCGTTCGCCGGATCGTTTGCACTGCGGCCTGCGCCATTTCCGTTCCCGGCAGGCCAACTCGCCGGAGTGTGTCCAGCAGCACGTAGGCAAATGCGCTCAGCAGCAGGCGCAACTGGTTCGACCACAGCCAAGGCGTGCTGGTGCGATCAGCAAACAGCTGAAACTGCTCTTTCACCCGGTTTTCCCTTTCGCCCCGGGCGCAGTATAGATCTTCGTACAAGGCTTGCGCCGCCCCTGGCTCGGCCGACAGCGAGGTAACCACGAAACGCGGGTTGGCTCCCTTGTCCAGATACTCGGCTTTGCCCACCACCCGGCGTTCCCGTGACCAGGTTTCCCGCGTTTGGTAGCGCCGTTCGCGAAACAGACGAACTGGTTGGGCGCCTTCTTCGTGTCTCTGCCGGGCTTCGGCCCAGGCTTCCGACAGCATCTTTTGCAAGCGACGGTTACGCGCCAAGCCGAAGACATAATCCACATCGTGCGCCTCACACCAACTCATCAGGTCCTCGCGGCAGAAACCGGAGTCGGCGCGCAAGGTCATCTTCACGGTCGGCCAGTGCTGGCGCACTTGTGCGACAATCCGCTCCACCTCCTCCCGAGCACCGGCACTGCCATCCTGACCGGCTGTTCGCAGACGGGCGCACAGCAGATGGTCGCCGGCAAAGATGTACAGCGGCAGATAACCGTAGTGGCCGTAGTAGCCATGAAAGAAGCGGCCCTCCTGCTTGCCATGCAGCGGGTCATCGGGTGGCGTCCAGATCGAGCACAATCTCCGTGGGCGGTGCTGTGTGCGCCTCCACATACAGCTGTACCAGGAGTTGATCGGCCAGCTCCGGGTGGAACAAAATTCGTTGATAGCGGCGTTGCCCAGCTTCGGCCAGCGGTCGCGTCAACTCCAGACGGTTGAGCGTACTCTTGCCGGCCAGTAAGTCTTGTGTCGGCTCGAGCTTGCCGCACAACGCCGCTATCAGCGGATCATGCCGCAGCCGATCATGATCGTTCAAATCCTCATAGCCCAGAGCCAGAGCATAGATGCGCTGCCGGACCAACTGTTCCACCGTGTGTTCGATGCGTACGGGGTCGCGCTGGTCGTGAAAACAGGCAGCCAAGCGCTGCAGCAGGCCCGTCTGACGCTCCACTTCTCCGAGCAGCAATGCGCCTCCGTCACTGACTACAGCACCGCCATCGAAGCGGGCCACCACCTCGCGTGTGCCCACGGAGGCAAAGAGAAACGAGTCTTGGATACACTCTGTCATAGAAGAAGGCCGCTCCTGTTCGGCGCTAACATGTTCTCGATAAACTCGTTATGCCATAGAAAGCAGCCTTTTTCTACCCTCTTCGTGAGAAATCCAGGCTAGTCAAGTTCATCTTTCCGAATACAAATAATGTCTATTTGCATGGCACGCCTGCGATGGAACTGTTTGCAAAATCGCGTAGGGATTTCAGTCACGGATGCATCCGCGTGGAGAAACCGGAAGAGCTGGCCGCCTGGGTGCTTAGAGACAAACCGGAATGGACCCGTGAACGCATCCGGGCAGCCATGACCGGCAAGAGAACGCTTCAGGTCAATCTGAACCGCCCTCTCCCCGTGCTTATCGTTTATGCGACCGCCGTCGTGCCCGAAAGTGGGGAAGTCCAGTTTCTGAACGACATTTACGGGCAGGATGCCGAACTTCAGAGAGCACTGGGGGCCAGGTAGCCATACCTGGAACTTTGATCGGAAAATAATCGGTCACTTGCGATCAGTTAGCACGAGTCGCGCCCTAGTCAGACGATTAGGGATTGTGGCGCGAGATCCCTAACTTCCGCATAAGGGCGTTCAAGGTGGTCCGCGGCATCCCCAGGCGGGTCGCTGCCTTACTCACCACCCAACTTGTCTCCCGAAGCACTCGAATGACATGCTCTCTCTCCACTTGCTCGAGCGTGCTGTCGCTAGCGGGTTCGGCGGCCTCGGCTCTTATCTCGGCCAAAGGGGCGCGCAGGTTGGGTCCTCGGGAGAGGATGACGGCCCGTTCCATGAAGTTCTCTAGCTCTCGTACATTGCCCGGCCACGGCCAACTCACCAAAGCTCGCATCGTCTCCGAGGGGATCTTTTCAATCTGCTTGTTCATTTCCCGGGCATGCTTTTGGGTGAAGTGGCGGGCCAGTACGGGTATGTCTTCGGGGTGATCGCGCAACGGAGGCGTGGTGATCGGGAAGACCTTCAGCCGGTAGTAGAGATCACTCCGAAAGAGCTTGTCGCCCATCATCTGCGTCAGATTGCGATTCGTAGCAGCCACCAGCCGAACGTCAATGGGGATCGTCCTCGTGCCGCCTAGCCTCTCGAAAGCTTTCTCTTGCAGCGCCCGGAGCAACTTCGGTTGCAGCTCCAAGGGGATGTCACCAACCTCATCCAGGAAGAGAGTGCCGCGGTGAGCCATTTCGAAACGACCGATCTTCTGCGACAGAGCGCCGGTGAAGGCTCCCCGCTCGTAGCCGAACAGTTCACTTTCCAGCAGTCCGGTCGGAATGGCGGCGCAGTTTAAAGTGATAAAGGGACGCTCCCGCCGCGGACTCAGCCGGTGAACAGCGCGCGCAACCAGTTCCTTGCCGGTGCCGGTCTCGCCCAGGAGCAACACGGTCGCATTGGTAGGAGCGACTACTTCCACCTGCCCGAGAAGCCGCTTCAGCGCCGCGCTGCGCCCGATAATCTCTTCGAAATGGTCCTTCACCTCGACAACTTCGTCATCGACGCTTTCCTCTCGGTCGCGTTCGCGGAGGTCCTGGACAAACGTAATCCATCGGAACGGCGAGAGTTTCAAAACCGCCGTCGCCACCAGCACCGGAACCCGCGTCCGGTCTTTGCGGATCAACTCTTTCTCAAAGGGCGTGCAGGAGCCGAATCGTAAGCCCTCCTCATGCGCCCGTTCGTCGAGCCCAAAATATTCCGGAGGAGTCAGCTCAGGCCAGTGCAGCCGGCCAGTAAGCAAATCTTCCCGGCTGTAACCAACCAGCTCGAGGAACGCGTCATTCGCTTCGGGAATCTGATCAAACTCTCCGGAAACGATGCCCACGACGGTGTTCTCTGCTGACAGGGGCCGAAGGCGCGCGCGCATCCGCTGCAGTTTCTGGTCTTCCTTGTGGCGCTCACTAAAATTGCGCACCACTCTGGCAAAGCCCTGCAACTCTCCGTCTTCGTCTTTCAGAGCCATCGTAATGACTCAGGCACCACCCTTCGTTGCCGAAGTGGCCTTCCGCCGCAGACCGTTTCAGTTCTTCTTGCAGCTTGACGCGCAGAGTATCTTCGGCGGGATAAAGGAAGCTGACATTCTGGCCGATCGCTTCAGCTCCGGTGTAACCGTAGATTCGCTCGGCTCCTGCATACCAGGCCACGAGAGTTCCTTCCCCATTCAACAGAAAGAAAGCGTAGTCCTGTACCCAGGCCGGAACATCTCCGGTGCCAATTTCGGCCTCTTCTTCTGTGCCGGTCTGTGCAGTCTTGTCGCGAAGAACCAGGAGGTGGCGCACGGGCAAGACGTTGCGCTTCGCGGTGTACTCAACCGTGCGCGGACTTCCATCTGCACTCACAAGCGGGAGCGTTCCCGCCTGCTCTCCCTGCTCCAGAAAAGCCTGCCATAATTCGGAAACCTGAGGCTTGAAGCTGGGCTCGACGAACTCATCCAACGTTCGTCCAATGATCTTTTGGCGCGAGTGGCCCAATAATTTGCCAGCACCACAACTGGCGTCTCGGTTGTAACGGTCGTTATCGGCCACCAGGATGGGCGCAGAAGGATGATAAACGATAGCGCGAAACAGCAGTTCTAAGCTTTTCGGCCCGTTCTCAGCAAGCCAGGGGGAAGCCTGCGGGTATGATGCTGCGGAGGGCATAAAATCTTTTCTCCTTACCGTGTCGTTCCAGGAAGGCAAGACGGCTTACGGACACGCTAAGAGCTCTCTGCAAACAGTGGAAAGCTAGAAACTGCCAGTAGATCTACGATAACACTGGCTCTTACCGCACGATTCGTGCTGACCGCATTGGGTCGCCGGACGTTACGTGGTCACAGGATTGATACTCGGGTTTGTATTCAACGACTGGCATCCCCTGCCGGAAGCCTCGCGCCCATACCCGGAGTTCTTTACCCCGCCGAAGGGAAGAGCAAGCACGGTCCAAGTCGCTTGGTTGATGAAACACCAGGCCCGTTCAATCTGACGTGCAACTCACTTGCCCCGCTCAACATCGGTGGTGATTACCGGCCCACCAAGCCTATAAAGAGAGTTATTGGCCAGCTTGGTTGCTTCTTCATTGTTCTTACCAGCAAACGTGAGTGCGACCGGAGCGAAGAATTCCTTCTAAACCAAACCACAAGAGATTGGCACAGCGAGGCTAACTCTGCTATATCGGCAAGTGCGACCTTTCCGAATCGGGAGTTATTTCCGCTGTGCCGTCTTCTATTGTTGTCACCCTTACTGCTCGCCAGCAAGCGCTCATTCTGGCGCAGTTGCGCCAAGCCCGCTATGGTCACCTGTTGACCCTTCATACTCTGCTTTTGCTGCACCACGGCTATTCACCCACCCAGATCGCTGCTTATTTATTCTGCTCTCGTTCCAGCGTTTACCGTAGCCGAATCGCTTGGCACAGCGGCCGCTTTCATTTAACGGTTCTCGCGCACAAGCCCCGGTCCTGGTGGGGCTATGCCTGGACCGACGAACTCCGGCAGAAACTGATGGTTCTGCTGGGTCGTGTCCCGGCTGCTTTCGGCTGGATGCGCACACGCTGGAGTTGCGCCTGTTTGGCGCTCACGCTCTCGCGTCAGGTAGGCTACGGGATCTCAGATGAAACCGTGCGGCGCTGGCTGCACCAAGCCGGCTATGTCTGGAAACGTCCTTCGCTGGTAGCTCGCGATGATGATCCGGTCCGCGCGACTCTGCTGGCCCGTATCCGTCTGCATTGGGAGAACTTGCGCTCGCAGGAGGCGTTTGTCTTTGCGAGGGTGTAAAAGAGATTGTGTAAACGGTTTTTCTCAAGAATAGAAAGAGAGACGGAGAAGAACCGATGGAAATCGACAAAGAAGTGATCGACAAGCTGCTCACCAATTACCAGAAGCCGGAAGACA
>JAABUZ0100008175.1_pt1 | contig 12381 bp, 4 predicted proteins | sample 5562091 | NCBI WGS metagenome assembly JAABUZ01 (sample SAMN12813069, study PRJNA571459) | rock metagenome | isolation source: Antarctica rocks | place: Antarctica: Victoria Land, Linnaeus Terrace sud | collected 2015-12-21 | reverse complement strand
AAAGGGGGCTGCGGCCCGGGCTGTTCCGGGCGACTAGCCGCAGCCTGCAACACCAACCTCACCGCAACCTCACCGCAACCTCACCGCGGCGGAGAGGTTGCGGTGAGTTTCCGGTGAGGTTCGCAACTGTGGCGGGGCCGAACGGGCAACAACGGGCTGCCACGGCCACCCACGTCCATCCCAGGCCACGTCCATCCAGACCTCGGCCGCCTCCTGCTGGCCGCCGGGACTGCCGCGGACTCGACAACACCGGTCGAGCCCTTGCCCACGAAATCGTCATGATCTTGCCCGAGTGCGTTGCGTCCACTCGATCCGGTCCGAAACATTGCCCCCGACGAGATCCACCACCACCGCTTCAGAAGATCATCGGTGAGAAGTTTCTATACGACTTCAAGGGCGCGGCCTGCGGGCGGCCGCTACGCGGCCGTCCTCGACCGCCCGACGTGTGTGCATGTGAACACCCAGAAAGAGCTACACCAGCAGATCGACGCCAAACGCGGCGCAGCCCCCCCTCGGCCTGCGCGGCTCGGCGCTCCCGCCTCCGAAGCCTCACTGCGACAGCGACTTACCCTCGCCGACGACAACACCCAGCTTCGCCAACAGAGCGCTCACCTCCACGGGCTACTTCACGCCGCCAAACAGATGGCGCTCATCCCTTCGGGGCGGAGTACATTCCGCCCGTGACGGCCGATTCACCAGCCCCCATAAGGCTCGCCAATGTTAAGCAGGAGGTGCGCAGCCTTGTGAGCCAAGACAGTTTGGCCTCCGAGCTGTCGACCGCCCTTGATGGGCTATTCGAGATCACGAGTTACAAGAGGTTCAGGGCCTACAACGGCAACTACGTCGGCATTTACGCGAAACCGACCAAGACCATCCGAGGATCGTTGATCGTCGAACGGGAAGTTTTCGTCCTTGTCGCGAATTATTCAGTGCTACACGCCCGCACGATTACCGTCTGCCAGGAGGCGATACGCAGTGAGCAACCCCGACTTCAACCAAACCTGGCCGTTATCGTGCACGCAGATCCCGATGGCGACGGCAATTTGCGCGCCTGGGGCCGCGAGGCCGGCCTGACAGTCCTTCCGATCTACCGACCGAGTGCAGGTGCAATGCCTCCCGCCACGCTCGTCAGGCAGCGGCTCGCGCGGGAGCTATTCGCGACCGACAGTTTCCAGGTCACAGGTCCGGTCAGCGACAACTCCGACTTCTTCGGCCGGCGCGAACAGGCGAATGATCTGCTACGGCAGCTGCAGGCTGGCAGAATTGCAGCGCTCTTCGGGCTGCGAAAAGTAGGCAAGACCTCGATGCTAAACCGGGTCATAGACCTGGCGAACGACGCCGGTTTCCCGAAGGTGGCCATGATCGACTGTTCTTTGGGCGGGTTCAATCAGATGGGCGCCGCAGAGGCCTTGAAGACGGTCGCACGTCTCGCCCGGCTTGCGAGCCACCAGGGCTACGCGCACGTAAGTCAAACACTGCGCCGGTCCGACCAGGACATCATGACTACTTTCGACGCCTTGTGGCGGCCGGAGGAGAGGAGGGCGCCGCTGTTAATAGTATTCGATGAGGTCGACTACATCACGCCGGACTCCCCAACCAGCCCGCACTGGAGGCATGAATTCAACGACTTCTGGCGCGAATTCCGAGCGCTCGTGCAGGAGTCGAAACGACACGACCTGACGCTCAGCGTCCTCGTCAGCGGTGTCAGCAGCAAGAGTTTCCGCACTGCCGAGATCGATGGGACCGAAAATTCGGTCCTCCATTTCGTGCCCGAAGACTATCTCAGCCCTTTCGCGAACGCAGCCGCCGACGCGATGATCAACGCGTTAGGAAAGCGCTGCGGACTGATCCTGTCCCAGGAAGCCCGTGGCATTGTTGCGCAGACGTCAGCATACCTTCCGTACTGGATGCGGATGGCCGGTTCCTACCTGCACCGCCACGTCGACGTCGAGGGACGGCCCGTCAACATTGATGTCCGGTTGGTGACGCAGCTATGCCAGGAGTTCGCCGAGACCGAAGGCGCCGAGATCAGCCGTGTCGCTCTGCAGAACCTCCACAGGGTCGACCAACCCATGCATGACCTGCTAGTCCGTGTGGCCAACGGGGAGTCCGTCGACGTGCGCGAGGCACGCCCCTTAGCCAGGTATGGCCTCGTGAGGCAGCGCGCTGGCGCGATCACGGTTGACAGCATCATGATCCAGCGCGGCCTCGAGCTGCTCCACAGCCAGTTTGCGCATCCTGGCGTCGCTGAGGCAGCTGAGGGGACGTCGAACCGCAGGGACTTGAACCTGGACGAAGGCGAGTGGGCGGAGGAATTGGCGTCCATCAGCCGGCGAAGGAACACCCTCGAGCGGAAAACCAGGGAGTTCGTTCGCGTTGTGCTAAAGGTGACCCTCCCCGCCGGGAAGGACTGGATCACCGTCGTTAACAGCACGCTCCCCACCCGGAGGCGCGACGAGTGCGCCGGCCTCGCCCCCGACGCGCTCATGTCCAAGCTCTTCTGGATTGAACTCAGCGCGATCATCGCGCGGGAATGGACGCACTTCGAGTCGTTCTTCCACGATAAGAAGCGCCTCCAGAACGCGTTTGCCCTGCTGAATGAGCGCCCGGACGCGCACGCGAAGGACCTCGACCTAGCCGACGTCGCGCTGCAACGAAGGGAACTTACCTGGCTTGAGGAGCGCATCGCGCAGTAGGCCACAGTCTGGCCCGGAGCCGCCCCGACGGCGGGCGACGACATCTCCCTCTCGGCCGCGTGCAGTGTCATGCTCCCGCTCCAGCTCATCCGTCGGGGAGCTGATGAGACACACATGAATGCGGGGCAGCATCACTATTACCTTGGCGGCCGAGGGCGCCGTCGAAGGAAGCCCGGTTTCGGTCGTTGCTCCAGGTCCATCCCACCGAAGGGCTACCAGCGCCTCGAGTGTCCGCGCCTCTTCAGCGCTCGCCGAGTACGTCTGAAGGCCCTCTGGGAGTCGTCGGAAGTAATCATGCAAGAGATTTCCGAAGCCGGGCCTTCTCAGGAACAGGATTCTTGCACAGCATTTAAATGCACCTGGTAACCATCAGCATGAGCGGCGAGGCGCCGACCACCTGGCATCGAAGGATTCGTACTCCGACAGGTCGTAAACCTCAACGCAAGAGGCCATTTCTTCGACCATTGGGAAGATGTCCACCTCACCCGGGTCACTCAGGAGAAACGGTGGCGCTAGATCGACATTCACCAGCGGTCCCAGAACGAAGTGTCGCTAGCCACTGTCCCCAAGGGCGATGCCGTACCCCACCCTGAGCGCGCTGGTGGACGGGCACCGCGGGACTGCGGGTGGTGCATTTGATTTCGCGAATCCGCATCCAGGTTCGAGCTCCATCTTCTTACCCAAATTCAGAATGATCCAATACGCACCCGGGGTCGCGAATTCATTTGCTCGTTTCGGCAAGGACCCAACGAACACGGCACGAGCGGCGAGTCCGCAACCCAAAACCCCACGATCACTGATACGGGCAACCATCAGGTTACGTGCGACGCACGATCGAGGCCCTCCTCGATGAAGTTCGAGTGCGCGGGACAAACCACGCCCTAATCTCAAGCACCATCACGACGCTTTTCGGGGGGGCTCCTGGCTCGGCCTCGGCTCCCTCTGCCTTACCTTACTCAGCCGGCAGCCTGGAACGTTTGTTGAATCGTTGAATCTTCTGGTAGACCTCGCGGCGGGCCCAGGTGGTGAGGGCTTCTTTGAATTCGGGTTTGTCGAAGAACATGCGGAACAGGTCGTCGTTGGCGGTATGCCGGTCGATGAGGACGTCGGCGAATTTGGGGTCGAAGACGTAGCCGAAGTTTTCTTCGGTGTTCGCCGCGGCGACTTCGCGGAGGTCGGTGTTGGCGGCGGCGGCTTCGACTTGCTGGTCGAACCAGACTTGGTCGTCGAGCCCGAGTTGGGTGCCGAATCGGTCGTTGAGCAGGTCGATGAGCGTGCTGAGCCTGATTTTTTCGGTGACGTGCTGCACGCCGTGCCCCTCACCGTACATGCCGGGAACGGGCTCATCGTCTCCGGGGGCGACGGCAAGGTTCTGTTCGCCGAGGATTTGGGTGCGGATGTGGGTGAGTACGGCGGCGTCGCTGATGTCGACCGCGCCTTCGTCGTCGCTGGTTTTCGGCAGCCGGGTGATCAGGACTTTGCCGTAGTAGAACAGTTCTTCCAGTTCGGAGGAAGTGAACGGGACGACCTGGCCGAGGAAGGCGTAGGCGCGAACGAAGTCACGCAGGGCGGTCCGGAAGTCTTCCTGGTCTTCGGGCTGCTCGATCGCCAGGTAGCGTTCGATCGCCGCGTCGGTTTTGGCGTACAGCGCGGCGTGCGCGTCCTTCGCGGACGCGAGCAGCGCTGCGACCATGTCGCGCATCTCGGCCGGGTCGATCACCCCGGCGCTCATGGCCCGCTGTTTGAGTGTGAACAGCACATTCGGGTCGGTCGGTTCGGTCCACGCCATTTCGTAGTAGGGCCGGAACGCGTCTTGGATGTCTTCGGCCTTGTTGGAGAAGTCGAGCACGAAGCTGCTTTCCTTGCCTGGCATGGTCCGGTTGAGCCGGGACAAGGTCTGCACGGCCTTGACCCCGTCCAACTTCTTGTCCACGTACATCGTGTGCAGCAACGGCTCGTCGAACCCGGTTTGATATTTTTCGGCGACGATGAGCACCTGGTAGTCCCCGGCGCCGAACGGGGGGTCTCCTTTGAATCGAGCGGCGGTTTCCGATTCGGGGATGGGCTTGCCTGCGCCGGTCCGGTTCATGCCTGGCTCGGTGTACTCGACCTCGGGCACATCGGGGTCTTGGACTCGGCCGGAGAACGCGACGAGCGCGTGCAGGTCGGTGTACCGCTTCTCCGCGATGTACGTCTCGATCGCCTGCTTGTACCGGACGGCGTGCAACCGGGACCGGGTAACAACCATCGCTTTGGCTTTGCCGCCGATCTGCCGGCCGGTGACGGTCCGGAAATGCTCGACGATGATCTCCGCTTTCTGCGCCAGGTTCGTCGGGTGCAGCGCGACGAAGCGGGCCAGCGCCGCGTTGGCTCTCCCTTTGTCGACCTCGGGGTCGTCGCGGGACAGTCCGTTCGCGAGCCGGAAGTAGGTCGAGTAGGTGACGTAGTTGGCGAGCACGTCGAGGATGAAGCCTTCCTCGATCGCCTGTCGCATCGAGTAGAGATGGAACGGTTCGAGCCGGTAGCCGGAGGACTGCGCGGGGTCAGGTACGCGTTCCCCGAACAGTTCGAGCGTTTTGTTCTTCGGCGTCGCCGTGAAAGCGAAGAACGACAGGTTGTCCTGCCTGCCGCGCATCGCCGCGCTCGCCCGCAGCGCCACCAGGCTGTCGGTGAGCGCGTCCTGCGGGTCCGCCGCGGCCTCGATCGCCGCGTCATAGCGTTCGGCGGCGTCCCAGATCGCGTCATCGACGCTGTCCCCGTGGCCCTCGACGTAGCCGTCCCGGCCACCCAGGACCGCCTTGAGGTCCTTCGCGAATTCCCCGGACTGCGAGCCGTGCGCTTCGTCCACGATCACCGCGAACCGTTTCCCGGACAGGTCCGCCGCGGCCTTCGCGATCACCGGGAACTTCTGCAGCGTCGTAATGATGATCTGCGCCTTAGACCCGGCCAGCGCGGCCGCCAACTGGGCGCTGTCCTTGTCGATCCGCTCGACCACACCCGGGGTGTGATCGAACTGCCAGATCGTGTCCTGCAACTGCCGGTCCAGCACAACCCGGTCGGTGACTACGATGACCTTGTTAAAGACGCGCTCGTTGGTCGTGAGCCCCATATCCTTCGCGTGCTGGGACAGCAGCGCCGGGTCGGCCGGAGTGTGCAGTGTCGACAGGCCGTGGGCCAGCCACGCGATGCTGTTCGACTTCCCCGACCCGGCCGAATGCTCCGGCAGATAGTTCCGGCCCGGACCGTGGGTCGCCGCGTGCTCGGTGAGCCGGAGGACCAGGTCCCACTGGTGATACCTCGGGAAAATGATCTTCCCGCGCTTGACGCTCTTCTTGCCCCTGCCCGCCGGCTTCTCCTCGTGTACGAACCGGGCCAGCAGATCGAGCCAGTTATCGCGCTGCCAGACCCACTCCCACAGGTACGCCGTGCGGTAGCCGGAGGGGTTCGGCGGGTTGCCTTTTCCGCCCGAGCGACCCGGGCCACCCGAGCCCTCGTTGAAAGGCAGGAAGTAGGTCTGGTCACCCTCCAGCCGGGTGGTCAGGAACACCAAATCCTGATCCACGGCGAAGTGCACGATCGTGCGCCGATCGAAGATCAGATCCTTCGGATTTCGGTCCACCCGGTACTGCCGCTTGGCATGCTCGACCGTCTGGCCGGTCACCTTATTCTTCAACTCGGCTGTCGCAACCGGGAGGCCGTTCAGCAGCAGCAGCAGATCAAGACTGTCGCCCGGGTTCGCCTCGCTGTGATGCACCTGCCGGGACACCACCAGCCGGTTCGCCTCATACAGCGTCCCCAACTCCGGCGATAGCCGGTGCGCAGGCCGAAAGAATGCCAAGCGGATCTTCACGCCCAGGTCCTCCACCCCCCGTCGGAGCACATCCATCGTGCCCCGCGCGTCAATCTCCGCCGCCAGCCGCATACCGAACTTGTGTTGCGCCTCGTTTGCCCCGCCATGCAGCGCGATCAGCCGAGACCACTGATTCGGCTGCGTCGCCCCGATGAACTCGAACAACACCGCCGTATCCAAGCCAAAATCCCGGCGGTAGTGCGACGCCGTCCCCTGCATCCACCCGTTCGCGAGCAGATGGGCCTCGATCGCCGACTCGAACGCGCCCTCACCGTGCACGGCGTACCTCGTCACACCGCCACCTTCATCGCGGTTGTCACATCAAACTGACCCGTCACCGCTGCCGTGATCAACGCCTGCTTGCGCTCCGCAAAGAGTCCTAAAGAATCGTCCAAAAGCGCCTTGGACTGCTCTATGCGTTCTGCCCTTGCGTCCAGATCGTTGGCCAAAACCCGTTGTTGTGCTAGCGGCACCTTGCGCATTGGCAGTTCGCCGTATCGCTCGGCATTGAAGTTCTGGATTGTGCTGACGATTGCGTTCCGCTGAATCTCGGCCTGCACCTGTCGGTCCTGCATCTGGTACATCACAAAGCGCATGTCCACGCCTGTCCACCCCCGAAATCGCACGAGGAAGCCTGCGAAGGTCATGCCTGCGGCTTCATCGGGAACCAGGAACGCCTTACCGACAGTGCCTGCCCGTGAGGCCAACATGTCCCCGGACCTTAGAGTCAAGCGGTCGTCAGGCAAGTGAGGTACGAAGACTCCATCCTCTGCTGTGATGAGAGATCCACCCCTGAGGTCTGTGGTCCTGAGCATCCGCACGGCACCGTCAGCCCGGGGAACGTACTCACTCGCCGGAATGTTGTAACCGTACTGACCCGGCCCGACGCAAAAATGCTTCAAACGACAAGGCATACCCCCAAGTGCTGCAAGGCGTTCCGAAACTTCCACGCCAAAGCGCTCGTCAAGCAGTTCCTTCTGCTGTTGCCGGAGTGTGATGGCGCGGTCGAGGAGGCCAACCTGGTCGTCCAGGAAGTCCGCGATCCGCCGTTGCTGGGATTGGGGTACAAGGGGAACACAAATCGACCCGAGGTCTTCGTAGTTGATTCGAGGCGTTCGAACAGTGCCCAACCCAATCGAGCCAATTCCTCGAAGACGAGCAGACATCTCACCAACGAACCAGGTAGAGCGACATAAGTGATGTAGGTACGAGGGTTCAACGCCAGGCATTGGCCGGAGCACCAGGTAGTCAGGACTGACGAGCCCTTCCTCCATGGACAGACCGAGCGCGCCTTGGTAAGCAGACATTCGGTTGACTACAAGATCGCCAGCCTGGCAGACCTTGTAGAAGCTCAAATCGTCCGCCCGGGCCTCGTTCGAGGTCAGCAGGCTACGCCGGACGACTCCCCGGCTCGCCGACACCGAGAGCATCGGCGGCCTCAGCGCACCTGCGCGCACGTCGACGACCCACACCAGGCGACGAAAGGGAACGGCATCGTGCCGCCCTGGGGTGTCGATCACCGGGCCACCGCTTTCAGTACCTGCTGGATTTCGGTTTCAACTGTGTCGATGTCGGCGTCGATCTCGGCAACTGTGCGTGGCGGGGCGTACTTGTAGAAGTGCCGCGTGAACGGGAGTTCGTAGCCGATTTTGGTCTTAGTCTCGTCGACCCATGCGTCAGGGACGTGGGGCACTACCTCGCGCTGCACGTACGTGTCGATGTCTTCGACGAGCGGCACGTTTTCGTTGTCCCGCAGGTCGGGATCGGCCAGCGGCTGGCCCTTGCGGTCCGTGACGACCGGGGCGTTCGGATCGGCGATGGCGCAGGCGCCCAGCACGGCCTTCATCACCGGGGGCACGAGACCGATCTGACGGCGAGCGGTGCACGCGTTGAGCAGCCGCTTGATGAACGCGGGCTCGGTGTCCTCACTCGTGCCGAGCAGGTCGTGCAAGGCGTCCAGGACGGCGTCGTGCTTGATGTTGGCGCCGAGGAATGGTTTGGCGATCTTCACCTGTTCGATTGCTGCGTCGGTGACGGCCCAGCGGCGGCGCATCGGCCGTTCGACGGTGACCCGTTGGTAGCCGAAGTCTTCATTGTTGAAGACCTTGACCCGTTCGTCGTTGTGCACGTCGTCGAAGGCGTGATGATAGAGCCGGGTGATCTCGGCGATCTGCTCGTCGGTGATGTGCTTGCGCTTCGCGCCGAGGCTCTTGCGCATCTTTGCCCACTGGTCCCGGGCGTCTAGCAGGACGATCTGGCCGTTGCGGTCGTCTGCCTTGCGGTTCGTGACGACCCAGACGTAAGTGCTGATCCCGGTGTTGTAGAACAGTTGGTCGGGCAACGCGACGATCGCTTCGAGCATGTCGCTCTCGATGATCCATCGGCGGATTTCGGACTCACCGGACCCGGCACCCCCGGAGAACAGCGGACTGCCGGAGAACACGATTGCCACCCGGCTGCCGCCGTCCCCGGCGGGCTGCATCTTGCTGATCATATGCTGCAGGAACAGCAGGCTGCCGTCCGAGACCCGCGGCAGCCCGGCGCCGAACCGGCCCCGCTCCCCCAACTGCCGGTGCTCGTCGTCGATCTGGCGCTGAATGCGTTTCCAATCAACCCCGAACGGTGGGTTCGCCAGCATGTAGTCGAACCGTCGGCCGGTGAACTCGTCCGCGGAAAGGCTGTTCCCCAGCCGAATCCGGGACGGGTCCTGGCCTTTGATCATCAGGTCGGAGCGGGCGATGGCCCAAGTTTCTGGGTTGAGTTCCTGCCCGAACACTTCCAGCCGGGCCCGCGGGTTAAGCGCGCTCAGGTGTTCCTGGCCGCCGGTCAGCATCCCGCCGGTCCCGCACGCCGGGTCGAACATGGTCCGGACCGGGGCGGTGCCCCGTAACGCGTCGTCGTCCTCGCTGAAAAGGATGTTGACCATGAGCCGGATGACTTCACGCGGCGTGAAGTGTTCACCGGCGGTTTCGTTGCTCATTTCGGAGAACTTGCGGAGCAGCTCCTCGAAGATATAGCCCATCGCATGGTTCGGTACCCGGTTCGGGTGCAGATCCAGATCGGCGAACCGGCTGATCACATGGAACAGCAGCCCGGCGCTATCCAGCCGGGTGATTGTGTTATCGAAGCCGTATTTGTCGAGCACCTCGACCGCTCCGGTGGAGTAGCCGGCGATGTAGGCGCGCAGGTTCCCGGCGATGTTCGGGGCGTCGTCGAGCAGCCGGGCGAAGTCCAGTGGGCTGCTGTTGAAGAACGGCTGCTGCGCGGTGCGGAGCAGGATCGGCTCCACGTTGTCGATCTTCCCGGTCAGCGCGGCTGCCTTGGCGACAACTTTGGCTTTGGTCGGTTCCAGCACGCAGTCCAGGCGGCGGAGCACCGTCAGCGGGAGGACGACCTGGCCGTATTCGTGCGCCTTGAAATCGCCTCGCAGCAGGTCGGCGACCGACCAGATGAACCCGACCTTGTCGCTGAAGCCCTCCACGCTGCGAAGTAACCCCTTCCCGTTGTCAGGCCTCCAGCGTCCGTCGTATCGCCGCGGCTCGACAGTAACCGACACGTTGGCGTCCAGGGCACCTACTTACCCACGAATCATGCTCGGCGACCCTGCCCTGGACGGGCTGCGCCGATGACGTCGCCGTGGCCAGTAGGGGAGCGACGTCAAGATTAGACGCCCCGTCAACATGCGTCGAAGAGCAAATGTCAGGGGGCAACGCGCCGTCACTGCTCGACGTGACGTCGCCCGCGATGCAGCACGGCTACTCGCAACCACACGACGGCCGGATGGCTGGCTTTACCGAGATCCTTATGCACCGTCGAGTAGGCAAATCGGGCTCCTCCGGGCGATTGACCTGCGACGGATCCAGGCCGAGGCCATCGGGCAGTGTGTTGATTTTGGCGGTCGTCGGCTAAGGCGGGTGGGGCCGACAGCCAAAGCCATTGCGAACCCCGGTGCTCCAAGGCGAGGGAGGAAGCTGCGAAGCTGCGATGGCAACAAACGGACATGAGCCTCGAATTGCCTTGACCGTGCAGAAGACCTCGCCCTGGCCTTGCAAGCCGCCGGCATCGCGTCGGCCAAGGAGGAGGGTATTCTCGGCGAAGTGGAGCTGCGGTTAACTTTTGGCGTTGCGAATGACGAGTATGACGGAGCAGCTGTCGACGTCGAGCGTATCGCCGGTTTCACGTCTGCAGACGTGGATGCGTTGCAGGATGAGCTATTGCGACAAGGACTCGGCGGTGCCGTCCACATAGAGCCAGGGTCCATCGGCAAGGGAGCTGCTGGTCCGGGCGTCCAGCTCGTTGTCGAAATTGGCGAGCGCGTTCTTAACGACGGTGCCTCGGTCCTGGCCTGGGGTGGCGCGTTATGGGCATTGGTGCGCAAGGTTGGACGGAGCCGAAAGCTCCGCCGCTTGACGGTTCAACAACCAGAGGCGATCGGCGCTCTTGCCCTGGCGGCTGCACCCAGGACCCCGGGCGGTCTGCAGGGAAGTCATATCGGACACTCTGTCTGTCTCACCGGTGGCGGCCCCGCAATGGGCACGGACTCTAGAGACCTTTGGGCGACGCCGGTTACTCTCGAATTCGGAGACATTTGGGTACTCTTCTCCTCCCCAAGTGGCCTTGTCCTAGGCGATGTAACAGTCCCACTCGAGTGGAGTCCCCATCGTGGTCAAATTCAACAGCGAGATGTACCACGTGTTTTCAGTGCGCTTAATGATTGGCGGAATGAGATAGACCCTGGTGGATAGCATTAGTGCAAACGAGCCCGGGCCATCTGACGGTTAGGATCGCACACAAGGGCGCCCGGGGCGTACTTGGTGATCGACTGGGGTGTGCTGGCCGGGTTGAAGGTGTTCTGCGCGGTGCTGGCGTTTTCTCGGGTCCGGTTCGTCCGGTTCGCCGAGGATGAGCGCGGCGAGCGCCGTGCCGTTGGCGGCCGACCTCGAGGGTATTCCTACCAGAACACACGACCGCCGTCAGCCTGCTCGATCGGCTCCTGTACCTCGGCATCGTCGTCGCCACCGACAGCGAGTCTACCGGATGCGCGAGGCCCGCGACCGCAAGGGCGGCCCACATGCATGACGCTTCGGCCGCCCGGCCCGGCACGGGTTCACCTGCGCCCGCTGCGGACGGTTCACCGTCACCGCCATCGACGGCCTGTTCCGCAACCCCCAACCCGGCTCACCCGCCCGCTTCTGCACTCCAGCCTGCCGCACCGCCGCCTGGCGCCGCCGCCGAGCAGGCGTAGCCGAACACGCACCACGCCAACACCAAGGTGGCAGCAACCGCCGCCTACGCGACACCACCAAGGACGAGGTGATCACCAAGATCGAATAGTCGAGCAACAGCCCGAGGGTGGGGACTTTCATTGGCCACCAGCGGGGACATGATCTTGGCCATTGACACAGCGGGCACCTGACGCGCCGGCGAGTGCCGCGTCGTGCCAGCCAGCTAGCGCTAGCGCGGGAGCGGGTAGACGGTACTTTCGTCGGCCGAGGGAACTACATGTCTGTAATTTTGGAGTTCTTCGGCGCGCCTCGGGTGCTTAGCGTGGCAACGGTCCTGCCGTTTAGGTTTAGGGGGGCCTGGAGTTCCGGGAGACCCCGCTCGCGATCCAGCGGCTGCGCCGGCGTACCTCGGGCTAGGCACCTGGCCTTTCGCTCGATCCCTGCCGGATGACGCGCGCCTCCGTCATTAGCCGCTTATGTCTGCGTTTCGTCAGACGCGCCGCATTGCCGGTGACAGTCGAACGGGCTCCGATCTCGAGTCTTGCGGCGAGATCGAAGCCCTACGACTAGCGCGCAGACTGTTCGCCTGCCCGAACGCTGGTCACGAAGC
>JAABUZ0100008173.1_pt1 | contig 12382 bp, 12 predicted proteins | sample 5562091 | NCBI WGS metagenome assembly JAABUZ01 (sample SAMN12813069, study PRJNA571459) | rock metagenome | isolation source: Antarctica rocks | place: Antarctica: Victoria Land, Linnaeus Terrace sud | collected 2015-12-21 | reverse complement strand
TCTGCTATTGCTGCTTCTAACCGTTGTTGTTCTTCTGGGGTCATCACCTTGGCTCTAGTCAGTTCTCTGAACTCCACATACTACATTACTGTCTCCGGTGTTTTTGCATAAATGGGATGCTCCCGTTGCGCCTTCTAACGACACTTCTGACAAACTAGCCTGCTCAAGACAGGCGAAAGCAAGATTCGCATGGTTCAAGCGAGCATTTCTGAGATCGGCTGACGTCTACAACATTATGCCAATATCACTTTACTTCCCAACCGAACGGATTAGCAAGCTGACCTTCGCTGACTGCGTACTCGCTGCACAAAACCGTAACGAATTATGTATTAGCGTCAAAATTAGCGCCATAGCTTAGAATAAAGACAAAAACTTTGGTATTGACTTAGTACCAAGTCTGCATAAGCAGCTAAATCTCACACTCGACGATGCACTGATTACTTTAGCTGAGGATGAAACCTAACCGCGCAAAGGTATTGTCAAATTAAGTGGTCAGGGAAACGAGGTATTTAATGCCATACAGTGAATTCACATTCAGAAAAGCTAAACGTGATTTTGGACTGACGACGGTTGAGGGTGGACGATTTTTGCCTGATAAGGAGCCAATTACGCCTAGTTTATACCTGACGGAATCTTTGAGTGAGGGGTTGCCACTGGCTATTGCAACGGGATCTGAGAAAGCGCGATCCGAACTGATTATTAGTCCGATTTTGGTTGAGGTGCGAAAGATTCTGCAACGACAAGTGAGCCTATTCTCTGGCGAGGATTTCACGGTCGATCCAGAGTTGGGATTAAGTGGAGTCTGTGATTTCTTAATCAGTCGCTCTCCAGAGCAGGTGATAATTGAAGCGCCTGCAGTAGTCATAGTGGAAGCGAAAAAAGCAGATTTGAAAATAGGGTTGGGACAATGTGCGGCTGAAATGGTTGCAGCTCAGAAGTTTAACGCAGCGAACGAACTCCCCATCTCTACAATTTACGGGAGTGTGACTAGTGGCACCGCCTGGAGATTTTTGAAGCTGGAGGGGCAAACGCTAACAATTGACCTGAGTGACTATCCAGTTCCACCCGTTGAGCCACTTTTGGGAATGTTAGTCTGGATGGTGCGATCAGGTTAGAGACTGAAGTAGCGCCTGGATGCCAGATCGAGAACCCAGTTCTGACACTTCCGTCAAAAAACCTCGCACCCAGAGCAAACGCTGCTCAAAAGATTAATAGAATGGAAATAGCTGGTTATGCTGATGAAGATCGTTTTCCACATCAAAAATGATTAAAAGGAGTTCCTATGACTCAAGCCTTACCAAAACTAGTAACCTTTGAAGAATTTGTCAACTGGAAACCTGATGGTGGACGTTATGAGCTACATGATGGAGTAATTGTTGAAATGCCACAACCACTGGGCAAACATGAGGAAGTTTTAGGATTTATAGCCTTTGAACTAACTGCCGAGTGCCAACGTTTAAAATTTCCTTATTTCATTCCTAAAGTTGCGCTAGTTAAGCCACTCGAACAGGAAGGCGGTTATTCACCAGATGTGCTGATATTAAATCGATCAATCTAGTAAATGAGCCATTATGGGAAAAAGAATCGACTGGTTTTCAAGCCGATTTAATTCCGTTATTATTTGAACTTGTTAGTAACAACTGGTGTGATGATTACTTCACTAAACTAGGCAAATATGAAGAAATCGGAATACCTGAATATTGGATTGTGGATTATCTTGCTCTTGGTGGTCGGAAGTCCATCGGTAACCCCAAACAGCTTACTATCTCGGTTTACTCATTAGTTGAGGGTGAGTACCTCCTTAACCAGTTTAGAGGTGATGACCGCATCGGGTCCCCAACATTCCCAGAGCTTACCTTAACTGCTTTAAGAATTTTTCAAGCTGGCAATGCGTCAGTATAGCCACAAAATCAAAGTATGACGTTATCGGCCTTGGAGTCCTATTTTGGTGGGGGAGCAGCATGACTGACGTGAGTTCAAAAGTTTTGGAGTAGGAGTGACGGAAGAGAACCAACCTGATGAGGTTGAGAGGTCGGATGGTGCAAACTGGGACTGGTAGACAGAAACAAGAGAATGGTCAGGGGCTGTAACGGAACTTGCCTACTTCTCCCTCGCTAGGATGAAAGGCTAGGATTTGATCGAAATCATTGACACCAAGCGTGGCTTACTTAGATACGTTTGTATTTTCAGGGAGAAAAAAAATGACTGAAGCGCAATTAACCGCAACCAAAATCCCTGTGAATGACTTGTTAAATATGCTTGCTGCTATCGGAAACCATGACTATTCCCAGTTTCAAGAACTAGAACAAGTTTTTGTTGCTCAGCATGGGGAGGAAGTTTGGCAGGAGCTTTTTAACTTTCGGGTCTTGCCAGTACTTGACAAGCCGGCTAACCAGTGGCTGTTAGCACAGTGGATGAGTCACGGAATCAACAGCATCAAGAAAATAGCGTGAATATTGCTCCAACTTGGAGGCAGCATGACAACAGAACTAAAAGCTGATATCAGAAATCTGAATGCGAGTGTAGAGGAAATTCTGAGGCTGATACGCGATCGCAACAGTGGGAGCAATCAATGCGACAGTGTAGGTCAAGCCCAGTTTATTGCTGCAATCAGAGGAATTCACCAGTGGTACTCAGGGAACAGAATAAAATCCTGAAGATTCAGCTAGCTGCTAAGGAGTCGCCTTAAAATAATTAAGCTCTTCGTAATTCGTAATTCGTAATTAATGGTACAAGCATCTCAATGAAATTTTAGCAACACAACCCCATTATCTGTCGAACTCACGTTAAGATTAACATGCCCAGAAATGATGTTCGCGACGATGAGTCTTGCAGTTCCAACTCCGCTAAGCCTGGAACAGTTTTTGCGGCTGTCCTCCATTGAGGAATCACCTGCCTGGGAGTTTATTTGTGGGGAAGCCATTCAGAAACCGATGCCTGGAGGGAAGCATAGCCGCTTGCAATCGCGTTTGGTGACTGAGATTAATGCAGCAGCGTCTCTCTATGAAGCGTTGCCGGAACTACGATGCACCTTTGGCGGGGAGTCCATTGTTCCCGATCTGGCAGTGGTTGCTAGGGAGCGGATTCCGGTGGATGACACTGGAGAGATTATCAGTACAGGAATTGGCTTTGCACCGGAGTGGATGATTGAGATTCTTTCTCCAGACCAGAGTCAGATGAAGGTGACGCGCAAGATTTTGCATAGTCTGCGTCATGGAAGTCAGATGGGCTGGTTGGTTGATCCGGATGAGCGAGTGGTGCTGGTATATCGCCCAGAGCGGTTGCCGGATGAGTTAGCCGGGGATGCGCTCTTGCCGTGGATTGAGGGAGTAAATCTGACGCTGACGGTAGAGCAGATGTTTGGTTGGTTGAAGTCGTCTCCAAGACCCCCGGGAAAGAGTTGAACCTGACCGCACAGGTGATTCACTTCGGACAATCTTCCTAATTTACTTGCTGCTGAAACTATAATTTGGCGATGTAATGCCGCAAAAAATACCTTTCGGTCATTGAAATTAAAAATTTATCCGAGCCAAGTGGTAGATTAGAGAAAGTTGCCCCAAGAAAGCCATGTCCACAACTGAGCAGGAAGTGCTGTCCCCAGAGGGTTTGATTTGGTCAGCTCCAACGCCTCCAACTAACTTAGTGTTTGATGATGGAGAACCTTTGGAAACGAATCGTCACCGGATTGCGATGAATGTCCTGATCGATTCAGCGCTGACAGCGCTAGCCCAGCGCTCAGACTTTTTTGCAGGCGGCAATATGTTCGTCTACTACAGCCGGGTTCAGGCAATGAACCGAGATTTCCGGGGACCAGACTTTTTTGTAGCTCTGAATGTAGACGGTAGCCGCGAGCGCCAGGGCTGGGTGCTGTGGGAAGAGGACGGACGGTATCCGGATGTGATTGTCGAGCTGATGTCGCCCAGCACAGCCAAGGTTGACTTGGGTGTAAAGAAGGAGTTGTACGAGAGGACATTTCACACTACTGATTATTATGTTTACGACCCATTCGAGCCAAAATCCTTGCAGGGCTGGCATTTAAACGATTCTCAGAGGTATCAGCAGCTCGTAGCAAACGAGCGCGGTTGGTTGTGGTGCCAGACATTAGAACTGTGGTTGGGTACCTGGTCAGGATGCATCCGACGCGAACCGCCAACCGGAACTTGTCAGTGGTTGCGGTTCTATGATCATCAAGAGAATTTAGTCTTGCTGCCGCAAGAAGTAGCCCAACTGGAGCAGCAACGAGCAGAGCAGGAAAGTCAACGGGCAGAGCAGGAAAGTCAACGGGCAGAGCAGGAAAGTCAACGGGCAGAGCAGGAAAGTCAACGGGCAGAGCAAGAAAGTCAACGGGCAGAGCAGGAAAGTCAACGGGCAGAGCAGGAAAGTCAACGGGCAGAGCAGGAAAGTCAACGGGCAGAGCAGGAAAGTCAACGGGCAGAGCGGCTAGCGGCTCGCTTGCGGGATTTGGGAGAAGATCCTGATTTAGTATAAATAGCTACAACTATTAATAAGGTCGCGGATCAAGTTTAATTCCTTTGCAGAGCGTCCGATCGCGCGCTTCCACTTCTACATTTGTTTGCAAATAATCCTTCACCCAATTACGGTCGCGGCTGTTCGCAATCTCCTGCAAAGAGGCGAAGCCTGTGCGTTGCCCAGTAAAGGAAACCGCCATCACACTTGCGGTATGTCAGGGTTAATATCTCTACCTGCGATAAAGCGCTTGTTACCCTCCAACAGGCGCTGTAGCGCTTCGTCAGGACTCATGCTTGGTGCAGATTCCTTGGCAACAACCAGCTGTGGAGAGAGTAACTGAGGGCAAAACTCTTCTTATGCAGCACTATAGATTGTCTCCAACAATACCTGTTTTCCACTAAACAAGGTTGGGTTTCAAAAAGAACAGAAACGCCTTGCAAAACACCTAAGTAAGCTCCTTGTAGTTGGAGATTATGCTTGGATTCTTCCTATTTTTACTTAATCACTTATATTTAATATCTATTTCTTCCTAATTTGGCAAGACCTTTCGGGAAATATTGATAATAGTTTTGTCATACTTTCATGATTGCTAAATTAGTAAGTTCATTTCGGCTTTGATTGCAAAATTCATTCGATGGTTTCCCTCTTTTACTACTTTTTCAAAATCTTGCTTTTCTAACTCAACTGATTGGCTTTTTCAAAATTTAAGGAATCTAGACGTGAGCCAAATCCAGTATCAATATCTAAACCATTTAGCAAGACTTGATTGATTATATGTTTCGCCAGGATACTGGAACGCTAGATGCAATGGCACGCTCAAATTTCTTTGCCACCCTTGACTTCTAAGGCAGTCGCTGATGCTGCCGAAGAAACGATTCGATTTTTGATCTGTTGAGCTGGATTGCCAGCATAAATAGTCAGCGGCTGGAGTGAGCAACTCGTAACACTTCCCAATGTGAGTACTGCTCCTCTGCCCACAGTAACGCCAGGACCAATCACGGCGCGAGCAGCGATCCAACTTCCCTGCTCGATGTGAATTGGAGCAGGAATCAGTTTGAAATTGGGATGAGTCCAGTCATGATTTCCCGTGCAGAGATAGACATCCTGAGAAAGACAAACGTGGCTTTCCAAAGTGATGGGAGCAAGATTATCGAGCCAAGCGTTTTCACCAATCCAAACGTAGTCGCCAATAGTGAGTCGCCAGGGAAATTTCACCCGAACGTTGGGTTTGATTCGCACTTGCTGACCAATTTGAGCGCCAAAGCAACGGAGAACCCAAACTTTCAAAACGGAAAAGGAGAGCCAGCGACTTCGGATTAGTGGATCTCCCAGAAAATACCAGAGGATTTGTTTCCAGAGGGGAGCACCAGGGGTGTAGGTATCCAGAGTATACTGGTCTAGACGCATATAGTTACTTTTTCTCAGCTAGGCTTTAAATGCATTATATTTTGAGCATGCTCAGTATACGCGTTAAGCATGACTTTCTAGGTGCGGTTGGTAAAATACGCGTAGCATTTTCATTAGATAGATAAAAATATGGTAGCTGAAAATGCCACAAAAACATTTAACCTGCTAAGCATTGGTCGCAGAGGGGTGGGCAAGACAGTCTTTCTAGCTGGCAGCTACGCCGAATTACATGGCAATATTCAGACAGAGCGTCCTCAGCAGTTGTGGTTCGACTGCCAAGACACTCAGGAGCAGACAAACATTGAGGATATCCTCAGCTACATTGTCCAGAGTGGTCAGTATCCACCCCCCACGACAAAAATCAGAAATTACAACTTTAGCCTAAAGCGTCACAACCTGTCAGGTGCGCAAACACTGTGCCATTTTCGCTGGTGGGACATTCCTGGTGAGATTTGCAACATGCAAAATCAAGACTTTCGCCAGATAATGTCTAATTCCCACGGCTGTTGTGTATTTATCGATGCCTATGCGCTTGTACACACTAATACTTACGTACAGGCGCTGAAGGATATCATCGAACAATTGGTAATGGTAATGGTTTCGCTGATCTCCCTGAATGGTTTAAAGTATGCCTTCGCACTGATCCTGACCAAGTGCGACCTGCTAGAGCCCGGTTTACTTAGCCAACAGCGACTTAAGGATGGCTTGCAACCGCTCATCACCCGCCTTGATGCAGTGAAAGCTAATTACCAAACGTTCTACTCGTCCATACCTATTGTCCATACAGAAAGTGGTTCAACCCTAAGGCCAAAAGGAGCCGCTGCCCCCCTGCTCTGGCTAGTCTTGGAATTGAGTAAAGATCACAATCCCGATTTGATGAACAATCTACTCGAGTGGGTCACTCCCCTGCTGCCAAGCCGTTTCCAGCCGGGGCAAGATTTGGCTGATGCGATGCAGAGCGTGATCAAACCAGCTGACAAAGCATCCAAAGTCAAAAACAGCTTCGGTCTATACTTACTTCCAAGTACCCGTAGATCCATTTTGCTCCTGGCGCTGGCAATTGTCGGTTCGGTGGGAATTATCACTTCCCTATTTGTAGACTACAAGCGGTTCCTCCAACGCGAGCCCAAAAATCTCGACGCCCTGGAAAATATTGCTACCCTAAAGCAGCGTGGGCAGTTAAACCAAGCCGTCTCCTTGATGGAGAAACTCGTCCAGCAGCAGCCGGAGCTACTTGATTTGCGCTTGCAGCTAGCTCAGCTATACGAGTCTACAGGCCAACTAACCAAGGCGGAAACAGCCTATGACCAAGTCCTCACCCAGCAAAAGGATAACCTCAATGCCTTAGTCGGCAAAGCAATGCTGCACTATGCCCAGGGTGATATCACAACGGCGGCGGCTCTGTTTGTGCAGGCGGAGAAAACCGCCCCCACTGACCTCAAGGCCCAGGTTCGCGCGCTAGCTCAAAAGACGCTCCAGGCGCCTGCTAAACCAATGATGCCCGGCAAATGATAAACATTTATATATAACACTTTATTGTAATTTTGTCAAGCTGTAAGTTCTAATCTTCTTGGTTTTTATTTTACTGAGGGGGCAGCGTCTGTTTAGCAGGCATATTTAGGGTAATTTGAGCCACTTTGCGGATCTGCGCCTTGGTGTTTTCAGTCGGGGCTGCTTTCTCTGCCTGCGCAAACAAGGCCTTTGCGCCAGTGATATCGCCTTGGGCCTTGCGCATTGTTGCTTTACCAACTAAAGCCTGGAGGTTGTTATTTTGCTGGGTGAGAACCTGGTCATAGGCTGTTTCCGCCTTGGCTAGTTGGTTTGTGATCTTGTAGAGATGGGCTAACTCCAAGCGCAACTCAAGGTTCTTAGGCTCCTGCTGGATGAGTTTCTCTATCAATTGAACGGCCTGATCGAACTGCCCACTCTGCTCTAGAGTAGCGAGATTTTTCAGGGCGTCAAGATTTTTGGGCTCACGTTTCACTGAGAAAATGCCGATAACCCCCACCAAGCCAGCGATCGCTAGGGTCAAAAGTAAGAGGTTGCTACGGGCGGTTTGCAGCTTTTTGTCAGTGCGAGTTTTTTCAGCATTTAACTTCCACGGTCTAAACAGCCTCTGTAATGAGCCATCGTCCGGTCGCAGCTCCTGCGGCTGTTGGGAACCAGTTAGTAAAAGGCGAGTGACCAAATCGAGTAGATTGTTCATCCAGCCCCCCGTATTGTAAGCTTTACTTAACTCTAAGACTAGCCAGAGCAGCGGGGCAGCGGCACCTTTCGGGTTTAGGGTTGAAGCACCTTCTTTATGGACAATAGGTATGTGGGAGTAGAAAGTTTGATAATTGGCTTTCACCCCATTAAGGTGAGTAGTCAACGGTTGCAGTCTCTCCTTGAGTTGCTGTCGGCTGAATGAACTAGGTTCGAGTAGGTCACACTTGGTGAGGATCAGCGCAAAGGCATACTTGAAATCATTTGCCATGACCAAGGAGGCAAGACTCATCACCGTATGCATAATTTCCTCAAATTCTTCTAGATAGGTCTTATTATGCACAAGCATATAAGCATCAATAAACACACAGCACCCGTGCGAATTAGACACTATGTTTACGAAGTCTTGGTCGCTCAGCTTACAGATCTCACCAGGAATTTCCCACCAGCGAAAATAGCACAGCGTTTGGTCACCCCAAAACCTGTGACTCTTCAGGCTGAAGTTGATATCCGTGATTCTTATTGTAGGAGGTGGATACTTACCAGTCTCAGCGATGTAGCTAAGAATCCTCTCAATTTCTTTCTGTCCTTCACTTTCCTTGCAGTCCAACAATAGCTTCTGAGAACGCTTTGCCTGAATATCGGTATGTAACTCTGTGTAGCTGCCAGCTATAAAGACTGTCTTGCCTACCCCTCTCTGGCCAATACTTAGCAAGGTAAATGTTTTCTTGTCATTTCCAAACAACATTGTCATCGTTTTCGTGTCAGCACAGATAACCAATTCTGTAACCTAGGCCATATGCTCTTTATAATCTTCTAGCGGATAGGCACAAAACCTACTTGTTCCACCAGTTGTTGTCCTTCGTCGGTCAAGAGTAAGTTAACATAGGCCAGACCAGCCTGTTCGTCAAGTTTACCATCTCGTTTGATTATTACAAAAAGCTTCCTAGCTAAGGGGTAGGAGCCGTTGGCAAAAGCAGTTTTGTTTACGGCAGTTTTGTCGGCATCAAAGTAGGGAGGCACAAAAGGCTGACCAGCTTCTCTAGACAAAGGTAGAGGATATACAGCTTTCTGACCAATTACTTCAGATACTGAGCTATAGCCAATACTCCCAGGAGTATTAGCTACTTTGTCTACAGACTCTGTAGAATTTTTTACTTTTTGCACAGTTGGCCCAAGTTCTCCTCCGCTTAAAACTTTTTCGTTTAAAATCTCTGTAGTACTTCTAGACTGCTGGCTATTGCTAAAGGGAGTAATTTCGAGATCAGATCCGCCCACTTCTTTCCAGTTCTTAATTTTTCCGGTGAAGATATCTCTGACTTGCGACAGGCTCAAACCAGGAATAAACACTTGAGGATTCACAAAAAACACAATTCCCTCCGTAGCAATGGGTATCTGTTCGAGGGTAAAGCCGTGCTCTTTTGCTTCGAGAAAATCAGTGTTTTTTATAGGTAGAGAAGACTGGACAAAATCAAATTCACCCGCCAGAAGCATTTCAATTTCTATACTACTGTAAGCCACGCTGTCAATTGGCTCGACCAAGTTTAACTGAAATTGAGGCTGAGCTCGCTTGAGCGCAAAAACTATAGTCCTAGACTGCAAAGGTATAAATGTCGAAGAGCCTGTGTAGTTAAATAAACCCTGGGGAACGTTGGGTACCTCAGCTAAGGTTTTATAGAAGACAGGACTAATTTCCGAAGAGCTTAGCTCAGGGTGGTTCGGAACCAAGATACTTCTTTGAAAAAATCCGTATACTGAAAGTATTACAGCCAGACTAGTGGCAGTGCCAATAGCTATGCCGAGCAGCAAAATAGAGTTTTTAATAGTTGGTAAGGAATTATCATCAGCGTTCTTTTCTTCTGCAACAAATTTTTGAGCTTGGACTTGCTCGTTCAGCTCGATTTCCTTTTTCTGTTCGTCTACCGAGATGAATAAATCTAGCAATTCACCCTGCCTGAGATCAGTGTGGATGCGCTTACGGTCAATCCACGGAATCTCTACTCCAGGGCGGGCAGGCTGGTAACGCCACAAGTCTGGTAAAGCCATTGGTTCGAGGGGAAGACAGAAGCTGTCGCGGTCTATCAAAGCGACTGGTCCCTTGTGCAGGCAAGTAAAAATATTTTCCAGTTGGAAAGCGTACAGTGGCTCCGCTAGGTAGTAACAGATAAAGTACGGTATATGGTCGCGCCCCAAGTCGTCCGCTCCGTCAGCATACAACCAACCAAACAAGGTGTATTCTAGGGTGACTTGAAGTAAGTAAATACCTCGGTATTCAGAACTGGGTCGATTGTAGGCATCCCAGTATTGGAGAACTACGCGTTGAAAGAAGGCTTGTTGGATCTGCGTAGACACCTGCTCACTAGCAAGGATCTTAAATCCTATCTTAGGAAAGCTAGTATAAACTAGTTGCCCTAAAAGCAGCGCCTTGACTAACATACAGTTATGGGAGTAGTGTATCCTAGGCTTGCTGAATCAGTTTTACAGATCCTAACTAACACATCATATACCACACTACCAACTTCTAATGTATACCACACTACCAACTTCTAACGTACATTGAATAAAACCTATAGGTCTAGCGAACTGGTATCGCGACCCATAAAGCCTTGCTGCCGAGTGGCGTATTCTGAACCACTGCCACTCGCATTGCCTTATCCATGTGCGGATGGGCGTTGTACTCCTCTGGCTTGCCATGAGTTGCAAGAGCGAGTGTGTCCAATCCCTATTTGGGCTGGGTTTTCTATCCCAGCTAGTTTTTCTCGTAGATTGCGGAGTTTGCCCTTGGCTCGGACGCAGTGGATCTCACCTGACAAAACCGTGGCGATTCCGGCAGAATCGTAGCCCCGGTACTCAAGTTTTTCTAACCCTGCCAGTAAAATTTCTGTAGCTGCTTGAGTGCCAATATAGCCAAATATTCCGCACATTTAGCAAATTACTCCTTATTGGAATTTGGACAAATTTAGGGTTATTCCTTATGATTAATTATTTGCAGTAAAATCTAAGCCTGATGTTGTCGAGCGTACATCCCAACCTGCCAACTGGCATAGCTGATTAACAAAGTAGCACCAATTGCATAAGCACTTCCTCCAGGTATGCCAGAAAATGCCACCGCTAAACTTCCAAGCCATAGCGTGATTGCATACATAAACAGTGCAATCGTCCGTTGAGAAAGACCCACTTTTAGCAAACGGTGATGCAAATGCCGCTTATCGGCAACAAAAGGAGATTTCCCACAACGTAAACGGTCTAACACTACAGTTGAAGTATCTACAATGGGTAGCGCTAAAATTATGCAGGGAAGGATTACAGCCACAGTCGTGACGCTTTTAGCTAGACCAATCACGCCAATTCCAGCAAGCATAAATCCGATAAAATAGGCTCCACCATCTCCCATAAAAATCTGAGCCGGATTGAAGTTGTAGCGTAGAAATCCCAAGGTTCCTCCGGCAATAGCAGCTGCAATCAGGGCGGCCGCAGGGTGGTTCATGAATAGACTAACAATGAGCATCACGACAGCGGCAATTCCAGAAACGCCAGCGGCTAGGCCATCTAGACCATCAATAAAATTGATGGCATTAGCCATCCCCACAAGCCAAATTACGGTGATTGGCAGACTCAACCAGCCCAGATCAACTAGCCCAATAAAGGGAATCGAAAAACACTCAATTTCGACCCCAACCTGCCAAGCTAGGCTCGCAACGATAACCTGCATCAACAGTCGCCACAAGGGCGGTAAGGTAAACAGATCGTCTGCTAAGCCAATCAGGAAGAAAGCAAGCCCACCAAACATGACGCCCCAGATTCCGTACTCCTCTGCTTTGGGCAGCACTTTCATTGCCCCTAAAGCCCAGACGGTAAACAGGGCAATGAAGGTGCCAGCAAAAATAGATACACCTCCCAGTCGCACCATCGGGCTTTGGTGAACCTTACGGGAATTCGGTAGGTCAACATATCCACTCCAGAGACCAATCTTTTTGACGATTGGCGTACTCCAAAGAACGACAAGGGCAGCTACTAAGAAGGCAACCAGATAGTAGAGCATCTTAGGTAGTAGGAGGCCAAACCAAAAGGAATCGAGGAGCATAATTTACTCTAAACGCAACAATTTTGGGACTGCGATCGCAATTAAGCATTGGGGCTCAATATCTTCGAGTATTGCTCGGCAATAATCTCAGGTGTAAAGTTCGACTGTAACCGTTCAGGGGGGTAGAGAAAGTCGATTGAAGAAGGCAGCGGGATCTGGAGGCAGAAGGTTCCGTACATTGGGGGATTCAGACCCGCAATGTACGGGAGCCCGTTC
>JAABUZ0100008172.1_pt1 | contig 12382 bp, 15 predicted proteins | sample 5562091 | NCBI WGS metagenome assembly JAABUZ01 (sample SAMN12813069, study PRJNA571459) | rock metagenome | isolation source: Antarctica rocks | place: Antarctica: Victoria Land, Linnaeus Terrace sud | collected 2015-12-21 | reverse complement strand
GACTCGACGCCCTTCACGTGGGGCGGCAAGCGCAAGGAACGCCGGGATCGGGCACGCCAACGCCGCTTGGGTGGCTCAGAAGCACTGGCAGTCGTTCACCACTCAAATGCGGCATGACCCACTAGTGAACGGGAATTGAGTACTTTGCCTCATAATCTCTGATCGCTCGATACTGCCTGTCATCTACCTTCAGCTGCCGGTAAACAGACGGCTCTGCGAAGTGGAACGCGCGCTCCTCCATCGCGGCGAAGTCACTTTCATCTCCCTGCATTAGGCGCCCAAAGCCGATCATGTAGTCCAGAGGAGTATCCTCTTCTGGAGCCTGCTCATTGGGATAGAGGCGCTTCGATTGAAGAACCGCTACCTTTCGAAGGTGTACTATCCCCCTCCTGCGGAAGACGATAATGAAACCGATGTCTGCGATTTCCCACTCGCCAAAGTGTCGCCCCCCTCCGAGATAGTGCGTGTCTAGCCTCACCACCCAGTTCGAACCAACTCGCTGGGGAGTCGCAAACAGCGAGACCGCCTCAATTAAAGAGAGATCGAGCGACGTCTCGTGGGTAGTGGGCATCCGTGAGAGCTTCTCCGATACCCGATCGTTGCACCCGGCGAAGATCGACCGGACATAGTCAACGACTTCCGTGGGCAGGTTCACTTCCAGGTCTTCTATCATGCGCCCTCCTGCTTGCCAACCGGCCCCCACTTCAGGACCATCGTACGCTGGAAGGCTTGAGCTCGTTCTTCATAGAGCCCATTAAGGCACAGCGTGAAGTAGACCGCTTGCATGCTTCCAGCGTATACCCTAAAGGCAGGCTGGCGGCAGAAGCACGTGCTTCCTAGAAGGGGGCTTCTGGGTACCCGATGACTCTCCGACCCTTCAGGGAAAAGGGATGGAGCAGCATGTTCCCCGCGACTTTCGTGGACAGCAAAGGGGAGTTCCCAGTGGCGAAGTCCAACGAACGTAATCGTCCGTTTCTTCTCGGCACGTTTCTTTCACGACTGTCAATATGCGCACACCGCTGAACGGACAATAATTACCCATGGACACGCTCTACGATGCTAGTTACATGCGGTCCTTCTATGACACCTACGGCACCCGGGAGTGGGATCGATTACAGCGTGACCCCACGGCCCTCGTTAACTTTCACATCCACAAGTACTACCTGGACCGATTCATCCACCGAGGAGATCACGTCCTCGACGTCGGTGCCACGGTGGTCGTGGGTGACCTCTCTCCAGTCCAACTCGAACTAAACCGAGACCAGATCGGCCTTGACGCGCTGGAAAATGACGTCGTCGTCCAGGAGTTGGTCCAGGGTACGCAACGCTGGGTCAAAGCTGGTGCCGAGCTGTGGAACCAAGGCGAATAGGTTGACGGGTTCGTAGCGATCCACGATCATGGTGACGAGGCCTCCGGGGTGGGATGAGTGGTCCGATAACCTCAGCCTACGCCCCGGATTGCCTTATTTCACGCCAAAAACTAGCGCTAAACGGGCCACGATTATTTCTTGCTGGCACGGACATAGACCACTATCCTGGGCGCCCGGTGGGTAACGCCCAGCACAGATATCGTATACGGCGCCTTCTTCCCCGGCGGCAACAGTTGGCTGGAGGAGTACGGGTACAAGATTCCCTGCCCAGCCACCGGCGTCAGCTTCCCCCGGCTGTTGTACAGCGCAACCATGATCTCATCGACTCGCGCTCTTTTGCGGCCCGCGTTGGTCACCGTGCCGGTTACCTTCTCCGAGTAGCCGGGGTTCTCCGGGCCCATCACGGACGTATCGACCCGGATGCCGGTGTAGTTGGAGGCGCGCGTCTCATCGGCGCTGATCGTCTGACCGATGGTGATAGCAACGCGATGCCACGTCTTGGGATTGTCCGTCATATCGGTCAGCCAGACGCCCTTCGCGCCCGGCTTGAGCACGTTGGTACTGATAGACAGAGTCACACCGCGGGCCAGGCGCTGATTCCGATCGTTGTATACGCTGACTTCAACGGCGACGGCACTGGCCGAACCGGGTCCACGATTCACGACCTCCCCAAAGAACCAGAGCGACCCGAGGCTATCACGAAAATGGCCAAAATGTTGAGCCACGAGTTTAGGCTGCGCCAGAGCCCCGCGGCTCGTCCGTGACGCTGCCTGAACCGCTCCTACATTTGCACCTGTCACCAGGCAGAGCGCGCCGATCATTAGTCTGACTCGCATAGTTCTTTCCTCCCTTCCCACTCGTGTCGTTGACGGAGGAGACAACCCGCCTCATTCAGCTAACCAGTTTTCAACGTGCCGCCCCAAGTCGGAGAGGTGAGGGGAAAGAGCGGTCCTCGTGCCACGATAGGGTATTCGCGCACCAGTGCTCGCATTCACGATCAACTTGAGCGTCGCAGCCTGTTCACTTACGTGTCTCAGTACCGATCGCGTGCGCGGCATGCGTCGGAGTGTCGGCAGAACATTGGCGCCAGCAGGCCAATCTCGCCGCTGGGCGAGGCATCCGAGATCATCCATCATCGAGAAGCGCGGCCGCGGTAGGTGATATTGAGGAGGCCTTCACCGGCGGTCGCGCCGGCTCTCCGCCGGGTTGCCGCGATGTACGAGAGGGCGATCGCAGCGAACACGAAAGCGATGTCAATGAGACCGTCAGGATCACCGAGGCCGACGACGTCGCGCAAGATTTCGTCGACGCCGGACACGACGCTGGCAACGATCGCGATGTCGATGGTGAGTGAGAGCGCGAGGCGCCACAACCTCGGGGCCCGAAGAAGGGCATTGGTGTGACGCTCGATCGGTGGTATGTGTCGCAGGCCGAGATAGGCGACCGCGCCGATGGCAGCGACCACGGCGCCTTCAAACATGAGGCGCTGGACGTGGCTGAGTACGCGCTCAGCCGGGACGCCCACGAGGATGCCGAGCAGTGTGAACCCCGTGACCCAGATCACAATGCTTGGGATGACGCCAGCCAGAAATACTCGGCGCTCTACCCCTACGGCTCCGGCGACCATCGTCGAGTAGACCCTCAAGCCCGGGAGCAGACGGCAGACGGCAATACCAACCGGGCCGGCCGAGCGCAGGCGATCGGATGCCCTCACCAGCGCGCGGGTAGCACCCAGACGCTCCGCGAGCGTCGCCAGACGCGCAGAGCCGAGTGCGCGTGTCCAGGTATACGCGGTCAATGCACCGCCGAGAACGGTGACGCAGGCAGCCGGCAGAAACACCCACGGGGACAGAGAGCCGTTGGCAATGAGAAGGCCCGCGGTGATGAGCAAGACGTCGCCCGGAATGAGTGGAAGGGGAATGCCGGCTTCCTCCGCGAAGAGGAGCACGCAGAGGAGCACCAGGGCGGCGGTGCCATGGAGACCGGTCAGCGCGGTCATCAGCGGCGCCAGACGTCACGGGCGACAAAGGCGGCCAACAGCAACGAGAGCGACAGCCACACCGTGACGACGATGATTGCGATGTGGCCAATCACTGCAGCGGTCGAATCCACACCATCCGCCAGGACCGGCGAGAGACGGCGAGACAGTAGTACCGAACGCGGCGCATGTGCTCGAACCGGCGGACCTGGCTGGCCACGGCGAGGGTCGCGGCTCCCAAGTTCGCCACGAAGCCGCTCCCCAGGGTGAGGTCGATGAAAGAGCGCTCGGTGAAAGCGCCCACCATGCCAATGCCGACGACGGTCAGGATGCCGGCCCAGACCCAATCCCAGCTCCCCGAGGACCGTTGTACAGACTGAGACGTGACCGGATCAGCGGACAGCAGCACCGCCGACGAACGCCGCCACGAGACGCGTGACATCACGATGCCGAGGAGCGCAGAGATCACACACACCGTGACGACGGCCAGACCCAGGTGTATGCGACCCTCAGCCTCGGCCTCGACACCCGGTGGTGGCAGCTGATAGATGAGCACGATCGTGATGACGAGCCCGGCGAACGCATACACCAGTAGGGCGGCCCCGCATACACGGGACTGCGTGGACAGCGGGACCGAGCGATTGGGGAGGAATGGCAGCACAGGCATACGGAGAGCGCCTACCGCGGCGGGGACTGTCTCCCGGGCGCCATCGACCTGTCTCCCAGGAGCGTGCGAGGGATATGCGGCGTAATCCAATCGAATACGAGGGGTGTCATTGCAACGGCGATGATCGCCCCAACTGCCACGAATACCGCGCTTCCGATCACATCCAGCGGATGATGGATCCCAGCTCCGACACGGGCCCAGTCCACCAGCACGCCCAGCGCGGCCACAATCCCAACGGCGGCCCAGAAGCGCACCAGGATCACGCAGACGACAAGGAAGGCGGCCAGGAGCGCATGGTCGGACGGGAACCCGTTGTCAGCCACGTGCGGGATGAGCGGATGGAAGTGCTCGACAGCGAAGGGCCGCGGATCGGAGTAGATCGCGCCCCCGATCTGGGTGAAGACTTCCGCCATCACACCGGTGATACCGGCTGCGATCAGCCAGCGCAGCATCTCCGGCCGCAGCTGGCGGTACAGCACAAAGGCAACGGCCGCGAGAGCGACGACCGCCTCGATGAACACCAGGTACTTGGCGGCGAAAATGGTCAGATCAGCGGGCATGGGTCATGAGCTCCTTCCGTCACGATCATTGATTGAGGTCTCCTTCAGTGATGCGGTGTTGCGCTGTGCACGCCGGCGCCGCCACACAACCACCGCGACCGCCACGACGATCACGGCCAGGACGACACCCCCGATGCCGAGAACACTGATCACCCTGTGGAGGAGCGGCAGGTTATTGCCGAGGGTGTACCCAAGCATGCCGAACAGAATCGCCCAGAGAATGCCACCGGCCGCGTTGAAAACGAGGAATTTCGGCCAGCGCATGCGATTGGTGCCGGCGAGGAACGCAGCCCAAGCACGTAACACCGCGACGAAACGCCCGAGAAAGACGGTCTTGTCGCCGTGTTTCTCGAAGAAGCGTTCTGCGACCTCGAGATGGTGGGGGCGAAGGCGCACATACTTGCCGTAGCGGGTGACGAGCGCTCGCCCCCCATAGCGTCCGGCGGTATAGCCAAGGTTGTCACCAATGATGGCGCCAGCCGCTCCGGCGATGATGACGCCGCCGATGGACAGGTGACCGGTGCCAGCATAAACCGCCGCTGTGACGAGCATCGTCTCCCCGGGAAAGGGAATGCCACTCGACTCGATCGCCACGAAGACGGAGACGAGTGGATATCCGTAGCGATCAAGAAGGTCGGTCAGAGTGCTCGTCGAGAAATGGAACAGAGCGAGGAAGGTGAAGAGGTGCATGAGGTCCCTTTATGAATCCAGAAGGCCATACCGGCCGGGAAATGAGCGCATTGTCTCCGCCTTGAGTGCCGGTGCGAAGAAGGCGATCGCGCTGCCGACCCAGGCGACCCCAAGCGCGTATCCGCCAAGCACGTCGCTTGGATAATGCACACCGAGGACGATCCGCGACAGTCCCACGAGCAGCACAACGGCGATCAGCAGCAGCGTCGCGGCAGCCGTGAGGCCACGGTGCTGGACGACGTGCCAGAGGACATAGAGGGTGACGAGCGCGAACGCGCAGGTGTTGGTGGCGTGGCCCGATGGAAAGCTCGAACCGTCCGCCGTCACGACGTGCGGAAAGAGGTGCGGCCGGGGACGGCCGACCACGAGCTTGAGCAGCGTTTCCAATGCGGCCGCGCCGCCGGTGGCGACCACCATGAGCGCAGCACTCCACCAGTACCGGGCGACGACGAGGGCGACAACGATGACGGCGATCAGGGCGATGCGGATCACGCCCCCGCCGAGCGTGGACACCGCTTCAAAAAAGCCAAAGAACGATGAACCGAACGTGGCATGTAGGGAGAGATCGAGGGAGCGGTCCCGGACCGTGGTGATTCCGCTCTCGACACCCGCGAGGTCGACGGCGAATAGCCCGGCACAGAGGACGGCCGCCACCATCCAGGAGATCGGTCGAGCGTGGGAACTCCTGGCATTGCTCCTCACAGCGTCGGGCTTCCTGCTGGCATCGTCGGCTGGCCGCGAGCGAGGAGTCGGATCACTCCAAAGGCGAGGCCGGTGTACACGGCGCCAATGACGAGGATGGCGAGGTCGGCACCGGGCCACTCCCGCCCGAAGCCCTCCACGACCCAGAAGGTGCCGAACGACGAGAGCAGCAGCCCGACAGTCAGTTTGAGGGCGTTCTCGGGGACACGGGTCAACGGGCGATGCAGGATCACCCCCAGGCACCCGACAATACCAATGGCAACGCCGGCACTCACCACGGCAACCGGCAGTTGATGAGCGGTTGCTCCCAGCGTGATGACGACCACCGCCGCCTCCATGCCCTCGATGAAGACCCCCTTGAAGCTCGCCACGAAGGCAATGGGATCGAAGGGCCGGTCAGAGGGAGCGCTGTCGCTCAACCGTCGTACCGCACGATCGAAGGAGACTGCCTCATTGCGGTGCGCACGGAGACCGGCGGCTCGCGCCACCGCTTTGCGCACCCAGTGCAGACCGACGACCAGCAAGGCAACACCGATGAGCAAATGGAGCAGTTGCAGAGGTACCTGGGTGGCAAGCGCAGTCCCAAAGATGGCCACGACCAGAACCAGGGCCGCGGCGCCGGCGCCTTGGAGCGCCGATCGCCAGCCACGGCTCACGCCGACTGCGAGGACGATCGTGAGCGCTTCCACCATATCGACGCCGGTGGCGGCGAAGACCGTCAGCGCCAGGAGCAGGGTGGACATTAGCGGCCCCCCGTCCGCGCGACATCCTGGGGCTCGTCACCGTCGCCGCTGCGACCAGGTCGCTGCACGTGCCGGTAGAGAAACAGTGCCACCAGCGCTACCAGAGCGACGGCGATGAGGAGATCGTATTTGTGCAGCACGCTTCCCACCTGCTGCCAGTGCTGGCCGAGCTTGTAGCCGGCCAGGGCAAGGACAAAGCACCACGGCAATGAGCCGAGAAACGTGTAGATCAGGAACTTCGTGAACTGCATCCGCGCGATACCCGCCGGCAGCGAGATGAACGTGCGCACGATGGGCATCAGGCGAGTGGCAAAGATCGTGGCATCGCCGTACCGAGCAAAGAACACGTCAGCCCGATCGGCGTCCCGGTGCGAGATGAGTACGTAGCGCCCGTAGCGCAGGAGCAGGGGACGTCCTCCGACGGCACCGATCCAGTAGGCAACAGCAGAGCCGACAACACACCCGGCGGCGCCGGCAAGGGCCGTTCCTCCTAGGTTGAATCGACCCTGGAAGGCGAGAAAGCCAGCGAGCGGCATGATCAGCTCGCTGGGCAGAGGGATGCAGCAGCTCTCGATCGCCATCGCGATGACAATGCCGGCGTAACCGGTGGCGATAAAGAGGTTAAGCAGCGCGGCACTTATGCTGTGGTCCATGGCTCCTACTCGGTGGCTGATGTCGTGCCGCCGTCCGTGCGACGACTAGCGGGTGTCGTTGTCCAGGGCGGATTGCTTGTCGTAGATCTCCTGCGCAAAGGCCTCGAGGACCGCAGAACAGCGCTCCACCTCGGCCGATGCCCGCTCCCGTCCTGGTGCGGAGAAGGTGTCGCGTGCCTCGACCTGCGCGAAGTACTTGCGCAGGCGATCTAGGTTGCTTTCCTCGTCTTCGAGCTCAGCGAAGGTGAACTTGCCTTTGCGGCGCTCCCGGTCGATCTCCTCGCGAAAGCGCTCGGTCTCGTCGACCACCTCCTCGTACTCTTCGTTCCGGGCGGCGTTGAACCGTTCGACGGTTTTCTCATGCCAACCCGCGGCCGGCGATGTGGTCTCCAGGATCGTGGCCTCGCCGCCGTATTCCTCGATGCGCCGAGACAGGCGCTGGTAGGCAGTGCGATTCGGATCACTCAGGGGAAGCAAAAAGACTGCGTGCTGCAGGGAGAGGGCCCCAAGACGCTTCACCTCCCGCCAGATCGTCGTTCGGGCGGAGGAGTGCTCCGCCGGGATCCGATAGATCAGCAGGAGCCACGCGCCCTGTTGAGGGGCACCTGAGGACGATGGGCTTGTAATAGCATCAATCGCTTCGTGCAACATACGTTACAAGAATAACAGGCAGTTCGTCGCCCAAGCCAGGGTACTGGGTCGTGACGCCGATGGGAGTTCGTGGACGGCTCTCTGGAATCAAGGCCCGCGAAGCTGCGGCACGCATTTCCCTGGCTCGCGGGTGGCGACCGAGTCAGTTTGGTGAGGGCAAATTGAGGCCATTCGTCGGCGGAGCGCATCGATGATCATCGGCACCCGTCAGCGCAAATGGCACGCAGCGAATACGCAACTCTACCTACCGATACTGTTCTCAACCTGTTGAAAAATCCCTCCCCCGCTGAACTGTAGGCAGCTCCGCCTCTACGGCCAGACCGGCTAGGTCGACGAGACGACGGACTGAGATCCGTCGACAGCTTGCACCTCCCCAGCAGGTGCAAGATTGTGTCGACCTATGAAGAGCCGTATTCCCAAGGCCGCGACTAACTAAAGAACAGCGGACACGTTGAGGAGCGGCCGGACACCTACTGGTCCGAAGAGAACGGTGGCTACCGTAGTTCCGAGCAGCAGCATGAGCGAGCTGTTGGTCCTCGACGCCCCGAACACCCGGCCTCGATAACCGTCTGGCGTCTCACTTTGAAGAATGGTCTGACGGGCGACGTTCCAGCATGCTGCACCCAGGCCACCCACGAAAAAGCTGATGAAGGCAACCGGGAGCACGATGACGTTGTACCGGACAAGAGCAACTGCACCGACGCTGAGCAGTCCCACCACGACCGGCCGCAGCGGAGCGACCTGCGCGGCCAAGCGCCCGGCCAATATCGCTCCGAGAATTCCCCCCACCCCAGTGAACATCGCCATCCAGCCGTAGGTTGCCGCATTTCCGCCGAGATCATCTCGCACGAACGGCACCAGGAGCGGCCCCAGCATGGCATCAGCCACCGTAGCGCTACCGATGAGGATCACCGCCAGCAGGATGCGCTGATGCGCGATAAGCAGCATCCCACCACGCCAGTCGATCCACCGCTGCGCCCAACGCGTGCGCGCAGTCTCAGCTCGGGCGCGAGGTGTCATCCCAGCCTGCCAATCGTGCGCAATCAACGAGCGTCACCACGGAGAGCCCGGTGAAGGCGAGCAGCATACCGCCTAGGGGTGGTCCAATCAACCGTGACGCATTAGCACTAATGGAGCCAAGCGCGTTGGCCCTCGGCAGTCGCTCCCTTTCGACCAACAGCGGGAGGAGAACACCGATCGCCGGACCCATGAATAGGGAGAGCATCGACTGACTCAGCACGACGGCATACAGGATCCAGATGCCGGTAACCAAGTGTACGAGCAGGAGTGGCAGGAGAAAGACTGCTTGAGCCAGGTTGATGGCGATAATCGTCCGCCGCACGTTCCAGCGATCGGCAAATACGCCGGCGACCGATCCGAACAATACCCCCGGGAGAAAGTACAGGATCGTCAGCGTGCCGGTCTGCAGGACGGAGCCAGTAATGCGATAGACATAGAAAGAAGCGGCGGGCGCCAGAGCCTGATCGCCGATCAGGGAGACAAAGCCGCCGAGCCACAGAAGACCAAAGTCTCGCTGCCGGAATACGGCTATCATGGACGCACCCCGAGGATCCGAAGCCCACGTTGGGCATACTCCTCCCACAGGAGAGAGTCAGCATCGATCAAAACGACCTGGCTGAGTCCGAACAGATACGCCAGGTATGCAGTGCCGGTGACGAGAAAGCTGCCGGGCTCAACTTCCCCGTGGACGTGGCCCTGCTGGAGGAGAGGTTCCAGACGTTCCGAGAAGCGCGGGCCGATGGCAATCTGCTCCGCGAGATCGGGAAAGCGATCGGACTGGCTGAGCACGTATTGAAGGAGTTGGAGGTGCATGCGGCGCCGCACGACGAGCGCGACATGCTCCTGCACCATGGCTTCGAGAGCCGTGCGCGGATTGGCCTGCCCAACGTCAGGAACAGCGAGCTCCGCCTCGAGCTCCGCTGCTGGTTCGAGGACGGACGCACAGAACAGCGCCTTCTTGCTACCGAAGTAGTAATGGACGCTGCCGAAGCTCACTCCCGCCGCCCGAGCGATGTCGGCGATACCGGTATTTGAGAAGCCGTTGGCGGCGAAAAGCGGAATAGCGGCGGAAAGGATCTGCTCTCGTCGCCTGGCTTGCCCCACGCCTGGCCTTGCTTTCGACTGATGCACCGAGTCTCCTTGATTGATCAATCAATCACATTCTAGCACAGTCATCGGGTCTGCGCGCCTGTGCACCACAGATCGAGTCTCAGAAACGAGGGGACGCGGTGAAAAAGGCAACCTCATTGCAGCCATGATCTGCGCAGGCTTACTCTAAATGCAGCAAACGGTCGGGCACACCGGCACGCGGCGGGAAACGCTCCAGATAGTAGGAGAGAGCCGATGCAGCAGCACGAAGGTCTGCTGCGGTCAGCCTCAGTTCGACTGGGTACGGTTCGTCGATCTCCTTGCTCTCCTGGAGCCAGGGCGGCATCCCCTCTAGGCAGAACTCGACACGCAAGACAATCTCATCTGGCTGCCACTCCCTCAACTGGAAGCTGATGACCGGCTCAAGGAATCCGATCTCCTTCCTCCGCATGTCGCCCTCCCCGATCAGTCCGAACCACTCGGTAAGCCACCCCACTTCCCAGGTCAGAAGGCACGGATCAGTGAACTTCCACTGCCCTTCATCCGCGTTGACGCGCGCCTGCACCATGAGCCAATTGGCGTCGTGCTGCTCGTCTACGATGCTCGGGCATTGGTAGCCGAGGATAGATAACTCAACACGAGGGTCGTTCCGGCTTCCGAGGATCATCGGCGCTGCCTTCATAATCGATGGTACGTGTGATGAAGTGAGCATGGAAGTCGACCATGGAGACTCCTCTCCAGGTGCTCTTCAGACATCCACCTGCTCCGCGCCCTATGAGAAGGCCTCCCCATGCTTGGTCCCACACGCTCCCGCGTTGCTGATCGTCCGGTCCTCGTCTCCCTCGACGCATTGGTCCCCAAGGACAACCTCTATCGCCAGTTGGACAAGACGCTCGATCTCTCCTTCGTCCGCGACTGGGTGAAGGACTGCTACGCCGAGCGCGGCCGGCCGAGTGTCGATCCCATTGTGTTCTTCAAGCTCCAGGTCGTTCTGTACCTGGAGGGACTGCGCTCTGAGCGACAGCTCATGCGCCTGGCTGCTGATCGCCTGAGCGTCCGCTGGTATGTGGGATACGGACTCGATGAAACACTCCCCGACCATTCGACCCTCACACGCATCCGGGAACGGTACGGGCTCGAGGTCTTCCGTCGCTTCTTCGATGCCATCGTGGAACAGTGCGTCGACGCCGGTCTGGTGTGGGGCAAGGAGTTCTACATTGACGCCACCAAGGTCCAGGCCAACGCCTCCCTCGGCTCCATGAAGCCGCGCTTCGCTGTCGACGAGCACCTTCGGAATCTCTTTGAGGCTGCGGGTGATGAAGGTCAGGATGGTGCGGGTCAGCATGCGGACGACGAGCAGCGCAACGACGAACGGCCTGGGGAGATGGCCGAGTCAACTCAGCTCCCGGTCGATCCGCCGTCGGATCTTGCCGAGCAGAACGCCAAGCGGCATGACTGGATGGCCGAGGGTGGAGAGCAAGAACGAGACGTGCAGCATGGGAGCTACCGCCGGGTGGCCGACTTCCAGATGAGCACGACCGATCCCGACGCAACGTCGATGCGAGCCAGGATGGGAGGAGCCCTGCAGCTGGGCTATCACGATCATTACCTGACCGATGGCGGTCTAGCACGCATCATCCTCAGAGTGCTGGTGACGCCGAGTGAGGTGATGGAGAACCAGGTGATGCTCGATCTTCTCTGGCAGACCTGCTTCCGCTGGAAGCTCAGGCCCGACCAGATCGCAGCCGACACGACCTACGGCACCATCGAAAACATCATCCCGATCGAGGATGCGGGAATCGCAATGTATACGCCCCTACCGGATTGGGACAAGCGAACCGAGTACTTCGGCGCGTCCCGCTTCACCTATGATCCGGAGACGGACACCTACCGCTGCCCCAATGGAGAGACACTCCGGCGTGAGACCGCCAAGTACACCGAGGGCAAAATCGTCTACCAGGCCGAGCACAAGGTGTGCGACGTCTGTCCACTCAGAGCCCAGTGCACCTCGAGTAAGGAAGGGCGACGAATCCACCGGCACATCGACGAAGACTACCTCGATCGCGTGCGCGCTCATCACGAGACTGAGGCCTATGAAAAGGCGATGCGGAAGCGGAAACTCTGGACCGAACCGCTGTTTGCCGAGGCGAAGCTCTGGCACGGATTACGACGGTTCCGGCTGCGCCGCCTCTGGCGAGTCAATGTGGAAGCGTTGATGGTCGCGGCTGCACAGAATCTCAAACGGTTACTGAGGCAGCG
>JAABUZ0100008171.1_pt1 | contig 12387 bp, 10 predicted proteins | sample 5562091 | NCBI WGS metagenome assembly JAABUZ01 (sample SAMN12813069, study PRJNA571459) | rock metagenome | isolation source: Antarctica rocks | place: Antarctica: Victoria Land, Linnaeus Terrace sud | collected 2015-12-21 | reverse complement strand
TTCCCCACGCCGGGCGCGTGACCCAGCTCCAGCCGATCTCGACCCGCAGATGCTCGAAGCGCAGCTCGAGAAACCGCGTGGAGCCGAGCACCCGGCCTGAGTCGGCGGCGAGGATCGCGTACGGCACGGCCCCACCGTCGCGCGCCGACGTCAGGGCGTCGGTCAGCCACGCGTTCAGGGCTGCGTCGGAGGAGGCCATGTCGACCGGCATCCAGGCGAACATGTCCGAGTCGGTCGCCGCCGCCCGCAGCCCCTCGGCGTGAGCGAGGGCAAGCGGCTCCAGGCGGACGAGCCGCCCCTCAAAGCGCCCACGCAGGTCCTCGGCGCACAAGGTCTCAGGGCTCACCTCCGCGACATTAGTGGACCCGTCGGGGTCGACCGACATGCTCTCGCGGATCGCGCGTGCAGCCTCCGGGACGCTGGGTACGATGAACCGCGATGAGTGCCCTCGCCGACAGCCGCGGAGCGGTCGATCCGTTCGCCAGCGCGATGGAGAACCATCGCCGCGAGCTGACCGGCTACTGCTATCGGATGCTCGGTGCCGGCTCGGAGGCGGAGGACGCCGTGCAGGAGACCTTCCTGCGCGCCTGGCGTGCGCGGGATGGGTTCGAGCGCCGGGCCACGCTGCGCTCCTGGCTGTACCGGATCGCCACCAACGTCTGCCTCGACATGCCCCAGCGGCCCCAGCGCCGCGCCCGGCCGATGGACCTCGTCTCCCCGGCCACGACCGAGACCGCGGTGCTCGGGCTTCGGTCCGACGACACCTGGGTGCAGCCGATCGCCGACGCCCGGGCGCTACCCGACTCCGGCGACCCCGCGGAGCTGGCCGGTCTGCGCGAATCGATCCGGCTGGCGTTCGTCGCCGCCCTGCAGCATCTGCCCCCGCGCCAGCGGGTGGTGCTGATCCTCCGCGAGGTGCTGCACTGGCGCGCGGCGGAGGTCGCCGAACTGCTGGACACGAGCGTCGCGTCGGTCAACAGCGCCCTGCAGCGGGCGCGCGCCACGCTGGATCGGCTCGAGCTCGAGAGCGACGAGACCGCGCTGGAGGCCGACGACGAGGAGCTGCTGGCGCGGTACGTCGAGGCCTTCGAGGCCTATGACATCGAGACCTTCGTCACCCTGCTTCGGGAGGACGCCGCATTCTCGATGCCACCGCACGCACTGTGGCTCCGCGGTCCGCTCGAAGTCAGCCGCTGGATGCTCGGCCCCGGCATCGGCTGTCGCGGCAGCCGTCTGGTCGCGCTGCACGCCAACGGATGCCCCGCCTTTGCCAGCTACAAGCCCACGCCGCAGGGCGGTCACGCGGCCTGGTCAATCCAGGTCGTCGAGCTCAAGGGCGGCAAGGTCACCGCGATTCACAACTACCTCAACACCGAGCTGTTCGCCGAGTTCGGGCTGCCGGCGCGGCTCGAGTCCTGATCTCGGCCAGCTGCGCGGGGAGCTGATCTCGGCCAACTGCGCGGGGAGCTGATCTCGGCCAGCTGCGCGGGGAGCTGATCTCGGCCAGTCGCAGTCCCGGGCTCGAGCTAGCAGTCAGCGGGCCCCGCCACCGAGGAAGGAATCGATGAACTCCGGACGCTCGGACAGCTCATTCGGGGTGCCCTCCATCCTCACCTGGCCTCCGCCGAGCACGTAGGTCCGGTCAGAGATCTCGAGCACGGCACGCGCGCGTTGTTCGACGACGAGCACCGAGGCGCCGGTGGCCGCCAACTGGCGGACGTGCTCCTGCAGCACCGTGGTGGCGATGATCGGCGCCAGGTTCGCCGTCGGCTCGTCGAGGACGACGAGGGCGGGCTGGAGCATCAGCGCACGCCCCATGGCGAGCATCTTGCGCTCGCCGCCGCTCAGCTGGCCGGCGCGCCGGCAGCGCGACTTCGACGAGCTGCGCCGCTGCCTGGAGGGCGGCGCCGCCGCAGGTAACGCGGCGGAATTCGAGGCGTGGGACTTCGCCCTGCACCACGCGATCGTGGCGGCCAGCCGCAACCAGCTGCTCGTCTCGATGTACCAGTCGGTTGAGCGGGCGCGGGAGGGGGAGATCTGGGGCAACCTCAAACGCCGCCACGACTCCAGCGAGCGACGAGCCGCGTATCAAGCCGATCACGTCGAGCTCGTCGAAGCGCTCTACGCGCGCGAACTCGTCCACGCGATCTCGGTGATGGACGCGCACCTCGCCCGCGTGCAGACCAACCTGCTCGAGGCCATCGCGCCGCGGCCGAGTCAACCGCCTCCCGGACCCTGAGCCGATCAGCGTCTAGCGGCTCCAGTGCCGGGCCCGGCCGGATGGATCTCGTCGCGCCGGCCACGACCGCTGCCCACCATCTCTCCGCCGCGCGCAGCGCAATTCCGGCGCACGGTTGTCGACTTGACAGGCATGTGGCATTGGTTATTGTGTATCCCACGGTGACGGCCGCGATGACAAACCCGGACGTTCTGCTTCCGGAACAGCTCAGTGGCAGGCTCGAGATTCCCGCCCTGGCCGGTATTGGCAGCGTGGCGCAGCACGCCTACGTCGCCCTGCGTCATGCGATTCTCGCGATGGATGCATACGACCCTGATGCCGACCTGCGGCTGGACGAGAAGCGCTTGGCGGCTGAGCTGGGCGTGAGCCGCACGCCGGTGCGCGAGGCGCTGTCGAGGCTTCAGCACGAGGGTCTGGTCGAGATCATTCCACGCCGCGGCGTGCGCGTGGTGCGCAAGAGCAAGGCGGAGATCGTCGAGACGATCATCGCCTGGGCGGCGCTCGAGAGCATGGCCGCGCGGTTGGCCTGCGAGCGGGCCGAGGACGAGCAACTCGCCAGCCTGGACACGCTGTTCGCGGGGTTTGAGGCAGGAGAGCTGCGCTCGCATCTGGACGAGTACTCGGCGGCGAACCTGCGCTTCCATCAGCGGATCATCGAGCTCGGGCATTCCCAGCTGATCGCCCACATGGCCGATGGTCTGCTCGTGCACGTCCGCGCCATCCGCCGCCACGCGATCGGTGAGGCTGACCGTCCCGAGCGCTCGATCGTCGACCACGCGTACATCATCGAAGCTCTCCGAGCCCGTCAGCCCGAGCTCGCCGAGCGCTTGGTTCGTGAGCACACCCTGAACCTGGCACGCCATGTCCAACTCAGCTGGACGCTCGATTGAGTCCAGCCGGTCTCACCGCACCGCTGCATCAGGTCCCAACGCTCTCCCCACAAGACATACGATCCGAAACGGAAGGAGACTCGACGTGACCGCCACGGCGAGCACCAATCAGCAACAGGACCCGGCCGGCACGGAGCCCGAGACGATCTCCGGTGGGCACCTCGTGGCCAAGGCTCTTCGGGCCGAGGGGATCGACGCGATCTTCACGCTGTGCGGCGGCCACATCATCGATATCTACGACGGGTGCATCGACGAGGGCATCCAGGTCATCGACGTTCGCCACGAGCAGGTTGCGGCCCACGCCGCTGACGGCTACGCGCGGGTGACCGGCCGGCCGGGCTGTGCGGTGGTCACGGCCGGACCCGGCACCACCGACGCGGTCACCGGCGTCGCGAACGCGCTGCGCGCCGAGAGCCCGATGCTGCTGATCGGTGGTCAGGGCGCTCTGGACCAGCACCGGATGGGATCGCTCCAGGACCTTCCGCATGTCGACCTGATGCGCCCGATCACGAAGTTCGCCTCGAGCGTGTTGACCACCGAGCGCGTGGCAGACATGGTGTCGATGGCGTTCCGCGAGTCCTTGACCGGGGCACCCGGTCCTGTCTTTCTCGAGATCGGACGCGACATCCTGGACGGGCACGTCCCGCTGGAGCGCGCCGTGCTGCCCTCGCCCGGCCGGTACCGCGCCTCGACCAAGAGCATCGGCGATCCCGCCGACATCGATCGGCTGGCCGACATCCTGGTCAAGGCCGAGCGTCCCTGCGTGCTGCTGGGCAGCCAGGTTTGGACCTGCCGCGGCGCTGAGGCGGCGACCGAGCTCGTGCGGACGCTCAACATCCCGGCCTTCATGAACGGCGCCGCTCGCGGCACGCTGGCCCCCGGCGACCCCCATCACTTCCATCAGACCCGTCGTCATGCCTTCAACAACGCCGACGTGATCGTCATCGTCGGAACGCCGTTCGACTTCCGGATGGGATACGGCAAGCGCCTCTCCCAGGAGGCGACCGTGGTCCAGATCGACATGGATTACCGCACGGTGGGCAAGAACCGCGACGTCTCGCTGGGGCTGGTCGGCGATGTCGGCGCGATCCTGGCCGCGGTCACCGAGGCGGCCCAGGGACGGGCCGATATCGGCGCCGGCCGCCGCGAGCCGTGGCTGAAGGCGCTGCGCGCCGAGGAGCAGCGGATGCAGGAGGAACGGCTCCCGCGCCTGACGCGCGACACCGCCCCGATCCATCCGCTGCGCCTCGCCCACGAGATCAACCAGTTCCTCACCGATAACACGCTGTTCATCGGCGACGGAGGCGATGTCGTGACCTTCTCCGGTGGCGTCATCCAGCCCCGGGGACCAGGCCTGTGGATGGACCCGGGGCCACTGGGCACGCTCGGGGTGGGGACGCCGTTCGCGATGGCCGCGAAGGTCGCCCGTCCCGACCTGGAGGTGGTCGGTCTGTTCGGCGATGGTGCCTTCAGCCTGACCGGATGGGACTTCGAGACGATGGTCCGCTTCAACCTCCCGTTCATCGGAGTGATCGGCAACAACTCCTACATGAACCAGATCCGCTACGGCCAGATCCAGAAGTACGGGGAGGCGCGCGGCGAGATCGGCAACAAGCTCGGCGACGTGCCGTACGACAAGTTCGCCCAGATCCTGGGCGGCTACGGAGAGGAGGTCCGCGAGCCGGACCAGATTCGCCCCGCACTGGAGCGGGCACGGGAGTCGGGTAAGCCGGCGCTGATCAACGTGTGGATCGATCCGAACGCATTTGCGCCGGGAACGATGAACCAGACGATGTACAAGTAACGGGAGAGAGCGGACATGAGCAAAGCCCTCGAAGGGGTCCGGGTGGTTGACATGACCCACGTCCAAGCGGGACCGGTGTGCACTCAGCTGCTGGCCTGGATGGGCGCCGACGTGATCAAGATCGAGTCGCCGAAGGGCGATGTCACCCGACAGCAGCTGCGCGACCTTCCGGACGTGGACAGCCTGTACTTCACGATGCTGAACTGCAACAAGCGCAGCCTGGTCCTGGATCTCAAGACCGACGAGGGCAAGGAGATCTTCAAGCAGCTGCTAACCCGCGCCGACGTCCTGGTCGAGAACTTTGCTCCCGGAGCCCTGGACCGACTTGGCTTCACCTGGGAGGCGGTCCAGGAGATCAATCCCAAGCTGATCTTCGCTTCGCTCAAGGGCTTCGGGCCTGGTGCCCTGGAACATGCCAAGGCCTATGAGCCGATCGCTCAGGCCACCGGCGGCGCGATGAGCACCACCGGATTCGAGGACGGTCCGCCAACCGTCACCGGCGCCCAGATCGGGGACTCGGGTAACGCAGTTCATCTCTTCGGCGCGATCTGCGCCGCGCTCTACCAGCGGACCAACACCGGACGCGGACAGCGGGTGACGATCGCCATGCGCGACGGGATCCTGAACCTGTGCCGGGTCAAGCTGCGCGACCAGCAGCGCCTCGAGCACGGACCGCTGGGCGAATATCCGAACGCCGGGTTCGGCGATACGGTGCCCCGCTCGGGCAACGCGTCCGGAGGCGGACAGCCGGGATGGGCGGTGCGATGCAAGGGCGGGGGACCCAACGACTGGCTGTACCTGGTCATCCAGCCGCAGGTGTGGGAGCCGCTGATGCGAAAGATCGGACGCGAAGAGCTCGTCAACCACCCCGAGTACGACTCTCCCGAGAAGCGGCTGCGCCACCTCTGGGACATCTTCCGGATGGTGGAGGAGTGGACGATGACGCGCGAGAAGTGGGAAGCCTTTCGCGAGCTCAACGCCATCAATGTCCCGTGTGGCCCAGTGCTCGATACCAGCGAGCTGCTGGACGACCCTGAGTTTGCCGCCACCGGCATGATCGTCGAGGTCGAACACCCCGAGCGCGGCAAGTTCAAGACCGTGGGCTGCCCGTTCAAGCTGTCTGACTCTCCCGTCGAGATCACGCGGCCGCCCCTGCTGGGCGAGCACAGCGATGAGGTCCTAGCGGAGCTGCTCGATGGGGCGCGGGCCGAGCGGTTGTCCACCGTGGACGCCGGGTAGCGCTGCCGGTCCGAAAGACATGACCCCACTAGGAGAGACGATGAACGCCACCACGAGCGAGGGCCGATCCACCGAGAGCCTGGATCAAGCGACGGTTCGCGAGGTTCTGCTGGGGGTGCGTTCAGACGGCCGGACCTCGCTGAGCGCTCCCGAGGCCAAGCGGGTGTGCGATGCCTACGGGATCGCCGTGCCCCAGGAGGGGTTGGCCACCAGTGCCGACGAGGCAGTCGCCCACGCTGAGCAGATCGGCTACCCGGTGGTTCTCAAGATCGTCTCCCCGGACATCCTGCACAAGACCGAGGCGAAGGGCGTGCTCGTCGGGCTCTCCTCGGCCGACGACGTGTCCTCGGGCTACGAAACGATCATCAGCAACGCCCGGGCCTACGATCCGAACGCCGAGCTGACCGGAGTACAGGTTCAGCAGATGCTCGGATCCGGCCACGAGATGCTGATCGGCGCAATCACCGACCCGACCTTCGGTCCCGTGATGACCTTCGGCCTGGGCGGCGTCCTCGTCGAGGTGCTGCGAGATGTGACGTTCCGGCTGGCGCCGACCTCGTTTGACGAGGCCCTCGCGATGACCGGCTCGATTGGCGCCTCCCAGGTACTCGACGGGGTGCGCGGCGGCCCGCCGAGCGACCGCCGCGCGCTGGCGGAGATGATCGAACGGGTGTCGCTCCTGGTCACCGATTTCCCGGAGATCACCGAGGTGGACCTCAACCCGGTGCTGGCCACCGAGCACGGCGCCACCGCGGTCGACGCGCGTCTGCTGGTCTCGTTCGACCCGCCCGGCGAGCGGCCGGCGCGCCACAGCCAGGAGCAGATCCTGGAGACGATGAACCATCTCATGCGACCCCGGGCGATCGCGGTGATCGGGGCTTCGGACCAGGCGGGCAAGATCGGCAATTCGGTGATGCGCAACCTGGTCGACGGCGGATATGCCGGTGAGATCCATCCCGTCAACCCGAAGGGCGGCGAGATCCTCGGCCGGCAGGCCTACACCGACGTCGACGACCTCCCTGACGGGGTCGATGTCGCGGTCTTCTGCATCCCGGCCAAGCTGGTGATCCCGACGATCGCCAAGATCGGCGCCAAGCGCATCCCGGCGGCTGTCCTGATCCCGTCCGGGTTCTCGGAGACCGGAGAGGTGGAGCTGCAGCGCGAGCTGGTCGAGACCGCGCGCGAGCACGGCGTGCGCTTTGTCGGCCCCAACATCTACGGCGTCTACTACACGCCCGGCAACATGAGCGCCGCCTTCACGACCCCCTATGACGTCAAGGGGCCGGTCGCGCTGGCCTCGCAGAGCGGCGGGATCGGCATGGCGATTCTCGGCTTCAGCCGTTCGACCAAACTCGGCGTCTCGGCGATCGTGGGGCTGGGCAACAAGGCGGACATCGATGAAGACGACCTGCTGACCTTCTTTGAGCAGGATGAGGCCACCAACTGCGTGGCGCTGCACATGGAGGACCTCAAGGACGGTCGGGCCTTCGTCGAGGTCGCCCAGCGGGTTTCGAAGAAGAAGCCGATCGTGGTCCTCAAGGCCGGGGCAACGCCGGCGGGCACCAAGGCCGCGGCATCCCATACGGCGGCCCTGGCCGGTGACGATAAGGTCTACGACGACATCCTGCGCCAGGCCGGCGTGGTGCGGGCCAGGGGCCTGACCGAGCTGCTGCAGTTCGCGCGCTGCCTGCCGATCCTGCCCTCGCCCGAAGGCGAGAACGTGGTCATCATCACTGGCGCGGGTGGCTCAGGCGTGCTGCTCTCGGATGCCTGTTACAGCAATGGCCTGCACCTGATGGAGATGCCCGAGGACCTCAACCAGGCCTTCATGAAGTTCATTCCGCCCTTTGGCGCCGCCGGCAACCCGGTTGACATCACCGGAGGCGAGCCGCCCGAGACCTATGCCAACACGATCAAGCTGGGGCTCACCGACGAGCGCATCCACGCCCTGGTCCTTGGCTACTGGCATACGACCATCACCCCCCCGATGGTCTTCGCCAAGGTCGTGACCGAGATGGTGGATGACTTGCGCACGCGCGGGATAGAGAAGCCGATCGTCGCGTCACTCGCCGGGGACGTCGAGGTCGAGGAGGCCTCTGCGTACCTGTTCGAGCACGGGATCCCGGCCTTCCCGTATACGACTGAGCTTCCGGTGGAGGTATTGGCGGCGAAGTACCGCTGGGCCCGAACCGCCGGCTTGATCAACGGCGGGCCGGCCGACGGCTGACCAATGAGGGCAGACGCTGGCAGGAAGTAGGTACCGGCGCGGGCGTCACGCCCAGCCGGAAGCAGTTGAAGGAGAGAGAGATCTGTGGATTTACTGGAGTACCAGGGAAAGCAGTTGTTCTCAAGGCACGGAATTCCGGTGCCGCGCGGAGCCCTGGCGAGCTCGGTGGAGGAGGCCGTGCAGGCCGCGGACGACGTGGGCTATCCCTGTGTCGTCAAGGCGCAGGTGCAGATCGGCGGTCGGGGCAAGCTCGGTGGGATCAAGCTCGCCGCCGATCGTGTGCAGGCCGGCGCTCATGCTCAGGCGATCCTGGGGATGGAGATCCGCGGGCTGCGCGTACACGAGGTCTGGGTTGAGCAGGCCTCGGAGATCGAGGCCGAGTACTACGCCTCGATCGTCTTTGACCGCGGCGCGCAGGCTCCGTTGGTGATGCTGTCCACGCGCGGCGGCATGGACATCGAGGCCGTGGCGGACGAGACGCCGGAGGCGATCGCGTCACTGCATGTCGATCCGCTGCTCGGGTTCCAGGCCTTCCAGGGCCGCCGGCTGGCCTTTGCGGCCGGAGTCGACCGGGACCTGGTGGCGCCGGTGACGGCGACGCTGGCGGCGCTGTACGACATGTTCGTGGCCGAAGACGCGCTGCTCGTCGAGGTCAATCCGCTCATCGTCACGGGCTCCGCCGGCCTCGCGGAGCGCGGTGGACAGCGCGGGCTGCGGGCGCTCGACGCCAAGGTCACGCTCGACGGCAACGCGCTCTACCGCCATCCGGAGAACGCTGGCCTACGGGACCTTTCGGGCGAGGACCCCCAGGAGAGGCTCGCCACAGAGCGCGGGCTCACCTACGTCAAGCTTGACGGCGACATCGGCGTGCTCGGCAACGGCGCGGGGCTGGTGATGTCGACGCTGGACGTGGTGGCCCAGTGTGGAGGACGGCCGGCCAACTTCCTGGACGCCGGCGGCGGCTCGAGGGCAGATGCGATCGTCGCCGCCGTCGAGGTGATCCTCAGCGATCAGAAGGTGCGCGCCGTGCTGTTCAACATCTTCGGCGGGATCACGCGCTGCGACGAAGTGGCCAAGGGCCTGGTCGAGGCCTTTGATCTTCTCTCGCCCCGGGTGCCGTTCGTGGTCCGGCTGGACGGAACCAACGACGAGGAGGGCCGGCGGCTGTTGACCGAGGCGGCGCTACCGGGCCTGCACGTGGAGGCGACGATGGACGCGGCCGCGCGGCGCGTGGTCGAGCTGGCCGACCGCATCCCCCACGTCGAGGTGGCATCCGGATGAGTGTCCTCGTCGATCATGACACCCGCCTGTGCGTAGCCGGGATAACCGGGCGTGAAGGCAACTTTCATGCCATGAACAACCGCCGCTACGGGACCAACGTGGTGGCCGGGGTGACCCCGGGCAAAGGGGGCGAGGAAGTCGAGGGGATCCCCGTCTTTGACACCTTCGACGAAGCGGTGGCGCGCACCGACGCCAATGCCGCAATGGTGTTCGTTCCCGCTCGCTTCGCCGCCGACTCGATCCTGGAAGCGGCCGAGGCGGGGATCAAGCTGATCGTGACCATCACCGAGGGCATCCCCGCCCACGACGAGTTGCGCGTGGTCACCCAGCTTCGCCGCCTCCCGGGGGTACGGCTCATCGGGCCCAACTGTCCGGGGATCCTATCTCCGGGCAAGGCCAACGTCGGGATCATTCCCGATGCCTTCTTCCGAGAGGGCAACGTCGGCGTGGTCTCACGCAGCGGGACGTTGACCTACCAGATCGGCAATGAGCTGGCCCGGCGCGGGTTCGGCAACTCGACCATCGTCGGGATTGGCGGTGACCCCGTCCCCGGATCGTCGTTCGTGGATGTGCTGGAGCTGTTCGAAGCCGACCCCCAGACGGAGATCATCGTGATGTCCGGAGAGATCGGGGGGGACGCCGAGGAGCGGGCCGCCGCGTACATCGCCGGTCATGTTTCCAAGCCCGTGCTTGCCTATGTAGCCGGTTTCACCGCGCCGCTGGGTAAGACGATGGGCCACGCCGGCGCGATCGTCTCCGGAAACTCCGGGAGCGCACAGGCCAAGGCGCAGGCTCTGGAGGAGAAGGGAGTGCGCGTCGGCCGCACCCCCACCGAGGTCGCCGAGCTGGCGGCGAGCATGCTGGCGGCCTGACATGGACATCGTGCATTCACTCACCTGCCGAGATCCATTGCGACCAGAAAGGGCGCGGGCATGACAACGAAGGAGGTGAGTGTCGGCCTGACCTAGCTAAGCCACGCAGTGAGGAAATGTATGTGTCCTTGCATCCATTTGGGAGAGCCACCTGTAGGGCAACGAGTGCCTGGCACCCGTTACGAAGGCAGCCCGCAGGGTGGAACCTGCCTGTAGCCGTTGCGGCTACGTATCGAAGAAGGGATATAGGTACATGAGTGCCATAAGTGCTTCAAGCGGGTATGAAGAGGTCATCAACCCGGACACGGGGCGGATGTTCAGGGTCGGCGAGACCGACAAACAACTGCTGGGATACAAGCGATCTGTGGTGATCTGGGCCGCCTGGGGGGCAATGTGCCTGTCCGGCCTGGTCGAGTACACCTGGGGATCTCTGAGCGGGTCGCTGGAGGCAGCCCATCACTGGGGCAGCGCGCCCGTGTTCTGGCTGTTCTCGTTCTTCGTCGTGTTTGAATCGATCGTGCAGATCGGCACCGGGTTCCTACGCAACCGAGGGATCCTGCCGGTGCGCCGGGCGGTGATCATCGGCGGAATAGTGTGCGGCGTACTGGCGTACTTCATCACCGCCTATTCGACGCAGATCTGGGAGGCGTACTTCGGCTACGCGTTCCTGGGCGGCATCGGGTCGGGGATGGTCTACTCCAGCGCCATCAACATCGTCGCCAAGTGGTACCCGGAGAAGAAGGGCTGGCGGACCGGCTTTGTCAACGGCGGCTGGGCGTACGGCTCGGTGCCGTTCATCTTCGCGGTCGGCGGCTTCTCCACCGGTGCCGGAGTGGGCAGTCTCGACCCGGGGGCGGTCAAGCAGTTCATCATCATCCAGGGCATCATCATGACCGTTGGCATCTTCATCTGCGGCATGCTGATGAAGGACCCGCCCAAGAACTGGTGGCCGGGCCATATTGACCCGCTCAACTGGGTCAAGAACAAGCGGTCCGCACGGGACCTCATCAGCAACCCCCCGGCCCATGATCACTACACGCTGCGGCAGATGTGGTACACGCCGCAGTCCAAGTGGCTATCGGTCCAGTTCGCGCTGTACGTCGGCTGCTCGCTGTTCGGGGTCGCCTTCTACTACTCGTTTGGCAAGGCGGAGGGACTGGGCTCGGTTGCCGTGGTCGCCGGCGCGGCCGGCTTCTCGCTGGCGGACGGTGGCTTCCGGCCCTTCTATGGATATCTGTCTGAGTACATCGGACGAAGGCGAACCATGGCCTATGCGTACGCGGGCAACGTTGTCTTTCAGCTGTTGACGCTGTACGCCGGGATCAATCACATCGCCTGGCTGTTCGTGGTGGCCGCGATCACGTCCGGCGGTCTTTCGGGGGCGAACTTCCCGATGACGGCGGCCACGGTGGCCGACTACTACGGTGAGAACAACAATGCCGTCAACTACGGCTCGGTCTACGCCTTCAAGGCGCTCGGCGGCAGCTTCGCCGGGGGCGTGGCGGCGCTGATCATGACCGGGACGCTGTACGGCAACGCGACGTTCCACTGGGAGCGAGGGTTCTTCTTCGGAGCGGCCCTCGGCGCGGCCGCCGCGCTGATCGTGTACTTCAAGTGCAAGCCGCCCACTAAGGACGAGTGGCGGGCCGCGGTCGACAAGGCCGCAGCGGTCGAGCAGGCCAAAGCGCCGCGAGACAATATCGCGATCAGCTGACCCAGGTGATGTCCCCGGTGTTTGACGGCTCTTCGCCGTGAGCCCATCGGGAATCGGTGACCGGGGTGGGGGGCCCCCCAGGGGGGGCCCCCCCCCCCCCCCCCCAAAGACAGCCCCGGCC
>JAABUZ0100008170.1_pt1 | contig 12387 bp, 12 predicted proteins | sample 5562091 | NCBI WGS metagenome assembly JAABUZ01 (sample SAMN12813069, study PRJNA571459) | rock metagenome | isolation source: Antarctica rocks | place: Antarctica: Victoria Land, Linnaeus Terrace sud | collected 2015-12-21 | reverse complement strand
GCCCCGGTACCCGAACCGGGCGCTCGGCTACCCAGGGAGACCATCAGGTTAGACAGCGGTGGAGGGCCAGAACGCAACCAGATGACATACGCAGTGCTTCTACTTGACATAAGCTAGATTATCGGCGATAAGTGTTCCCGCAGGTCAGGTCCGCTTTTCGGTCTTCTCCAAGGCCACGGCGTCGTCCGTCGGCCCTGACGCGACGCCCAAGAGCGGCAGGTCGCCGCAGCCGCGCTGCGCTGGTGTGCAGCACCACCGCAAGGACCTCGAAGTCCCCGTGGCGCAGACGTCGCAGGCCTGTGGCCACGGCTGGGCGGGGCGGGCCGGGCCGGGCCGGCGTGTAGAAGCTTGTGCGTGTGGCTCGTCGCGGTAGGAAGAGACAGCTCGAGGTGGGGACCCGGTACCGGCAGTTGTTGGCGTCCGGTGTGGGCACGGTGGCGGCGTGCCGCCAGGTTGGGATCACGAGAAAGACTGGCTATCGCTGGCGCGCCGAGGTAGGTGGTGTGGTGTCTATCGGCCCGGGTGGCTGAGACAGTGCGCTGGAGCTGGTATCTGTCGTTGCTGGAGCGTGCGCGGGTCGCCGCCCTGCACGGCCAGGGGGTGAGCGTCGGGGACATCGGCCGGCGGCTGGACCACAGCGCGTCGACGATCAGCCGGGGCCTCTCTGTGACGGTCGAATTAGTCCCTCAGCAAGACTAATTCTCCCTGCTCAGCAGGGCATTCGTGCGTTACGACCGGCTCAGCAACCTAACCCGCACGGTGGATCCAGGTTCAGGTAGTCCGGCATCGGTAGTGCGGAGGGCTGCTTGACCTTTTGACGGATCCGTCCGAGGATCAACGCCGAGGACGACAACGAGACATGGGTCGTGATGTCCAACCTCAATCTCGGTGCACCATTCGGTCAACACAACTTGGGAGCTCGTCATGGCAGGACGCGTCGAGGGCAAGGTTGCATTCATCACCGGTGCTGCGCGGGGGCAGGGGCGGAGTCACGCCATCCGTCTAGCGGAAGAAGGCGCTGACATCATCGCGATCGACATCTGCGAGCCGTTCACCTCGGTCGCCTACGAAGGGGCCACTGAGGAGGACCTGGCAGTCACGGCCAAGGAAGTCGAAGCATTGGGCCGCCGCATCGTGGCACGCAAGGCAGATGTCCGTGACTACGACGGGTTGAAGCAGGCGCTCGACGAGGGTGTCACGGAGCTCGGGCGCCTAGACATCGTGAGCGCCAACGCGGGCATATGCTCCTTCGGGGCTGCTGAGTCGATCAGTGACGAGACCTGGAGCGACGCCCTCGACGTCAACCTGAAGGGCGCCTGGCACACCGCCAAGGCGGCCATCCCACATCTCGTGGCGGGAGGCAACGGGGGCTCGATCACCATCACGAGCTCAGCCCTCGGGCTGAAAGGTCTTCCGGGTCTGGTCCACTACATCTCCGCGAAGCATGGCGTAACTGGTCTGGTGCGCGGGCTTGCGCAGGAGCTGGGGCCGCACAAGATCCGAGTCAACGCCATCAACCCTACGAACGTGGACACGCCGATGCTTCAGAACGCGGGGGTCTACGGCGCGTACGCGCCCGACGTCGAGTCCCCCACGGTCGACGACATGGCGCCGATCTCAGCCGCGCTGCACATGCTCAACATCCCGTGGGTCGAGTCGATCGACATCAGCAATGCGCTGCTGTTCCTTGCCTCTGACGAGGCGCGCTACATCACCGCCGTCACCCTCCCCGTCGACGGCGGCGCGGTAGAGAAGTAGCTCTTCGCATCTCACCAGGCGAAGAACTACCTGGAGAACGGGCACCCCGAGGCATCACCAACCCCGATAGCCGATCCCTGAGTCCTTCGCGGTGGGTCGCAACACCGTTGTTCATGGCCCGAGCGCAGGGAGGGCCGCGGCAAGCGGCGGCGTTGGAGCGGAAAAGCCCGCCGCCGCCGCCTGGACGGCCGCGCTCCCGCTCGCCGGCACCTTGCCCGACGCCGATCAACGGAGTGACCGCCGCGCAGTCGGCACTTAGGCCGCGCCGGCCGCGCCCGCGGCAACGCGCAAGACACCGACAGCAGGCCCGCGGCGCCGACAGCCGCGGCTGCGCTGCCAGCGCGCGAGCGACCCCGGCCGGGTCAGTGCGCCCTGCCACGGCCGGGTGAGCAGCAGCACCCCGACCTCGGCGAGCGCCGGCCGGCTGCGGCCGCGGTTGACGCCGGCGAGCGGCCCGATGAACTGCTTACGCACTGGCGGTGGGCAGCGGGAGCCGTCACTCAGACCCGTCGCCGCAGCTGCTGCTGGAGCCGGCCAGGCCTGGCTCGTAGCGCGCCGCTTGCACGCCCTGGGCACCGCCACCTTGACGATCTCCCAGCAGCGCGCTCCTGGGGCAAGTTCGGCGGCCCATGCCCGCGTACTTCGCCCGGGCGGCAGCTCGCCGAGCACGGAAGAGCGATCCTCGCCGCGGTTGAGGCAGCCCGGTGTGACCTGGACCCCGGCGCCGAAGCGGCTAGGACCGTCCCGTCGCCGGGTTCGCCACCGCGATCCGCCCCCTCCTGCAACCGCCACCGCGGCGCTGGCCGTGCGGCACCCCGGGTCCGATTGCTCATCCCAGAGCACCTTTGGAGCTTGTTGGGGTGGACCCGGGACCCGGCGTCGGCGCCGATGAACGGCGGGTCCGCGACGCCTCGCCTGCGAGTGCGTGTCAGGACGTCGCGTGCTGAAGTTTGAAGGGCGCGAGCGCTCCTGCGTCGACCGCCAAGGTCGTGCCCGTGACGTACCGAGATTCGTCGGACGCCAGCCACAGCACGGCGTTGCTGATGTCGACCGGGTCGAGCCACGGGGTGTCCAGGATGTGCATCCCGGCCATGACAGGCCTGATCTCCGCGTCAGAGGCGTCGGCGTTGCCCGTCCACACCTGACGGATGTGTGGGTTCTGAATCATGGGCGTGTCCACGTTTGAGGGGTGCACGCTGTTGACGCGGATGTTATGCGGGCCGAACTCGATGGCGAAGGCACGCATCAGTCCGGTGACGCCGTGCTTGGCCGCGACGTAGTGCGCCATCCCGGGGATGGCCACCAGGCCCGCGATCGAGCTCGTCAGGATGACCGAACCGCCGTGGCCCGCTTCGATCATGTGCGGCACGACGGCGCGTACCGTCCGCCATGTCCCGGTGAGGAAGCTGTCAATCACCTCTTTGAAGGTCTCTTCGCTCATCTCGTACGAGACGTTTGGGGCGCCCGCTCCGGCGTTGGCGCAGAGGATGTCGATGTGCCCGAATTCGGCGACCCCGCGATCCGCCACGTCCTTTAGGGCCGCGAGGTCCCGGATGTCGGCCTTCTCGAACAGGATGCGGCGGCCGAGCGCCTCGACCGTCCCGACGGTCACGTCCCTGTCAGCCTTTGTGGCCATCGAGTATGGAACGCCCTCGATGTCCTCAAGAATGTCGAGGGCGACGATGTCGGCCCCTTCTTCGGCCATTCGTACCGCGTGCGCTCGCCCTTGCCCGCGCGCCGCCCCGGTGATGAACGCGACCTTGTTGTTCAGACGACCCATCGCCTATTCCTTCCTGCCGAGTCACGCGAGCCCTGCCGCACTGTGCGGACAGTGTTGTCGGCTCATGTGGTGGCGGCGCACAGCGCCGCGTCAACCGAGCCGCCGCCCATGGTGCATTGGCCACCCGTCGGCTGGTCCCGGCAACGTACGCAACCGTCACCGACAGGTGTCCGCGCTTTTACGGCTTCGTCAGGACCCGGCCCATATGACGACCCCGGTGCCGGATCCTCCTTGTCGAAGGCAAACGCCGGGGCCCGCCCGCGCCCGGACGCGCACGCGGTGGGAAACGGCACGAGCCGGCCCTGCCGCAGCCGCGCCAGTTCAGGTGTCTTAGTCCAGCACGAGCTCGAAGGCGACGGTGCAGCGCGAGCCGGCGAGGGTCTGCGACAGGATGCAGCCCTTCTCAAAGACGCGTGCCACCTTGCGCATCGCGGCGTGGTGCTCCTCGCCCATCGTGGTCGTCATGCGGATGTCGATTCTCTCGACGAAGGTCACGCCCGACCTCTCCGTGGCGAGGGTGGAGACGGCCTCAGCGGAGAGCTCGCCCTGGGCGATCGCGATACCTCGGGCCTCGAGGCCGAGCGCGTATGTGCCGAGCATGCAGGAGGTCACGGCACCGACGAACACGTCAACGGTGGTGGCGCGGGGGGCGAACTGGCCCGGCTTCGCGCCGTACGCCGCCTCGTACGAGGGCCGGACACCCATCAGGAATGGCTCGGCAACCTCCGGCGTGTACACGGCGCGCTCGGTCGCGGAGCGGGGCGGATCCCCGGCAACCTCAACCCGGTAGGTGGTGTTGGCGCGGCGCAGGAACTCCTCGACAGGAGCCGTCGCTGTCTCTTCTAGCGTGGTCATTGCACACCCTTCGATCGATCGTCGCAGCCGAACGATTGAGCGGCTGCCGGTACGTGCTCATGGGCTGTGCCCGCGCGTGGCGGCCAACTAGTCCATGGTCAACGCTGGTGCTGGGCCCGAGCTCACGTCAGACGACCTGCGTCGTGAGGAGGACGGACGGCGGGCGGAAGGACCGACGCGGTCGGAATGCCACGTCCGCAACCACTGGTCGGTCACGCCGCCCGGCGGGTCAGTGCTGCGGGAGCTTGCTGTCGTGCTCGTCCAGGGTGGCCCAGTAAATGTTCTCGCGGTCGAAAAACGTCGCCTCGTCCGCCGCGATGAGCTGACGAAAGTCCTCTGGGTACAACGTCCCCTGACGGAAAGACTCGAAAAGCTTCGGGTCGCTGAACCACACCTCCGTGACGACGTCGAAGCCGGACGAGCGCGTCTCGCCCGAGATGGTGTCGGCGATGGGCGCCAGGTAGCGGCGTACATAGCGCTCGACACCGGGGAGCTCGAGGTACTTCTCGAAGAGCGCCGTGTGCTCGTTCTCGTAGTGGTCCTTGAACTCTTCGTCGGAGAGTCCGTCCTTTTTCTTGAAGAACATCATGACCTTGATGAGGTCGCTCATGTTTGTCCCTTCGAATGGACGCAGGCCGGGCCACGTCAGCAACGATGCGCGCGCGAGGCTCGGGAACGGCTTACTTGGAAGACCATAACCTCTGTCTACGCAGGCGTCAACTATCACTCGGTGGTGTCGAATCCGCCTCCGCCAGCGCAGGCGTGCGAGCAGCCTGACGGCCGGGGCCGGCGGCCGGGGTGCGACCCGTCCCCCGGGCCGGGAACCGGCGGCCCGCGCACGGCCCGGCCGGGCTCATCTCAGACCTCGACGCGTGGCCGCGGCACAGCGGGGCACGCGGGTCGTCGGGTCCCTCGGGCAGCCCTCGGGCACTCATCGGGGCCCTGCTGGCCACCGCGGCCGTCCCGCCGCGGCTGGCGCGGTGGCCGTCGGGGTCCCGACGTCGGCCGCCGGGAACAGCACGGCAAGGTCGAGTCGGCCTGCCACGAGCGCTGCGGCGAGTGTCGCCCGCTCCGATTCGGGGGCTTCTACCAGCACGCTCGCCCGGGGGTACGCCCACCTGACACGCTCCGCGAAGTCGACCCGGGCGGCGAACGCTCCAGCGGCGTTCGGACCTTCCAACCACACCACCTCGATCGCCAGGTCGTGGCCCGCGAGCTCCGCCAGGAGATCGTCGGCCTCCGTCGTCCAGGCCCCCGAAGGGTCGAGCCGCACGCGTGTCACGCTGACGCCGTCCAGCTCCTCGCGTGCGACGAGGCGTCGCCTCGTCCGCACCCGGCCCCTGGAGAACGGCCGTCCGAGAACCCACTCGGCTAGGTCCACGTCTCCGCCGTCGGGCAGGACCTCGCCCGCGTAGGACGTGAGCGCCTCCCGGACCACCCGGGGCGCGGTGGTGCTGAGGCGGTCGAGGTCGACACGGCCCGTCCGGGTCATGTAGGAGACGACGAGGTTGTCGGCGGGCAAGCTGAGACGTTTCGGTAACGAGTCCCACCAGGCTTGGCTACGACGTGCGGCGCGTTGCAGCGACTCGACCTCGGGCCTGCGGCTGCGGTCGTACGCCTGGAGCGCGTCCGCAACGCCGTCCGTTCGACCGATCGCGTCGGCGAGCGCGATCGCGTCCTCCATCGCCAGCTTTGTGCCGCTGCCGACCGAGTAGTGGGTCGTGTGGGCGGCGTCCCCCACGAGGACGACGTTGTCGTGGAACCAGCGCTGGCACGAGACGGTCCGGAACCGGCTCCATCGCGTGCGGCTGCCGACGAGCCGACGGCCCCCGAGCGTGTCCGCGAAGACCCGGGTCAGGTGGTTGAGGGACGCCTGGTCGCTCTCGTCCGCGGCGGTCCGGTCCGTTGCAGCGTCGAAGCCGGCGTTCCGCCAGGTCTGCTCGTCCGTCTCGACGAGGAAGGTGCTCTTGTCTTCGGCGTACGGGTAGGCGTGAAGCGTGAACGTGCCGTGCTGTGTGGTGACCGGCTCGAACGTCGCGACCTCGAGCGCGAAGTCGGCACCGCACCAGAGGTACAGCCCCCGGCCTTCGTCGACGGTTGCCCCGAACTGGTCCCCGAGCCCGTGCCGTACGCAGCTGTTGACGCCGTCGGCCGCGATGACAAGGTCCGCGGACAGGTCTGACAACGACCGGCGGTGCCCGTAGCGGATCTCCGCGCCTGCGTCCATGGCGAGCCGGCTGAGCTCCTGCACGAGCCTCAGCCGTCCGATCCCGACGACGCCGTCGGTGGACATACTCACGACCCCGGTCGGCGCCTTCATCATCGAGCCCGAGCCAAGGTTTGACGCCGCGCGGAGCGCCTCGTAGACCTCCGGGTCCGCGGACGCAATGTTCCGCTGCGTCCCCGCCGTAAGCCCCACGCCGAAGCCGAATGTGCCGTCGGCGTCGGTCTGCTCGTGCACGACGACCTCGACGTCCGGGAACCTGCGTCTGAGGAGCCGCGCGACGAACAGCCCGGCGGGCCCCCCTCCCAGCACGTCGACCGACCGCGGGGTCATCGTCCCCCCCGGCCCGGCCGGCGAGACGGGTCGCCGTGCTGTCGCGTCGGGATTCACGAGGTGAGAGCGAACCGCTCGCGCAGCCAGCGCCCCATCTGCTGGCCGGCCAGGTCGGCGCCCGTGGGGCCACCGGGGGCAATTGGGCCCCCGAAGTGGGTTCCTGCGACCCGGACGTGCTTCTTGTCGTGGGCGGCGAACGCCGAGTACGTCTCGCGCGCGTCCGCCGGGAAGCACCCTTGGTCGCCGGTGAGCTCGACCAGCAGTGTCGCCGACGCAACCCCGCCCGCGTTCCGTACGAGGTTGGCGCGCGAGGTCGTCGCGGACCACGTCGACATCCACGCACCCGCCGTGGTGATCCGACAGAAGCCGGGGAAGCCGAAGTTCCCGAGGTCGGGCCGGCTCCCGAACAGGGAGCCGTACGGCCGCTCGTTCGGGTCCAGCGACAGGTCCACCGAGTGGAGGTCCGCGTCGGTGCGGTGCACCACCAGGATGTTCGAGGCGAGGGAGGCCCGTCGGTCGGCGACGCTCCGCGAGGACGACGCGGCCCGGCCCGCGCGATGCGTGTCGAGGGCCGCGGAGGCGGCGACCTCGTCCAGCCTCCGGACCCGGTCGACCTGCGCGGAACGGTACCGCTCCACGAACTCCGGCGAGTAGGACGACGACTCGGGTGCCGACCTGAAGCCGTTGTCCGGGTTGTAGGGGTCGAGGCTCGGGTCCGTCGACCAGGGGTCGCACTCGTCGACCACGGAGGGGTCTATGAGCCGTTGCAGGAGTACGCCCGGGCCGGGGTGGGGGGCCACGAACATCGCCCCGTCGGGCACGGGCATGTCCGCGCCGCCGAGGTTCACGGGGGTGCCGTCGGGGGCCTCCGTGATCCTGTCGGGACCCGGCAGACGTGCCTGCTGCTGGTAGAACGCGAACAGAGTCGCCCCGCCGGAATGCCCGAGCGTCACCCTCGCCCCGAACCCACGTTCCTCGAGGAACTTCTGCCCTGCGGCGACGTCGAGGAGCGCCTGCTCGTGCAGGAGCCGGATGTCGTTGTTCACCGACCTCGTGTTCTGGGTCCAAACGGCGGCACCCGCGCGAAGGAGGTGCGCCGCGAACGGGTGGTGCGTCACGTCCTCACGGGGGTGCATGAGGCTGACTACGGTGTCGGCTCCGCCGTCGGGCACGCGGAGCAGGCCCGAGACGAACGCCCCGTCGGCCGTCCTCAGGCGCAGCACCTCCGCGGTCGTCGAGCTCATGCGCGCAGCTCCAGCCTCAGCGAGTCCTTGTCCCACCCGGCGATGCGGAGCCCGGAGAGCCCGGCGACGCAGCTGTACCAGACGGCGTGCCGGCATCCTGTGGCGCGGCGGTCGATTGCAAAGGCCTCGTCGGACCGCACCTCCAGATAGGGTCCGGTCCTGCTAACGCGGACCCGGTCGTCGCGGTCCGCGACCTCGACCACGGGGCGGTTTTCCGGGACGTCCAGAAAGAAAATCGACCCCATCAGAGGCTGTGCGCCCGCGTGGCAAGCAGCCGGTCCCAGTCGTCGGACCGCTTGATGATCAGCTCTGCCTTGCGGTTAAGCAGGCTGTCGATGGACGGCTCACCGATGGCCACCACGTCAAGGAGCGCGTCGATCGTCAGGCCGGCGTCGATGTCCTCCTCCGTGGTGACCGGCCGTAGAGCACGGGTGATCTCCAGGATGTACCCGTTGGGGTCGTGCGTGTAGATCGATTCGATGGTCTCGTGCTGGATGCGCATCTCGGTCGGCCACTCGCTGTCGTCGAGCCGGCGCTGGTACTCGTTGAGCGCGTCCTCCGACTCGACGTGGAGGGCGAGGTGCCTCGAGCCGACGAAGAACTCCGGCACAGTGTCATCGAACCGCGAGTACACGTCGCCGCGACCCTCCTGCTGGGGGGGCTGGAGACCAAAGTAGTAGAAGAACGCCATCCGGTCGTCATTGCCGATGTCGAAGAAGAAGTGGATGAAGTCGGGGTGCTTCTCCGGTCCCCATCCAGCCGCGCAGATCGAGTGGACGATCGGAAAGCCCAGCACGTCGCGGTAGAAGCGCACGGTCCCGACCGGGTCGAACGTCGGGAACGCGGTGTGGTCGACGCCCTTGACGAGGTGCTTGCCCTGAAGTGATGTCACCGTGATGCCCCCAGCTTCGCCGTGTGGTGCGTAGTCGCTGCGCGGTTGTACAGATCTGAGCCCGACCCCAGGAGGGAGCCCGCGCCGGGTACGGCGGCAGGAATGTCCAGCGCCCGGAGGAGACTGAACGCCCCAGCGGTGGCCGCGCTGATCACGGGCAGGCCGAACTCGGACTCGGCGTCGCCGATCAACGACAGCGACGGCATCTGGACGCAGGCCGACAGAACGAGTGCGTCGACCCCCGTGAGGTCGAGTTCGCGTGCCGCTTCCATCACGCGGTCCCCCGGGATGCAGCCGACCGCGTAGTTGTCCTCGACCTCGAGCGCGCGGAAGTCCGCGACGCTCGCGCCCTCCTGCTCGATGTAGTCGACGACCTTGCGGGCCAGGGGCGCCATGTAGGGCGTGACAAGGGCGATCCTGCGGGCCGACAGCGCGGTCAGGGCTTCGATCAACGCGCCCGCGCTCGACCGGACGAGGGACGGTGACTGGCCGGCGGCGAGCTGCTCCGCGACCAGCGACTCCACCCGGTGGTGCTCGCCGTGTCCCCCGGCCATGAGCGCGACCAGGCATGCGTAGAGGATGACGTCGGGTCCGGCGTCGGCGATCTCCATGACGCACCGTTCCCGCTGGACGTTCATGGCCGCCAGGCCGGCGGGCGTGACCGACGTCATCCGCATTCGCGAGGAGTGGAAGCTGGCGTCAAGGCCCGGCTGCTCGCGCAGGATTGTGGGCAGTTCGGTCTCCACCGTCACATTCGAGCTGGGGACGATCAGCCCGATCCGGTGCCGCGTCATCGTTCTCCCCGTCGCCCGTGTGTGTGCCGTCGTGCCATCGAAGCTCACCTTGTCCCTGATGTCAAATGATCGACTTAGGCGTCGACCGGCGCTACGGTGCCCACAGTACCGACCCCGTCCGGAGGACCTGATGGCTACCTGGCACGACATTCGAGTGCCCCGGCACGACGAGGGCCGCGCGGCCCGCTACCTGCAGAGCGGGTCGTGGAGCCACGAGACGACCGTTGCCCGGTTCCGTGTCGTCGTGCGTGAGCACGGAGAAGGTGACGCGGTGGTCGGGGTGGACGGCTCGATGACTTACCGGGAGCTGGACGCACGGTCCGACCAAGTCGCCGCCTGGCTCATCCACGCCGGCCTGCCGGCAGGGGTGCCGGTCGTCGTCCAGGCCGGGAACTCCGTCGAGTCAGTGCTGGCTTTCTACTCGCTGCTCAAGGCCGGCGCCGTGCCGGTGGCCGCGCTCGCCGCGCACCGCTCGCACGAGATCGGCCACATCACCCAGATGGTGCAGGCGGCCGCGCACCTGATCGACACCGGCGTCTCCGACGGCGTCCTGGTCGGGGTCGCCGAGGACAACGCCGTCAAGCACCGTTCGGTGCAACACCTCCTAGCGGTGGGCGACGCACCGGCCGGCTTTGTCAGGCTGATGAACGCCGGCCACGACGTCCCGCCGTCGGAGGCGCGCTCACGCGTCGACGCCGTGCAGGAGTCGATCCGCCATGACCACGTGGCGGTCTACCAGCTGTCCGGCGGCACGACGGGGACGCCCAAGGTCATCCCCCGCCTCCACGCGGAGTACTGGAACAACGCCCTGGTCAACTCCCGCGCGCTCGGTCGCTCGTCGCGCTCCCGCACCGCCCACGTCCTGCCGGTCCTGCACAACGCCGGCGTCATCAACGCGTTGTTCGGGGCCCACTCCGTCGGCGGGTGCGTCGTACCGCTCCCGTTTGCGGACGCGGAACGCACCCTGACCTCCCTCGTCGACGCGGGCGTCACCGACATGATGCTCGGCGGGCCGATGGAGCCGTGGTTCGACCATCCGCTCTGGGACAGGCTCGCTGACACACTCGAGTTCCTGATCTACTCCGGGTCGAAGCCCCCGGCAGCGCTCGTCACGCGGGTCGCCGGCCAGGGGATCTGGATGGGCCAGACCTGGGGCATGGCCGAAGGGCCGTACACGTCGACCCCCTCGACCGCTCCACTCGAGCTCCGGGGCCTGTCCGTCGGGACGCCCGTGTTCGGGACCGACGACGAGATGACGGTCGTCGACGCGACGACGCACGTCCCCCTGCCGGACGGCGGGACGGGGATGCTCGCCTTTCGCGGGCCCAGCACGCTGGCCGGGTACTTCGACGCACCCGGGCACAACGGCGAGGCGTTCACCGCCGACGGTTACCTCCTGACCGGCGACCTCGCACGCCTGTCCCCCCGAGCACGCGGGAGTCCCCTACGTGTTCCTCGAGGGACGCATCAAGGACGTCATCAGCCGCGGCGGGGAGAAGATCAGCACCGAAGAAGTCGAGAAACTGCTCCGCCAACACCCCGCGGTCGACGAGGCGGCGGTCGTGGCGATGCCGGACGCACGTCTCGGCGAGCGCGCCTGCGCCTACCTGGCCCTCGCCGACCCCGCCGCGCCGATCGACCTGGCGGACGTCCGGGCCCACTTCTCCGCGCTGGGCGTCGCCAAGTTCAAATGGCCCGAACGGCTCGAGATCCTCGGCGCGCTCCCCCGGACCCCCACGTTTAAGATCGACAAGCTGGAGCTGCGTCGACTCGTCGCCCAGCGGATCGCCTCGGAGGGAGGCCGGGACTGAGCGGACGCCGCGCGCGCCGGGCCGCTCTGCCGACCGAGGAACGCGGACGGGAACCTTTTGTACGTCGGCGGGCCCGGGAGTGTGCAGGTGCCTCGTCGCGTGTTCACGTTGAAGACGTCGACCACGCGTAGAATCTCAGGGTGGGTGGACGACTTCAGGCGCAGGGCGGAAGACCTCCCAATCGGTGTTGTCGTGGAGCTTGGCGAGCACCAGGTGACCCGTGAGGAGATCGTCGGCTTCGCATCACGGTGGGACCCCCTGCCGTTCCATACCGATCCGGACTTCGCCCGGCAGACCGCGTTTGGTGACGTGATCGGCAGCGGGCTCCACACGATGGCCATTTACCAGCGGCTCGCGGTCCTTGGCGTCTACCGGGAATGGGCGATCGTCGCCGGGAGATCGATCAGGGGCGTGGAGTTCACGAGCCCGCTGCGGCCCGACACGACCGTCCGGGCGACCGTCGAGATCGAATCGGTCATGCCGCGCTCCGCAGAGAGGTCGTTGGTGTCGAAGGTCGGTCGGGTGCTGCACCGGGACCTTGTCCTTATGACCGTCCACGTCGACGCCTACGTACTGCGCCGCTCCTGGGCCGACGGGTAGCACTCGCCGCGCCGCGCGCGACACAGCGTCCGTTTTTCGACTCGGAGGTCGACCCGCCCATATGCTTGTCGCATGGCCAACGAGTCGCAGCCGACG
>JAABUZ0100008169.1_pt1 | contig 12388 bp, 12 predicted proteins | sample 5562091 | NCBI WGS metagenome assembly JAABUZ01 (sample SAMN12813069, study PRJNA571459) | rock metagenome | isolation source: Antarctica rocks | place: Antarctica: Victoria Land, Linnaeus Terrace sud | collected 2015-12-21 | reverse complement strand
AGTGCGGCGGCCTATAACCTGATCCGCATGCCGAAGCTGCTGGCTGCCGCGGCGGCCTGACGCTCGGAGTCTGTCCAAAGCCTGCCCGGATCGGTAGATTCCGCCGGGCAGGTCACGGAAAACCACGCAATCGAGGCTCAACCGAGGCGGATGACGGTCAAAGACCGTGGAAACCGGGGCTTTCGCACACTTTTTCCGCATCCTGTTAGACGACCTCGCGGCCGAACAGGCCCGTCGGCCGCAGCACCAGCACCAGGATCATCGCGATGTAGATCAGCTCGTCGGTGAAGGCGGGGAACCCGATCGTGCCGAAACAAAATCCCATTCCCACCGTCAACGACCGCACAGGCGCCGCCAACCCGCCCGCAAGCCCGGCCAGCCCGCCGCCCAGCGCGAACACGATCGCGAACAGGGCGTTGGTGTTGCGCCGCCTCCTGCGGCTGCCCCTTGGAGTCGCGCACGACCAGCTCGATCCGGCGGCCGGCGAGCCGCCCGTCGCGTTGATCCGCTCGACCTCGATCTCGGCCGCGTTGCGCTGCGATGTGCCCAGCAAGGCGATCGCGCCCGATAGGATCGCGTTCATCCCGATCCGGATCGTGCCCGCTTTTCGCGGTCCCTTGCGCGCGCGATCGACGGTACGGCCAGCGCGGCGCCGGCTGCGAGCACGGCGCGGCGTGTGGGCCCGGTTCCAGCATCGCCTTTGGTCATCACGATCCCCTCCTGGCCGCTTTGGGCCTTCTTGGTGCGATGGCCGGGCTATCCACCCCAGCGCAACGATCGCTTGCCGTGACTATCGCAGCACTCGGCGCCGATCGGCGAGCCGACAGACGCTGTCGATGCAAGCGCACGGCATCGAGCCCAGCCGGCCGGGGTCAGGCGACGCTTTCGACCTCGCGCACGTCGAACACGTTGGCAAACGCCTCTTTCGGCTTCGGCTTGCTGAACAGATAACCCTGCACCTGCTCACAACCCTCGGCCTGCAGGATCGCGAGTTGCTCCTCCGTCTCAACGCCCTCGGCGATCACGCGCATGCCGAGCGAGTTGCCCAGGCTGAGCACGGCGCGCACGATCGCGATGCAATCGTCGCGTTTGTCGAGGTGGCGCACGAAGCTCTGGTCGATCTTGATCTTATCGAATGGGAATCGGCCGAGATAACTCAGCGACGAGTAGCCGGTGCCGAAATCGTCCATCGAGATATGCACGCCGAGCGCCTTAATCTCGCGCAGGATCGTCAGGATTACGTTGCTGTCCTGCAGCAACAGCGACTCGGTCACCTCGAGTTCGAGCCTCGAGGCGGGCAGGCCCGATCGCTCGAGCACCGCCGCCACCTCGGCCGCGAGTTCGAGGTTGCGGAACTGCAGTGGCGACAGGTTCACGGCGACCTTGATGTGCGCCGGCCATGAGAGCCCGTCGAAGCAGGCTTGCTCGAGCACCAGCGCGCCGATAGCGGCGATCAGCCCCATCTCCTCGGCCACCGGGATGAACTCGCGTGGCGACACCATGCCCCGCGTCGGATGCTTCCAGCGCACCAGCGCCTCGAAGCCGTTGATGGCGCGGGTCGAGACGTCGACGAGCGGCTGGTAGAAGTTCTGGAACTGCCGCTCGGCGATCGCCTGTCGAAGATCGATCTCCAAGTGCCGCCGCGCCTGCATCTGCGCGTCCATCTCGGTCTCGAAGAAGCGGTAGGTGCCGCGTCCATCGTCCTTGGCGCGCTGCAGCGCCAAGTCAGCGCTCTTGAGCAAGGTCTCGGCGTCCGTCAGCCCATCTGCCGTAATTGCGATGCCGACGCTGATACCCATGGAGAGAGTGTGCTCGGCGAGCTCGAAGGGTTCGCCGATGGCTTTGACCAACCGTTCGGCGAGCGCCTTGGATTCACCGGGCTGCGTCGCGGACGATTGAATGATGGCGAACTCGTCGCTGCCGAGACGCACCACCAGATCGGCCTCGCGGGTTTCTCTCTGCAGACGTTGCGCAACGGCACGGAGGAGCACATCGCCCACCGTATGCCCGAGCGTATCGTTGAACGCCTTGAAACGGTCGAGGTCCAGGCAAAGCACGGCCAGGCTCCCCCCGCGGCGGACCAACGCCAGAGCCTGCTGCATCTGCTCGTGATACATCGTCCGGTTCGGCAGCCCGGTCAGCGTGTCGTGGCGCGCCATGAACTCCATCCGAGCTTCGACCAGGTGGCGCTCGCTGACGTCCTCATACGTCGCCACCCACCCATCCCCGTCCATCGGCTGTTCGGTCACGGCGATCCGACGATCGTCTTCGAGCTTGTGCGTGAAGCTGCAGGCCTGCGCCGCCCCGCCCCCGGCCCGGCCTTGGCGCAACAGTCCAGCCGGCAGCGCGTCGTGCATCGAGGTCCCAATCGCGGACGACTGGAACATTTCGGCAAAGCGCCGATTATGCACCAGCACCCGCCCCGAGACGTCGAACATGCAAAGCCCCTGGACCATGTTGTCCAACGCGGCCTCGAACCGGGCGAATTGCAGCGCCATCTCGTCGGCATGGGTCGTTGCTTGTTTGGCCATCAGATGTTCGATGCGCTCGATCTTCTCGGCAATGCTGTGCTGCATCACGGCCAGCGCGCGCAACAGGACCGAAGTCTCGCTGCGCCCACGCACTTCGATGACGTTGTCCAGCCGGCCTGCGGCGATCGCCGCGGCGATGCCCACCGCGTGCCTGACCGCGGGCACGATCGTGCGGCTCAGCAGGAGGGTGATCGCCAGCGCGATGGCGAGGGACAGCGCCATCGCCGACCAGGTCTGCAGCGACAGCCGGCTGACCAACTCCGTCGCGGCCCGGCGGGAGCGGAAGCCGTCACCCGCATTGACCTCCACGGCCGTGTCGAACATGGCCTCGAGTTCCGACAACTCGGCGCGGCTTGGCAGCGAATGCGTCGTGCGGAAACCGCGGGCGATGCGATCGAGGCGCTCATAGAGCTGATGCGAGATCTGCTTGCCCTGCGCCGACATGGCGCGCTCGTATGAGACGCTTATGTCGCCGACTGCGTTATCGAGCCGCTCAACCAGATTGTCGACGTTGCCGCGGCCGGCCGCAACGTCGTGCGAAATGGTCAGGAGCGTGTTTTGGGCCGAGCGCAGATAGCTCATCGACATGAAGCTCTCGTCGTACAGCTTCACCGCTAGATCGCTGAGCTGGGACTGCGCGCTGCGCGTGACTAGGCCAAATGCCAGCGTCACCGCTGTCAGACTGAGGCACGCAAGGAAGATCTTCGTTCTGATCGACATGCAACCAACCTAATTCGTCTGAAAATCGGCCTGCGGCATCGACCGCTCGCGCGCAGACCGCTAGATATTCAACAGTGTGATTTACGCCGATCGCATTACCAAGGTGTAAACAGCCAGCGCCTATTCCACTGTCACTGAGACGACCATCCGCGGATGGATTTCACAGCGGACCTCGAACGTCCCCGTTGCGGCGAACACCACGTCGATGTCGCGACCCGGCTCCTGCTCGCCGGAATTGAAGTTGAAGCTCGCGGCACGGACGAACAGGTGGTGCAGGAACTCGTCCGCATTGCTGAAGCGGATCGTCTCGCCCCGCTTGATCCGAACCTCGCGCCTGGAGAATGCGCGGTGCGCCTGGGTGATGATCGTGGGCGTCGCCGCCAACGCCATGAGTGCTGGTTGCATCGCGCAGACCAGCATCAGCAGCCGGGCCCCGCTCACTTGGTCACTACGTCGCGATACATCGGCGCGAGTAGGGCCAGCAGCCGATTTTGTGTCGAGAACGGGATGGCAGATTGGTCCATCGCGCGCTTGAGGTCCTCGACCAGGGCATTGAAACTGTCTGTGTTGAGGTGCAGGCCCTTGTGCGCGGCGACCATGGTATGGCCGGTATAGACGCAGCCGCCGCCGCTAAGCTGACAGAACAGCTCCACGAGCATGCGCTTGTGGCGGTCGAGGTTGCTGTCCTCGAACAATGCGGCGATGCGCGGATCGGTGGTGAAGATCTCCACCGCCCGATCGACCAGCTTCTCGAGCCCGGGCTTGGCGCCGAGTTGGTCATACAAGGTGCTGGCGTGTGCGGGCGAGGCGAATACGATCGCCCCCGCCAACAGGGCGGTGGTGAGGCGGACCGACATTGCTAGAACCTCGCTTGCATTGAGAGGTAGACGCCATTCTGATCGTGCTGGCCGGCGATGCGGCCGAGTTGGACATAGGCCAGCGTCGCGGAGAGGTTCTTGTTGACGAACCAGGCCGCGAACAGGTCCCACGCGTTGTCTTCACGGGCAAAGCCGAGATTGTCCGGCTTGGTGCGGACTTCGCCGCCGACGGCGACGTTGCGGCTTATGAGGTAGGCCGCGCTCCCCTCGAACTGCGCGCTGTAGCCGCCGTAGCGGTCGCCGCCGAAGCCGAGCAGGCCGAACTGGTTGGCCTTGGTCGCCCGCACCGTCGCGTTGAGCAGCAGGCTTTCGACAAGGAACAGCTTCGTCGCCGACACGTAGAAATCCACACCATCCGACGATTTCGCGCCAATGGCCGACAACAGCTTGGAGCGATTGTTGCTCTTATATTGCGCGCCGACCGCGACCTGCGGCAGCCAGGACTCCTGTTCGTAGACGGCATCGCCGAACAAGCGCACTTTCAGGCCGACGATATTCTGATCGAATGAGTGATTCTTATCGAGACCGAGCTTGCCGCCCACCGCTCGCGTATCGAACCACTGGCGCGCGAACGAGACCTCGACCCGGTCATACAACCCGATCGCCGCGCCGGCGGAGTGCAGGTCGAAGTCGCCGGTATGGACAAAGGTATAGTGCGCGTTCCCGCCGACCGCGTCGCGCGTGCCGTAGCCGGTGATGAGCGCCCAGGGCACGAGCCCGCCGCCGCCGTCGCCTTCGATCTGCGTCACGCCCGCCATCGCCAGCAGGCGCCCGCTTTCCGGCGCCAATTGCGGCGGCGGATCCGGCGCAGCGTCGGCCGCATGGGCCGGCCGGGCCAGCAAGCTGGCCAGGATCCCAAAGGCGATCACGAAGCGAGCGGTGCAGGAGCGTCGAAGCATGCCGGCGATTAAACCAGCCAAACAATAACCAAACGTAACTCCAGCGGCAGTATTTCAACATTGTGCCACTCGCCGCGCCGCCCCCGCCATTTGTCGGGGTGCTGCAACCAAGCCGTCCGGGCCGCGCTCCTTGAGTTCTGACCTTCGGCCCGGGTGGGCCGAGGCTAGCCAGAGCTCGCTTGCGGAGGCACCATGCCCATCACGATCAATGGACGCGAGGTGGCCATGGCCGCCGATCCCCGTCTCTCCCTGCTCGACCTGTTGCGCGAGCACCTGCATCTGACCGGCACCAAACAAGGCTGCAACCAGGGCGGCTGCGGCGCCTGCACCGTCCTGGTCGACGGCCAGCGCATGCTCTCCTGCCTCGCGCTCGCTGTGCAATACGAGGGCCGATCGGTCACCACCGTCGAAGGATTGACCGCCGATGGCAACCTGCACCCGTTGCAGCAGGCCTTCATCGAGCATGACGGCTACCAATGCGGCTACTGCACGCCGGGTCAACTCTGCTCGGCGGTCGGCATGGCAGACGAGGCGCGGCGCGGGCTGCCGAGCGCGGTGACCGCCGACCTCGGCGCCGAACACGTCACCCTCGACGCCGACGAGCTGCGCGAGCGCATGAGCGGCAATCTCTGCCGCTGCGGCGCCCATAACGGCATCATCGCTGCGATCAGCGAAACCTACGGCGAAAGGGCCCCGGCATGACGCCCTTCACCTACGCCCGCGCCCGTGACCCGGCCGACGCGCTGACCCTCGCCGCCCCCGCCAGCGCCAAATACCTCGGCGGCGGCACCAACCTCGTCGACCTCATGCGCGAAACCGTCGAGACGCCCAGCGTGCTGGTCGACGTGTCCGGCCTGTCGCACGAGATCGAGGATCGCGAGGACGGCAGCCTGCTGATCGGGGCGGCGGTCAAGAACACCGCCCTGGCCGAGCACCGCGCCGTCCGCACCCGCTACCCGGTGCTCGCCCGCGCCATCCTGGCCGGCGCCAGCGGCCAAATCCGCAACATGGCCAGCGTCGGCGGCAACCTGCTGCAACGCACCCGCTGTACTTACTTCTATGACGACGCCGCCAGCTGCAACAAGCGCCAGCCCGGTGCCGGCTGCGGCGCCATCGACGGCTTCAACCGCATCCACGCCATCCTCGGCGCCTCCCCCGCCTGCGTCGCGACCCACCCGTCCGACATGTGCGTCGCCCTGGCCGCGCTGGATGCCATCGTCCATGTCCAGGGCAGATCCGGCCCGCGCAGCCTCGCGCTGACCGAGCTGCACCGCCTGCCGGGGGGCCAGCCGCAGATCGAGACCACGCTCGAGCCGGGCGACCTGATCACCGCGATCGAGCTGCCCGCACTGGCCTGGGCCGCGCGCTCGACCTATCGCAAGGTGCGCGACCGGGCCAGCTACGCCTTCGCCCTGGTCTCGGTAGCGGCCGCACTCGATTTGGACGGCGGCACCGTCCGCGACGTCCGCATCGCCCTCGGCGGCGTCGCCCACAAGCCGTGGCGGGCAATGACCGCGGAGGCGGCGCTGCGCGGCAAGCCGGCCACCGAAGCCCATTTCCGCGCCGCCGCCGAGGCCGAACTCGCCGATGCGGCGCCCCTGCGCCATAATGCATTCAAGGTCGAGCTGGCCCGCCGCACGATGACCGCCGTGCTGGCCGGACTGGCCGAAGGAGCCTCCGCATGAGCGTCACCGACACGATCAAGCAGGCCGTCACCTCGGCCGTCGTCCATTTCTCGCCCGAGGCCCCGCCCGATCCGCTGATCGCCAAGCCGCGCACCGGCCAGTACGGCGCGGTCGGCACGTCGCTGCCGCGCGTGGACGGGCCGCGCAAGGTGCAGGGCCAGGCCCGCTTCGCCGCCGAGGTGCCGGTCGAGGCGATGACCTATGCCGCCCTGTTGCACGCCTCGATCCCGCGCGGCCGGATCGACAGCCTCGATACCAGCGCGGCCGAGGCGGCGCCGGGCGTGGTGTTCGTCATGACCCATCGCAATGCCCCGAAGCTCGCCCCGCCGGCCGCTTTCCTGTCGGACCCGCGCGCCGCCGGCGCCAGCAGCCTGCCGGTGATGCAGGACGCCTCGATCCATTGGAACGGCGAACCCGTGGCCGTCATCCTGGCCGAGACCCAGGAGCAGGCCGACCACGCCAAGTCGCTGATCCGGGTCAGCTACACGGCCGAGCCGGCAAGCCTGAACTTTGCCGAGGCGGTGCAGCATTCGCGCCGGCTGGACACCGTGATGCGCGAGCCGGGTCTGGTCGAGATCGGCGATGCGGAGCAGGCGCTGGCCGGGTCGGCCTTCGCGGTGGACCGCGTCTACAACACGCCGCGCCACAGCCACGCCGCGATCGAGCCGCATGCGGCGACCGTGTGGTGGGAGGGCGAGGACCTCGTCGTCCACGACACCACGCAGATGCTGCACCAGGAGCGCTGGACGCTGGCCGGCATCTTCGGCATCGACGAGGAGCGGATCCGCATCTTCTCGCCCTTCGTCGGCGGCGGCTTCGGCGGCAAGGGATTGTGGGGTCACCAGATCCTCGCCATCGCCGCCTCCCGGCTGGCGGGCCGTCCGGTCCGCGTCGCCCTCTCACGCGAGTCCGTGTTCCGGATCGCCGGCGGCCGCACCCTGACCCAGCAGCGCGTCGCCCTCGGCGCCAATGCCGACGGCACCCTGGCGGCGCTGATCCATACCGGCACCGTGGCCATGAGCGCCCACAACAACTGTCCCGAGCAGTTCACCTTCCCGGCGCGCCACCTCTACGCCGCCAGTGCCATGCGGCTCGAGCAGCGCGCGACCGACCTCGACATGCTGGCCAACACCTTCATGCGCGCGCCGGGCGAATCGGTCGGCACCTTCGCGCTCGAATGCGCGCTCGACGAGCTGGCCGAGGCGATGGGCCTGGACCCGATCGAGCTGCGCCGCCGCATGGAGCCGGACAAGGACCCGACCTCCGGCCGCGCCTTCTCGTCGCGCCACCTGCTCAAGGCCTTTGCAGACGGCGCCGAGCGCTTCGGCTGGTCCAAGCGCAACCCGACCCCGCGCACGCGCCGCGAAGGCGAATGGCTGATCGGCATGGGTGTGGCTACCGGCACCTACCCCTACTACCGCATGCCCGGCGGCGAAGCCCGGCTCATCCTGCGCCGCGACGGCACCGCATCGATACAGATGGCCAGCCACGAAATGGGCATGGGCACGGCAACCGTGCAGATCCAGGCCACCGCCGAACGCCTCGGCCTCTCGGTCGAGAAAATCGCGTTCGAATACGGCGACACGGCGCTGCCGCACGGAACCCTGGCCGGCGGCTCGTCGCAGACCGCGTCCATCGCCGCCGCCGTGACCGCGGCCAGCCACGTCCTGATCGCCGATCTGCTCAAGCTGGCCGGCAACGACTCTCCGCTGGCCGGGCTGAAGGCGGACGAGGTCGAGGCGCGCGACGGCGGGCTCGGCCATCGCGAGCAGGCCGACCGCTTCGAGAGCTACGTCTCGATCCTCGCGCGCGCCGGGCGCGACGAGATCGCCGCCGAGGCCGCCGCCCCGCCGCCGCTCGAGGTGATGCAGTTCTCGATGCACTCCTTCGCCGCCCAGTTCGCCGAGGTCCGCGTCAATGCCGTCACCGGCGAGACCCGGGTCAGCCGCTTCCTCGGCTCGTTCGACTGCGGCCGCATCATCAACCCGCGCACCGCCTCCAGCCAGTTCCGCGGCGGCATCATCATGGGCCTCGGCCTCGCACTCACCGAGGAGACCCAGTTCGACGAGCGCACCGGCCGGATCATGAACCCGTCGCTGGCCGAGTACCACGTCCCCGTCCATCTCGACGTCCCCGAGATCGACGTGATCTGGACCGATATCCCCGACCCGCACGCCCCGCTCGGCGCCCGCGGCATCGGCGAGATCGGCATCACCGGTGTCGGCGCGGCGGTCGCCAACGCCATCTACAACGCCACCGGCACCCGAGTGCGCGACCTGCCGATCACGCTCGACAAGCTGCTCGGATGAGCGGGATGGAGGCGAGCTGGCTACAGGCTGGGCCCACAATCGGCGCCGCCTTCCTCGCCTCGGCCGTCGAGTGCGTGGAAGCCGCGACTATCGTGCTCGCGGTCGGCACCGTGCGCGGCTGGCGCTCGGCCCTGTCCGGCACCGCGCTCGGCCTGCTCGCGCTGGCGGTGCTGGTGGCCGCGCTGGGCTCGGCGTTGCCGCAGATCCCCCAGCACGCCCTGCAACTGGCGCTCGGGCTGCTGCTCCTGCTGTTCGGCATGCGCTGGCTGCGCAAGGCGATCCTGCGCGCGGCCGGCCGCATCAAGCTGCACGACGAGGAGGCGCTGTTCCGCAGCGAGACTGCCAACCTGCGCCTGGCCGCGGTCTCGCAGCGCTACGGGGTCGACCCGGTCGCCACCGTGACCGCGTTCAAGGCCGTGCTCGTCGAGGGCCTAGAAGTCGCCTTCATCGTCCTGGCCGTCTCCGCCGGCGGCCCGGGCCTGCTGCCGGCCGCGGTGGCCGGGGCGCTGGCGGCCGTGCTGCTCGTCGTGCTGGCCGCGGCGGCCCTGCACCGCCCGCTGGCCCGCGTGCCGGAGAACACGCTGAAATTCGCGGTCGGCGTCATCATCTCCGCCTTCGGCATCTTCTGGATCGGCGAGGGCCTCACATTGCCCTGGCCCGGCGGCGACCTCGCCATCCCCGTCATCGCCACCCTGCTGCTCGGAACGGCGCTGCTCGCGGTCCGGCTCGCCGCCGCGCCGCGACAAGCTGCGGTGCGGCCCTGATGCGCGCCGTGTTGTCCGAAATCGTCGGCCTGTTCGTCGACGATGGCTTCCTTGCAGTGGGGCTGCTCGCGTGGTGCGCCGCGATCGGGCTCGCCTGCCGGTTGATCCCCACCCTCGCCCCGGCCGGCGCCCCGCTCCTCGCCGCCGGTTGCGCGCTCGTGCTGCTGGCAACCGTCCGTCGCGCCGCACGCTGATCACCCACTCGTGAGCAGCATCCAGCTACTCTGATCGGCTAGAAACGTCCCCAAGGCCAACCATAAAAGACTGGGAACGTTCCATGAGACTGAACCGCGCCACGCTCGCCGCCGCCACCATCTTGGGCGGCCTGGCCGCCACAGCGGCCAACGCCGCCCCGACCTACAGCCTGCTCACCACCATCCCGATCGCCGTCGGCACCGGCAAGTTCACCGGCTACGATCTCAGCGTCATCAACCCGGCCACCCAGCTCTACTACCTGACCGACCGCTCCGCCGGCGCCATCGACGTCATCTCGACCAAGACCAACACCCTCGTCGAGCGCATCGGCCAAGGCCAGGGCCTGTTCGGCGGCGTCTCGACCGGCAACAACACCGCCGGCCCCAACGGCATCTCCGTCTCCAACATCGCCGGCGGCCAACTGCTCCTGGCCGGCAACACCGCGCCCAACAGCACCATCGGCAACGTCATCGCCTTCAACCTCGCCCCCGACGGCCTGACCGTCACCCAAACCCGCACGATCGCCACCGCCAACGCGCTCACGCCCAGCCCGGCCAACCGCGTCGACGGCGTCGCCTACGCGCCCGGCGCCAACACCATCCTGGCCGCCAACAACGCGTCGACCCCGGGCGTCATCACCGTCGTCAGCAACGCCGACGGCCACACCATCAACACCCTCGTGCTCAACGGCCAGAACGGCACGCCGAACGCCCAGGGCAACGGCGTCGAAGGCCCGATCTACAACACCGTCACGAAATCCTTCTTCGTCGCCATCCCGAACCTCACCTCGGACACGACGGGCAACGGCACCGGCGGCGGTGGCGTCGTCGAGATCGACCCGGCCAACGGCAAGATCCTTCGCACCTTCGATTTCGACAAGCTCGGCGCGCCCAACGCTTGCAACCCGAACGGCGTCGTCCAAGGACCCAACGGCACCATCGGCGTCGCCTGCGGCACGTCCGGCACCGCCGCCAACCCCGGCCTGACCCTCTTCCTCGACCCGGCCGCCAACAACGGCGCCGGCAAGCTCACCGCGTCCACCGCAGTCACCGGCGCCGACCAGATCGCCTACGACAGCAGCCGTGACCTCTATTTCGAAGCCGCCCGCTTCGATCTCGGCGGTCCCGCCCTGGGCATCTTCGACGGCAACGGCAACTTCGTCCAACGCCTCGCCATCACCAACAACGACCACTCCGTCGCCGTCGACCCGATCAGCGGCGAAGTGCTCGTGGCCTACGGCGCCTCGGCCGACACTGCCGGCATACCCGGCTGCGCCAACGGCTGCGTCGCCGTGTTCGCACCCGTTCCCGAGCCCGCCTCGATGGCGCTGCTCGGCACCGGCCTGCTCGGCCTTGCGGCCGTTACGCGGCGGCGGAAGGCCTAACCGCCGCCTCGGCCGCCGTCCGGATCGCACCGATCGCGCTCTCGTATGGCGGCCGCCCGAACACCGCCGACCCGGCCACGAATGCCGTCGCACCCGCCCGCGCCACCGCGCCCACCGTCTCCGGCGTGATCCCGCCATCAACCTGGATCGTGATCGCCCGCTCGCCGATCATCCGCCGCAACCGCACGATCTTCTCGACCGTCGCGCCGATGAACGACTGCCCGCCGAACCCCGGATTGACCGTCATCACCAGCACCAGGTCGATCCGGTCCAGCACGTATGCCACCGCGCTCTCCGGCGTGGCCGGGTTCAGCGCCACCCCCGCCTTCTTGCCCAGCCCCTGGATCGCCTGCAGCGTGCGGTCCAGATGCGTCGTCGCCTCCGCATGCACGGTGATCCGGTCGCTGCCCGCCTTGGCGAATGCTTCCAGATAGGCATCGACCGGCGAAATCATGAGATGCGTGTCGAACAGCTTGTCCGAACTCTTGCGGATCGCCCGGATCACCTCCGGCCCGAAGGTGATGTTCGGCACGTAATGCCCGTCCATCACGTCCAGATGGATCCAGTCGGCCCCGGCCGCATCCACCGCCCGCACCTCCTCGCCCAACCGGGAGAAATCGGCCGACAGGATCGACGGCGCGATGATCATCGCACGCCATCCATGACGCGGCTCGCCAGCACCTCGTCCGGCCCGATCGTCACCAGCTCGTCCACCGAGATCGGCCCCCGCCCCCGCGCATCGAACAACCTTATCGCCTGCCGCAGCCGCGCCCGGTCCAGCGCGTTGCGGATCGAGCGGGCGTTGGCGAAGTGCGGCTGGCCCATCCGCGCCTCGATATACCGCCCGAACGCGTCCCGCGCCGCTTCGTCGAAGCGGTAGCTCTGCTTGGCCAACATCATCTGCGCAATCGCCATCAGTTCGTCCGGCGCATAGTCCGGGAAGTCGATGTGGTGGGCAACCCGCGACCGAAATCCCGGGTTGGCGGTGAAGAACTTGTCCATCCGGTCGGCATACCCGGCCAG
>JAABUZ0100008168.1_pt1 | contig 12389 bp, 10 predicted proteins | sample 5562091 | NCBI WGS metagenome assembly JAABUZ01 (sample SAMN12813069, study PRJNA571459) | rock metagenome | isolation source: Antarctica rocks | place: Antarctica: Victoria Land, Linnaeus Terrace sud | collected 2015-12-21 | reverse complement strand
ACGTACCGGGATGACAACGGGAACGTCCAAACCGAGATCGTCAGCCAGGACCTGGCCCAGCAGTTGCTGAGAGTCCGGCCCTCCCCCACGACCGGTGAGCCGACAGCTTGAACTGAGCACAGGGCGGGATTCAGTTGGTTGGTTATCCCGTGTGATGTAGCCGGCCGGGTCGGGACTTGAGGTCGAGCGGTCGCGCTCGCGGATCCGGCGACGGGCACTGTCGGGCGAAGCTCAGCGGCCGGCTGTTGCCTGGGCTCACTGGCTCAGCCGAGCAAGGTCGGTGAGCACCACCGAGCGGCGTTCCTGGCGAAGCCAGCCGCGGGAGGCGAAGTCGGCCAGGGCTTTGTTGACCCGCTCGCGGGACGCTCCGACGAGCTGGGCGAGCTGGACCTGGGTCAGCCCGTGCGCCACCCGCACAGTGTTCCCGTCCGGTTCACCGAACCGGGCGGCGAAGTCGAGCAGCGCGTTGGCTACCCGGCCTTGCACGTCAAGGACCGCGAGGTCGAAGACGGCGGCGTCGGTGCGGTGCAGCCGGCGGGCCAGCACGTGCAGCATCCTGGCTGCGGCGGGCGGACGGGTCGTTGCCCACTCGAGCAGGTCCTGCCCGCCGAGCACCGCCACCCGAGCCGCGGTCAGTGCGCGCACCGTGCTGGTGTCCCGGCCGGGGTCAAACACGCCCAGCTCCCCGACGGAGTCCCCCAGACCCAGCACTGCGCTCACCACCCGTTCGCCGCGGTGCCGGCGGGTCACGGCGAACCGGCCGGCCAGGACGATGAACATCTGCGCACCGCCGGGCTCGCCCTGGGTGAGCAGCTCCTGGTCCGCATCGACTGTTGCGGACCGGAAGGCCGGCAGCAGCGTCGCCCGTCCTGGGGGTCAAGACCGTCCAGCAACGGAGCCGAACTCAGCACGTCCAGGTCCTCGTCGCGGCCGGACCACCCGAGCGACCCGGTTCCGTGGGCAGGACCGTCCAGGGCGGACCCGGGATCCCGACCGTCCACGAGGTGGATCGTCCCCTTCCCGGGCTGCTTGGCCAGCACCCGCAGGCAGCTGCCGGCCGGCTCCTCGGGTTAGCGTCCATCGGGTGGGTCGAGTTGTGGGGGTGTACCTCGCCGGCGCCGCCGGCATGGCGATGCGGCCGGTGCAGTCGGCGGTGGCGGTAGCCGGCCAGGGACTGGTCGGCGACCGCTACCAGGCCGGGACCGGCCAGTGGTGCTATGACCGGCGGCTGTACGACGACGTCACCCTCATCGCTGTCGAGGCGCTGGACGCCGCCGGCGCCGAACACGGGGTGCAGCTGCACGCCGGTGTGGCGCGGCGCAACGTGGAAACGCGCGGGGTTGATCTGCTGGCGCTGGTCGGCCGGCAGTTTCGGATCGGGGAGGTGGTGCTGCGGGGCAACCGGGCGTGTGAGCCGTGCCGCTACCTGAACCGGGTCACCGGCCAGCCGGCCAAGGCCGCGCTGGCCGGACGAGGAGGGCTGCGAGCCACCCTGATCACCGGCGGGGCTCTGCGCATTGGCGATCTTGTTCTTGCCCGGCCCGGCGACGCAGGACGCGTCTGCCCTCGGCTGCTGAGCCGGGACGCCGGCCGCCTGGCGTCAGCGGCGCCCGGTCAGTCGCCAGGTGGTGGGCAGCAGCCCGGCTGCCAGCGCGACTTTGACCGCGTCGCCGGCCAGGAACGGTGTGACCCCCAGTGCGAGCCCACGGGCCAGCCCGACGTGCAGCGTCGCCATCAGCCAGGGCAACCCGAACGCGTAGATCACCAGCGACCCGAGGGCCATGGTGGCGGTGGTGCGCAGCACAGTGCGGTCACCACCGCGGGAGGCCAGCCCGCCGACCAGGGCTGCGGCGAAGGGGTAGGCCAGCAGGTAGCCGAACGAGGCGCCGTGCACGACCGCGGTTCCGCCGTGGTGCTGTGCGAACCACGGCAGGCCGGCGAGCCCGGCCAGCACGTAGAGCACCATTCCCAGGGCGCCGCGGCGCAGCCCCAGGGTGGCGCCGGCGAGCAGCACCGCGAACGGTTGCATCGTCAGCGGCACCGGGGTGAACGGCAGCGACACCGCGATCTGGGCGCTGAGTCCGACGAACGCGGCGGCGCCGAGCACCAAGGCGGCGTCACGAACCCGAGCTCCGGGCAGCAGGTCCGCCAACACCAGCCGGCGCCGGGCTACCAGGGCGGGTGAGGCAAGGGACACGGTTCCTCCTATAGGCGCGGGCGACGCCCGACGGTCAGCGCTCGGCCAGGACACTAACGCCAGGCCCGGCCCGGCATGCAGGTCCTGCCGGGCTTGGGTGGCTGTCCGCTGTTGGTCTCGAGCTCGAGCACAAACGCTGTCGTTTACTTGATGTGGGCCTCGAACACGGCGACGGCTCGCTGTGCCTGGCGGGCGAGGGCAGCGTCCTCACCTGTGCCGCCGGATCGTCTTCTTGGTCGATCACGGATCGTGAAGCCAAGGCCTGTCTCCTACGCGAGGCTGAACGTCGCGTCGCCGACAGCACACGAACCGCCTGGCGGCTTCAAGCCCGCCGGCGTCTCCGCACATCACGTGCGCCCCGCGGTCGTCGGCGTCAGCCTGCTCGACCGCCTCCTGCACCACAACAACGTCGTCGCGACCGACGGCGAGAGCTACCGGATGCGCGAAGCCCGCGCCCGGTCAGGAGGCCGCCCCTCGAAGCCCTAACCCATCACGCGAGGTGGGACTTTCACTGGCCACCAGCGGGGACCACGAGTTGGCCGTTGACACCCGTTCCGCTCCCTCAGGGCGGACCGGCATCGGGAAGGATCGCGGCTCTTCGACATGAAGCGTGGTGAGTAGCGGCGCTCAGATTGCTGAACGTTGTCTGCCCAACGGGTGGTTTTGTCCGAACTACCCGGTTAGCCTGCCGGCAGTGCTGGTGCTGGCCAACGGACATGGGATTTTTTGATGATCAGTCGAGTTTTCGGTGTGGCCGCAGTGTCCGCTGGGTTGACTGTCGCCTTGGCGGCGCCGAGTTGGGCCTCGTCGGTACACGCTGGGGAGTTCTGCAGAAAGAGCGCGGCGGGGACGACAACTACTGCTAGCAACGGGCGACAGGTGCAGTGCAGCTACGGCGGGTCAGCCGACCCGTACTACCGCTATCGCAACATCGCCGGCACCACCATGACCGGGGGCGGAGCCGGTACTACCCCGGTGACGACCACCAGCTCGTCTGGCAGCTCATCTGGGCAGAGGACCGCTGCTGGCATACCCAGCCAGGTCAACAGTGGAAGCGGTGGCGCAGCGGACCGGCAGGACTCTGATCTGCCATGGGCGGTCGGCGGCCTGGGGGTGCTGGTCGCCGGCGGGTCGACGGTCATGCTGGTGCGTCGCCGCCCGTCCTAGGCCAGCGCCGGCTATGACCAACCCTTCCCGTTGGGTGCTGGATCGGCGCCGACGAGCAGCTTCGGTCGTGGGCTGGGCCGTCGGCGCCGAGCTAATCAGCGCGGCGTTTGTGCTTCAGGCCCATCCGAGCTATCGGACACCGTCCTCGATAGGGGCGATGCCGGCTGTAAGCGAGGCGGCCGCCTACGGCGCCGATGGGCAAGGCTTGGCCCCACACCGGCTGCATGTGCTCGCCGCCGGCGTGGACGCGGCCGTGGTGCCGGTGACTGCTGCGCCCGACGGGGAGTTGGGAGTCCCTGACGATCCTCGGCGGGTCGGCTGGTGGGCCGTCGGGGCGGCGGCAGGTTCCGCGCGGGGCACCGTGGTGATTGATGGTCACGTCGACACCAAGCAGGCGGGTCCGGGTGCGCTGTACCGCTTGGAGACGCTCACGCCCGGCGAGCAGGTCACCCTCGACACCGATAGCGGTGCGCGCGGCTACCGTGTGGCCGATCGTGAGGTGTACAGCAAAGGCTCGCTGCCCCCGTCGTTGTTCTCCACAGACGGTCCACCCCGCTTGGCGCTGATCACCTGCGGTGGTCCCTTCAATCGGGAAACCGGTCGCTACCGCTACAACGTTGTCGTCTACGCCCTGCCGGTATGACGAGGCCAGCGGAGCTTGCCCCGCACCACGGTCTCGACCAGGTGTAGCGCAGTGGCGAGAGTTCGAGATTGCCACTGCCGACCAATGTTGAGCGCTGTGGGGCCGGCGCCGGTGCCAGCGATAAGTGCCAGCCTACTGACAGTTCCACTTCTCACGGGTGGGTGGGAGCGCAGGTCCCCGTCTAAGGACGGAGCCTTCACGTCAAGGCCGCTCAAAACGCGCTGCCGCCGGACCTACGGCCCCCCAACAAGCGTCACAGTGGCCCGTCCGTGCGACCGGTGGGACCCAGTGCCTGTAGCCAGACTGGTCCCACCCACCAGTCTGGCAAATGGGCCGCCTAACGCTGCCGACCGCTAGCCGCACACTGACGGGGTGTGCTGTGACGTGTCCCCGATTTTGTGGCCCGCATGACCTCTTGCGGAGTTGCCTGTTATCGGCTCCGGCGCACAGGTTGCTGCACGAGAACTGAGCGGGGAGGCGTCGTCGAGCGCGACACAGGCAGGTGTTGCGCAGCGGGCGAGCAACCCGGGACAGAGGTGGGGTAACCCGCTCGGGCCAGCTGTACCGCACTCGGGGCGTTGCCCGCCCCAGGACTGACGTCGAGGGCGTCAAAGTGGTGCTCTGGCCGTTCGAGCCGCCGGACACCGTCGTCGGCGCTCATCGCCTCCGTGACCGCGCGGGTCATCTCGCCGTGGTCGAGCCCGAGCCGGCTAGCTACGCGCAGGACTTGGCCGCCGATCTGCTCGGCGGGCATGGCGGCAATCAGCCGGGCGGCTTCGCGTGCTGCCCCGACCTGCCCTTCCACCGTTGCCAGCCGCCCTGCCCAGCGGGCGAGGTGCTCGTCGACGACGAGTTCGGCCAGGGGGGTGGCGGCATCAAGCACGGCGCGCAGCGAGGCGGCGCCGTGCTGCTGGGTCAGCCCGGCGGGGTCCTGCCCGCCTGGCAGCGCTGCGGCAGCAGGCCAGATGTCGGCGGCTCGCAGCAGCGGGTAGGCCCGCAGGGCAGCGGCCTGGCCGGCGGGGTCGGCGTCGAAAGTGACGACCACTCCCCTGCCGGTCAGCGGGGCAGCCGAGCCAAGGGCGGTGACCTGGCCGGCGGTGAGCGCGGTACCGCTGGGGGCGACCCCCGCGAAGCGACCTGCGCCGGCGGCGGTGACGGCGATCGCGTCGAGCGCTCCTTCGACCAGCACCGGCCGGGCGCCGGCGGCCAGCGCCGCCCGAACCGGCGAGGCGCCCAGGCCGTAGAGCACCTCACTCTTGCGGTACAGCGCGGTCTGCGGGCTGTTGAGGTACTTGGGCACACCGGGGCCCTCGTGCAGCGCCCGGCCGATGAACGCCATCACCCGCTGACCGGAGGGGTCCCGGACCGGGAACATCAGCCGGTCGCGGAACCGGTCGACGACGCTGCCCCGCCGGGTGGCCAGCGCCACGCCGCCCTCGAGCAGCTGGGTGTCGGTGTAGCCGGCGGCGCGCAGGTGCTCGACCAGGGCGCTCCAGCCGGGCGGGGCGTGGCCCAGCTCGAAGCCGGTGACAGCCTCACCCGGGATGGCCCGCTGGCCGAGCAGGGCCAGGACCTGTCCGGCGTCCGGGCGCCCGCAGGACAGCTGGGCGGTGTAGAAAGCGCGGGCGTCTTCGTGCAGGCGTACCAGCACCTCGAGCTCGGACTCCGCGGCCTGCTCGGCGGCACTGGTCGGCCAGCTCAGGTTGGTCAGGCGGGTGGTGCTCTCGCTGTCCCGGCGGGCAATGGCGGTGCGCTCGGCGCCGGCCTGCACCCGGGCAGCGAGCGCAGGCCCGACGGCGCCGGCGGCGTCGGGCTGGGTGGCGGCCAGCACCGTGCGGGTCGCGGTCAGCACCCGCTGCCCGGTCAGGCGCACCACCGTCTCCGGGCTGGCGCCACCCGGGCTGTCGGCGCCGGCGGCCCAGCCGGTGACGTAGGGGAAGGTGTAGCCGCCGGTGTCCAGCCCGTGCGAGCCGGCAACCAGGTAGGCCACCGACTCGGCCTCTACCTCCTTCACCCCCCGGCAGCCCGCCGTCGTCCCCTCCCCCACCCCGGCACCGGTGGCGGTGCTGCCGGTGGGGTCGTGCAGCAGCACATGCCCCGCCTCGTGGGCGAGGGTCTTGACGGCCTGGGCGTCGTCGACGTCGACGCGGACCCGCACCGTGCGGGCAGCGAAATCGGTGTAGCCGTCGGCGGCGCCGCAGTCCCCCCGTTCCAGGGTGAAGCCGCGGGCTGTCAGCAGGCCGGCGAGGCCATCCCACAGCCCTTCGGGGGCCTGCCCGGCGAGCAGCTGCGGGCGGGGCTGTTCGGCAAGCGGCTCGCCGGAGGTCTGCGAGACGTCCCAGACGTAGGCGACCCGGAACCCGGCGACCTGCCCACCGCGGCCCTTGTCCCGGTCCGGCGGCTCGGCGGCGCCGGCGGGGTCCGCATTGCCGTTCTGCGGGCCCGGCGGCTGCGGCTGCGGCTCGCCCGCCTCGCCCTGGCCATCGGCGCTCGGTGTCCGGCGCACGACGGGGGCGAGGATCTGCAGACCCCGCTCGCCCTTGTTCACCTGGCGGCCCAGGGCCTGCCAGGCGGCGAACCCGGCGACGGCTGTCGCCTGCGGCCGTTGGGCGGCGATCAGCAGGGTGTTGTTGAACGAGTAGCTGTGAAAGCGGCGGGCGACGTCGAGCCAGCGGGTCCAGTCCTGCCCGGTCCGCAGTGCCTGCACCTGCTCGGAGAGCTGCTCGTGCAGGGCGGTGAGCTTGTCGGCCTGCGCCTGTACGCGGCGCACCCGTTCCGCCGGGGTCGCCGGCGCCCGCTGCCGGACGGCCATCACGGCCCGCCGGGACCGCGGGCCGACCGTCCGCGGACGAGCTCGTCGATGGTGCGCTGCTGGGCCTCGACGGTTGCGGTCAGGTCATCGAGCTGGTCCTGCAGCGCAGCAAGGACCGCACCGACGTCGACCACCAGGTCCCCGGCGGCCGGCGGGGCGGCTCCGGGTGTGGCGGCATCCGGTATGGCCATGTTGGTCTCCTTGCTCATCTGCCGGCGCCGCTGGTGCGGCGGCTGGGCGCACTGCGGTGGGTGCCCTGCTGGCGGGTTGCGGTGGCTGCGGTGTCTGGGGTGTCTGCCTGGCGCTTGGCGGCGGCGAGGGCGGCAGCGCCCAGCGGGCGGGGGTAGCCCTCCCGGGCGATCACAACCGGGCTGCGAACATCGGTGCCGGTGCCGGTGCCGGTGCCGGTGCCGGTGCCGGTGGCGAGCGCGGCGCGGTCCGGGGCCGGCTCGCCGGGCCGGGCGGGAGGCTGGTCGAACAGGGGGGCGACGCGGCGCATCGCGTCGACTGGGTCGGCGCCGCCCTGCCGGAGCCGGTCGTAGCGCTCCATCGCGTCCGGGCGAAGCTCGCGCAGCCGCTGCTCGGCCAGGGTCGCGGCCCGGGCGGCTTCCGGGTCTGGGTGCCAGGCCTGGGCGTGTGCCCATGCTGCGCCGGTCTGCGCAGCGCTGGCCTGCGAGCGCGTCGTGGGGTCGAGCACCGCGGCCCACGCCAGGCGTGCCTGCCCGTGGGCGGCGTGCCGCTGGGCACGAGAAGCCGCAGCCGCTTGCTGGTCGGTGGCGGCACGTTCCCGGGCGCGGGAGGCAGCGACCTGCGCCAGCGCCTCGGCTGCCATTGCCGCGATGCTGACGTAGGAGGTGAGCGTGGCGGCGGCGTGCCCGACCGGGTCCTCAGCCTGCTCGCTCACGCCGACCCCCCAGTACTGACCGTTGCTTGGCTGCCGGCGGCTGGTGTCCTGCCGGGCTGGTGCGGCAGGACCCAGTAGCCAGGCGGGGCGGGTTCGGTGGGCAGCGCCCTGACCGGGGAGTGCCGGTCGGGGGTGCACTGGGCGAACGGGCCGCCGGTGGCGAGCAGCACCCCAAGCTGGGGGTCCAGGACGTCGCGGTACCACAGCGCCATGCCGCGCACCGGGTCGAGCCGGGCTGCTTCCCAGCTGCGCCACAGCGCCTCGAGCCGGCTCAGTGCCTCGGCGTGAGCCCACCAGCTGGCGCACCAGCGCACCGCCGGGCTGACGGGGCGGGCGAACATGACCGCGAAGTACGCCTCTACCCAGGCCTGCAGGCTCGGGTAGTGCGGCCCGCCGGCCTCGACACCAGACCCGCCCCCGCCCCCGCTCCCACCGGGAAGACCCTCAGCTGCCACGCCGGCCAGGCTGGCGGGGTCGGCCAGGTCGTGGACCGCCTGCTCGAGCAGCTCCAGATCACCTTCTAGCCGGTTCAGGCGGCGTTGGGTCTCCCTGTCCGGCTCGGGTCCGGGCGGTCGAGGTCCTAATGGCTGGGCTGTTGTGCTCACGCTGCCTCCTTGGTCCCGGTCGCCGGCACTTGGCCGACTGGTGGGTTGACCACGCCAGCGGATGGCCCGGTGCTGCCGGCTGCGGCCCGGTTGGTGAGCGCGAGTTCGGCGGTGTCGCGGGCGGCGGTGACCTGGTCGGCAAGGGACCCGGCGTACCAGGGAACGGTCGTGACCATCGCGACCTTGGCGCCGGTCGCCCAGACCAGCGCCCGCCCCTTGGGCAGCGCCCGGATCACCGAAGCCGGCAGCACCCGCTGCTGTCGCAGCGAGGTCGACCGGGTGTGCCGGCCGGCGGTGACGCTGCTGCCCGCTACTGCCACGTCGTGGTCGCCGACCAGGCGGGACAGGTCCTCGGCGAAGCCGGCGTCGTCGATGCCGGCGCCGATCACCTTGACTGTCGCGGCCGAGAACAGCGCTTTCATGCCGTTCTCGCCCCAGACCCCGGCGCCTTGGGCGTAGGACTGCAGGATCGTCAGCGGGATGATCCCGCGGGACCCGAGGTGGGAGTACAGCTGCGGCAGGTCAGCGATCCGGCAGATGTTGGCCGCCTCGTCCAGCAGGACCAGCATCGGCGGGTCCAGCCGACCGCCCCGCTGCTCGGCGCAGGTGACACCCGCGCGCATCACCCGGTCGGTCAGGGCGGCGACCAGCGGGGCCGCGGAGCCCCCGCCGTCCTTGGACAGCAGGTACAGCGTCTGCCGCGACGCCGGGAACGCGGCGGCGTCGAACTGCTCCAGCCCTTGGCCGGCAGGGGGCGGGGTGACCCAGGCGGTGATCTGCGGGTTGCGCAGGCACCTGGCCGCGACCCGGGCGGTGAAGTAGACGCTGCCCCGGGTCTCGGGCGGGCTGCCCATCGTGCCGGCCAGCGACGCTGCCACCGCCCGCAGGCCGCCGGTGCGCAGCAGCTCGACCGGGACCGGGGTGGCCTCGTCGCCGAGCCAGTCGTAGACGTCGAGCATGGTGCCGCCCGAGGTCTTGGCGGCCAGCAGCAGCCCCGCGAGCAGCTCCTGTGCGGCCGGGCCCCAGATGTCCTTGGACCGCTCGTCCTCCACCGTCAGCACGAAATGCCCGGCCAGGCGTTCGGCCTCCTCCACCGAGTCCAGGCCGGCGAGCGGGTCCCACCACCAGCTCTGCGGTGCGTGGGCGATCCGCTGGGGGTCGAAGGTCCACACCCGCTGCCCGGTCTGCTCGGCGCGAAGGGCGGCGGTCGCGGCCCAGGCGTCGGACTTGTTGGAGGTCAGCACCACCGGACCGGGGGCGGACAGGGTGGTGGGGACGACGTAGGTCGTGGTCTTGCCCCCTCGGGGGGCCATGAACGCCAGCAGCACGTCCTCCCACCCGGCCAGCAGCACCGGGCCGGGCCGACCGCCGGGGCGCAGCAGCCGGCCCAGCACCAGCCCGGCGTCGCCTGGGGCCACCTGCTTGGCCGGGGTGCCGGCCAGTGACGGCCGCAGCCGCCGGGCTGTTTCGGCGACCGGTCCGGCGCTCAGCGTCCTGACGTCGGACAGCCGGGCCAGGGAACGCAACGGCTCATCCGCGCGGGGCCGCTGAAGCGCCCAGCGCAGCGTGGGCACACCGGCCGAGGTCAGGACGAGTGCGGCCAAGGCGGCGGTCAGCCCCCACACGAGCCGGGGGGGCACCCCGGGCCAGTACGCCCCGGGCCCGTCGCGCAGCGCCCGCGCGGCGAAGAACAGGCCGAACGGTGCCGAGCGCCAGCCGTGGCCGGACAGCACGCTGGCCAGGGCGCCGCCGGCCCACAGCGCGCCGCCGGTCGCGGCGAACACGGCCGCCGCCGCGGGCACCACCCACGCGGCGCCGGTACCGCCACCCAGACCGCTGCCGTTCGAGCTGAGCACCCGGGCCATCACAGTGCCCAGCGGCGGTTGGTGTCGTTGATCCCGCCGAGCTCGGCGGCGGTGAGGTCGACATGCAGCGGAATGCCGGGGCGCTGGCCCACTTTGAGCACGAAGTTGCCCAACCCGGGCGGGGCGGCGGCTTGGCCCCAACCGGGCGGGGTCGACCAGCTGGTGACCAGGTCCCGCTCGGCGCGGGAGAAACCAATGATCGCCGACAGGTCGTCGAGTTCCTGGCCGGGCAGCCCGCCGCAGATCACCGCCCCGGAGCGTTCGACGAACCCGCGGGCTTTCTCCCGGTCGCCCGCGTCGCGCAACGCCCGCAGGTCCGCCGTCGAGTGGGTGATCATCACCTGGCCGACGCCGGCGGCCCGGTTCAGCCGGGTCAGCTCATCGACCCGGTCGACCAGGCCTTCGCCGGCGCGCAGCACCCGCCACAGCTCATCCAGCACGATCAGGAACCGGCGCTGCGGGCCGGCGCCGGCGTCGGCCAGGGCGTTCGCCGCCTCGACCGCGCCGAACCCTTCACTCCAGCAGGCCAGCAGCGCCGCTGCCTGCAGAGCACGGTCACCGGCGTGGATGGCCGACACGTCGATACACACCGCCGGTGCGTCCAGGCGGAGCCGTTCGGTGGTGGGCCGGGCGAACACCTCCCCCAGCGGCCCGTCGAGCAGGGCCAGCAGGCTGCGCTGCAACGGGTCGACAGCAGCCCGGTAACGGACCTCCTCACCGCGGTGCAAGGTGACTGCCCTCAGCGGCTCGGGGCCCTCTTCGAGCAGGGCGACCAGGTCACCGAGCAGCGGCGCCCGCCGGCGGCGACGGAACGCCCGGGCCAGCAGCCGCAACGCGGTGGAAAGGACCGTGTCCTCATAGTCAGCCGGCCGGGTACCGCGGACCAGGGTGACCAGTGCCTTGAGCGTGTTCAGCCTGCGGCCGTGCGCCTCCTCCGCGAGGCGCTCACCCTCGGCGCCGCCGACGGCGGCAGCGGCGGCGTCCATGGCGCCGACGTCGAGGACGTTGAGCGCCCCGGCGCCGCGGCCCAGGCTGATGACCTGACCACCCAGGGCGCGCACGACGTCGACGTAGTCGGGTTTGAGGTCGCCCAGGACCAGGGGGGTGGCTCCGGTACCGGCGAGGCCGATGACCAGCCGGCGGGTCAGGGTCGACTTGCCCAGCGCCGGCAGGCCGAGGATGAACGCTGACGGGTTCAGGATCAGCCGGGCGCGGGTGAACCAGGACAGCGGGTCGAAGCAGACAGCGTGGCCGGTGAACAGGTTGCGGCCCAGCGGCACCCCGATCGTCGGGGACCCGCCGCCGACCGCCCACGGCCAAAGGCCGCAGACCTGCACCGAGGTGGCCCGCCACTCCGGCGGGGCCTCCACATAGGACACCCGGCCAAGACCCGGACCGCGGAAACCCCGCGGGGTCAGCACCGGTGCCGCTGTTCGCGTCACCGCCTGCCGGCCGGTCACAGGTAGTCGCGCAGTACGTCAGGCACCGACACGTGCGCCGGCAGCACGATCCCGACGCCGAGGGCGGCGGCGAAGCTGGCGGACTGGGCGCCGTAGCAGCGTCGCAGCAGCACCCGCGAAGCCCGTCCCAGCTGGTCGACTGTCTCAGCCGCCTGGGCCAGGCCGGCGGGGTCGGCGACTGTGGCGGTGACCAGCATCGAGAACCGGGACAGCCCGGCGCCGGCGGCTTCCTCCCTGGCCGCCTGCCGCGCGGAGCTCAGCTGCGCGGACTCGCTTGCTTTGCCCTCCCCGGCCCGGGCGGTGGCCCGGCCAAGGGCGGTGCGGACGTCGGCGTCGGCGATCGCCGCCGAGCTCGCCGCGTCATGCGGCCGGTAGAGCAGGGTGACCCGCTTTCTGGTCACGTCGTCGTGGGCGGCGAGCAGGTCGGTCAGCACCCGGCTGTCCACCGCCCCCTTGGGGGCGCCGGCCATCGACCAGGTCACCGACGCCGCCTGCTCGTGAAGGTAGGACCCGTGCCGCTCCTCGGCTGCTGCCGGGCCGGCCTGCTCCCAGCAGACGCCGGACGCCTCGCCGGCGGCGGCCAGGGCTTCGACGTGTTCGGCGACAGCCGGGTCGTAGGCGGTGCGGACCAGCTCAGCCACCCCGGCGGCGTCCATCGCCCTGGCCGCGCCGGCACCTGTCGTGGACAGCGCCCGCACCAGCCCAGGGAGCCGCGCCCCGACCAGGGTCGCCATCT
>JAABUZ0100008167.1_pt1 | contig 12390 bp, 13 predicted proteins | sample 5562091 | NCBI WGS metagenome assembly JAABUZ01 (sample SAMN12813069, study PRJNA571459) | rock metagenome | isolation source: Antarctica rocks | place: Antarctica: Victoria Land, Linnaeus Terrace sud | collected 2015-12-21 | reverse complement strand
CCACACCGTCAACGGTGTACGGGTGTCCTGAAAGATCGTCCCCGCGGTGCGCGAGACCCGCTTGCCACAGGCGCCGCATCGCCACACTCGACCGGCGGCCACTGCCCGCACGCCCGCACGCCCGCACCCCGGACACACTGGCCCCGCCGGCCAGCGCAGCCAGTCCAGGTAGTCCATGCACGCCTGATCGTCGGGGAACCACGCTCTCAACTCGGCGTACGAGCCCGGATAGTGCAGACCACGCGACGGCACATGATGATCTTACCGCGAGGTGGCAGTGAAATGGATAGCCCACTAATACTATTCGTGATCTCTGACACCGCTGTCGACGCGTTGTTGCGCACCCTGCTGTTCGTCCCCGGTAGCGATCGCGGCAAGCTCAACAAGGTGGGGCGTTTCGGCTCGGATGCGGTTGTCCTTGATCTCGAGGACGCCGTCGCCGAGGATCGCAAGACTGAAGCACGAGAGTTCGTTCGCGAGGCTGTGCCCTCGTACGGGGATGGACAGGTCGTGATGGTACGTGTCAACGGCCACACGGGAGGCCGGATGTGCGACGACATCGCCGCGGTCGTCGTGCCTGGGCTCAACGCGGTCATGGTGCCTAAGGTCGAGGACGCACGCGAGCTGGCGGCGGCTGATGCCGCGTTGGCTGAAGCCGAGCACGCGGCTGGTATGCCCACGGGCAGAGTTCGGTTGATCCCGCTGATCGAGAATCCACGCGGCATCGCGCGCTGCGAGGCCGTCGCCGAGGCGGCACCGCAACGCACGCTCACCCTCGCCTTCGGTTCCGGGGACTTCGCGACCGCGCTAGGAGTCGAGCTTAGCGCAGACGGACTCGCGTTGGACTACGCTCGCGGGCGCCTGGTCGTGGCCGCGCGGGCCGCAGGGCTCGCCCACCCGCTCGACGGACCGTACCTCGACTTGCGTGACCTCAACGGTCTCAAACGCGACTGCGAGCGCTCCCGCCAGCTCGGCTACCAAGGTCGGGTGATCGTGTACCCGCCGCAGGTGCCCGTCGCCCAACGCGCGTACTCGGCTGTCTCCGGGGCGGCCGTCGAACACGCGCGGCACGTGGTAGAGGCGTTCGAAGCGGCGGAGGCGCACGGGATCGTATCGATCAACGTGGATGGGCGCTTCGTCGACTACCCGATTTACAGGCTAGCCCAAGAGCGCCTGCGCTCACACGAAGCGTACCGGCGTACGGTCGAAGCGACCGGATAAGCGGCGCGTTGGAGCTCGCGCTGGAGGAATCCGCATCATCGCGGTGGCCTCGTGATCGCGAACGCTTCTCGGCGCCTTGATGCCTCACGATCGTGAGGGTGTGCATTGTATGGAAAAGTATCTCCGAACTGGGAGAATGTGGGCTGTCAAGGCCGTGATTCTGTCCAGTGAGGAGGCACTTCTCCGGTCCCGTTCCGGACGAGGATCGCGGCGGCGCTGCGCGGTGGCCCGGCATCGCCGGGCGTGGTCGACTGTGCAGCGGTTGCTCGGCGAGGTACCGCTTCCGTTGACAGTGATTCTTGAAGGTCGATCCGTCGGGTGATGAGGGTCCGGGGTAAGTCCCCTGGAGTGGTGTAACTGAAATCGCTTGTCGCTCTGCGATGTTGGTGATTATGCCGTTTTGGCGGTGATCGTGTCGAGTACCTCCTCGGTGGGTCGGGGCTGCAGTGCGGTCGGTGCGGGTGGGGTGAGTAGTGCCATGGCTGCTTCGGAGAGGTAGCGGCCGTCGGACACCTGCCACTCGTCGTGGGCTTCGATCAGCACGCAGGCTGAGAGGCGATGGAGGGCTGCGGCGTTGGGGAAGATCCCGACGACGTCGGTGCGGCGCTAGACCTCGCGATTCAATCGCTCGGGTCTGCCCCCGGTTTGGTTGACACTCGGGGTGGGTGGTTCTTAGGCCGCTTCTGCGGTCGTGTAGATCATCTCAAACTCGGCTGGTGTGATTTTGGTGTAGTCGGCGCGGAGGGCGGTGAAGACTTCGCGGGCGAGGTAGCGTTTTTGGCAGCGGATGATTTCGGGCATGGACAGGCCTTCGGTGTGCGGCGGGCGGCGTAGGCGCGGGCGCCGGGGTGGTAGCGCAGGCGGACGATGATCGCGAGGTGCAGGGCGCGGTTGGCGGTGCGGTCGCCTCCGCGGTGCAGCCGGTGGCGTGTGGTTTTGCCGGAGGACGCGGGGATGGGTGCGACGCCGCAGAGGCGGGCGAAGGCGGCTTCGGAGCGGAGTCGGTCGGGGTTGTCGCCGATGGCGATGAGTAACGCCGAGACGGTGTCGGGGCCGAGGGCGAACAGGGCGCTGGTCGTTGGTGCGGTGGTTTCGGTGAGGGCGTTGATCTGGGTGTGCAGGGCGGTGGCTTCCTGGTCCAGGGTGCCGATGCGGTGGGCCAGTGAGCGCAGGGCGACTTTGACCGCCTGGGCAGGGTCGGCGGTGTTGGTGGTGTCGGGGCGCAGCTGCTGGCAGGTGCGGATCAGTTGCGCCCTGTTGTGGTGGCGTAGCTGCTCGCGGAGCTGGTCGGGTGCGGTCAGCACAATGGTCCGCAGGGTGTTGATGGCTGCGGTCTTTGCCTTGAGGGCCCCGGTGCGGGTGACGCGCAGGACGCGGATCGCTTCCGTCGCCGTGTTTTGGTGCGCCGGAGGCGTTGCCGGCGAGTACGGTTCGGGCGGCCGATTCCGCGTCGATCGGGTCGCTCTTGCCGCGTTGGCGGCGCAGCCGCCGGTCGGAGCGGGGTACCTCCAGGACGGTGATGTTCTTGGTGTGCAGATGCCGGGCGAGGCCGGCTCCGTAGGAGCCGGTGCCTTCCACGCCTACTGCCTGTAGGTGTCCGTGTCCGCGTATCCAGGTGAGCATCTGGGTGTATCCGGTGGTGGTGGCGGGAAATTCGCGGTCGGCGAGGAGTTGGCCGCCGGCGATGATTGTTGGACGGTCAGACGAGGTGGAGGTCATGGGCTGTTCCTTACGCGTGGGCGGTCGGAACTCCTGACGGGGGAGGGATGGACAGGCCAGGACGAGGCAGAGGGTGCGTCGCGCGTGCTCCAGGTCACAACCCGGCGGCGATGTCAGGTGGGTGGGGGTGGGACGCGTTGGTCGGCAGCGTCGACCGGTCCCGGTCAAGACACAACGGTTGTTGGTCGTGAAACTGGTGGGTCACACGATGCCGATCAACATCGACCATCATCACTGGGAAATTGGCGAGCCCGGACCGTCGACGCCGCGCCGTTCAGGTGCTCGGTGAACGGTTCGGGTGTTCCCAGCGGCGGGCGTGTCGGGTGGTGGGCCAGTCCCGCAGCTCGCAGCGGCGCCCACCGGCCCCGGTGGTCGAGGTCGAGCGGGTGCTCCGCGCCCGGCTGCGCCAGATCTCCGCGGAGCATCCGCGGTGGGGGTGGCGCAAAGCCCACGCCATCGCCCGAAACGATGGACTCGTCACCAACCGTAAACGCACCCACCGGCTCTGGCGGGACGAAGGATTGAAGCGGCCGGCGCGGACTCGTAAGAAGCGCCGGCTCGGCGAGGGGCGTAATCAGCGGATGCGAGCTGAGCGTCCGGATCACATGTGGGCGTTGGACTTTCAAACCGACCTCACCGTCGACGGCCGCCAGGTGCGGTTCCTGAACATCATCGACGAGTACACCCGTGAAGCCCTGGCCACCAGCCCGTTCCGCTCCTGCACCGCCGACCAGCTGTGCGCGGTGCTTGATGACATCATCACCAGCACCGGGCGCACCCCGGCCCACATTCGGATGGACAATGGCACCGAGATGACCGCGCACGCCATGACCGACTGGTGCCGGTTCACCGGCGTCGACCCGTCGTTCATCGACCCAGCCTCACCCTGGCAGAACGGAACCCCTGCGAGTCGTTCAACGGCCGTTTCCGCGACGAATTCCTCACCACCGAACAGTTCGGCAGCATGCTCGAAGTCCAGGTACTGGCGGAAGACTGGCGCATCGAGTACAACACCTACAGACCCCACGGCTCGCTGGGATTCCTCACCCCCGAGGCCTACCGGCAGACGTGGTGCACCACCAAACAGAGCACGACCCCACCAACGCTCTCATAAGCCCTGGCACCACAACCGGGGTCCAGTCAGGTGGCCGCTAGTTCAGCCGGTCGCCGTATAGTTCGATCGCCGTACCGGAGCGAATCCTCGTGCGAGTCTCCGCTGGTACGGCATGCAGGCAGCGCAGGGAATTGTCGAAGTCCCAGTGTGGGTAGTCCGAGCTGAACAAGAGTGTGCGGTCCGCGTGGACCATGTCGAGCATCGCGCGCAGGTGCTCGCGTTTCGGCGGCTCTGGGAACGGCTGGGTGGTCAGGCGGACGTGCTCGAGCACGTAGTCGCTGGGTCGGCGCTTGACCCACGGGACCTCGTCGCGCAGCGACTCCCAGTCCTTGTCGAGGCGCCACATCACCTCGGGCAGCCACGCGAATCCGCCCTCGGTGATCACAACCATAAGCTTGGGGAAGCGCTCAAAGACCCCGTGGCAGACGAGGCTGATTACGTTGGCCTGGAAGATCTGGCTCAGTGCCGTATGCCACTCGACGTAATAGGTCGGCACGCCGCCCGCCATCGTCGGGCCCCGCTGAAAAATTCCGTCGACCGAATTGGGGTGCACGCTGATCGGGAGGCCGTGGCGCTGGGCCGCCTCGTAAATCGGATAGTAATGGCGGTCGCCCATCAGCGTGCCGATAAGCGGCAGGAACACCTGGACAATCCCTGCGCGATCGCCCGCGCGATCGATCTCGGCGACCGCCTGCGCCGGGTCCTGTGGGGCGACGACGAGCGCGCCCCGGAAGCGGCGGTCGACTTGCAGCCACTGTCCGTCGAGCCAGTCGTTGTAGGCGGCCGCGATCACCGCCGCGACATCCGGGTCGGGCAGCGCGCCAAGGCCGAGCACGTTGCCACCGATGAGCACGGCGCGATCGATTCCGCAGCCGTCCAGAAGTTGACTGGCCATCAGGCCAGGATCCGAGCCCGGCACTGACCCATCAGCCGGGAACGCATCACGCCGCATCGCCCCAACCGGGTTGATGTAGAGGTCGTTCTTGGGCAACGTGAACTGCGAGGCATAGACGTCCATCCCCTTGCCCGGCGCGGAGGAAGCGCCGAGCAGGCGACGACGCCAGGCGTCGGTCAGGTACGGATGCAAGGAGCGCAGGCCGTCCTTCAGGTGCGGATGGACGTCGCAATCGACGGTACCGAAGGCGATGCCCTCCGCGCTCGGCACTGGCGCGTTCTGCAACGCGCTGACCTCGACTGCCGTCTGTTCGCTCATAAAGAAACGATAGTACCTCAGTACATTTGTTTGACGTTAAGTACACCTGTACTCTGTCACGCCATGGCCCGTCACGCTCTCTGCTCGGTGGATGAGTTGCGTCCGGGGGAACGCATGATCATCAAGGTCGAGGGCCGCTCGATCGGCGTCTTCAACGTCGATGGCCGCCTCTACGCCCTGCGCAACACGTGCCCGCATCAGGGCGCGCCGTTGTGCGCCGGCATCCTTAGCGGGACCATGCTCCCGTCGGATCCGCATCGGTACGTCTACGGCAAGGAGGACCGCGTGCTCCGGTGTCCATGGCACGGTTGGGAGTTCGACATCGCGACGGGCGTGTCGCTCTTCGATCCGCGCAAACGCGTGCACAGCTACCCGGTGACGGTCGCCGACGGCATCTTGGTCATCGATGTCTGACTCCGCGGGCCGGCGGCCGCTCGACGGGATCCGCGTCTTGGACCTCTCGAATCTGCTGGCTGCGCCGATGGCGACCATGTACCTGGGCGACTTCGGCGCTGATGTGATTAAGACCGAGCATCCGGTACGCGGCGACGAGTTGCGCCGCTGGGGGCACCGGAAGGGCGACGTGGGGCTCTTCTTCAAGGTTCTCAACCGCAATAAGCGGACGATCACACTCGACCTCAAGGCGCCGCGCGGCCAGGAGTTGGTGCATCGCCTGGCGGCCGAGTGCGACGTCGTGGTGGAGAGCTATCGACCAGGGACGCTGGAGCGCTGGGGGATCGGCTACAAGCAGCTCAGCGAGGTCAACCCCCGGCTCGTCATGCTTCACGTCTCGGGGTTCGGGCGCACGGGGCCGTGGTCGGACCGCCCCGGCTTCGGCACGCTGGCCGAGGCTTTCGCGGGCTGTGCGCACATCACTGGTTTCCCGGATCGCCCGCCCTTGCTGCCCTCGTTCGGGCTCGGGGACACCTCGACGGGCATCTTCGCCGCCTTTGCGGTGATGCTCGCGCTCTACGAACGCGACGTGCGCGGCGGCATCGGTCAGGAGATCGACCTCGGCCTCTACGAGGGGTTATTCACGCTGCTGGGGCCGCAGGTCGTCGACTACGATCAGCTCGGGATCGTGCAGCAACGGGCTGGCAGCCGACTGCCATTCGTGGCCCCGCGCAACACCTACCAGACAGCGGACGGCACCTGGGTGGCGATCGCCGGCAGCACGCAGACCACGTTCGAGCGGATCGTCCGCGCGCTCGGTCGCGACGAACTCGCCGACGACCCGCGCTTCGCCGACAACCAGCTGCGGATCGCGAACGCCGAGATGCTCGACGTCGAGTTGCAGCGCGGGGTGGGAGAACGTACCTTGCCGGAGCTGCTGGAGCTCTTCGAGGCGATGCAGGCGCCCGTCGGGCTCGTGCACGATATAGCGCAAATCTTCGAGCATCCCCAGTTTCAGGCCCGTGAGAACGTGGTTGCGGTGTCCGACGAGGAGTTGGGTGTGCTGCGGATGCAAAACGTAGTGCCGCGACTCTCGCGTACGCCGGGACGTATCGAGCACGCCGGCCCGCGCCTGGGCGAGCATAATGTTGACGTCTACGGTGGGCTGCTCGGGCTCGGTGAGGATGAGCTTGTCTCGCTGCGCAGCGACGGCGTGATCTGAAGAGGGATCCAGCGTAAGCGGTCGTGCCCTCAGGTCGCCGCCGCCCGCCCCAACTTAAGGCAGTGGGCCTTCGTCGCGCCCGTCCGCGCGTGGCCGCGTGCATACTCGGAACCTAAGAGCGCCTCGACTGCCCGGCCAGCCTCTAGTACGGCCGCAGGGTCGACGCCGGTGTCGATGCCGAGCTCGGCCAGAAATGCGGCGAGGTCCTCTGTCGCCACATTCCCGTTGGGTGGGTAGCCCGTAGGCATACGGATCCCGCCGCCCATGCCGCAGATCGATGATTCAAGCACAGTTGCACCCGCCTGCAGCGCGGCGAGCGCGTTGGCCAACGCCATCCCGTTAGCGTCGTGCAGGTGGACACCGAGCGTCATCTCCGACCAGCGGTCGAGTAGGCGGGCACACAGTCCGTACATCCGGCGCGGGCCGTCGAGGCCCGCACTCGTGGATACCACGACCTCCTTTACGCCCTCGGCGCGGATACGTTCCACCATCCCGAAGACGCGCTCCTCGGGGATCTCGCCTTCGTACGGGCAGAAAAGTGCAAGCCCGACAGTCACGACGAAGCGCATGCCCGCGTCGCGCGCCACCGCGGCGATCGCTGACATTGCGGCGAGGTTCTCCTCGATGGTCATGTTCTGGTTCTTGCGGGTGTAGGCCGAACTTGCCGTGGTTAGGCCTAGGACTTCCTGCAGCCCCGCCGCGGCGGCGCGCTCCGCACCGCGGCGATTGGCCACGAGCGCCCGGTACGTGCAGCCCTCCCGTCGCGGGAGGCGCGCGACCAACTCCTCGGCGCGAGCGAGCTGGGGCACGATATCATCACGCACGAACGAAGTGACCTCGATGCGCCGCAGGCCCGCCTGCACGAGCGCCTCAATCATGGCGAGCCGCGCGTCCACCGAGTGCACATCAGGCAGGCTTTGGAGCCCATCGCGTGGGCCTACCTCGACGATCGACGCTTTCTCGGGCAGGCGCACGGGCTCAGGCGCCCACTGGCACGCGTCCGGCGGCACCCAGATACCCGCCGATCGCGCCGAGGTCCTCCAAACCAGCCAATCCGCGTACCGCATCAACCAGCCCGCGGCGGTCCTCTGGCGCGAGGGCGAAAGCGGCCAGCTCGTCGAACTTGGCCTCCAGCTCGTCCCAGCTCAGCGGCGACTCGGGCTCCCCGCGCGTGGTCCACCGGCGGTCAGTAAATGTGCCTCGCGTAGTGACGAGCTCTACCGAGGCCAACCAGCGCCGCGGGTAGACCTCGTTGGCTTCGGCGTCGGACACGACCTCGACGCGGGCGGCCAGCGCGTTAGTGCCCGCGTCACCGACCAACTCGTAGTCGCTCCACGCCATGCGTCGACGTTGTAGCGCGACCGCTGCGAGGAACGGCATGGAGAATTGCCCGTCAACCAGGCATTCCGGCCGGCGCTTGCGGTCAATCGGCACGCCGATGATCTCGCGTCCCGCGTCCGAGAGGCCGACGGTTAGCGACTCGACCTCCCCAGGCTGCACGTCGTTGGTCTCGACGAGCTCGATCAGCATGTCGAGCGGGGCGTGCGCGTAGCGGCAGGCAGGGTACGGTTTGACCGCGGTGTGAAGGATCTCGAAACGCTCCCCGAGCCCGTCGACGAGGAGTTCGGGATGGGCGGCGTCCGAATAGCCGTGCAGTAGGCCAGACTGGCCATCGAACGGGTGAGCGGAACCGATGAACCCGCGCCGAGCCAACTCAAGCGCGAAGATCGCGTTGTGTGCCGCAAGACCCGGATGGATGCGCTTGTTCCACGAGCCGTTGTCGAGGAACTGCATGCTAGCCGCCGCCTGGCTGCCGTTGATGCCGAACGCGGACGCAAGCTTGTCGGCGCTCATGCCCAGCAGGTTTGCACCCGCGGCCGTCGCGCCGAACACGCCCGCGGTGCCGGTCGGATGAAACCCACGCGCGTAGTGAGACTGGGGGTTCAGAGCGCGCGAGAGCCTGCCCGTGACGTCATAGCCTGCGACGATGGCTGCGATCGCGCGGCGCCCGTCGATGCCGTGCTCCTCTGCGAGCGCAAGGACGACCGGGATGACGGCAGCGCCCGGGTGTACCGAGCCGTCGCGATGCGTGTCGTCGAAGTCGAGGCTGTGGCCGAGTGAGCCGTTAAGCAGTGCTGCATGCGCCGGCGCCAGCGTGCGCCCCGTGCCAATAGCGGTTGCCTTGCCCGGGCCGGCAAGTGCAAGCACGCTGTCGCGGATGGACGGCGTGGAGTCCGCGTCGGCGGACGCGCATACCGCGATCCCGAGCAGGTCCAGGACCATCTGCGCCGCTTTGTCGATCGCGTCGGCGGGCAGGTCCTCGTAGCGCAGGCCGACTGCGTGCTCCGCCAGTACTGCCGTGACATCGTCCATTGAGACCAAACTCCCTCGTATTACCCGCCATCCAGAATGGCGTGTCCCGCAACCTAGTCCCGAAAGCCTGGTCCGAGGTCAATCGTGAGTGTACCGCTGTGAGCCTCGTAGTAGTAGTAAACGTCGGACCTTGACGCGATCGAGTAGTGTGCTCCAAATCACCGCTTGGGTGAGAGTTAACGGGAGCTATCGGACGAGGAGAGTGTAATGCGACGAGTGCTGGCGTTGGTTGTGGGAGTGGGCCTAGCGACGACGGTGGCCGCATGCGGGTCTAGTGGTGGTGGTGGTGGTGGTAGTGGTAGTGGTGGCAATGGGCCGATCGTGATCGGTACTTCGATCTCGAAGACCGGCGTCTACGCAGCTAGCGCGGACTTCGCGCTCAGGGGTTATGAGTACTGGGTCGACGAGATCAACGCCAAGGGCGGGCTGCTCGGCCGTCAGGTCCAGCTCAAGGTTATGGATGACAAGAGCGAGCCGGGCACCGCGATCCAGCTCTACACGAAGCTGATCACCCAGGATCATGTCGATGTCATCGTCGGCCCCTACTCCAGCGGCATCTCGCAGGCGATCGCGCCGCTCGCCGAGAAGTTCCAGATGCCGATAGTCCAGCCCGAGGCGTCGGCCTCGAATATCTTCGACGGCACGAAATACAACCTCCAGGGGATCAAGCCGGCCGATGCTTACCTGACCCAAGTCGCCGACGTCGCCGCACAGACCGCTCCGGACGCCAAGACGATGGCGATGTTCGTCGACAACACGCCGGCCACCACGACCATGTGCAGTTCGCTGAAGGACGCGGCGGCCGGCAAGGGGATCAAGACGGTCTTTGAGCAGCAATACCCGAACGGTACCAGCGACTTCTCTTCAATGGTCCTCGCCGCCAAGGCGCAGAGCCCCGGCATCGTCGTCGGCTGCAGCTACGTGCCCGACTCCATCGGCCTCGCCAAGGAGATGTCGCGCCAGGGCTTGGCGCCGAAGGTCGCCGGCTTCAGTATCGGGCCGGCCGAGCCAACGTTTGGCCAGTCGCTTGGCAAGGCAGCGGACGGTGTGCTGGGCTCTACGAGCTGGTGGCCGACGCTGACCACGCCGGGCAACAAGGAGTTCGTCGCTGGCTTCCAGAAGAAGTACAACGAGTTGCCCGATTACCACTCGGCCGCGAATTACGCTTCGCTGTCCGTCCTCGGGGCGGCCGTCGAGAAGGCCGGCACGATTGACCCCGCCAAGCTCAACGACACCCTGCACAGCATCACCGTGCCGACCATTGAGGGCCAGTACAAGGTGGACGCTCAGGGCCACCAGCTCGGCTTCAACGAATACCTGCTGCAGTGGAACGGTGGTACGTCCAAGCTCGTATGGCCTCCCGCCGACGCCCAGACTAAGCCGACATCGTTCGGCGGCTGAGACGACAATGTCCCACCAACTCGATCGCCCAGGAGAGCCTCGTTGACCGTCATCCAAGTCATTATTAACGGTGCGCTCCTGGGCGGTCTGTACCTGCTGATGGCCCAGGGGCTGAATCTGATTTTCGGTGTCATGCGGATCGTGAATTTCGCCCATGGGGCGGTAATCGTTATCTCTGGGCTGATCGTCTTTAGTCTCAGCACGCACGCCGGCCTGAACCCGTTCCTGTGCCTGCCCATCGTCTTCGCGGTGATGTTCGTGCTGGGCATCGCCACCCAGCGCCTGCTGATCGAGCGGGTACGGGGAAGCGGCACCCAGCGCGAGCTGCTTACCCTGCTCGTGACTTACGGGCTCTCGTTCATACTCATCAACATCGGCCAGACGGTCTGGGGCTCGGACTACCGCGGGGTTCCCTATCTTCAAGCCGCCTGGGGCGTTGGCAGTTTCCGCTTCGTACAAGCGCTGGTGGTCGGAGCCGCGCTTGCAGTCGTGCTTTCCGGTGCGCTGTACTGGTGGCTGCGCTCCACGAGGTCGGGCAAGAGCTTGCGCGCGACCGCGCAGACTTCAATCGGTGCCGAGAGCTGCGGGATCGACACCCGCCGCATGCGGGTGATCGCCTTCGCGATCGGCACCGGGCTCGCCGGCGCGGCGGGGATGCTCGTCATCCTCGTGCGGCCGGTCTCCCCCGAGCTCGGCACCGAGTTGACGATCATCTCGTTCGTCGTGATCGCGCTCGGCGGCCTCGGCGACTACCTCGGGGCCGCGCTCGGAGCCGTTGTGCTCGGCGTGGCCACGACGCTGGCAGGATACGGCTTAAGTGCAACGGCGCAGAGTGCGGTGCCCTACGTCCTGCTGCTCCTGATCATGCTGCTCCGCCCGCAGGGCCTTAGCCTCCAGAGGCTTGCCCGATGAGCACGCTGGGTCCTGCCACGCCTCCAACGACCGGCGAAGCCGGCGACGCCGATGAGACCGCCGTCCAGCCTGTCGCCGGCTTCGGGATCATCGACCGCCTCATCGGGCGAGGTGACTCGGGTCCCCGCCCTGCGACCCGCCGCTCAGACCTGATCGAGGCCGGGGTGTTCGCGCTGCTCGTTGTGATCGCGGTCGTCGTCACGGTCGCCGGTACCCGCTACCGCGTCCAAGTGTCCACTGACATCGCCATGTTCGTCACGCTGGCCTACTCGTGGAATGTGATCAGCGGCTTCACGGGATACATCTCGTTCGGGCAGGTGGCGTTCTTTGGTTTCGGCGCGTATGCTACTTCGCTGCTGATCATCCATGCGGGACTGACGTGGTGGCTGTCCGCCGCCGTCGCCGGCGTGATGTCCGGCCTGCTGGCGATCCCACTTGGCATGATAATGCTGCGTCTGCGCGGCATTTACTTCGCGCTGGGCATGTTTGCCATCGTCAGCGTGCTCTCCCTGACGGCCTCGCGATGGTCCTACACGGGGAGCGGTACCGGTCTGATTCTTCCCGGCAAGCTCGCCCAAGTCGCGGTGTTCGCCGCGATGATCATCGCGGCGGTGCTGGCCTTTGGGCTCAATGCGTACATGAGCCGATCGCGCTTCGGGCTGCGCGCAATGTCGATTCGTGACGACGAGGAGGTGGCGTCGGCGATGGGTGTGAGGGCCACGCGCGTGAAGGTGATGGCTTTCGCGCTGAGCGCCACGCTTCCCGCCTTCGCGGGTGGTCTGGTGGCCTACAACCGCAGCTTCATCGATGCGGCTAGTGCGT
>JAABUZ0100008164.1_pt1 | contig 12392 bp, 18 predicted proteins | sample 5562091 | NCBI WGS metagenome assembly JAABUZ01 (sample SAMN12813069, study PRJNA571459) | rock metagenome | isolation source: Antarctica rocks | place: Antarctica: Victoria Land, Linnaeus Terrace sud | collected 2015-12-21 | reverse complement strand
CATCCTGTTCTATCCGGTACATCTCCACCGAAACTAGCCTTGGGCGCTGGGACTGCTGCGAATGCCCCGATCCTGTTCGGCCCCCATCGCGGTAGGGATGCGCATTACTGCCCCCCCCCGCAGAGATCTCCCGGTTCCCGAAAAAGGAGCGTCTCTGCAAGCAAGGGTCTAAGACCACGCAGGGCCGAACAGGCACTCGCAAACGCGCGCCCATCCATATTGCCTTCCGCCACGCTAACGGCGTCGGCACCCTGAACTGATTTATCGCTTTCGCGGCTCAATGGCTGGCCTATAGTCTCCCTGTCCACGCCTGCCGTACACCTCACATGGGGTTAACCCAACATTGTTGTCACCAGGGGCGATCTGGAACAGGTGGCGCCCTAGGACCAGTACCCAGGGACCATCAGTGTCAGAATCGGTACCGGAGCTTTCTTCCACTCAGGTGCGGGAACGCAGGGAGTCGGTGTGCTTGACGCGTGGCTGGCAAGAACGTCGCGTGGCTGGAAATGAGAAGGTTCTATTCGCTAGCGTCCAAGACGGCATCGAGGTTCTCCCTGATGGTTTGAGCCACCTCGTCAATCGAAGTTTGTTGGCTCAACTCTCGAACCTCAGCCGTGTTTGCCGCCTTCTCAGCGCCAACTTGTACCGCAATCTGACGATCCACCTTGAGCACCGCGGTGATCTCCTTCTCGGTCAGGATGAGGATCTGGAGCATGAGGTGGTCGCGCTCATCGGCCCTCCGCGACATGCGAGCCTGTCGCATCAGGATAAAACTCGCCAGAAGAATCGCTTCCATGGCGAGAACAGTTCCAAGCAAGGAAAACGGCGGGGGGTCAAACTGTTGTCGGCCAGGAACGACGTTCCAAGCGATCCAAATCACAAAAAGAACAATTTGAACGCCGACAAACCCGAAGCTACCCACGAAAACTGCGATCTGATCTCCGATCCGCTCGCTCCTGGTGCGCTTGGCTAGGAACTCCTGTTCATGCTGCGTAATGAGGTCGATGTGCGCCTCAATATGGCTCTGGGGCATGTGACACCTGTCTGTACGTCTGCCTCGCGGGTCCGGACAGCACCATTAGATGCCCCCGTAACCTTTCAAGCTGTGAACTCCATGTACTCCCCTTCTTGGGGAGCGTTTATAAGAAGGGCCAAGCGCCGCAGACGTATTCGCGTTCCCCGCCCGCGGCCACGTCTTGTGCACAAGAGACTGTGCGCATTCGCTTTTCCGCCTCTACATGCGCTACGTTAAACATCGCGAGAAGCGAAGATAAGGCGAGTACATAATGCGGGGGCAGACAGCACTCCTAAAACGTGAGATCCTGGCCTGCTGCTGTCCGGTCTGGCCTCTCTCTTCGGTTTCCACCTCATCGCCGAGTGCATCAAGAAACATGCTGTCCAGAAGGCCGCTCCGTCGTCCAAAGGCTCTGCCGCAACACGAACTTTCCAGCAGCCAGCCCCGACCCCGGCCATTCTCTATACCGTGAAAGAGCATATGAAGAAGACCGAAGAAGCGACGCCAAAAGCATCGAAGTTCACGAAGTCGAACTACCGTCGTGTGTCCGACGGGATCGAGGTGCGCCGGTCGACCTTCGACCTTCCCGAGGAGCTGCTGCACCGTTGGGCTGTGTACGTCGCTCAGCATCGGACGACGAAAAGTCGCCCACCTCCGGGAACTCCTTGAGAAGGCTCTGCCGCCCGCCACCTAATCCGACCGGTCGAGCGTTGACGGCGAGGTGCCAGGCAGGGGACGTACTGCGATAACTGCCGGGGAAGTAAGGCCAGGGCATCACGCGTGGCAGCTCCGCAACCGTCGTATCGATTAATGCGAAGGAGAATCAGGTCACCGTCAAGCGCGAGGATCGCCAGACTGTCACCTACGATCCGAAGCGGTTAGCGAAGTAAACTAGAATCTTCCACCGAAGTCGATAAAACCATGCCAGAGGAAAGCAAGTTCGCCGTCGTCGGCCATCGACTCGATCCGATACAAAGAGGACCACTCCGACTGACGTCCTCCGATTTCAGCCTCTCCAAACGACGCCGCGCGATCCTCCAGCAGCTCTGGGAGAACAGGGAAGAGGAGAGCGGGGAATTGGTCTGCTCGATCCCCGGCGGATGGTGGTTGGGCGACGATCAGATCAGCGGCAACCTCTGCCTCTGGGCTTTGCGGCACGATCTCATCCGCGTGCAGTACACCAGCGAGGGCAACGGGATCCCAGGGAAGTACACGATCTACGTCCCCACGGAAGAGGTGGGTCGAGTGCTCTCTGAGCTAGGCTACGTCCCCGACGGGAATCGAGCTGGTTCACCGATGGGAGGCGCTACGGATCCGAGATGGCGGCGGTTTGCGCGATGGTCTCGATCGGGGATACCTAGGCAAGCTGCGAAAAGTAGGGCGGTGATGGCGCGGTAATTGATAATTTTGGGTCCTCTCAGAAAACACCGGTGGGCTGAGGCTCTGGGATCGCTAAGGGCTTGCCCTTGGCACAACCGCTCCCCGGCGGTTGCCGGTTGCCGGGTGGCCCGACCGTACGCGTCGCGAGGCGACGTATATCCACACGCAATCCATCCGCCAATGCGCATATACTTAGGTCATGGCTAAGCAGGCGGTGTTCAACGTCGAGCGATTCTTCCAAGCGCTGGGCGACATGACGCGACTCCGGCTACTCAATCTCATGGGCGACCAGGAGATTTGCGTCTGCTACTTTACCGAAATTCTCGCGCAGCCGCAGCCTAAGATTTCTCGCCATCTCGCCTATCTGCGGAGCGCAGGGATTGTGGCCGTGCGACGTGAGGGTCGATGGATGCACTACCGGATCGCCATGCCACCCCACATCGGTGCTTCGCAGATTCTCAGACAAACGCTCGAATGGCTGAAAGAGGACCGCGCGATGCAGGCCGACCGCGCCCGCCTCGCGCGATCCTCGTCTCTCTACAAGAGCCAGACGTTTTGAGATTGGACAGTCCTGAATCGTTGCCCGCTTGCTGTTCGCAGTCTTCGTTTGCGAGAGTAAACGGGCGCGTGATCCGGGTTCGACCTCTCTCCGCCAACTCGATGGACAGGAAGATGAAGCCCTGGGCGGTGCCGGGCCGCTGCCGTGCGATCACCTGACCTGCAATGCGGGCCTTCACGCCGTGCCGGACCAGCTTCAGGTCGCCTGCCCGGAAGGCGTTCATGCGGTGGAGCCGGGCACGGCAGTGCGCCATTGGGTGCCGGCCCACGGTGAGACCAGTTCCGGCATAGTCGGCGACCATGCGTTCTTCCGGGTTCATGGGCTGTAGAGGAGAGAGCTGCTGCTCATCGCCGTCCAGCTCTGAGAGCAGAGGTCCGGCCTGACGGCCGGCGCGCTCGACTCGCTAGAGCGCATCACGGCGATGCACGTTCTCTCCGAGTGAAACGGAAGAGGGTGGCAGTCTGCAAGACGGGGATCAATCGCTTACTTCCGTGGCGTCTCAACAAGCGACGGCTTCCGATCGTTCGCGTCGCTAAGCTGTTTCATAGATATTTCAATTTGGTGAGCAAACTCCTCGGGTGGGTAGTCGCCGACGAAAGTGACGCCTGCGATGGACCCACTTGTGACACGCCCCAGCAAGAAAGTCGGCGTACTATACACGCCAGCTTGTATAGCCGCGAAAACCTGATTGTTCAACTCCTTACTCACTACAGGGGAATCAAGGCAGTCTCTAAATGAAGCGTTGTCGATCCCGAGTTCGTGAGCTGCATTTTGGATTGCAATGGGGGGCAAGGGTGCGTATGGCCGCATAAGCGCATGCCGCATCTCCCAATACCTTCCGCTGCGCCCAGCACAGATCGCGGCTGTTGAAAGCTGGCCAGATGTTGGGTGACTTTCTAATGGGAATTGGACATCAAGAAATCGCACTTTGCCGGTATCGACATAGTTCTTTTGAAAGGATTGCATGGTGCGCTTGGCAAAGTTGTTGCAGAACGGGCACTGTAGGTCTTCAAACTCGACCAGTACAAAGGGAGCATCCGGTGACCCTAGCCCGAATGATGGGACATAGGGCAACGTCATATGTCGATCGGCTTTTGGGATGGTCTGTTGCGCATGCATTACAGCAGTGGGCAGGGTCGCGCGTTGTGTAGCTAGTATCTGCCTAATTGCTTCTAATTGCGCCTGTACTGCCCCAAGTTGCTTCTTGAGATCGACGATGTCGTCGGCGGTGACCGTCTTAGAGACTAATGCTTGGTCTTGGGATTGCTGTCCGTGCGCGCTTTTGCCGGCTGTTAAGGCGAGAAGGATCCAGATCAGCATCGAAAAGAACCGCTGCAAACGGCTGAACTGAGGCTCGTCCGTCCTTGAAAGTCTACGACCGTAAGTTCTTAACACGCGGGATCCTTGTCAGATTTTGGTGGGGTTAGGCGTGGATGTTTCGCCTCCTTACGCGCGTAGCTTTCATCCGCATGACGGGCGGAGAAGGACGCAACGGACTAGGGGCGCTTCAGGGCAAGCAGAGTAAAACCAGCCGCCGTGACGAGTAGCCAGACCATAATCCACCCTCGCCAACTCTTCCATATGCCCAGTAAGTCAAATCCCACAGAGTATGACGTAAGGATGTACCCCAGTCGCACAACGACAAATATAAAAACTATGCCACTGAGAGCTAGGAGTAGCTTGCCCAAATCTCTTGTAACCACAGGCCTCCATGAAACTCGCGGATTACGATGAGCTTGGGTTGAGTCTCCCTAGCTACAAGGGCCGGTCGGCCCCGTAACGCTGGGCCCACATACCTTAGCCCCCGGAATGCAAACCGTTATACCGTTTACGATAGCGACCAAATCTGAACAGGACTCATAAGGGGTGCAGGCCGGGTAATCGGTCCCAATTATAAATCTCCCAGCGCCTCCAATTGTCGCGCACGTTGCGTTGCATGTGGCGTTGTATAGACAAGAGTTGACAGGGCCCGGGGTGGTCTGCCCGCTATACCAGGCCCACTGGCTTTGGCGGACGCCGAAAGCTATGTCGATGCCGATAATACCGGAGTTATAGAATGCTCCTGCCACACTACACGACGTGCTCTCCTGTCCGCTAACCTGGATGTGGCTTCCATCACAATTGGGTAGATTCGAGCTGAAACAGGGATCTTCGTCCATAGCATTGGCGGTGTTTGTGCCATTGCTGTTACCACTCGTCTTCACGAGGCTGCTCCCGGTTGTGATCGTTGATCCCGATGAAAGGCTCGATCGATACCGAAGTATAATAAGTATGGTGGTAGGGATTGTGATTCGCGCCGCTCCACTGAGCTCCTATGGTGCATGAACCTTGTGGTATGTAGTTGATAGCCTCGTCGGTAGTGGTCGTCCAGGCGTACAGCGCAACCTGACCGTTTGCATCCGTTCCAGTAGACCAATCGACATATGTCGTCTCACAACCAGCGAGTTGCGCGGGGGCAGTGAGGGCGGAGAAAAGCATGATGGCCGCACACAATATTAGGTATGTCCTTTGGATCATTTGAGACCTCCTTACATGCGTGGCCCTTGTCCAACTCGCATGTGTTGTTTGATCCGCAATAGGTGTCGCTTAAATGATTGCTGCCCTTGCTCGCTGAGAGTGGTTGTAATTAGCTTCTTGGTCTCTAAGTACAAGGCTTGCCGATCCGCGGCTAACTGCTGACGTTGCTGCTGACCATCAATGGTTGAGGCCTGGGCAAGACTTCCCTCGCGTACGCGAAAAGATTCGCGCTTATCTGCAAAGGAGGTGACAGCCCTTGCAAGAATAAGGTGATCGTTGGGTAACAGAGCAACTGCCGCGAGTTTTGCCTGCATGCGCAACAATACGTCTGCACTTGAACTGGATGTCTCACCAACGGCGAGCAACCAAACACTTAGCGCGAGATCATCTGGGATGAGTTCGGGATTAGCTGCCCCGTCAATCGTCTCCGGCATCTGCATCTGAGTCGCCGAAACTGTTTGGGCATCGACGTGACTGAAACACGCGATGCAAGATACCAGGAGGAGAACGAGGAAAAGAGGGGAAAACCGCTTGAAGGGCATCACGCACCTCGGCCAGATATATAAGCCAGAGAGTCCGTTTGTGTCAAGAGTATTCTTTTCGTTGTACCAGCTCCGAGCATTATCGAGAGCCGACCGAGGCCGATATCACACTCGGAGTTGGGGCGAGCTTTGGTTACAGAATTTACCAAACGCGGGCCTCGCGTCGCGTGCTCTCAGTGTCTGAGTCGACCTATGCTCAATCTTTCTCGACAATGCCAGCGGGACCCGGTAACGTAAACAACCTAAACCTCTGAAGTGAAAAGGTTTACGTCCGATAATGAGTCTTCTGTATAGTTTACTTGTATTTACTGAAACGGACGTTTCAGCGCAGGACGCACCAGTCGAGCAGGCGTAGCGTGTACCGATCAGGATTGAGCCGGAGGTGCGGAGGGTGGCTGCATGGTGTGTTTCGCTGATTTTGGTAAGCCTATTGCTGCCGGCCGCTATGTACGGCCAGGCTCCCGATCCGCAGAGTGAAGCGAGCAGAGCAGCAGCCGCCATCGCACGAGTTCAGCACGATGACCTTGGAGTTGGCCCCGTCGATGCTCTCTCGTTTGTGAATGTGATCGCCGACGCACGGGCGGTTCAGGGGATTCCGGTCTTGGAGCAATACTACGGTCGAACCCAAGATCCTGAGATCAAAGCTGGAGTTGCGTCTGCTTTGGTTAGGCTAGGAGATAAGGACGATAGCTATTGGGCTTATCTCGTGACCCTCGCAAGTCCGTCCCTGGACAGCGATGTACCGGACTCTACAAGTGCGCTAAGCGGTAAAGAGTCTGACATCTCTCCTGAACTGAAGGCTTGGGCCGGGGCTCATCACCTTACTGTAGAAGCCGCTGTTAAACTTCTCGTTTTCGACTTGCCCAGTCATCTCGTCCCGCTTGCGAGGACCGGGAATCCACGAGGCATCCCATTGCTGAGGAGAGCTCTCGCTTCTCCTAACACTTTGATTGCGTCGACCGGAGCTGCAGGGCTAGCACAGGCCCAAGACGCTGATTCCATCCCGCTCATTATTGCTGCCTGCAAACGAACCCCCCCATTTTGGGGCACCTCCTTCGCAGATTCTCTTCTGTTCTTCGATGATCCCCGCGCCCAACGGACATTTGTTGCCTACTTCCCCGACGTGAATGTTGCGGAGGCAAGGAAGTTCCGCAGATACAGACCGTGGGGAGGGTTCTCCACCCAGAACTGAAGCCTTCCGCAATCGTCTTCTGGATTGGCTTAGCGCCCAGCTTACATACGATAAAGGACGTTATCGCATGTTTTGGACACCCAGCTTTAAGCCGCGCCCCCTTTGGTTTATGAACCCGAAGGGCGTTGAGGCAAGATGAAGGGCAGTTCTTCGATTGGGTTAGCAACCAGCCGCTGCTAATCAAGGTCAGACAAGCTGAACCAAATCATAGTTTTCTTGGCACGCAGATTCCCTGCGGGAATGACAACAAGAGAGCAAGAACAAAGACGACAGGGTGGCGCCTAAGTGCGAGGAAGCGGGGACGCGTCAGGGCGCCAGAAGGGCTCCGGCGTGGGCACGAAGGTGACGGGGACCTCCGGGATAAAGCCCTTGAGCCAGTCGGCGACGAAGATCATGCCGCCCTGCTCGGAAAGCACGTGGTTGATGACGATGAGCGCCTTTTTCTGGCCGGCGGTGATGGCGTCCTGCGCGTATTCGACGACCTCCCACTCGCGGGCTTCGCCGCAGAGGAGCAGCTCGACGGAGGGATCGGCGAGGGTGGCGAGGCCGCTCTCGCGGCTGGAGTAGCCCCAGTTGGCTGCGGCTCTGTGAATCGGCAGGTTAGGGTCGCCGATAACGCGGAGGCTTTGCCCGTGCAGTTTGGTTGCCAGCTGGTTTGCGATCTGGGCTAAGGGCATGCCGTTAAAGTTGAGGCGCTTCAGGGACTTATAGCCTGACTACGTACAGTGAATAGAGGGGTTTGTTATCGGACGGGTGGATCGTCAACGTACAGCGCTGCGTGCCGGATGACGCATCGCTTCTTCAACAGCTTTGATCGTCGAATCCGAGGTGCCGTTCTCCACTAGTGGTCGAACAGAAATGTCGGGCTGTAATCCCTCATTGGGTTCGGGCGATGCTGGGAAATAGCCAATCAGAGGCAGGTCTATCTCAAGCGCCCAGTTTGGGAGCCGGACAAAAAAGAAGGAGCCTCCATTCGTACCGCGTTTGTTTCCCCCGGTCGGCTGGCCGACGAGTTTTCCGAGACGTTCTGACTGAATGATGCGGGCAAAGCCATAGGTCGCTGAACTATTGGCCGCATCGGTGAGTACAAACACCTTCCCTCTATAAAGAGCTGAGGGTTCGCTTTCCGGCTTGGTGGAAGCGTCCACGTCCTTGATCTGGCGAAGATAAGGAACCGGAGGCGCAGTAGGCCATGGCTGCGGAAGGTCGACTGCTTGGTTGCCCCAATCCTTGAAGCTCTTGTCCCAGGTCTTCAGAAATGGATCCAGCTCTGCCGGAATCCTGCGGTACCGCACAAGTCGCGCGTATGGTCAATCACAAGGGCCGGGGACTGCCGTGCCACAATCTGGTCCAGTACCTGGTTCAACCAGGTTCGCCAGTCCCATTTGCCCTGGTACATGACCCCAATTTAAGAAATCCGAGGTGTTAAGTGGATCATTCGTATTTGCTCTGGATTGCAACGCTGATCTATGGCGTTCACATGCTGGAAGAAACGATGTACGGCTGGCACGATTGGGTGCGCAAGGTTCTTCATCTGCAGGCAGAGATGAATGAGTTCTATATGGTGAATGCCGTCGTCATCGTGTTAGGAGCGGAGCTGCGCCATGGTGGGCTGGAAGAATCCCGCATTTGCTCTGAGTTTTCCTGCTCTTATGGTCGTCAATGCGGTTTTGTTTCATATCGCTCCAGTGTTGGTGACGCGCATCTTCTCTCCCGGCGTTATCACGGCAGTTCTTTTGTTTTTGCCCGTTACGGCATGGATCTACTACAGCGCGTACCTGGACGGGGTTCTGAGTTTTCCCACCGTCGTTATCTCCTCCGTGTCTGGTGTGCTGCTCATGTTTTTTCCAATTGTGCTCCAGAAAACAAAAGCGAGGATGATCCCTCACTAGCTCACGGCACGTCAGGCACGTTCAGATTTGTTCTATAGTAGCTTTTCTGACGGGTCCCCCAAGCAGTTTAGTTTTAACAGGTTTATTAGATGCAGGTGTATCAGCCCAAAACTGGACTTCTACCTCTTGTTCGCAGGAGCACGAATCGCAGTAGCAGGTAGAGCAGAAAGCCGATGGGCCCGAGGAGGAAGGTCATGATGAGCGTAGGAATCGTCCACCAGTGAGAGAGGTTATTTCGTATCGCATCCCGCACTTCCCAGCCGCCGACGAAGAGGTCGAAGGCGAGATAGTGGACCCAGCCCGCTGTCAGGATGATCCAGGGACTTCAAATAATTTCGTCACATCGGAGAGCGAACCGAATGTCCGGGTTTGCCTCGGTGAGGATGGGTCAGAGATCGATCTATACTGCTGACGGTTTCATCGCCTGAATCCTGTTGACCGAAACAGGAGGGTTCGCTTGAGTTGCAGCCACCAATAACACCTCCACAAGTGCGCGACATTCGCCGATCCCCGTGGCGAGCAGCTCGCGGAAGGAGGGGATGCGCGACATGGACCAGAGCATCCCTGCCACGAGCGGTGTAGGGCTGGCGTTCAACAACGACTTGCCCGACGGGTAGAGCCGGTACCCGAGCCGCTGAATCAGAGTGAAGCTCTCCTTCATCCCACGCGCGAGCACGATTGACTCACCCCAGGACGCACCGCCTCCGCGCCGTACACCCGCGACCGACACGCTTTCGAAGGCTATGCACAACGGGACGTGGCAGCGAAGCCAGAGGAGCATGTTGGCTTCGAGGAGAGCTGGCAGGCCGGCGGCGATGAAAAGCTTCACCCAGCCTTGATGATCCATCTTGGTTTTCTGGCCGGAGACACCGATTTTGGCATTGAGCTTGCCGTCCTTGTCGATGGCGGCCTGTACGAATGGCATACCGAAGGAGCAGCGCTCCGCACCGATTGCGTCGCGCAGCCGCTCCGGATCGAACGTATTGAACATGAATTGAACGCACTTGGCGGCGCTGCGTTGAAGCGCCGGCAGCACCGCGTCGACCTGGTACGCAAGCAGAGTGACAATGACCAGGTCATACGGAGGTTCCTCGTCCAGCACATCGGTTACGCACACCTTCGCGTACTGCCCTTTGATGTTGACGATGCCATTGTCACGCTGCAACTGCTGGAGCCGCACGGAATTTGGGCGAGCAATCACGGTGACATTGTGGCCGCCAGTGCGGGCCAACTGAAAGGCGAAGGTGCTGCCGATGTTGCCGACACCAAGGACGGCGATGCGCAAAGGTGGAGAAGAGGGCATGCTGGGAGTCTGGCTCATGTGAGAAATGTCTCCGAAAGTCCTATGCGGCGCGGTTCAAGCCCTTGCGGGTCAGGTCGTGGGCGAAGCCCTTCGTCTCCTCAACCAGGTGTTGACGAATCCAATAGTTGGTGGCGTTGAACAAGCCAATGCACCTGACCCAGAGTGGGTTCCGCACGTCAATGGTGCAGCGAAGCCGTGACTCCTCTGCGGTTACGCTGGACACCTGCATCTCCCAACCGACCTGTAGATGAAAGGGGAGAAAATGCATCAGGTAGGCGCGGCTCCTCTCGGAAAAGAGCCGGACATGGTTCACCTCCAACAGTTCTGTCCGATAGTGCTGGATAATCAGAGCGCCAGCCATCGATTCGACATTAACCATGCCAATGAACTTGGGGCCTCCATTGGTTCCAACGGCGCGGTGGCCACGCGCACAGGCCTTATAGTCCTTCTCCGAAAGATTGAAGAGCCATTCGTCGAGGCGTATGGCGCTGAGCGGTAACCCTACTGATGCTTCATGCGTAAAAACCATCGTGTTCTCCCGTCAAGCTGGTTCTTGGTGCGCATGCGCCGCAGAAATGACTTCGTGCTCGGTACCAACCAGAAACTCACAGGCATGCAGGTCCAGGAACTTCTCTTCATCCGGGCGAATGGTAGCCATGTAGTTGGGCGACTGGAAGACGGCGGCTAGGCCGGCCAGATCGTCGAACCAAAGCTCCGTTGACCCATCGATATGGTTATCCGGCAGTCCCGGTAGCTGTTCGCCGGTCGAGTGACATTGAACGTAGCGCCGTACATGTTGCTTCACCGCGGCAAGCGAACTGAACAGGGGCGCGTGCTTGTTGCGATGGTAGGCGACGAACTCATCGTGGCTCATCCCCAGCTTGCGGCGCAGAAGTATGGTCATCTTGATCATGATGTGCTCCAATATGAACATTATTCACATAGTAGATCAGACGCGTTCCCGCCAAGAAAGATGCACCCCATGAAGAAGAAAGCTCGCGCCTATCACCACGGCGATCTGAAGGCAGCCATGATTCAGGCAGCACTCGAACTTGTCCGGAAGAAGGGTCCGCGCGGCTTCACGCTGAACGAAGCGTCGCGGGTCGCGGGTGTGAGCGTCAGCGCGCCCTACAACCACTTCAAAGACAAGGAGGCTCTTCTCATTGAGATCGTGTTGTTGGGCAGTCGTACGTTGGAGATGGAATTGCGGGCAGCGGCAGACACTGCCGACCCGCCCCGGCAGAGGCTGCTGGCGGTTTACCTCGCCTACGTTGCGTTCGCACAGCACCATCCCGATCTATTTGCGGTGATGTTCCAGTCGGGTATCGACAAGACACCCTACCCGGAGGTACATGCTTCAGCCGCAAGAGCCTTCGAGGTAGGAGCACAACTGGCCGCTCAGATCGAACCATCGCAAACTTCCGCAGGGCAGCTTGCGATGGCCGTGTGGACGATGGCCCATGGTTTTGCCGCCCTGAGTATTGAGGGCGATGTTGCCAGAATTGGCTTCGCTAAAGCAGGAGTTTCGGCCGAAGAGCTCGCTCGCAGATTGCTGTTTCCAGACAGTTCGTAAAGAGAGGCTGTACAAGCAAGCCCCTTTAGCGTTGTCGCATAATTGGCTCCCCCACGAGCTTCTTGTGGCTGATTGGCCGGTTCTACTTCGTGTTCTCTGACGGGAGCAGCACCTGGACGCTCACGAGCAGACCATGCTCAGTCGTGCTGCAGAGCAGCCGGTCATGTCGTCTATGTGCCTCTGGAACCTTGACTCCGCCGAGAGCAATCCATAAGTAACGTTACGGGGATTTTTCGGCATTTCGAAAAAAACCGCGACTCGGGCGGCCCTGAAACGGACATTTTAGAGAGTACTAGGCGGTATCCCCATATACTCTTTGCAGGGTTCGTTTGTTTTGTTTGACTTTGGTGATGGCACCGGGTCGATATGAGTTGAGCGAAGCACAGTGGCAACGGATCAAGGACACGCTTGCTGGTCGT
>JAABUZ0100008162.1_pt1 | contig 12393 bp, 8 predicted proteins | sample 5562091 | NCBI WGS metagenome assembly JAABUZ01 (sample SAMN12813069, study PRJNA571459) | rock metagenome | isolation source: Antarctica rocks | place: Antarctica: Victoria Land, Linnaeus Terrace sud | collected 2015-12-21 | reverse complement strand
GCGCAGATAGTCGAACGCGTTGGCCTCGCGCGTCTCGACGTTGGCGAACGCGTTGAGGGCGACGTTCTCCCGCGCACGCTCGAGTGCGACAGCGGAGATGTCGAGGGCGAGTACCGAGTCGGCGTGCCTGGCGAGGTGCAGTGCGAACGAGCCGTGATAGCTGAAGCAGTCGAGTGCGCGCCCACGCGCGACGCGACCGACGAGTGCGCGGTTTTCTCGTTGATCGAGGAACGCGCCCGTTTTCTGTCCGGTCCACGGTGTCGCAAGGTAGCGGACGCCGTGCTCCTCGACCGCGATCGTCGTCGGCACGGAGCCGTGAAGGAGCACGGTCTCGCGGGGCAGCTCCTCTCGCGTGCGCAACGTCGCGTCGTTGCGCGCCAGGATCCCGTCCGCGCCGGTGAGGTCGCGGAGCGTGGCGACGACGACATCGCGGACGGCCTCGAGCCCCGCGCTCATTAGCTGCACGACGAGCCACCGGTCGTACCGGTCGACGACCAGGGAGGGGAGCCCGTCGCCTTCGCCGTGCACGAGGCGGAACGCGGTGGCGTCGCCGTCGAGCACCTCGCGCCGTGCGAGGGCGCGTCCGATCGCGTGGTGCCACCACGTCGCGTCGACGGTGGCAGCGCCCGGGTCACGTGTGAGGAGGCGCAGGGAGATCTCAGACGCCGGGCTCCAGAGCGCCGAGCCGAGCGGGCGGCCTCGGGCATCTTCGACGCGCACGACGCCGGCGGGCGCGTTCGGTCGTGTGACCACGTCGCTGCGGTAGATCCAGGGATGACCGTGGAACCAGCGGTCGGCGCCTCGTGTAGACACCGTTGCGACGGCGGTTGGCGTCGCGAGGTCGATACGGCGCGTGGGCATGGCCGGCATAGGCATAGCCGGATGCTAGGTCGCCCCGCCGCAGACGGGAACCGTCGCCGAGTTGCTGCGCCCCTCTTGACGCTTCGAACAAGCGCCCGTATGTTGACCCTCCCACCGCGAGCAGGTCGCGCGGTTGGAACGCGGCGGCGCGGAGGTGGTCGTAAGAAGTCAGCGCCGGCAGTTGCGGCCAGAGGCGAGTCGGTTTAAAATGACCGTCCGCCTGCGGCCAACGCGCCGCGGACTATTTGACAAGTGATCGGACGAGGGCGATTGCGATGCTCACGAGCGTCGTGATCGAGTGGGAATCGATCTTCGTAGGTCGTGAACGTCGCACGGCAGACGCTTGCGCCACCAGAATGAGGTGGTCAAGCGACAGACGGCCAGTGGGGGATGCCTGGGGACACGGAGGCGAGGAAGGGCGCGGTAAGCGGCGATACGCTGGGGGGAGCGGCACACACGCGATGAGCCCCGGATGCCCGAATGGGGAAACCCGGCCGACGGTAGCGTCGGTCATCTGTCTTAAGACAGAGGCGAACCCGGGGAACTGAAACATCTCAGTACCCGGAGGAAGAGAAATCAAGCGAGATGCCCGGAGTAGCGGCGAGCGAAAGGGGCGGAGCCCAAACCTGCGTCTTTAGGGCGTGGGGGTTATAGGCGCCACGGATGGGTCACGAGAAGCGACGCGAACTCCCTTGGAACGGGGGGCCCGAGACGGTGAGAGCCCGGTAGCGGAACGCGAGGGACGTGATCTAGTGGAGTGCCTGAGTACTGCCCGGCACGAGGAACCGGGCGGGAAGTTGGGGGGACCACCCTCCAAGGCTAAAGACTCCCGTGTCACCGATAGTGGACGAGTACCGTGAGGGACAGGTGAAAAGCACCCCCGTGCGGGGAGTGAAAGAGAGCCTGAAACCACTGGCCGACAAGCGGTAGGAGGACGACTTGGGGCAACTCAGGGGCGTCTGACTGCGTGCCTTTTGCATTATGATCCGGCGAGTTACGCCTCGCGCGCGGGGCTAAGGGCCTCAGGCCCGGAGCCAGAGCGAAAGCGAGTCCTGTCAAGAGGGCGCGTTGCAGTGCGCGGGGGTAGACCCGAAGCCAGGGCGATCTACCCATGAGCAGGCTGAAGCTGGGGTAACACCCAGTGGAGGGCCGCACCGGTATGGGTTGAAAACCGTTCGGATGACTTGTGGGTAGGGGTGAAAGGCCAATCAAGCCTGGAGATAGCTGGTTCTCCCCGAAATCTATTGAGGTAGAGCCTCGCGGCTGGGCGCAAGCCCGTATGTCGGCAGGGGGTAGAGCGACTGGATGGGCGCGGGCCGACGGAGTCGGTACCAACCCCAACCAAACTCCGAATACCTGACCGATGGACCGCGGGAGGCAGTCGCCGAGCGATAATGTCCGGCGGCGAGAGGGAAAGAACCCAGAGCCACAGCTAAGGCCCCGAAGTGGCCGCTGAGTATAGCGAAGGATGTGTCGCTACCGTGACAACCGGGAGGTTGGCTTAGAAGCAGCCATTCCTTGAAAGAGTGCGTAATAGCTCACCGGTCCAGTGGCGACGCGCCGAGAATGGTCGGGATTAAGCGGCCCGCCGAAGCTTGGCCTACAGCGTTGCGCTGTGGGGTAGGGGAGCGTTGTCGTAGCGAGGAAGCCCCGGGGGGACCCTAGGGGTGGAGCGGCGACAAGTGAGGATGCCGGACTGAGTACGCGCAAATGCGGGTGAGAACCCCGCACACCGAAAGCCCAAGGGTTCCGGCGCCATGGCAATCAGCGCCGGGTGAGGCGGCCCCTAAGGCGAGGCCCGAGAGGCGTAGCCGATGGGTAGCGGGCGAACAGTCCCGCCCCGTTTTCACATGTTGAACCCGCGAGGGACACCGGAACGAAGCAGCCGCGGTCTTGTGGACTGACCGTCTAAGCCTGTAGGCGCAAGCCGAGAGGGGATGGCGAGCTGTGTCTTCGGACGCGGCGAGGGCTGTGGAGTCGACGGGCGAGAAAAGCTCGCGGCGGAGTGTGACGACGACCGTACCGTAAACCGACACAGGTGGGCGAGGCGAGAAGCCTCAGGTGCACGAGTGAGACGTGGTCAAGGAACTCGGCATAATGATCCCGTAACTTCGGAAGAAGGGATGCATCCAGTAGGTGACCCGGCCAGCCTGGGAGAGCCGAAGGGTGCCGCAGTGAATCGGCTCAAGCGACTGTTTAGCAAAAACACAGGTGCGTGCCAAGCCGCGTAAGGCGCCGTATACGCACTGACGCCTGCCCGGTGCCGGAAGGTTAAGGGGAGAGGTCAACCCTCACGGGTGAAGCCTTGAGCCGAAGCCCCGGTAAACGGCGGCCGTAACTATAACGGTCCTAAGGTAGCGAAATTCCTTGTCGGGTAAGTTCCGACCTGCACGAATGGCGTAACGACTTGAGCACTGTCTCGACCACGCGCTCGGCGAAATGGCAGTCTCGGTGAGGATTCCGAGTTCCCGCGACAGGACAAAAAGACCCCATGCACCTTTACTGCAGCTTGCCATTGCCCGCTGCACTGCGCTGTGTAGCATAGGTGGGACCCGATGAGCCCTCGGCGCCAGCCGGGGGGGAGGGGCCAGTGAAATACCACCCTGCGCCGTGCGGCGGGCTCACCACGATCGGGCACACCCCGTCTGGGACCGTGGCTGGTGGGCAGTTTGACTGGGGCGGTCGCCTCCGAAAGCGTAACGGAGGCGCGCGAAGGTGGGCTCAGCGCGGTCGGTACTCGCGCTTACAGAGTGTAACGGCAGAAGCCCGCCTGACGGCGAGACCGACGGGTCGAGCCGGGACGAAAGTCGGCCGTAGTGATCCGGTAGTGCCGCGTGGGCGGGCTATCGCGCAACGGATAAAAGGTACGCTGGGGATAACAGGCTTATCGCGCCCGAGAGTTCACATCGACGGCGCGGTTTGGCACCTCGATGTCGGCTTATCACATCCTGGGGCTGGAGAAGGTCCCAAGGGTCCGGCTGTTCGCCGGTTAAAGTGGTACATGAGCTGGGTTCAGAACGTCGTGAGACAGTTCGGTCTGTATCCGTCGTGGGCGGTGGAGTATTGCGGGGCGCGGACCCTAGTACGAGAGGACCGGGTCGGACGATCCGCTCGTGTCCCGGCTGTCCTGCCAAGGGCACCGCCGGGTAGCGATGATCGGCACGGATAACCGCTGAAAGCATCTAAGTGGGAAGCCGTCCCCAAGATGAATACTCCCATGCCCCTTGAGGGCACTAAAGGGCCGGGGGAGACCACCCCGTCACGAGGCCGCCCGTGGACGCGTGGCAACACGCGCCGAGCGTAGCGGTCCTCATCGCCCGTGCGGCTTGACCTCCCCTCTCCGTCTCTGACGCGAGTGGGACAACAACTACGAAGCGCGAGCGTCTGTCTTTCCCCTTCCTATACACTGCCACACGTTTGTCGAGCGGCGCCGCCGTTCATAGATCCGAATTCGCTGGCGACTAGAGCGTCAGGGCCACACCCGTTCCCATCCCGAACACGGTCGTTAAGCCTGACAGCGCCGATGGTACTCCGCCCGAGAGGGCGCGGGAGAGTAGGCCGTCGCCGGCACCCGTGCGAAGCCCCCGATTGCTATGCGATCGGGGGCTTCGTTCATTTCGCCCATGAACAGTTCCTTGCCGCTGACCACACGAGCTGGGTACGTCGCGATCGTCGGGCGGCCGAATGCGGGCAAATCGACGCTGCTGAACCGGCTCGTCGGCGAGAAACTCGCCATCACGAGTCCGAAACCTCAGTCGACGCGCGACCGCGTCGTCGGCATCCGGACGGGCGAGAGCGCGCAGCTCGTATTCCTGGACACGCCGGGGCTGCTTGAACCGCGGTACACGTTGCATGAGGCGATGCAGGCCGCGGCGCGCGAGGCGCTCCGGGACGCCGACGTCATCGTGCATCTCGTCGACGCGACCGGCGACGTCTCCGGCGCGATACTCGACTTGGAAGCGGCCGCGGGGCTCACGGCCGCCGTTCGCGCGCCCGTGATCCGCGTCGCGAACAAAGCCGATGCGTTGAGCGCTGACGACCGCGTGCGTGTCGCTGAGCGTGTGCAGCCGGCGCTCTGGGTTTCGGCGCAGACGGGTGAAGGTGTTGACGCCCTCGTCGAGCGAGTGACCGCGGCGCTCCCCGAGAGCCCGTTTCTGTATCCGGAAGACGAGATCAGCACGCACCCGGTGCGCTACTTCGTCGCCGAGATGATCCGGGAGACGGCCCTCGAGACGCTCGAGGACGAGGTCCCGTACGCGCTCGCGTGCGAGGTCGACGAATACCTCGAAAGTCGGCGCCCAGTGTACATTCGCGCGACGCTGTATGTGGAACGAGACAGCCAGCGGGGCATTCTGATTGGCGCGCGCGGTGCGCGCCTCCGGGACATCGGGCGCGCGTCGCGGGCGAAGATCGAGGCGTTCGTGGGCGTATCCGTGTATTTGGACCTCTGGGTCAAGGTCCTCCACAACTGGCGACGCGATGCGCGCGCGCTGCGCCGCTTCGGCTACCATCTCCCACCGACGTTGGAGCGATGACTCTCTCGCCACAGCTACTCGCGGTGTTGGTGTGCCCGCGCTGCAAGGGGCCGCTCGACTACCGCGAGGCAGAGCAGGCACTCGATTGTGCGCGCTGCCGCGTACGGTACCCGGTGCGCGACGAGATCCCGATCATGCTCGTCGACGAAGCGGTCCGGCTCGCGTCCGCGTGACGCGGCGCGCACGCTGAGCGACGCGCATGGCGTCGCGCGACACGTGCTCCGCGGTGCTGCGCTTCGCCGGGTGGTCCGGCGAACCGCCCCGCCCCGAGCCGTCCTGGCTCGGGCAGTGGCTTCGCGGGCGTGCGGTTCACCGGGTCGACGCGGCCGACGAACTGCTCGCGCGCCTACGCCGCTCGCGGCCCGACGTCGTCCTGATTGACGCGCGGGACGGGGACGTGGCGACGGCAGCCTGCGTGCGGTGCAAAGGCGACGCGTACACGGCATTGATTCCGTGCGTGATGTACGCCGCGGATCAGGGGGCGACCTCCGCCGCCGCGCTCTTCGCGGCCGGTGCTGACGACGTCCTCGGTGCGACGATCGATGCGGATGAGGCGGTCGCGCGTCTCGACGCCGCGGTCCGTCGCGCGTCGCGTGACCTCGCGGCCCAACCGACGACTGGTCTGCCCGGCCCGCCCGTGATCGAGGCGCTCCTCACGGAACGTCTGCGCAAGGGCGAGCGATTCGCCGCCTGCTACGCCGACCTCGATCACTTCAAGGAGTACAACGATCGGTACGGATTCCGCGAAGGCGATCGCGTGATCCGGATGGTCGCGCGGTTGCTCCACGACATCGCGATAGGCGCGGCCGGCGAACAGGCGTTCGTCGGTCACATCGGCGGCGACGACTTCCTCTGCGTTCTGCCGCTCGAGCGGTCCGGGGAGGCGTGCGCGCTGATGGTCGAAACGTTCGACCTGCTCGCGCCGCTCCAGTACAACGCGGCCGACCGGCGGGCCGGATACTATCTTGGCAAGGACCGGCGCGGTCAGCTGCATCGTGTCCCACTCATGTCGTTGTCGCTCGGCGTCGCGACCAACGAGCGACGCCGGTTCGAGTCGGCGGCGGACGTCAGCCGACTCGCGTCGGAAATGAAGAGCTACGCGAAGACGTTGCCCGGCTCGGTCTTCGCCGTCGACCGCCGGGGACCCGACACTAGCCCGTCCACCGCACCTTTCGCGGAACTCGAGTGAACGTCTCCTGCCCAGACTGCCGGTCCGTGTTCAGGATCGACCCGGCGAAGGTTCCCACGGCCGGCATTCGCGCGCGCTGCGCCATCTGCGGTGCCGTGTTCGACGTGGAACCCGCGCGCTCCACACAGCCGCCGCAACAGCGGGCCGGCGCGCCGACGCCGCACGTCGCGATTGACGCCGCGACGGCGACGAGCGTCGCTGAGACCTCGAGCGCGGGCGCGACCCCGCCCGTCGAGGAGCACGGAGAGGACGTGACCCCGGCGTCGGCGACGACCGGCGTCTCTGGGCCGCCGGCGGCGGGTGCGGCGTCGTTGGGCGAGGAGCGCGCGCTGCACGCGCCACCGGCCGCCGCGACGGAGCCGATGTTCGTCGCCGAGCCGGAGCCGCAGACGGTGCCGGAGCCGCGGCCCCGGCCCGTCAATCCGTACCTCAACAACACGCCCGAGCTCCGAGCGCGGCGACTCGCGCGTGCGCTCGTGTCGGACCTCGTCGCGTACAATCCGCAGAAGCGCGAGCAGGGGCTGCGCGACGGAACGTTGCGACAGCTGTTCCGCGACGAAATCCGCAAGAGCTGGGACGAATACGTCGAGCAGGTCGGGGCGTCCGTGGCCGAGTCCACGCCGCACTTCCAAGACGCGCTCAACGACGTGCTCGCCGGCGGGCGCCGGGTGTTCTAGGGTCGAACCATCCGACGTACGCGTGCGAGAAGGCACCTTCGTCGGCGCGTTATACTACGGGTGATCGCGCCGCACCCGGCGCATCGACACGCACCGTGAACGGAGCCATGGAGAACGATCGCGTACGGCAGCTCGAGCGGCAGCACGACCGCGTCGCCGAGCTGCGGGGGTATCTTTGACGTCGCGTCCAAACGCGACCGGTTGGAGCAACTCGAAGCACAGATGAGCGAGCCGGGCTTCTGGGACCACCAGGAGCGCGCGCAAGGCGTCGTGCAGGACGTGAAGGCTCTACGGAACTGGGTCGAGCCGTTCGACCAGATCGAGGCGCGCGTGGTCGGCGCCCGTGAGCTGCTCGACCTTCTCGAGGCGGAACCGGATCCCGAGCTCTCGCGCGATCTCGCGCGCGAGGTCGATGCGATCGAACACGCGCTCGACGATTTCGAGCTGCGTACGCTGCTGCAAGGGCCAGACGACGCGCGCGACGCGCAGGTCGAAATCTCGGCCGGCGCTGGCGGAACCGAGGCGCAGGATTGGGCGCAGATGCTCCTCCGCATGTACACGCGCTGGGCCGAGCGGCGCGGGTTCGGCGTCGAGATCCTCGACCTCTCGGAAGGTGAAGAGGCGGGCATCAAGGGCGCGGTGCTCGAGATTCGTGGGCAGTACGCGTTCGGATTCCTCCGGCCCGAGACCGGCGTGCATCGGCTCGTACGGATCTCGCCGTTCGACGCGCAGGCGCGGCGGCATACGAGCTTCGCGTCGGTGTTCGTCTACCCGGTGGTCGACGACGAAATCAACATCGACGTGCGCGACGAAGACATCGTGATGGAAGTCTTCCGGGCGAGCGGCGCGGGCGGACAGCACGTCAACAAGACGTCGTCCGCGGTCCGGCTGCGGCACACCCCCTCAGGCGTCGTGGTCTCGTCGCAGCAGGAGCGGTCGCAGTTCAAGAACAAGGCGACCGCGATGAAGATGCTGAAGAACCGGCTGTACCAGATCGAGGCCGACAAGCAGCAGGCGGCGAAGGACGCGCTCAACGCGACCAAGAGCGACGTCAGCTTCGGGAGTCAGATCCGCAGCTACGTGTTCCAGCCGTACACGATGGTCAACGACCACCGCACGGAGCTCAAACTGCCCGACGTGCAGAAGGTGATGGACGGCGCCATCGACCCGTTCATTCAAGCGTACCTGAAGGAACACGGCGCGCCTACCGCGGCCGGCGACCGCTCGTCGCGATGAGCGACGCCGAGCACGCGGCGGGGTCGGCGGCGTCCGACGAGGAACTCAACCACGTCCTACGCGCGCGCCGCGACAAACTTGCGGCGCTCGAAGCGCGCGGCGTGCCGCCGTACGCGTATCGATTCGATCGAACGCACACGAGCGCGGAGGCCGTCGCGGCGTACACCGCCCTGGAGGCCGAGGCGCGTGCCGTCGCCGACGCCGCGTCCGTCGACGAGCCGATGGCGGAAGTCGAGGGGCCGGTCGTCCGGCTCGCGGGCCGGCTCCTGTCGTGGCGCTCGCAGGGGAAGACCGCGTTCGCGCACCTGGGCGACGCCGACGGGCGCGTCCAGCTCTACCTGCGGCGCGACGTCCTCGGCGACGCGTTCGACGTCGTGAAGAGCGCCGTCGACGTCGGCGACGTGGTCGGCGTGTCGGGTCCGTGCTTTCGCACGCGGGCGGGCGAAGTCTCGGTGCGCGTCGAGCAGTTCGAGCTGCTCGCGAAGTCACTCCGCCCGCTGCCGTTCGGCAAGGAGGCGACGGTCGGCGGGGAGCTCGTGCGGTATTCGGGGTTCGCGGACCCGGAGCAGCGGTATCGGCAGCGCTACGCCGACCTTGCGGTGCATCCCGAGATCCGGCAGAGTTTCGTCGCGCGGTCGCGCATGGTCGCGGCGATCCGACGCTACCTCGACGCGCTCGGCTATCTGGAAGTCGAAACGCCGGTGCTGCAGTCGATCTACGGCGGGGCGGCCGCGCGGCCGTTCACGACGCACCACAACGCGTTAGACCTGCCGTTATTCCTCCGCATCGCGGACGAGCTGTACCTCAAGCGGCTGCTCGTCGGCGGCTTCGAGCGCGTATACGAGATCGGGCACGACTTCCGGAACGAGGGGATCGACCGGACGCACAACCCCGAGTTCACGATGCTCGAGTTCTACGAGGCGTACGCGGACTACACGGTGATGATGGACCGCGTCGAAGGGCTGATCGGCGCGGCGGCGTCCGCGGTACGCGCGGTGCCCGGGATGGCGGACCGCGTGCCGACGCTGCCGACGCCGTTCGCGCGGGTCGAGTGGATGGCCGCGTTGCGCGCCGCGTTCGGGTCGGATCCGTCGGCACTCGACGACGCGGCGCTCCGCGACGCCGCGACGCGCGTCGGCGTCGCGCGCGTCGCGGCGCTGAGCCGCCCGAAGTTGTTCGACGAGATGTTTCAGGCGCTCGTCGAGCGAAAGCTCGTGGAGCCGACCTTCGTCGTCGACTACCCGGTCGAGCTGTCGCCGCTGGCGAAGCCGAAGCGTGGTGACCCGACGCTCACCGAACGGTTCGAACTCTTCGCGCAGGGGCGCGAGCTCGCGAACGCGTTCAGCGAACTGAACGACCCCATCGACCAGCGGCGGCGCTTCGAAGCGCAGGCGCGGCTCAAGGCGGCCGGGGACGACGAAGCCGTCGGGGTCGACGAGGATTACCTTCGCGCGATGGAGTACGGGATGCCGCCGGCGGGCGGCGTCGGGATCGGCGTCGACCGGCTGTTCATGCACCTCACGGGGACGGCGCACATCCGGGACGCCATCCTCTTCCCGCTCATGCGCCCCGAGTGACCGACGCGGCGGCGACGGGCGTCGCGCTCCCGACGCGAACGGTCGCGCCCGACGCGGGCGGGGGCGCGACGACGCGGCTCGCGCTGGAGGCGTCGATCGCGTGGCGGTATCTGCGCAGCCGGCGCGGATCCGGGCTCCTGTCGCTGATCAGCGCGATCGCGATCGCCGGCGTCGTCGTCGGCGTGGCCGCGCTGATCCTCATTATGGGCGTGATGAACGGGCTGCAGCGCGACTTGCGCGAGAAGATTCTCGTCGCGAGCCCGGACGTGCGCATCGTGACGGTCGGGAACAGCATGCGGATGAATCGGTGGCGCGACGCACTCGCCCGCGTGCGCGGCGCGCCGAATGTCGTCGCGGTCGCGCCCGTCGTGTTCACGTACGGCGTCGTCGGCCTCGGGACGCAGGGCTACACGACGGGCGCGCAGGTCGTCGGCATCGAGCCGCAGGGTCCGGGCGCCGTCGACGTGACCTCCGTCCGCCAGCACGCCATCGCGGGCGACTTCACATTCAAGAGCGGCGACGGCCGCCTCAACGGCGCCGTGCTCGGGCGACGGCTCGCGGAACAGCTGAACGCGGTGCCCGGGCAGAAGATCTCGATCCTCACGCGCGCGAACACCACGCTCAACCCGCTCACGGGCGCGCTGGTCCCGACGCTCGAGCAGTTCGAGGTGACGGGGATTTTCGAGACGGGGATGTTCGAGTATGACAATACGTACCTCTACGTCGCGCTCGCCCGTGCGCAGAAGCTCGCGGGCCTCGACTCGGCGGTGACGGGGATCGAAGTGCGGACCAACGATCGCTGGCGCGCCGACCGCGTGGCGCGGGACCTGGCCGCGCGACTTGGCTTCCCGTACTACGCGCGTGACTGGCAGGACCAGAACAGCTCGCTGTTTTCGGCGCTCAAGCTCGAAAAGCTCGGGATGAGCGTGATCCTGTTGCTCATCGTCGTCGTCGCCGCGTTCAACATCGTGAGCACGCTCACGATGGTGGTGACCGACAAGACGCGCGAGATCGGCATCCTGAAAGCGATGGGACTCTCGGCCGCCTCCGTACGTCGGGTGTTCTTCATCCAGGGGCTCGCGATCGGGCTGGTCGGCACGGCGGGAGGGCTGGCCGTCGGGCTCGGTGCGGCGCTCGCGCTCGAACGCTTCCAGCTCATCCGGCTCGACCCGTCGGTGTACTTCATCGACCACCTGCCGGTCGCGACGGACCCGACCGACATCGTCATCACCGTGCTCGCGAGCCTCGCGATCGCGGCGCTCGCGACCGTGTACCCGGCCGCGCAGGCCGCGCGGCTGTATCCGATCGAAGCGATCCGGCACGAGTAGTGGTCGAGCACGCGGGAGACACGCACCTGGGCACGTTCCCGGCGGTGCTGGAGGTGCGGCATGTGGTCAAGGAGTACCTCGGCGGCGACGGGACGCGTCTGCGCGTACTCGACGACGTCTCGCTCGCCGTCGCGCGCGGTGAGATGGTCGCGGTCGTCGGCGAGAGCGGGGCCGGGAAGAGCACGTTGCTGCACGTGCTCGGCGCATTGGAGCGCCCAACGTCGGGCGACGTCCGGCTCGGCGGACAGGTGCTCGGCACGCAGACCGACGCCGGACTCGCGGCGCTTCGGAACCACCTCGTCGGGTTCGTCTTCCAATTCCATCATCTCTTGCGCGAGTTCAGCGCGCTGGAGAATGTGATGATGCCGCTTCGCATCGCCGGCCAGACGCCGCGCGCGGCGCGCGACCGTGCGGCGGCGTTGCTGGACCGCGTCGGCTTGGGCGCGCGGATGCAGCATCGCCCGGCGGCACTCTCCGGAGGCGAGCAGCAGCGCGCGGCGGTCGCGCGGGCGCTCGCGGCGGAGCCGGCCGTCCTACTCGCGGACGAACCGTCGGGCAACCTCGACCAGGCGAACGCGGAACGCCTGCACGAGCTCTTCGCCGGGCTGGCGCTGGAGCAGCGGCTCGGGCTCGTCGTGGTAACCCACAATCCCTCGCTCGCCGCGCGCGCGCAGCGAGTGTTGCGGCTCGCGGGGGGGCGGCTCGTCGAGGCGACGGAGCGGATCTCCGGGCCGTAGACGCGCCGCGCGACGGTGCGCTAGCGTGAAGGCGGAAGCACCGCGCGGGCGGACGGCACTCGCCGTCGTTCTCGGCGGTACTAGGGGGACGGGAGGAGGTGCAACGATGATCTGCGACAACTGCCAGGAGCGCGACGCGGTCGTCAACTTGACGAAGGTCAAGGACGGCACGGTGCGCCAGCAACACCTCTGCGAGCGGTGCGCCGCAGAGCAGGGCGTCGAGACGACGGTCGCGACGCCAAAGCCGGCCTTG
>JAABUZ0100008161.1_pt1 | contig 12394 bp, 11 predicted proteins | sample 5562091 | NCBI WGS metagenome assembly JAABUZ01 (sample SAMN12813069, study PRJNA571459) | rock metagenome | isolation source: Antarctica rocks | place: Antarctica: Victoria Land, Linnaeus Terrace sud | collected 2015-12-21 | reverse complement strand
CGCATCGGAGTGAGACTCAGGTTGGACCCCGGCTGCGCCATCGCGACACGGGCGAGCCCAAGGCGACGATCCCCACCGCGCTCAAGATGACGAGGAACGGGTCGACCGGCGCGCGGTAGCGCGGAGCTCCCAGCACGGGAACGACGGCGAGCAGCATGAGCACGGGAACCAGCCAAACGAAGGCAGGTGCCGATGCCCCGGCTCTTCGGCGTCGCCAGAGCGTGAGGACTCCGAACAGCGCGAGCACCGAGAGGAGGTAGGCCGACAGCGTTACCGCGCTCTGTAGGCCGGATGGGATGCCCATCTCGCGGTAGAACAGTGCAGTGACAAACCTGTGGCCGCGTCCCAGGTCGATCAGGCGCAGGGTGTTCAGTCCCACCGCGGTCATCACGTACCCCGGATGATCCTGAGCATAAGACAGCGCCCGATCGCGAAGCCGATCGTCGAGTTGGGCTTCGTCGGCCCCGGCTGGGGTGACAAACAGGGGCCGGAGGGTGGGCACCACATAGGGCAGCTGCCACACGGCCTGGAAGTTGTCGGGTCGCCCGGCGACGGGGTTGTACTCCCCGGCCAGGGTGAATCCCTCCTGGGTCGAGATCGAAACCAGCGTGTGAAACTCGTGCTCGTTGCGCACCGTCCAGGGAACGAGGACGAGCGCCATGACCAGCACGCCGACGGCCGGCGCGGCCAGGCGTGAGCCTCGGCCTGGACGTCCGCCGGCCTCTGATGCCCTCCCCAGAGTGGATCGGTGGCCCACCAGGGCCAAGGTGGTGGGAATGATGAGGAGAAGTCCCACCGTGCGCGTCAGCGCCGCGGCGCCACACAGAGCGCCGGCCGCGAGGGCAAGGGCGAGGCGCTGCCGGCGTCGATAGGCAATCAGGCAGAGGACGAGTCCCAGCTCGAGGGGAAGGAACAGCGACTCGGAGAGCAGCGAGCCGTTCAGCCACACCAGGGGGGCAAAGACCGCCGCCAGTCCACCCGCCCACGCTCCCGTGGGCCATCCCCATAGCCCTTCTGCGATGAGCAGAGTGAACAGCACGGTCAGTGTGCCCAGCATCGCCCCCAGCACACGACCGGAGGACCACCGCGAGCCGGTCAGCGCATAGGTGGCGCCCAGCACCAGCGGGTAGGCGGGGGGACGAAAGGCAGTGGGGCTTCCGGGGCGGGCGTAGCCGGTGGGTGGGAAGCGACCGGTGACCGCCAAGGTGTGGGCATAGCGGTCATAGTCGGCCGGGTCGCCGTAGGGCGCAAAGTGCGGGGTGGAGACGATCACTGCCAGGCGTACGATCAGGGCGAGCGCGAGGATGGCGATGAGAATCGATCTGCGCCGCCGACGATCGATCCGCGGCTGGTGGCCTTTGACGATCAAGACGCCAGCAGGACACCCAGTGCGGTGACGATCGCGCCGACGCCGACGATCACCAGGGTGGACCAGGCCGCGAGGCGCAAGGCCCCCTCGATGACCCCTTGATAAGAAAGGTCTGGATGGCGGCGGTAGCGCCAGAGGACCAGCGCGATGGACAAGGCCACGGCGAGCAACGTTGCTCCGGTGGCGCGTAGGGGGTGCTGGGAGTGGCTCGGTAGGACCGCGGCGACCGACAGCAAAGCCGCCACCACGATCACCAGCCGGGGAAACCGTGAGCCAGCGCCGAAGCCGACGCCCGGGCCCTGACCGGTGCCGCTCGGGTCCGGGGGGTGCGGGGTCCTGCGGTCGATCATGCGTGCACCTTCAGATAGAGCGTCCCTTCGACGACGCTGTAGAGCACTGGTCCCTTTGAGTTCAACGAGTGTCCGACACGCCGCAGGCGCGGATCGGTGGCGAGGATGCGGCGCAGCTCCTCGGTGCGTTGAAGAACGAGGCCGTTCCAGGGTGATCGCCAGCCGTCGAGTGAGCCGATGACGGGCTCGACGAACAGGAGCCGGCGCCCCGCGGGCAGCGCGTCGAGCAGGGGCCGCACGCGACGGTCAAACGTCGCCGCACGCAGGTGGCTGACCGCGTCACGCCAATCCATGATGGTGGGATCGCTGACGGCGCCGAGGGAGCTTGCATAGCGGAGCCCGGGGGGTAGGTACTGCACCAATACCGGAAGTTGCTCAGGCTCGCTGGTGAGCACCATGTCACCGGAAGCGAGCCCAGGCCCTAAAGCAGCTGCCACCCGATGGACGTTGCTCTTGTAGTCGACGGTGCGGGGCACCGAGCCGCTCCATATCAGCACCCCGAGGATGAGGGTGACCAGCCCCAGCCGGCCGGCCTGAGCCAGACCTCCACCGAGCAGGAGCATAAGCGGGCCGATCAAGGTCACGAAATACCGGGGAGCCCAACTGCGTGAACCCTGAGCGGCCAACCAGGCGAGAAGCACGCACAGGACGCTCACCAAGGCCAGGGCGGCCACCATTCGGCGCCTTTGCGGGTTGACGTCGCGCCAGTGAATCGCCAGCCCCACCCCCGCAGCGAAGGTCAGCGGCGTCAGAAGCTTGACACCGAGCAGCAGGCGCGGCACGTTGAGGAGCTCAGCGGGGGATGGGATGTTGGCCCAGGGCGCTCCGGTGTGGGCGGCCTGAAAGAGCAGCGTTGGTATCCAGGCGCCATAGGCAACGGCGGCGGCGCCGAAGACGAGTACCGCGTCTCGCAGACGGTGACGGAAGTCGCGCTCCGCCGGCACAGCCAGGGCCGCTGCGGACAGGCCAACAATGAAGAAGATGCTCCAGTAGTGGGTGTAGAGCATGGCGGTGAGGAGGACAGGGAGTGCCACCAGATAGCGACGCCGTCCCAGGACAAAGGCGTGGGCAAACGTCGCGGCCGCAAGGATCGACAGCAGCGCGACCAACGAGTACATGCGAGCCTGGCCGGCGGCGAGGTTCAGGGCTGGGTTCAGCGCGGCTAGGGCCGCGCACATCAATCCGGCGCGACGCCCGAACAGGCTCCATCCGGCCCACAGCCCGGCGGGAACGCAGAGCAAGGCGAAGACCAGCGCCAGGCTATAGACGGTTCCGCGCGAGCTGCCCAGCAGTGATGTCCACAGGTGCAGCAGCAGGTAGTACAGGGGCGGGGCACCGTCCAGGCGCAAGAGCCCGGGGATCTCAGCTAGGGGGTGCCGCGCGATGTCCAGCGCCTGAGCGTCGTCAATCCACAGGTAGGCCTTGAAGTCAACGGAGCGCAGTGCGGCTGAGATCGCCATCAGCACCACACACGCAATCACCGGCAGGGTCCAGGAAGGCACGGCGATCGTGCGCACCCGCCGCAACCGCCCCACCGACCAGGGCTCGTGCCCAGCTGCCAGGCCGGTGGCCTCGCCGGAGGCGGTCGTGCTCATCCTGGCGCCCCGGGCGCAGCGGCGTTCTGACCCGTTGGCTTCAGGGCGCCAGAGGGGGACTCCGGGCGTCTGGGCATAGGACTCAGGCGGCCGGCGAACGTGCTCCCCGACGCTGGCTCACCTGGGTGGCGAGCGCGAGGCCGGTCGTCCTCGAGTGGCTCACCCGCGGCTGTTCGAAGATCAAGCATCCTGGAAAGGTACGCGCGCCTCGGCTCAGGCGCGCTGTCAGCGTCGGGCTTGCAGTGGCGCTGTAGGGCCGATCTGCTCAGCCACCTACTCCCATCTCGACGGCTGAAGCTGCGACTCACACCTTGCCCACTTCTCCACACGCGCTGACTGGCCTAGCTCACCGGTGACCCCCGAAACAGCCTGACGTTACGATCAAGTGCCCTCCCGGCAGATCCCTGCGGTCGCCCTCCCTGGGCGTCGAGGTAGGCGAGCGAGCGGGCGACGTCACCGAGCCCTCGCCCGTCGGAGATGTGATCGAGCATCCAGGTCTCAAGTGCCGCTCCGCCGCCGGCGGTCTCCAGCACCCGCAGCGCCCGCGCCTGCTGGGGGAAGTCGATCAGCGACGCCGTGGCGATCAGCCAGTAGCCGCCGTTGGGGGCCGGACGCGGGACTATGCGGTTGCGATGGGTGTGTCCCCACAGCGCGGCCAGAGTCCGCGGGTGGCGGTCAAGCAGAGCCAGCAACCCTGGGCCTCCCTCGGAGGTTTCCAAAGGCTGATGGCTGAACACCAGCACCCAGCGATCACCCGCGCCGCGCAGCTGGTCTGACAGCCACCGGGGCTGGCCGGGATGCACCAGTCCGCCCGAGCCGCCGTCACGGCGCACGAGGTCTAAGACGATCACCCGGACGCGTCTGGACACGTCGAAGGCGTCGTCCAGCAACGGACCGGACCCGCCGCCCCGACCGCTGCCTGAGCGCAGGCGGCCAAGCGCCTCGGCGACGTCGAGCTGTCGTCGGGCTGGGTCGGCGGGCACGCTGACCGACGGCTGGCGCAGCAGCTCGCCGATCAGGCGGTCGATGATCGCGGGGTTGGCGAGCCCGTCAGGGGACTGTCCCACCGACGCCGAGAAGCCACGGGGCACCTGGAGGTGGCGGGGCAGCGCCCACACCGCGCGGTCGCCCAGGGCGATCGCGCGGGTCGCCGGAGTGGGGGGGAGGACGCCGGCCACCAGGAGGTCGTGATCTCCGGCCACCGGATAGCAGGGGGCCCGCAGTCCGGGGCTCGCAAACGGCGCCTGGGCCGCCGCCAGCAGGCCGGGATGGCGGGGAGCGTCGACGTCGGGGCGGTAGTAGAACGGGTCGGCGTTGGCGGCGGACTGCACCCCGACATAGCTTCCCGCCCCGCTGACGGGACCCACCCGCCCGCCGGCCAGGACCCGCAGCGCCTGGGCGAGCTCGTTGGACTGGGCGTTGTCGATCAGGTCGCCGCCCTGGATCACCGCCCGGGGCCCAAACGCGTTGACCGCGCGCACGGCTCCCGCCAGCACCGCGGCGGTCAGCGCTTCTTGGGGGCGAAAGGTCGAGGCATACGGCGCGCCCAGCCGATCGAGGAAGGTGACCCGGGCCGGTGACTGGGCATCGAGGATGTGGGCGTCGGTGAGGTGGGCCACCCGGGCCAGCTCATCGACCACGGGCGCGCGCGGGGACAGGTCGGTGCGGTCGACCAGCCCCATGCCGCCGGTGACCGACAACGAGCCCTGCCCCGCCGGATCGCCCCACGTCGTGTGCAGGGTGGAGCCGTCGCCCGCCGCCACCCGGGAGCCGGTGCTTCCGCAGGCCCCGAGCCAGAGGGCCGCCGCCCCCACGCCCATCTCGGCCAGGGCGCCCCGGCGCGTCAGGCGGCGCGTCACGCCGACAGCCCGGCGACGATCGGCTCGCGGGCAGCCTGCCGTGAGACCGACCACACTGCGGCGCCCGCCACCAGGGCCAGGCCGATGAGCACGAGGGCGATCTCGCCCGCTCCGGCTCCCAGCGCGAGGGTGGCGTAGCTGGCGGCGATGTGGGCCATGGCCGGACCCAGGATGAGGCGCTCGAGGACCACCGCCACCGCGGCGGCCGGCACCACCACGGCGATAGCCACCCCGACCAGCAGTCGCGCCACCGCGCCCCGCCCCGCGCCACAGGCGCGCAGCACCGCGATCGTCGTGCGCCGCTCGGTGACGGTGAGGGTCAGGGCCTGGATGAGCGTGTACAGGCACACCAGCCCGTTGACCAGGGCGACGGCGCGCAGGATGGCGGTCAGGGCGCCGATCAGGGTGTGGCCCCTGCCGGTGGCCCCGGGGGTGGCGCTCGTGATCGCCCCCAGCGTGGCCAGCTCAGCCGACACCGCCGAGGAGCTGGCTCCCGGGGTCAGGCGCACGGCGATCTGCTCAGAGGCGGTGGGGTCGGCGGCCAGCAGCGCCCCGGCGGGCACGAACGCCACTCGGCCGTCGTGGTCGAGTGAGCTGACGGTTCCCGCCACCCGAAAGCGCACCTCCCGGCCCGAGGGCAGCTCCAGCGCCAATGTCGAGCCCACGCTGAGGCCGAGCACCTGGGCCAGGCCCACCCCGACCTCGGTCTCGTGCTGACCACGTAACCGTCGCCCCGAGGCCAGGGATGGCGATTCGAAGGTCGTGTGTCTGGCCGGGTAGGCGATGACGTCGATCGTCTCCCCCAGGGAGAAGGAGTCGAGCGCGGTCAGCTCATAGCGCGGCGCTGCGGCCGCCACTCCGGGCAGGGCCCTCACCTGCGCCACGTCGTCGGCGCCCAGCGCGGCCGTCAGCTCATAGCGCTTGCCCAGGGCGCCCGGGTCGTTCTCCAGCACGGAAAGCTGGGAGGCCAGGGCGAGCATGAGCAGGATGAAGCCCGTCGATGCGCCGAGCACGGCCAGGGTGGCGGTGAGGCGGGCGCGCCGTGCGTTGACCAGGCGCGATCCGAGGGCGACCAGGCCCCCGCCGAGGCGTCCACGCCCGCCGGCTCCCGAGCGCAGCTCGGCCCCGGCCAGCAGCGCCACCGGCGCGCGCGCGGTGACCCGCCAGGATGGCCACGCCGCCGCGGCCACCGGGATCGACACCGCCGCCAGCCAGCAGCCGGCCAGGGGCAGGATGAGGGCGCTCCCGGGCGCCATCTCGTTGAGGATCTCCAGCAGGTAGCCGCTGGGACCGGAGGCCACGAGCGCTCCGGCGAGCACGCCGACGGCGGCCGCCGGGGCGCCCACGATCAGCGCCTCGAGGGCGGCCAGAGCGGTGACGTGCCCGCGGCTCGCTCCCAGGGCCCGCCGCACGCCGATCGAGGCCAGGCGCCGTTGCACCTCGGCTCGTGCCGCGGCGGCGAGCATCACCCCCGCCGTGATCAGCGCCAGCGCCGACAGCGCCACCAGCAGGGCGATCACGATCCCCGCAGCCTGGTCGAGCAGGACGCGCACGCCGTCGCGGGTCACGAAGCGCAGACCGCGGATCCCGTAGGAGGTGGCGCGCGCCTGCACCAGGGTCTGATCGAGGCTGGCGCCGCGGGCCAGCCACAGCTCGACGGTGTTTATGCGCGGGTCGGGATCGTGGCCGAAGCGCGCGTCCAGCCCGGCGTCTGACAGGTACACGCGGGGAGCGGCGAGCGGGTAGGCGACGTTGTCGGGCGCCTCGGAGACCCCGACCACGCGCTGGGGCCCCAGCCGACCGATGTGCAGCGTCGAGCCGGGGTGCAGGCCCCAGGCCTGGGCCACGCCCTGCTCGACGACTACCTCACCCGGCCGGTCAGAGACGTCGCGCCCGGCGACGATGGCGTAGCCGCGGCGGCCGCGGCCGATTATCTCCAGGACACCGTTAGTGGCGAAATGCTCACCGCCCCCCAGGCGAATGCTGGTCACCTCCTCACGGACGCTGATCGCGGCCAGCCCCGGAAGCGCGCGCAGCCGGGGCGCGATGACGCTGAGGCGCTGATCGTCGAAACGGGCGATGACGTCGGGCAGGTCGGCGGCCCGGGCGCTACGCGAGAAGCCCGTCGAAAGCCCGTAGCCCACGACCGCCGCGGTGGCGAGCATCGCCGCCGCCAGCGCGACCCCCAGGGCGCTCAGGACCGCCCGGCGTCGGTGGACGAGCACGCCCCCAAAGGCCTCCCGCACCAGTGATCTCACAGGGCCAGCGGACCCCTCCGGCGCTCGGCGGCACGCTCAGACAGCTCCGAAGTCCCCAGCCGTCCGTCGGCCATGTGCAGCACGCGGTCGGCGGCCGCGGCGGCATCGTGCTCGTGGGTGACGATGACCACCGCGCGGCCCTCACCGCCCAGTGAGCGCAGGAGATCGAGGACGTCGGCGGCGGCGGAGGTGTCGAGGTTGCCGGTTGGCTCGTCGGCGAGCACCAGCACCGGGTCGTTGACCAGGGCGCGGGCGATGGCAAAGCGCTGCTGCTCGCCTCCCGAGAGCTCGTGGGGGGCCCGGGCAGCGACGGATGCCACCCCCAGCTCGGCGATCAGCCGTCGGCCCCGCTTCACCCCCCCGGGCGGTGCCCCGGGTAGACGGGTGGGCAGCAGCACGTTCTCCTCACCGCTGAGCTCCTCCACCAGCTGAAAGGACTGAAAGACAAAGCCCACCCGCCGCAATCGGATTCGGGTGAGCACCCGGTCAGAGGCCCCGGTCAGCGTCTGGCCCGCCAGCGTGATCGTCCCCGCGTCGGGTCGGTCCAGGCCGCCGAGGAGATGAAGCAGCGTGGACTTACCCGAGCCCGAGCGCCCGAGCACGGCCACCAGCTCCCCGGCGTCGACGTCGAGATCGACGCCGTTGAGCACGCGCCGGGCCGCGCGACCGCGCCCGACGCTCTTCTGCACCGACCACGCGCTGAGAACGGGCACCCGTTCACGGTACCGAGACGGGCTCGCCGGTCACCAGGCCCGCCCGCGCAGTGACCTCGTCGACGATCTCAAACCAGCGGCCGATCCTCTGGGGGCGATCGACGATCACGACCATGACGGGCACGTGGCGGCGCACCGACCACACGCGCTCGCCGTGGGGGCGACCCGCGCCGACATAGCCCCAGAGACCCCGCACGGCGGTGGCCCCCAGTGCTCCCTGGCGACGCAGTCGACGAACCAGGGTGCCATAGACCGCGGCGCCCTCCTGTCGGTCCTGCTCGGCGACGTAGACGGTCAGCTGCTGGGCCTGGGTGTGACCGCAGGCGCCGCCGAGCGCCGGGAGCCTCGGCTCGCCGAGGCGCTGACCGTCCCGCTTGCAGATCTGCACCTCCTGCAGGCTGAGCGCAGGCGGTACGGGCAGGCGCGACAGCTCGGCCACCACGCGTGCGACCGCCTCACCGTCTCCCACCCCGATGACCATCAGGGGTACGTCGGTGTTAGCCGAGAGCAGGCGGGCGCGCCGGCGCTCGCCGTCCCGGGTGCCGTCGACCCCGAGCAGGACGGTCGCCCCCGCCATCCCGCCACGGTGCATCGACTCCACGACGGCCCGGTGAGCGGGAAGGCCACCCACCCGCTGCTGGCGGCCCACGTACACCGTGAGCCTCGCCGACTCAGACGCCGTGGCGGCGAGTCCGAGGTTGCTCGCCTCGCCTTCACCAGCGCCGAGCATGCGGGTGGGCGCCACGGTGACGAGGCCGTTGGAGCGCAACTCGGTGACCTCCCTTAATACCGGCTCCAACCGCGTCGCGCAGTCCACGGCGGTGGCGATCACCGGCAGGTCCTCGGACAGGCTGAGCAGGCGCTGGGTCTGCAGGCGATGCTTGGCGCCGAAGCCCTCGATGCCCCGCAGCAGTGCGCTGCTGTGGACTCGGTGGCGGGCGTAGACGTCGATCAGCGCGTCGGCGAGCAGCCGATCTCCCGTGCGGTCGCGCTCACCGAAGTAGGTGGTGAGCTTCAGTCCCTCCTCACCCATCACGCCCCCCCGAGGAGTCGGCCCAGCTCGGCGCCCGCCACCCCGAGGACCAGGCTGGCGATCAGGTTGGCGCGCAATACCCGGTGCTGGCCGTCCTCGGCCAGGCGGTTGGTCTCATACATCCAGGTGGAGAAGGTCGTGTAGGACCCGAGCACGGCGGTCCCGACCAGCAGAAGGGAGTCCCCCTTCAGGGCCGCTCCCACCAGGACCCCGAGCAGCAGCGATCCTGACAGGTTGACCGCCAGGGTCCCCAGGGGCAGGCGCCCGCCCGCCCGAGAGGAGATCGCGGTGTCGATCAGGAAGCGAGCGATCGCTCCCAGCCCGCCGAGCACCCCGACGCCGGCCCACAGCAACACGAAGCTCACCAGGTCAGCCCCGCTCGACGCGCGAGCTTGGTGGCCAGCATCATGGCGCCGAAGCCCGCGGCGATGCTTGCTGTCGCGTAGGCGAGGGCCAACCCCCAGCGATGGTGGTCGGCCATGCCCAGGAGCTCGACCATCAGCGTCGAAAACGTGGTCAGCGCTCCGCACATTCCCGTGCCCAGGAATGGCCGGCGGTAGAGCGAGAGGGGCAGGCGCTCCTGCAGGCGGGTGGCGAAGTAGCCGAGCAGCAGGCAACCGAGGACGTTTACGCCAAACGTCGCCCACGGCCAGTGACCGGGCCGAGCGGGAAGGGCCTGGGTGACGGCGGCTCGGGCGATGGCGCCCACGAAGCCCCCGGCGAAGATCGCCCCCAGCTCCCGGGGATCGGGGCAATCCATCAACTCCGCCTGACCCGCTGGCCTTGAGTCGGGGGGTGGGGCGCCGGGACGGGTCTTCCGGCGAATGTTCTTTGGTTCACGGCAGCCTCCACGTGCGTCAGTCGACGTTACGTAGAAGCCATCAGCGGCCCGGAGCCGCGGTTATGGAGCGGGCCTCATCGCTGCTCGAGCCAGGATAGCCCTGATCGCGTCGCCGGTGGTGACGGGTGCGGGGGTAGAGTGCTCTCATCCTCAAGCGCAGCGCCACCTACTTTCCGTTTGCGCTGGCGGTCATCCTGCCGCCCGCGGGGTTTGTCCTCGGGGCGGTGGTCATGGCCGACGGTGACCGCAACCTCGGCCAGCGCCTGATGGTGGTGGCGGTGCTTGCCGCACTGGTCTGGGCTTTTGTCGTCTTGGGGTGAGCTGATGTCGATCCAGGCTCTCAGCGAGTGCGAGCTGACGCCCGCTTGATCGCGGAGACGAAGGCCTTAATGGTCCGCATGTGGGCCGCTCAGAAGAGTGGTACGTTTCATAGATGGCCCACAACGAGCAGGTGACTCTGGGAGATCGCGGCCGCTTGGTGCTGCCGTCCTCTGTTCGCTCGGCCCTGGGGCTTGAGCGCGGCACGCGAATGCTTCTGAGTGCTGAAGACGATGGCACGCTGCGCCTGCGTCCCTATCGAGTCGTTGCGCAGGAGAGTCGCGGACTGCTCGCCGATCTGGTCAAGCAGGGCTCGCTTGTCGAGGAGCTGCTCGCCGAGCGTCGTGTCCGGGCGCAGGACGAGCAAAAGGGGGGACCTTAGGTGGCTGAAGGGGCCACCCGGCCGGTGCTCGATGCCTCGGCGCTGCTCGCCTACCTCGCCAACGAGCCCGGCGCCGATGCGGTCGCAGATGCGATCTCCGCCGGTACCACCATGTCCACCGTCAACCTCGCCGAGGCGTTGAGCAACATCGCCGCCCGTAACGCCGATCCGGCTCAGGTCACCGCGCAGCTCACCGGCCGAGGCCTCATCGATGGCGCGATCACCATCGAGCCCTTCGACACCGCCGATGCAATTGAGGTCGCCCGGCTGCGCCCGCTCACCCATCTAGCCGGTCTCTCGCTCGGTGACCGGGCTTGCCTTGCCCTCGCCCGTCGCCTCTCCTGCCCCGTCCTGACCGCCGACCGGGAGTGGACGAGCCTTGCGCTCGACCTTGACATACGTCTGATCCGAGGCCAGGCCACCAACTGAGGGGCCCGCCGGAACCTAATTCCTGCCTCGCCGCCGCCGGGCAGGGCGCCCGGCAGCGACGACCCGGCGGTCGAGGAAGGCCAGCGGTGAGAGCACCTGTCCTCCCGCGGGCTCGTGAACGGCAGGCGCAGCCCAGGAGCGGAGATCGTCTCGGTGAACGGGCGTTTGACTGAGCACGCTGGCTGGGCTCCTGAAGCGAGGGGAGTCGCCCGCCTGGCCGCCGGCTGACCCGCGCCGCCAACCCGGGGAGATCCTCGAGGCCGACCGGGGCGCGGGCACCGATGCCGAAGCGGCCGTCGGGCTGATCGCGCCGATCATGGCCTACCCGCTGATCGAGAACGCGATACGGGCCCACGTGGGGCGCTTGCCGGCAGAGCACCTCGAGCTCATCGCTGGCCTGTGGTCGCGCTTCAGCCAGGTGGCCGCCGCCCAACCGGCCGCGTGGTCGCCCGGGCCCTGATGCGTCCGGCGGCGACGATGACGAAGCCGAGGCGCTCAGAGCCTGCCGGCGACGAGCTCAGCCTCCTCCCGATCCGGCGTCTGAGTCACGAAGGAGGGATGGGCCTGGTCGAGGTACCAGCCGAAGCTGCGATCGACCAGCGGTTGCGGGGAGAGAGCGCGCAGGGCGAGCGTGAGCAGTCGGGGAGGCAGCGCGGGCAGCAGCCGCTGAAGCATCAGCGCGCGTCGAAAGGCCGGGGCGCTGGCCGCGCTGAAGGCGCCGTAGGCGGCCAGGGCGTCGGGTACCGAGGCCTGGCTCGCCAGCACCCGGCGCAGCTGGCGCCCGCAGGCCACGCCGAAATAGAATGCCGTCCTGATCCCCTCCCCCGACAGGGGAAAGCAGTGTCCGGCTGAGTCGCCGACGAAGAACACACCGTCCTCGGCGCCCGGCCGCAGCCGGTGGGGGAACCAGTTTCCCTGATAGCGCACGGCGTCGACCTCAAGGCGCCGCGCCAGGGCCATCGTGGGCTGGCGCACGTGCTCGGCGGGGTCATAGGAGCCCACGCCCACCCGTACCTCGCCGTCGGCCGGCACTCGCCAGCCGTAGCCCCGGCGCACCATCGCGCGGTCCACCCATACATCGAGATCACAGCCCTCACCCCGGGGATGGACCTCAAGGCCCCGCGAGAGGGGAGCGTCAGGCGGCTGAAAGCCTTCGGCGCCCAGCACCCGCCGCCAACCCAGGGCGTCAACCACCAGCGGGGCGCTCAGGACCCCGCGGTCGGTGTCTACGGCCACCGGCTCGCCGG
>JAABUZ0100008159.1_pt1 | contig 12398 bp, 11 predicted proteins | sample 5562091 | NCBI WGS metagenome assembly JAABUZ01 (sample SAMN12813069, study PRJNA571459) | rock metagenome | isolation source: Antarctica rocks | place: Antarctica: Victoria Land, Linnaeus Terrace sud | collected 2015-12-21 | reverse complement strand
GCCCACACCCTTCGTGTGGGACGGCAAGCGGCGGCGCCGCCGCGAACGGGTCCGCCAGCGCCGCCTGGGCGGGTCTGCGGCCATCCTGCCGGAGGGCTACTCATTTGCGGCATGACCCACTAGTACCTCCTCGGCCACCATAGCAGATGGCCGCCGGTCGACGTCAGACTTTATGGGGCGTGGCCGACGTGGCCGACGTGGCCGGCGTGACTGGCGTGACTGGCGTGGGCGCGTGGCGGTTCTTGACCGCGGTGCGGTGCTCCTTACCGCCCCTGGAGAAATCCGCGATCGCGGCGAGGCCACCGTCGAACCAGTCGTCGAGCTGGCGGCGCGCGATGTTGACGTGGAGCACTTCGTCGGCCCAGTCGAAGTCCTGTAGCGTCGTCATCAGCGGGCGCCGCGCCATGTCGCGCGCGAACTCCCACTCCTGCCGCTTGCCGGGCGGGTACTTCATGTTCTTACCCTCGACCTCCAGACCCAGCACGGCGTACTGCTCCAGGGGCGCGGCCTCCATCGCGAACGCTCCTTCGTAGTCGCGCAGGGGGAGCGCCGCGCGGTCGCCGTGGGTGTGCTCGATGGCGGCCTCGCCGAAGAGCGAGTGCCGCATCTCGTCCCAGCAGTGCCGCGCGATGTCGAGGTAGAAGCTCCAGGGCTTGTCGGGGGTTTCGTACAGCACGATCGCCAGCCCCTCGGCCACGTTGATCTCAGAGAGACGCAGGGCCATCATATAGTCGAGATGCGCGGGGACCTCCTCCAGGGGCGGGGCCACGTAGTCCCATACCCGCGGCAGGCTCGTGTCGCGCGTTAGTTCGTGGGGGATGTGATAGGGCGCGGTCGAGGCCACGCGCGGGCGCGGGTCGCCCCGCTCCAGCGTCCCGTCGATCCCGCCCGCCGCGACGAGGTACGCCGACAGGCGCTCCACCCATGTGGCGGCCAGCCGGCGATCCTCCTCCGTCGCGCCGGTCTCGGCGTCGGCGAGCGTGAGCCCGAGCAGGCGCAGGTGCTCGTCCACGTCGGCCAGGGCGCCGTGCGCGAGGCGGACGCTGGGGTAGTCGGCCAGCCCGTTGGTGGCGTCCGTGTAGGCGCGATAGGCGTCGCGCAGCGCCGACAACAGGACGCACGCCGCGACGGTGAGGAAGGGCAGCGTGCCGGGCAGATGCTCGGCCTCGTCGAAGAGAATCTCCAACGCCGGGTCGGGCGCGCCCTCGAGCTTGCTCTTGTTCGTGCGCATCTCTCGAACCCGGTTGCGCCAGCCGTCGGCATGCAAGGCGGACTCGAACTGCAGCCGCGCCAGCAGCGCCTTGACGTCGCGCTCTGGGACGCTCACGATGCGCGAGGCCAGCAGGCGCATCAGGCGCGACTCGACATAAGCGAAACGGCGCAGCCGCTCCACCGCCACCGCGACCGAGAGCCCCGGCTCCAGCGCGCGCCCCAACCCCGCATAGCGATACCCCTCTCCCGTCATGGCGGTCCTCCTTCATACGCGTCATATCCATATAAGCGGTCGATCTCGTCGAGGGTAGGGATGCGCGGATAGGCACCGGGGCCGGTGACGGCGTACGCGGCGACGCGGCTCCCCAACCGCGCGCACCCCTTCAGCGTGCGGCCGGTCACGAGTCCGGCGATGACGCCGGCCAGAAAGCTGTCCCCCGCGCCGGTCGAGTCGGTCGCGACGACCGGCGCGGCCGGGATACGACAGGGCCCGTCCTCGCCGCGCAGCATGCTGCCCTCCGGCCCCAGGGTCAAGACGACGGCCCCGCGCGTGACGGCCTCCAGGGCGTCGAGGATATCTTCGGGCCGCGACCGCCCCGTGAGCTGGCGGCCCTCGTCGTGATTGAGCACGAATAGGTTGGTCTCGGCCAGCGCCGGCGCGAGGAACGGCAGCCCCCGCCTCGCGTGGTCCCAGCAGACGTTGAGCGCCGTCACGGCCCCGGCGGCGCGGGCGCGCGCGAAGAGGAGGGCGATCGCCTGGCCCGTAAACCGCGGCAGCACGAAGACGGCGCTGACCAGAACGACGCGCGCCCCGCGCAGCGTCGCGTCGGGGACCGTCTCTAGCTCGACGTCGGCGTTGGCCCCGTTGACGAAGAGGATGCCGCGCTCGCCGTTTGGCGCGACATGGATGACCGAGATTCCCGTGCCCGCGGTGGGGTGACGCCGCAGCGCCGTCGTGTTGACCCCGGCCCCGTCGAGCGTAGCGCGGAGTTGCTCGCCGACGACATCGGCCCCGTAGTACCCCGCCAGCGCCGCGTCGATCCCCAGCCGGCCCAGCGCCATCGCCACGTTCCCGCCGTTCCCGCTGAGCGCGACGTCGATCCCCTCGATCTCGCGCAACTCACCGGGCGCGGGCGGCGCCGTTAGGGGGCGGCACAGCACATCGAGTTGCAGATTCCCGAAACACAGCACATCGGCCATCGCACGCTCCGCCGTTTAGCCGCTCAGCGCGTCGCCCATGGACGCCGCGGCGGCGCCGGAAAAGGCGCCGTCGCGATCTATAGGCAGGGTAACATAAAGGGTCCGCACCCCCTGTTCCTGGCCTTGTTCGTTCAGGGTTCTGTCATTCTTGATGACGGGCGACTCGCGTCCCGACGAACCGGCTCACGGCCGAGACTGACATGACCCTGCCGCCGGATTCTGTCGTATAGCGATGGGACAGGGGCCGTGTTAGGCTGAGGGCAGACACGCGACACGATGAATGAAGGTGAGCGTTGATCGGGAACGTTCGGTCCTAGCGCCCATGCCCCCTCTGGTCGTGCTGATGGTCGGCGCGCGCCTGGCGCACCGCGGGATCGAGGAGCGCGCGCGCCACCGTCGCGGCGGCGTAGCGATCCGTGTCGGCGATGGTCCCCGCGTCGAGGGCCGCGCTCCCGTCCAGCAAGGTCGCGCGGAGCGCGTGCGCGGTCGCCTCCGGGTGCGCGAGGGCTACGTCGCGCAGTGCCGTGGCGTCCACCCGGTCGAGCGGGGTCCGCGGGCTCGCCGCCCGCAGGTCGCCGACCCGCCGCCGGAACTCCGCGGCGAGCGCGGCGCCGGGGTCCGGCGTCGGGGGATGCGTCCCTACCACAGGATGCGGCGCGCCGGCCGGGGTCGCTGGCGCGCCACGTGCCGTCCCCTGGTCCCGGTCCTGGTCCATGCGGGAGCGTAAGGTGGCCTCGATCTGCGGGAGGGCCGCCAGATCTTTGGGGCGCCGCACGGCCCGCTTGCTGTCGATCAACGCCGGCAGGTCGAGGGCGGGAACGATGTGGCCGAAGGCCTCGACGGGGATGGCCGCCGCGCGCACGGCCGCATAGTCGCCCACGCCGGGAATGGTCCGGATCAGGTCGACCGCTCCCGCATCGGTCACCAGCGTCAACAGCTCGTGGTCGCGTAAGGCACGGCTATCCAACCGGAACGGCAGGGCGGCCGCCTGCTCGTCCGTCAGTCCCTCCACGCGCAGGCGGGGGTGGAGCGGGGCGAGCGCGCGGACGACGCGCTCCACGTTCGCGGGGTCGGGCGCGTAGCAGAAGTCCACGTCGTTGGTCAGATGCACGACCCCGTGCGCGATCGCCGCCCAGCCCCCCACGAGCACGACCTCCGCCCGCTCGGCGGCGAACCGGCCCAGGAGGCGACCGACGTCCACTTAGACCTCCGACGGCCGCGCGGCCACGGCCCCCGCGCGCGCGGCCCGCATCGCTCGCCGCAGTTCCTCGGCGGCCGCGCGCATGCGCAGCGCCTCTTCGATGCGCTGCGTGGGCGTCAGACCCAGGTTATAGCGCACGAGGCTCAAGTCCACGCCCCAGGCGCGCAACTCCTCCAGCCGTCGGCGCGTCTGCGCGGGCGTCAGCGGCTCTGACGAGCCGACGAGCGGCGCTCCGTCCCCGCCCGCGTCCTCGCGCTCCAGTGCCGCGTCGCGCCTCCCACCCCCAGTAGCGCGTCCATCGTGTCCCGCGCACTCGTCCCCGTCCCCCACCCCTTCGACGATGCGCTCGAAGGCCGCGACGCCCAGCGCCTCGCGCAAGGCGTGCCGGGCCACGTCCTCCCAGCCGTCCACGTAGTCGACCGTCTTGAGGCGCCCCCGCACGAGGCGTTGCGCCGCCGCGAGCAACAGCCGCCCCTCCTCCTCCTCTGGTGACGGCAGGTCATACGCCGCGATGAGATCAGCGACATCGATCGGCGGGTAGCCCGGCAGGTGGGAGGCGAACGCAGCGCCGTGCTCGCGCTGGAGCGCCGCCGCGGCCAACAGGCGCGCCAGGAGGCTCATCCGCGCCGGGCTCTCCAGCGGCAGCACATCCATCACCTCGCGGACGGCGGCCGCGTCCTCGGGGTGGCGCAGCAGCAGGGCAATCAACGCATCGCGCAGACGCGCCGCCGGCGCTTGCGCCACGTCCAGGATCAGCAGGCGCGGGTCGACGTCGGCCGGCCCGCGATAGGGCGACACCCGGCCATAGTCCGCGCTCCCGCCGCCCAGGTGTGTCACGTCATGGACGGCCAGGCGGTCCACCAGATCGTCCCACACCGCCGGGTCGAGCCGGTATCCCTGGCAGGCCAGCATATCCAGGTAGTCGTCGTAGGGCGGCAACGCGCTGTGCCCATCCCGCTCACGCTCCATGACCCCTCCCTCCCGCGCGTTCCTGTCTTCACTGTACCGCGTCGTGCCCGAGACGTCTGCCGAGGTCACGATGGACAGACTAGCTGGCCGTTGGGGAGGACTTACGCTCCCCGTGGCTCCATGCGCGCTCCGACACGAAGGGCGGCCGACGCGTCGCGCTGCAGAACCGCCTGGCTGAGCAGCTCGCCGAGCAGGGGCGCGAACTTGAAGAGGTTGTTGCCGTACAGGACAGTGACGGCTCCGCTGCGCTCCGCCCCGAAACCATCGCCCTCAGGGACGCCCACCTGATTGTAGGCGCAGCGCACCTCGTCGACCGGCTCGGGATCGAGACCTGGCAGGGCGGCCTGAACGTAGCGCCGCGCCATATGCAGGGTAAGCCGGCTGACCTCATCCGCGTCGACCCGCGCCGGAAAATCTTCGCCGCCCTGACTAACACCCACGGCGTACCTGCCTGTCGTTCCGACGGGCAACGCGTACGCCGAGAGACCGTCCCCGTACGCGCCGCTATCATCTATCCAGCAGGCCAGCGTACGATCCACGTGGGGGTGTCGAGGGGCGAACGTGAAACGAGAGTGCCGGGTAAGCTTGGTCGGCACGTGAACGCCAACCTGAGCCGCGAGGCCTGGCGTGTCGATCCCGGCCGTCACCAACGCTTCATCGCATGCCCATGTCCTGTCGGTGGTGCGAACGCCGACTCCCATCCCCGTCGCGGTAAGCTCGACAACCTCGCCGCGGACGATGCAATCGGCGCAGTCCTGACGCAGGAGATCGACCGTCCGCCGGGCACGGATAGCGCCCCCGGCCGGGTCCCAGAGCGTGGCCGGGGGCGAAGGCCGGCCGATACGTAGACGGTCGGCGAACTCCGCGGAGGTCAGGGAGCGGTAGGGCGCGCCCGCTTCGCGCAGCGCGCGTTCCCAGGCTGGCGCAAGGGCGTCGCCCGTGACGATTAACCCCTCCTCGCCGAGCAGGCGGCGGCCGTATCGCTGTTCCCAGGTCCGCCAGCCCTCGCGGGCCCGCATGGCCAGCCGCACGAGTTCTGGATCGCCGTGCGCCTGGCGGAAAATGCGTGTCAGGCCGATCGACTCGGCCTGGCCGGGCGTCGCCTTCTCGAAGCAGCGCACCTCGGCGCCCGCGCGTCGAAGGGCGTTCGCGGCCGCCAGGCCGACGATTCCGGCGCCGATTACGGCAACCTTGGGCGCTTTACTTATCATCATCGTTCATCTCCTCCCATGATACTACTCGGGATTACCTTGTCACCCTCCGGTCGGGGCGCGTCGAGATCGTCGAGGTAGCCCAATACGTTGCGTAGGTGCTCAACCGTGGCATAGCGCGGCTCGCGGCGAGCGATGGCATGGCTCGCCACCGCGACGCCCACGCGTAAGACGGTGGCGAGTGGCCGGCCACGCGCGAGGGCATAGAGGGCGCCGGCGTTGAAGGCGTCACCGGCGCCGACTGTGTCGGCGACCGCGGTCGGCAGGGCAGCGACGCGCTCATACGCGCCATGACGCCGTCCCAGGGCACCGTCGGGACCCAGCTTCACGATCGTGGTGGCCGGCCCCCAGGAGGCCAGTTCCGCAGCGGCGGCGGCGGGATCTGTGAGACCGGTGAGGGCGTGGGCTTCGTCTTGGTTGGGCATGAAGATATCGATCTGGCGCAGCAACACGCGTATCTCCTCCCGCGTGGACGCCGTCCAACCGTCGGGGTCCCAGCCGGTGTCGAGGACCGTCGTCATGCCGTCCGCGCGTGCGCGTCGCAGCGCCTCGCCACCGCTCGCGCGCATGCCGGGCAGACAAAAATAGCCGCATAGCAGCAGGAACCGGCAGCCCGCGATGTGGCCCCACCGGTCCATGACCGCCGTGTCATCCAACTCCTCCAGATGCCCTAAATGCGTCACGAAGGCGCGATCTCGCCGCTCGTCGAACAGGGCCACACTAAGGCCGGTTGACCGGCCGGGACACGTGTGTACGCCGGCCACGCTGACGCCCCCGGCGCGCAGGGCCGCCGCGATCCCGGCCCCGAACGGGTCATCGCCGACATCGCCGACGAGGCAGGGGCTGTCGCCCAGCGCGGCCAGGGCCATCGCCGTCTGGAAAGCCTGTCCGGCCGGCCGCAAGGATTGTTCGGCCACGAACGTCTCGTGGCCGAACGTTGGCGGATGGGCAAGCGGCCCCAGCAGCAGATCCATGTTCAGGTTGCCGACGATGGCGACCCGCGCCGCGCCATCATGCGCGCACGGACGTTCGGTTCCTCGCGTCATCATTGCTCCCGTTGGCCGTGTTGGCCGTGTTGGGTCCTCATCGTATCATGGCCAACTGCGCCCCGCCGTGGCCAGAATACCTTTGCCCATGTAGACCCGCTCGTCCAGGTCGGTGATCCCACGCAGGGCGCAGGAGTAGATGGTAAACCACTCCAGCGGGACCAACAAGGCGAAGGGGGCCAGCAGCGGATGGATCTCCGCGTACTCCGCGGCGTCGAAAACGACCGTGTCCACGCCCCGTGCGCGGACGAAAGCCAGAACCCGTTCGCCGATCTCGCGCTGTTCGTCGTCGGCCAACAGGAAGACCATGGGCGCCGTGTTGCGATCGAGCATCTCGTTGGGGCCGTGACGGAACTCGGCGCTGTGGATCATCGACCCGTGGATGCGGATGTTCTCCATGAACACCGTGAGGGCGAATTTGTAGCCCAGGCCATAGAGCGCGCCGGCCGCGAGCACGTAGAGCACGGAGGCGTCACGCAGCCGCGTAGCGTGCGCGCGCGCCGACGCCTCGCTGGACCGGTAGACCCGGCCAAGCGCGGCGGGCAGGCCCTCCAGCGCGGAGAGCGCCTCGGTCGCCGTCGTCACGCCGTCGAGCCGCGCCCACTCCAGGCAGAGGAGGTGCAGCAGCACGAGGGGCGCCGCGTACAGGGCGATCGACGCGTAGGGGATCGCGTGGGTCGACTCGCGCGCCATCGTGTTGTCGAGGGTTCTGACGAAGGACAGCGTGGTGGCCCCCCGTTCACGCGCGAAGCGTAGCGCGGCCACGGCGTCTTCCGTGTCGCCCGAGTAGGAGGCCAGCACGACCAGCGCCCGCGCGTCGACGGCGGGCGACCCGCGGCCGACGAACTCGTAGGCCGTCAGGGCCTGCGCCGGCAGGCGTGTGAAGCGGTCCAAGAGGTAGGCGCCCGAGTACAGCAAGGCGTAGGACCCGCCGCAGCCCACGAAGAAGATGCGCGTAATGCCCTGGTCGCGCAGCTGCGCGACCAGGCGCCGCACCTCGGCGGCGCGCTCACGCAGCAGTCGCGCGAGGTCGTCCTCGAGGACCTTGGCGGTAAAAAAGTCGCTCACGATAGCCTGCTCCAGCCCCGGAATCGTCCCTTCGGTCGTCGCCATGCGCTACTCCTTCTCATGTCTTTCCACGTCGTCACGTCGTCACGTCGTCACGTCGTCACGTCGTCACGTCGTCACGTCGTCACGTCGTCACGTTGTCACGTCGTCACGTCGTCGAGCCGGTTGAGGGCGGCCTGTCGTCGGCGCCCTGTCCCCTGCGTCCGCCTATTACTTACCCCAGCCCTCCGCGAGGCCGCGCACGAAGCGGCCCTGCGCCGAGATGAAAAGCGCCATCATGGGCAGCGCCGCGATGCTGAGGCCCGCCAACAGCACGGGCCAATTCGTCAGCACGCGGCTCTGCATGTCCAACAACCCGACCGGCAGCGTCTTGAGGGCCTGGTCCTGGATGAAGGTGAGGGCGAAGAGGAACTCGTTCCAGCTGAACAGCGCCTGGAGCAAGGCGGCGGAGACGAGGATCGGCTTGCTCAAGGGCAGGACGATACGCCAGAAAATCTGCCAGTGCGTGGCCCCGTCCATGTAGGCCGATTCCTCCACTTCGTGGGGCAACCCGACCATGTACGCGCGCATCAAGAAGACGGTGAACGGGATGCGAAAGGCCACGTCGAGCACGATCAAGCCGCCGTAAGTGTTGTAAATGCGCATAGCGCGCAAGAGCTGGAACAGGGGGATCAGCGCGACTTGCGGCGCCAACATCATGCCTCCGATGATCAGGAGGAAGACGACGTTCTTGGCGGGGAAGTGGAAGCGAGCCAGCGCATAGGCGGCCCAGGCGCCGACCACGATCACGCCGACGATGGAGCTGCCTGTCACGATCACGCTGTTGAGGATGAAGCGGCCCACGCCCAGATCCCACGCCTGCGTCCAGTTCGACCATTGTGGATCCTGGGGTAGCGCCCATGTGTTGTCGAACAACTCCGCGTTCGTCTTCAGACTGGAGGTCACCATCCAGAACAAGGGGTAGATGATGGCCAGGGCAAAGGCCCAGAGCAGGGCGTATACGATCCACTTCGGCGCGCCCGCCCGCGTCGCGCGGCCCACGCCCATGGCCGCGCTCCGTGTGGTCGGGCGTGTGTAGCCCATCCTGTCGATGCGGCTATCGCCATGCGCCATAGGTTCCATCTCGTCTCCTCCCCGCACTGCTACCCGAGTGCGGCTTCCGCGCGGCCTTTGCGCGTCAACCAGAGCTGCGCGCTCGCGATGGCGAACGTGATGACAAAGATGACGCTGGCGATGGCGGACGCGTAGCCCATTTTGTCGTTCATGAAGGCCGACTGATACATCCAAGTCCCCAAGACCTGCGACGCGTTATTCGGACCGCCGCCGGTCGTCACCATCACCTCGTTGAAGACCATATAGGCGCCCGAGATGGTGAGGATCAGCGCGAGGGCCGTCATCTCGCGCAGCAGCGGTACGGTAATGTGCAGGAAGGCGCGCACGCGGCCGGTCCCATCAAGGGCGGCCGCTTCGTATAGATCACCCGGAATCTTCTGGATCGCCACGATGAAGAGCAAGGTGATGTACCCGATCGACTGCCACTGCGACATGGCGATGATGGACCAGATGGCGGTGACGCTCTCCCCCAGCCACGCGTGGGTCCATTCGGGGCGCCCGATGGCCCGAAGGACCTGGTCGATCAGGCCCATTTGCGGATCGTAGAGGATTTGGAAGAGTAACCCGACGACGGTGAGCGAGATGACCGAGGGGAGAAAGTAGACGGTACGAAAGAACGTGCGAAAGCGATGGATAAGCGTCTCTTCCAATACCCCCGCGATGACCAGACCGAGCCCGACCTGGAAGACGACGGACACGAGGGCGTAGAACGTGTTGTTCATCAGCGCCGTCCAGAAGACCGGATCGGCCGCCAGCGCCTGGTAGTTGCCCAGACCCACCCAGGAGACCTGGGAGGAGAACGCGTTCCAGCTAAAGAGACTGAGCCGGAAATTGTCGACCACCGGATAGTAGACGAACAGGATGACCAAACCCAGCGCCGGCAAGAGATAGAACCAGGGAACGAGCGTATTGCGCCTCAGCATGGAGCCCTCCCGGGGCGCCAGGGAGAGACGAGGCGACGGAGCGCCTCGCCCCTCCCCGCGCCGCGCCCTCTTAGGTGTGCAGAGTTTTGGCGGCCGCTTGAATCGACTGCATGACCTGTTGCGGTGTCCGCGAGCCGTCGAGGAGCCCTTCCGTGCCCGCCAGGTAGGCCTGGGCCACGGTGGCGTTCGTCACCGTATCCAGCCAAATATTCATGCCTTTGGCCGTGTTGATGAGGTCGTTCGCCTGTCGCAGTTGAGGAAAGGTGTTCGCCTCCGTCGACGAGCCGATCACCGGGCTCCCCCATCCGAGCATCTTGACCATCAATTGCCCGTTCGCTTTGTCCGTAAAGAACTTGAGGAAGTCGATCACCTGAGCCATGTGCTTGGTGTGGGACGAGACCAGGAAACCGTCCGGGGCTCCCGTGAGATAGGTCTGATTGCCGGCGGCCCCCGGGATGGCGGGGAACTTGAAGAAGTTCCAGGTGTTGGCGATGGAGGCCGGGGCCCCGCCCGCCTTGGTAAAGGCGAAGAACTCCTGGGACTCGACGTACTGCATGGCGGCCCGTCCGGCAAGGACCTGCGCTTGGGCGGCGTTGTGGTTGATGCCGTTCGCTTGCGGCGTCAGGCAGCGATCGGAGAGCTGTTTGAAGGTCGTGAGCGCCCGCAGGTAGCCCGGGTCGGTAAACCGCCCGGTCGTCGGCGTGTAGTCGCGCTGCAAGGTTGCCTGCGGGACATACGCGCCGTTCAAGGTGGTCAGGTAGTGGATCGCGGGCCAGCCGTACTGGTTGCCGAAGGCGATCGGCTGCACGCCATGCTGCTTGAGGACGCCGCACGCGCCAAGCAGGTTGGCGAGCGTCTTGGGCGGCGTGAGATGATACTGCTTGAAAATAGCGGTATTGTAGACGAAGAACTTCGCGTCCAGGTCCATCGGAATACCGTAGAGCTTGCCGTCGTAGGTGTACGCCTTCGCGGAGGACGCGCCGACGGTGGTGTGCCAACTGCTCTTGTAGAACGCGTCGGTCAGGTTCGCGGCGAGGCCGGCGCGCACGAACTTCTTGGTGAAGTCGCCCGCCCACGAGAAGTAGATGTCGGGCAGCGCGCCCGCCGCCGTCAGAACGCGAATCTTGTCTTTATATGGCTGATCACCCACCGCTTGCATCGCGACCGTCACGTTGGGGTGCGTGCGCTGGTAGTCGGCGACCACCTTCTGGAAGTAGGGCGCGTACTGCGGCTCCGGCCACTTCTCGAGGAAACCGATCGTCACGGAGTTGCTACCGCTGGCATGATGGGGCGTGGCGGCGGCATGACTGGCTACGTGGGGAATCGCCAGCAGTCCGGCGGTGGCGGCAAACGCGGGCGCGAGACGCATCCAGCGTGACCATCGAGACATCTTTGTCCGTTTCATTGTCATCCTCCCTAAGCTAATGGGACTGGTAGGACTGGAAACTTGCGCGGGGGAGCGCGGCGGTCGACGCGCTCCCCCGCCGTGCTAGTCCGCTACCGCCGCGGTTGTCGTCCGCGCCGACTCGATCGGTTCTCCGTACCCGAACGCGCCGTAATAGCCGCACGTCGTCGCGGCCGCGTCCGCGCCGCGGGCGAGGGCCTCCGACGGGTGCGCGCCGTCTAGATAGGCGACCAGAAACGCCGCCAGGAACGCATCGCCCGCGCCAAGCGTATCGACCACCCGTGCGGGGCGCGCCGGCTGAGTCCAGCACCGGTCTCCCGCGCATGCGATGACGTCGTCCGCGCCCCGCGTGACCAGCGCGACGCGCGTCCCGAGCGAGACCGTCCAGCGCACCAGGTCCTCGGCCTGCTGAGCCGAGAGTTTGGAGCCGGAGAAGAGGGCGCAGGTGAGGCCCGGGGCGAGCGCCCTCACGGACGCCCGATCGATCTGATCCGAGAAATCGAAGCTCACGGGGAAGTCGGCCCGGACCGTGCGTACCCACTCATCCAGACCGCTATAGATACTGGAATGAACGAGGTCGGCGGTCCGCAGCGCGGCGAGGTCCGCGGCGTCCGGCGCGAAGTGCGAGACGCCGATAGAGGCGGCCCCGAAGCGCCGATCTCCGTTCACCAGCGCGACACTGGCATACGCGGTGTGCCCGGCGACAACACGGACGCGCGACACGTCGACCCCCTCGGCCTGGAGCGCGCGCAGCACGAGCCGTCCCGCGGTATCGTCGCCCACCGCGCCGATATAGGCCGCCCGCGCGCCCGCGCGACGCGCGAAGACCGCGACGTTGAGCGCGTTCCCGCCGGGGAACATCTGCCCACGCGTCAGATAGCGGTCGACGACGTTGTCGCCGATGCCCACGATATGCATGGCGCCTAGTACTCCACCTTAAACATGTAGCGGCGCGTCTCCAGCGGGTGATTGCGAACGGCCGCGAAGTGTGACGCCAGGCGCGTCGTGATCGCGGACAACACGAGCGGGCTGACCAGGCCCCGATATCGC
>JAABUZ0100008158.1_pt1 | contig 12399 bp, 19 predicted proteins | sample 5562091 | NCBI WGS metagenome assembly JAABUZ01 (sample SAMN12813069, study PRJNA571459) | rock metagenome | isolation source: Antarctica rocks | place: Antarctica: Victoria Land, Linnaeus Terrace sud | collected 2015-12-21 | reverse complement strand
TTCTGTTCCGCAATTCAGCGTTTTCGGTGGGGTCACGATCGGCGCCAATCATGACCCCACCTCAAGATGAAGTTAGGCAGCTAATACAAGTACTTGCTCCAGGTAAGGGGTGGGGTCAAACTTCGGCGCTAATGGACAGTCCAGCAGACCGGCCAGCCGTGATCCGCTGGCCCGCTCGCGGGGCACGGTACGTTCCACGTACTGCGCCTGCCCGCCATCGCGATGCGGCGGCACAACCAGCCGGCGCGCGACTTGGTTGGCGGTGCGCGGCCCCCAATCGCGGCGGATCAGGTGCAGGCACAAATCCAGGCCCGCCGCGCTCCCGGCCGCGGTCAGCACACTGCCCTCGTCCACGTAGAGCACATCGGGCACGAGCATCAGGCCAGGATGGCGCGCAGCGAGCGCATCGAAGTAGCGCCAATGCGTGGTGGCACGCTTGCCGTCCAGCAGCCCGGCCGCTGCAAGCACGAATGCACCGGAGCATAGGGACAGCACGCGCGCGCCTGCCCCGTGCGCTTCGCGCAGGGTAGCGCAAAGCTCGGTCGGCACCGGCGCATCCGCCCCGCGCCAGCCCGGCACGATGACGGTGCCGGCCCCGGCGAGCAGATCCAGTCCACCGTCCACGCCCACGGTAATACCGCCCGCTGCCCGCAACGGGCCCGGCTCTGCTGCCGCCACGGCGAAGCGGTACCAGTCCGGCCCCATTTCCGGCCGCGGCAGGGCAAACACCTCGACGGCGCAGCCGAACTCGAAGGTGCATAGCCCGTCATAGGCGACTGCGACGACGAGCGGGTTTAGGGCCGCGGCCCCGCGGGCAGCATTTGGCATGATCTTGACGCTAAGCGGCATCCGTGCCGCTGACCAGTGCTCAGGCGGCGACTGCAAGGTAGGGCGGACCAGAACAGAGAGGCTGCCATGCTTCCCAGCACCGTCGCGCAAACGCCTGCCGCCCCGTCAGCCGATGCGCTTGCCCACTTCGCCCGCCGCTTGTCTATGGAAACAGACTGCGCCGACGTTGCAACGAGTATGCGGGACGGCACGAGGGACTTCGTCCTTCTCCATGTCATCGGCTCGCCGGAGGCCTATGACAAGCAGCACATTCCGGGCGCTCAGCACCTTCCACATGGACAGATCACGGCCGAGCGCATGGCCGAGTGGCCCAAAGACACCCTGTTCGTGGTGTATTGCGCCGGACCACACTGCAACGGCGCCGACCATGCCGCCCTGCGCCTGGCCGGGCTGGGCCGCCCGGTGAAGCTGATGCTAGGCGGCATTACGGGCTGGACTGACGAGGGCTTCGCTTTTGCGTCCGCCGGGGTGCCAGGGTCGTTGCTGGACCAGCCAGGTGCCGCCACCCAGGCGGCCTGACATCCGGCTTGCCTTCTCGGTCGCATCTGGAGCCTGATATGCTCTCCTCGCCGGTGCAGCCCTGCGCACCTCAACCGGAGATGCCAGCATGGAACCAGTCACCGCCCTTGCTGGCCTCCTTGGAGTGCTGCTGGTTGGTAGCATCAGCCCCGGGCCAAGCTTCGTGCTGGTGGCGCGGACGGCTGTCGCCCGCTCGCGACGGGACGGAGTGTCGGCCGCGCTCGTCATGGGGGTGGGCGCGGTGATTTTTACCGCGCTGGTGCTGCTGAGCCTGACGACGGTGCTGGCGCGCGTGCCCCTGCTTTTCACGGGGATCAAGCTGCTCGGCGGGTTGTGGCTGCTGCTGCTCGCTTGGCGGCTCTGGCAAGGCGCTACCGCGCCGCTTGCGCTCGAGCGAGCGGTCTACGTGCTGCACGCCTTCAAGAAGAAGTCGAAGCGGGGAGTCGAAACGCCGAAGCACGACATGGACCTGATCCGGTCGCGGCTCAAGGAGGCGGAGAAGCAGGATGGGGCTACGGACCCCTGACCCCTGCAAGATCACACGAGACGAGAGGAGCCCAGCATGACGACCACGAGCCAAGGTGCGAGGAGCGCCTTTCACGAGCTTGAGATGCCCGACGCGAACGAGCTGGTGGTGAAGTCACGCCTGAACCGGTTCGTTGCGGAAGAGATCCGGCGTCGCGAGCTGACCCAGAAGGACGCCGGCGAGCTGCTTGGTCTCGACCAACCCAACGTGTCGGCGCTGATGAACGAGAAGCTGAGCCGATTTTCGGTGCAAAAATTGATGGCTCTCGTCGGCAATCTCGGCTTCAAGGTCTCCATCCACATCGAGGGAAGTGGCGTCGGTTTGGATGTACCTTGCCAGCAGGCCGCATGACATGAGGGAGGCCAGGCGAAGGGGGGCGACACGCCGCTGTCGCTCAGCGCTAAAGCGCGACCCCGGGCCGAGCACCATCCAATGTCGGATAGCACTCTGGCTTCTAACAAACTGAGGGGGTCATACTCGGCACCGATCGTGACCCTTCTTGCTCGACTTTGGCCATTTCCCAGATCGGCTGACCGGGGGTTACCCAGGGACCACCGTGTGCACGCTGGACTTCTGCATGTCCCGGCCAGTCCGGCACATGCGGGCAGAGGGGCTCACAGCCGGAGACCGGCGCCGAGGCCCTGCATTCGCTCCATCTGCTCCTTCATCGGCATGTGAACTGCGACGTCCCGCTGCCAGCGGCCGACGCCCTGCACATCAAGGTCAAGCCGCACGGGCAGGCGATGGTCGGTCGGGGTATCAGCCAGCAGCTCGACGCTGTGGACCCGAGTGACGCACTGGAGCGGCAGATGGCTCTGGTGCATCACGCTGTCGGTATAAGGGACGGCCGCCTGCCGCACGACATCGAGCATTAGCATCTGCGCGAGCCAAGGCGAACCTCCGAACGTCGTGAAATACTCGAAGAAGCGCATCCCACCCTTCGGCGAGAACACGCTCTCTCCGCGCTGCAGCGACAGGACCGACTGCACCATTTGAGGCAGACAATTCAGGCCCGACACCCGGGCTATGTGGCCTTCGTCGTCCAGATAGAGGTCCTCGGTCTCTGGATGAACGGCGAGGTCCCCGCCGAGCCTCTGCGCATCAATGCGGGGGAAGGACGGAAGCACGGGACAGGTCAAGCTGTACTCGTCAGCCCGCTTCAGGAGCGTCGGAGCACGCACCAGCACTCTGCCGTCGCCCATCTCGTTCGAGAGGACGTACCTGTCATCCGGCACGGACTTCGCGAACCCGTCGATGAACGAGGCCAGCTGGTGACGGTCCCCGCTGATGAAGTGCTTGAGATCGAGGGTCCAGCTGCCCTCCGCGATTTCCGAGACGTCACCCGTGCAGACGACGTCGGGGCCGATGGCGAGGAGGCCTCCCCCGAGATCCATGCCCAAGCCCGTCCGCACGGCACGGGCGACTTCGGCCTCGTGCCGGCGCTTCATCGCGCGCAGCACTTCGGCGGTGTAGGTTGCCTCATCGCGGTCGATCAGCCTGGCGTGATCGACGCACAGCCATATGGCATTTCCGATGCTCGAGCGCTCCTCCGGAGACATGGAAAGGTCATAACGGCGGCTCCCCGGACCAGGTGCAGCCGCGCAGATGTGAGCGGCATCCCCTATCTTGGTGGTGGCCTCCGGCGACTCCTCGCTCGGACCTATCGTCAGCTTCGGGCAGCTGTCGAATGAGCAGTGCCATCCGGCGCGCGCTGCAACGGCCCGTTTGATCGGCTCGGAGAAGTCGTCGCGCTTGCCCATCAGAGGCCTTGCTGGTGCCTGGTGGCAGATGACATACGGTGATCGGCACCCCGATCTCGTCCGCAAGCTTCTGCAATTCCAGTTTCCACAATCGCACGCGGGAGCCGTCGCTACCGCCGCCATCCGCCGTCATTAGCAGGCTTCGGGGATTGGCGTAACGCTCGCGGCCCATCAGGGTCCACCAGTTGCGGATGGCGTTGGCCGCGAAACTCGCCGTGTCGTGATCGATGCGGTCGCTCACCCAGCCGGCACTGTCCGCGATGTCGTAGACCCCGTACGGCACGGCGCGCCCGAACTCGGGAATGACGAAGTCGTGGACGCGAACCTCTTCGGGGGAGCCCTGTGGCCGCCATTCGCGCCCGGCGTTCTTGAAATCGCCGACGAGTTCTGATAGATATGCCATGGCATAAGACTATCATGAGCGACGACCATTTTGATCCCAGGGCATTCAGGGACGAAAGAAAAGCCGCAGGTCTTTGGCGTAGACTATAGCGTTTATGTCAGGATCGTCCGGCTAGCACTGGCCGAAAAGAGCGTCGAGTATCGACTCGTGCCGGTCGATATCTTCGCGGAAGAAGGACCGCTAAAGGGCTATCTCGATCGACATCCATTCGGGCGGATCCCTGCCTTCGAGCATGCAGGCTTCTCCCTTTACGAGACCGGTGCCATTGCCCGCTACGTCGATGACGCATTCGAAGGTCCGAGGCTTCAGCCAACAGACATTAAAGCCCGTGCTCGCTGCAATCAGTTGATCAGCATCGCGGACAACTACGCATATCCGCAGTTGGTTCGGGGCATTTACGTGGAGCGGGTGTCCAAGCCTAGGCGAGGCGTAGCCCCGGACGAGGCGAAAATTGCGGCTACCATCCCGAAAGCGAGGATGTGTCTCAAGGCGATATCTGACCTGATGGGCGATAATCCTTGGCTCGCAGGTCCGTGTTTGACCCTCGCCGATCTCTACGCCGCTCCGATGTTCGACTACTTCCTAATGGCACCAGAAGGGAAGGAAAATATGCAGCTACACGCAAACTTGGCAGCATGGTGGTCTCATATCACGGCTAGGCCGTCGATGACGGTGACCTCACCAAAATAGTTCTCACACGGTCTATAAGAGTTCTGCACCGCACCTCTCCGATGATCCGCTTGCAGAAATTCGGTGCAAAAGTCCGGTGCAGGAACGTCATCCGCCTTGACGGCTCCGTGAGGCATGCTCAACTTTCCTACGTCGAAGCTTGTCCAAACAGGTCACGTCATGAAACAGCCCGGACTAGACGGTCGTCATCACGACCAGAACCCGCCCAAAGCAGGTGAAATTCAGCAAAAGCGAGGTGATACTCAAAACCAGAATTTGGATCGCCCGATCCCGCAGTTCCCGCCTAATACTCGGCTGGACACGATGCGGGACCGAACCGGCAAGGTCGGGGTTGAGGCCGTGAGACGGGCTGCTGCCAAGCAGGAGAAGTCTTAAGCGTTCCGTCTCGACTTCGCCGGTCAGAATGTCGACCATCATCTTGCCGAGCTGATTCGTGTCGCGGGGCCGCTTGGGGCGCTTAGGTGCGGTGGGCATTAGGTTTGCCCCGTTGGGCCTTGCGCGAACTTTTGAGTGTCGCGCGCCATATGGTCCCAAGGATGCGCGCTGGCTGTGAAGATCTCCATGGTGGGCTTGAAAAGAGACGGGTCGTCCAGACTTCCCGCCATCAGGCCCAAAATATTCGGGATGCGGCCTAGCTTGTTCGCAACTCTGCCTCCGCAGGTCGGACAGAATCCCCTCTCGACTACATTGCCTTCGCCTCCGATCCATCTATGGTACTGAAGCTCGCCTTCAATCTGGACGGAGTCGATGGGAACGACGACAACTGCCGCGTAAGCCGACCCGCTTGCGCGCTGGCAATCGCGGCAATGGCAATTCAGCATCATTAACGGTTCGGCTTTCGCCACATAAGTCACGGCGCCACACAAGCATCGCCCGGTGATTTCTCCCGCCATATCGTTTCCGCTCCCATGCTTCACGTCTAGCATATACGATCTACGGGCCGGGTGCGAGCGGGGTCAAGATGGCGGAATTTCAGACTGACCCACTATCATCCCCCTTGTCGTAAGGAAGCGTGTTGAGCACCCACTGTCGTGCACTCTCCTTCAACATCCCACCTCTCCCTTTCGAATGCAACTGAAGGTGATAAAGGATGTTATGATATATAGCACTGCATCGCACAGGCTCGCACTTCCAGGTCCGCAAAAATGCGACCGGGGCTAGCGGGGCGGATCGGCCCTCCGGGTCCACGTCACACGGCGCCGATAAAAACCGAGGTTGATCTCGGCCTCCCCTTTGACGGTGCGCGTTTTGCGCGACCGCCGAGAGAAGATCGGCAATGCCATGCTGAGGACCTGGAGGCCGAGCGACACCCACGCCAGGACGTCGTTCATGTCAGGGTTCCCATGCTCAGGGCACGAAAAAGCCCGCCAGTGACGGCGGGCGGCAACGCGGCTTGAGCCGCTACACCCTCGGGCGAGCCCGAGGGAATTCCAGTTCAGGTCAGATCAGACCAAGGGCACAATGACTCTGTCGTGGCGATGCAGGCTTTCGCCTTCGCCGGGGTCCGCCGGGTGCTCCAGAAGCACGCTCGACTACTGGCATCCACCAGGGCGGGTCGTCCCTCGGTCACGAGGACCGTTTAGCACTGGCCTTGACGCAGCGCCGGATCACTCATCATTGGCACGTTTCAGGGTGCACTGACAAGCCGATCGCTCCAGCTGGTAGTGGGCCAGTTTGAATAAGGCAGCCTTAGTTTATGATGGCCAGAGTGCATGGAAATGGTGGACCGGACCGTGCCCGCTACCTACCCGCAGGCTCTCGCTTTCGGCCAAAGCCCGGGTGAGATAGTGCTTGGCGGCTTGAACCGCTTCTACCAAAGTTTTGCCTCTCGCAAGATAAGCGGCGGTGGCCGAGGACAACGTATCGCCGGTCCCATGGGTGTTGTTCGTAGCAACGCGTGGCGCCCTGAAGACATGGTATTTGCTGCCATCGAACAGCACGTCAACCGCTTCTGTACCGTTCAAGTGTCCTCCCTTCACCAGCGAACACTTTGCTCCAAAAGAACATAATCTGTCGGCTACAACTTCCATGCCGGCTTCGTCCTGAGAGATCGGCAGATTGGCAAGAAGAGATGCTTCCGGTAGGTTCGGCGTGATGACCGTAGCGATCGGCAACAGATATTGACGCATAGCGTCCACGACATCGGGCGCGCCCAAACTGTCGCCACTTGTGGCCACCAACACCGGGTCTAGCACGACTGGGATGTTGGGATGTTCCCTTAATCGTTCCGCCACGGCCCGCGCGATGTCGCCTGTAGCAAGTACGCCGATCTTGACCGCATCCACCCTTACGTCCGCGAAAATAGCATCGATCTGGGCCACCACGAAATCGGTCGGAGGCACATGAATACCCGTGACGCCACGTGTGTTCTGAGCTGTCAGACAGGTCACGGCCGCCATACCGTAGCAGCCGAGTGCCGCGAAGGTTTTAAGGTCGGCCTGAATCCCCGCCCCGCCGCTCGGGTCGGAGCCGGCGATGGAAAGAACATTTGGAATCAGCATTGGCGTCCTGTCGTCGTATCCATCCTACTGTGTGGCTTCCCAAGCCTCGAACACGCCCACGATATCACCGATTTCCCACAAGCGGTCGGTGCACCAGCCCTGGCGCTCCCTCGAGCCGAGCACCGCCGCGGCGACGGCGCGGCACAGGTCGGCGTCCAAGCCAGTCATCTCGCCTTTGCTGTTCACGAACGAGAAGCCGGGGACTGTCGCATATGTCCCGCACCGCAACTGGCCACGGGCGCGCACGGCATCCAACGTTGCACCAGTGGGCAGGAGCGGGGGTCTGCGCGAACGCCGGCGCCGTGAACAGAAGCGCGGTGGCTGTGGCTGCCAAGAGATAGCTGAATGACATCTTCGTTCCGCCCGGAGTGTTTGTTGTTGGTTGAAGGCCGTGTTCAGGCTGTCGTCGGCTCAATCCGGAGCGGATCCGCCGCCGCCCGTCACGGGTTCCCGCTCTCGGCAGCTTGACCGCGCAGCACCGCGAAGCCGCGTTGGAGGTCGGCGATCAAGTCCTCAGCCCGTTCCAGGCCGATGTTGAACCGGACGATCTTGCCGCTGTGCGGGTGGAAGCGCCGCTGCAGGGCGAAAATCCTGGACGATTGGGGGCTCGAACCGCTCGACGCCAAGGCCCGGCACGACCTGCTGGAGATCCTGGAGGAGCGCTATGGGCGCCGCTCCACCATCGTCACGAGCCAGCTTTCCGTGACCGCCTCAAAACGAACTCAAACCAGGATAGCCAGCACGATCCTTGGCGACAGGGGGCGACATCATCCCGGAATCCAGGGGCGACATCATCTCGGAAACAGGGGGCGACTTCGTCGGAATCTGCATCTCACATTCCTATCAGGGCGCGGATCGGCGTCACATTAGTCGTTATCGTTGTGGTCGTTGCGTTTTTCCTCACCCGCTGAAAATTAGAATCAGTTATCGCCGCCCGATTTTGAAGCTCTGGATGTGTGGGCCGGAGGCGACGCCGCAATGACCCTGATAATCCGGGAATGCTGTCAGAGGGTGAATCAGCTCGCCACGGAGGGGTGATTCACGTGCCGCAGTGCTTGTCGGCGTGTAACCCTGTGACGCCATGGCACCACTGCACGGCGGTCGAGCTGTTTGATGCGGTTGACGAACCCGACGACTGTCGCTGGGCGTTACCGATGCCTGGCGGTACAGCGACTTGGGACAAGATGCGAGAGCGCTGCTGCGTCCGAATCACTGCAAGGCCATCAATGCAACGAGTCGTCCTCCTTACTTTGTCGATAACCGCCACGTTCGTACCTACCATGGCACACGCTGGCGCCGGGGACGTCAGTCCGGCGTTGCGCGAGAAGGCCGTGGCGGGGTGCAGGAATGACGCCATGAGACTCTGTGCCGGCGCGAGTTCGGATGAGTCCGCTATGGTCGCCTGCATGCGACCCAAACGAGCGCTGCTGACGGCACGCTGCCGCAAGGTCTTGGACGAGGTCATCAAGGACGTGCGACGCTGACCTTCGGCTTCGTCCGTAGGGATCTCTCATCGGCAGTCGATAGGGCAGACCAGCATGACCTCCGCTTTGAACGACCTCGCCAGCGCCAAAGTCTCGGTGTGGCTGGATGACCTCAGCCGGACTCGCGTCACCTCGGGCAGCTTGGCCCTTATGGTTGAACGCGGCGAAATCGTCGGCATCACCACAAACCCAACGATCTTCGCCAAAGCCATCGGGACAGGGACGGGCTACGAGGAGCAACTGCGCGACCTGGCGCTGAGGGGCACGGCTATCGGCGAGACCCTGCGGCTCCTGACCGCCTGGGACGTACGTGCCGCGTGCGACGTCCTACGGCACGTGTTCGAGCGCGCGGAAGGGCGTGACGGACGCGTCTCAATCGAAGTCGATCCCCGCATCTCGGGCGACGCCGAGCGTACCGCTGCGGAGGCGCGCGGGTTGTGGTGGCTCGTCGATCGACCGAACCTGTTCGTGAAGATCCCGGCGACCCGAGAAGGACTGCCAGCGATCACCGCCTGCATCGCTGACGGCATCAGCGTCAATGTCACGCTCATCTTCTCGTTGAACCGTTATCGGGCGGTTCTGGACGCCTTCCTGACGGGCGTGGAGCGCCGGATGGCGTCAGGCGGGAACTTGGTCGGTATCGAGAGCGTGGCGTCCTTCTTCATCAGCCGTGTCGACACCGAGGTGGACCGTCGCCTTGCGGAACGGGAGGTGCCCCGACGAGACGTCGGTGCTTCCGACCGCACCCGCTCGCTCCGTGGTCAGGCCGCCATCGCCAACGCTCGCCTCGCCTACGAGATATATGAGGAGATGTTGGCCTCGAAACGCTGGCAGGCCCTCGCGGCTGGCGGGGCACGACCGCAACGCCTCCTCTGGGCATCGACGGGCGTAAAGGACAAGGCGTTCAGCGACACGCGGTACGTCGTCGATCTGGTCGCGCCCGACACGGTCAACACCATGCCTGAGACCACCCTTCATGCCGTCGCCGACCATGGCGAAGTGGCCGGGGACGCAGTCCGGGGTCGCTATGGCGAGGCCCGGCGCATCATCGACGAGTTGAACAGCTTGGGCATCGACCTGGAGGACGTCGCCGAGACCCTGGAAATGCAGGGTGTGGCGTCCTTCGGCCAGAGCTGGGACGAGTTGATCGCGTCAGTGACGAAACGGATTGAGGAGTTCGGTGCCGAGGTCATGCCGGCAGGCGCCGTCGCTCCCGCAACACGAGATGGCTCCCCCCAGGCTGCACCGGCTTCTGGAGCGCCGCGCGACACTGCCAGACCGGGTCGGGCCAGTCGAGACTAGGGCCACGCAGGACTGAGAAGACGGCGCTGCCGCTCGTTGCGGAACGCGCTGTGCAGATCGTACGGCATCGGTTCCGGACGGCCGAAGCAAATGGGACACGGAACATGGCAGACGCTTCCACACCGGCGAGCCCGAAACTCGTTCCGCCACCGTGGTGAGCACAAACCTCCGTTGGCGAGCACGACGCGATGATGGCGAGCATGGAGGCAGATAATGTGAGCACGAGTGCAAGCCCGCTGTCAGTTAATCCGAGCAGGATTCGGCTCTGTTGGCGAGCACAAGCATCGATGATTGCGAGCGCCTTCAGCTACGCAAAGCGCCAGGCCGAGGCCGACCACTGGCACCGCACCGAGAACGATCCCGGCCGGGCCTCTGCGTTTACGGACGCCGCCACACTGATCGAGGACTTCTTCGCCGAGGTCGAGCGGATTTTGAGAGAGCGCGGAGTTTCTATCGACGTCGTAACCGACGAACCCAAAACTAAAGGGACCAGGCCATGACCAGGCATCGGATCACAAGCCACAGCGGATTGCGCGACGAAATGATGGCTGTCGCGCGCGGCGAGAAACCCGCTCCTCCAGACGCGGGCGAGCAGAGCTTCGAGTCCGTCGATGCGCTGATGCGGCTGCTGACGCCTGAGAACCGGGTGCTCCTGACGATCATCCGGGACCGGAAGCCCCAGTCCATAGCCGAGCTGGCGACGTTTTCCGGCCGGGCCGCGCCCAATCTAACCCGCACCCTCGCCAAGCTGGAAGCTGTCGGCTTCGTCCGGATGGAGGAGGATGACAGGCGACGGGTGCCGACCGCCATTGTCCACAAGCTGCTGGTCGAAATCGACCCGTTCTCTCAGAACGACCGCCTCGAAATCGCGTAACACCGCGCCCAGCAAAGACCTTTGACCGTGCGCAACAAGGTCCGAGGTCTGAAACTTGCTGATCAGATGAAGCGCCGTTTGATGAGGGGCCATGAAGAACCGGACGGCTTGCCACGCCAGAACTCTAACCGACCGCCTTTCGGATCACCGCCGCCGCCAGGTCCGCCGCTTCATCATACGACCGCAATAGTCCCTCCGCGTACGCCAGCATGGCGTGGACGTTAACGTCGTCCCGCAGCCGAAGCCGTTCGGCCGCGTCCCGGACGCCCGGCATGTCGTCGGCCGGCTCCCCCTCAATCTTGTCGATCAGCGACACCGCGAAATCCCGCATCCCATCATCTGGGAAATCCCCGGCCGCCAGTTGGTCGCGGACGGAAAGCGCCGTGTTCGGCAGCATTTCCAACCGTTCAGCCGGGCTTCGGAGATTGCGAGGCAAGATGCTTCCCCTAGCCCCAGACCTTCGCCGAAGCCGCGTCGTAGAACGTCACCCGGAGTGCCGGTCGCCGCCCCTTGGCGGGGCCTCGCTTGTCCACCAACGCCGACGCGTTTTTTATGATGGCCTTGTTGACGGGCGCATTCGGGTCCCCGAACAGGCTCACGAGCAGGTCCGACGCGCTTCCCTTCGCGATGTGTCTGAGAACGTGCTCGTCGTTGTCGGCCAGAGAGTGGCCGAAGATCACAACCGCGTTGCCGGCAGGACCGCAGCAGGCTTCGAAGCTGCGCAGCGCCTTGTGCAGATAGCCGCTGTGCAGGATGCGCGCCCGTTTGCTCCGGCTTGTCCCCTCGGCGACGAAGAGGGGATATTTTTCATCCGCCATCGCGACTCTGATCTGGTCCACTATGGGCTTGTCGGTCTTTGACCAAGTGTATTTCGTGATTTCCGAGCCAGCATCGAACAGGTGCAGCGCACCGTGAAGATAGGAGACGGTCGCCGAATTTCCCTGCTGCCATGAAACCCAGGGCTTTTCGGGTTCGTCCTCGGGATGCCGAAATCCGTCGTCGTGCTGGAATTCAAGCTCGTCCACCTCGTCCTGCATCAGCGCCCAGTACAGAAGCACGTCATAGTTCAGAGTGAAGATATGATCGAAGGCGGACAGGAACCTACGGCAGGCGGCATATTGCTTGTGGGTGATATCGTAGGGGCGATCGGGGTGGCGCTTCGCGATCGCCGTCACGAGCGCGTCCTTGATAGCCGCCGCGTCGTCTCGAAGCGACTTCGCAAGCCGGACGGCTTTTGGGCGATACACGCTGACAACAGTTGCCGAGTCCTGCAAATGCTTGATGACGACCTCGAAGTCCTGCGTCTTCAGGGCCTCAAACAACAGTTTCACATGCGGGGCAGCGCTAAAATCCGCGTTGTCGTACAGAGAGTGTCAACGCCGGTCTGATTCCAGGCCAGCGTGGCGGAGTAAAACCAGGCCAGTGGGTCTGGGACGGCGACATGCAAAGGGCCCCGATCGGGGCCCTTTGCATGTCGCCGTGAGTTTCGGA
>JAABUZ0100008157.1_pt1 | contig 12399 bp, 14 predicted proteins | sample 5562091 | NCBI WGS metagenome assembly JAABUZ01 (sample SAMN12813069, study PRJNA571459) | rock metagenome | isolation source: Antarctica rocks | place: Antarctica: Victoria Land, Linnaeus Terrace sud | collected 2015-12-21 | reverse complement strand
TGACAGAGCCACCATCGTCGCTGAACGGTATCTGGCCGCGGGCGGCCGGCCCTGTCGCGACCACACCGTGTGTTGCCGGCTCGCCTTTGCGCTCTGGCCACAGGTCACCGGCCGCCTCTCGGAACAGGAAACGTCGCGGTCGGACCCGTAGCGACCCGGACGATGCCGGGCCCGTCCACCCGCACGCTTTCTGTCTATCGGCCTTCTGCTCCGTACGCAGAGGGCTGGTTTGCGTCCACTGTCGCGAGGAGTGCGCCCGTCCACGTTGGGCCGAGCCTGCTCTCGCGGACACGGAGGAAACTGCTCATGTCCCTGGCAACAACCTATCCCAGCGCGCCAACACCCGCTCGCGCTGCACCCTCTGCCGACGTCGCGCCCGTGGGGCTGTCCCTGTCGTCCCAGGGCTGGGAAGATACCCGTTGGCTCGGGGGTGTCTGTGGGCAAACCAGCACGCCCGACGTGCTCGCTGGCCTGTTCTTGCTGCCCCAGGAGCGTCGGGCCATCAGTCGGATCTACGCCGCCGCGTGTGCCGATCTCGCCCAGGCCACGCTCGGAGGCCTGCCGCCACACTCGGCCGACTGGGAGCGCTGGTTCGCCGCGCTGCGCGTGGCGGCCCGCGATCTGTCTCCGGCCCGCGGCAACCCCCATGTCGTGGCGCGCGCCCTGAACCACGGTGGTCGCCTCGAGGGTCGTGACGCACCCTGGGCCTGCCAGCTGCGCCGTGGCTTCGCTGCCCTCCTGGCGGCCAGTGTGCCTGAACCGGTACCAGCGCTGATCGGCGAAGATCTGGCCGCCTTCCGCGCCGCCGACACCGTCTGGCTGGCCCGGCACCCGGCAAGTGCGGACGGGACGGCTGCGTCCGGCACCGTGCTGACGGAGAGTCAACGGACCGGGCCTTCCGCGCCGCAGTACGCGGACACCGTGAGCCAGACGTGGCCCGTCGCGACGTTGCGACCGAACCCCTTGCAGCCGCGCCGCACGCTTGACCCGACGGGCATCGACGATCTGGCGGCCTCGATTGTCGCCCACGCGTCCCAGGGCGGCATCCTGCAACCACTGCTGGTCACCGGCGACGGCACCGTCGTCGCCGGCCATCGCCGGCTGGCAGCGGCGCGGCAGGCCGGCCTGCTCGCGGTCCCCGTGATCGTGCGCGATCTCACACCTGCCCAGCAGCTGGAGCTGCTCCTGGTCGAGAACCTCCAGCGGCAGGACCTCAGTCCCCTCGAAGAAGCCCGCGGCTATCAGCGCTTGCTGGACGAAGGCTACACACAGGCTGCTGTCGCACGCGCTGTGGGCATCAGCGCCTTCCGCGTGGCCAGCCGCCTGGTGCTGCTGGACCTGGATCCCCACGTGCAGGAGCGTGTACACCGGGGCGAACTGCCTGTGGGCGTGGCCCCAGTACTCTTGCCAGTTCGCGACGCCGGTCAGCAGCGCCGACTGGCCACCCTCGCGGTCCGCCGGCGCCTGTCCGTCGCGCAGGTGAGGCGGTTGGTTGATCAGACCCTGGGTCCCCTGAGGAGTGTGCCATCGGTGAGCCCACCGACATCCCTCGAGCTGCTGCCCGACGACGACCCTGCCGACAGCGGCCTGAGTCCCACTCGCGAGGCGCTGATAGCGGCGCTGCGCGGCCGGCCTGACCACCTGCTGACGTTTGCCGACCTGGCCGCCGTGGCCGAAGCGACGTGCTGCGCGTGTGGCCTAGCTTCGTCGCCGGCCATATGCGATGCCTGTCCCCTGGCCGACCTGCTCCGGAGCCTGATCACCAGCGACGGCGGCCATGCTCGTTGAGCGGCACTGCCTGGCGTGCGGGCGTCCTTTCCACGCCCGGCCGAACGATATTGCCCGCGGCCGTCGTGCTTGTAGTCGGCGGTGTGGTCAGCGCTGCGCGCGTCCCCGCCGCCGGCCGTCCCTGGCCGAGCGCTTCTGGCGCCACGTCCTGCGGACGGAGGATTGCTGGCTCTGGACCGGTGTGCCGAACAGGAGCGGACGTGGCGTCCTGGCCGTGCGTGATGGTGGCCGCGTCGTTCGACGCACCGCCCCCCGCGTGTCCTGGGAGCTGCACTACGGCCCGCTTCCCGCCGGCCGGCGCATCGCCCATCGCTGCCGCCGGCCAATCTGCGTCCGGCCCGACCACCTGTACCTGGTGCGCGGCCGCCTCGCACGGGAGCACGTCAAGGGGACGCCCGCACCGACCCTGGCCACTCCGGCCAGGCGGAACGGCCACTTCGCCACCGGCCGGCTGGCGCGAGGGCGCACCTGGTGGACGCGCCAGCGGGTCCTGGCCGGCCTGCGGCGCTTCGTCGAGGACACGGGCCAGACGCCGATCGCCAGTCCCCGCTATGCGCGGCTGGCGCGCAGCCGGGCGCGTTCGCCACGTCGCCGACGGTATCCGTCGGCGTATGCCATCCTGCGGCACTTTCCGACGCTGCGTGCAGCCTGGGAGGCCGTCGGCGTCACCATCGCCGATCGGCGCCGGGCTGCCTGGTCACCGGCCGAGGACTGGTACGTGCGAGAAGCCCTCGGCGTCCTGTCCACCGCGACGATCGCCGTTGATCTGGGCCGCGGCGAGGCGGCGGTTCACGCGCACGCCCATCTGCTCGGGCTCCATGTGACTGACGTGTGGGGGTAGCCACTTCAACGCGTAGCGTGCGCGGGGGCGCTCGGCGAGTACCTGCTGCGCGGCTACGTCGACCGTGGCGAACTACCCGTCTTCAAAGGCGCGAAGAACCTGTACGTCGATCCTGGCGATCTGCTGGTGGTGGACGAGATCGACTGGGCTGACCCGCCAGCGGTGTTGGCAGTCGCTGTGCGGCAGTCGCTGCGGGAACGCCTGGTCCACATTCTGGCCGGCCGCGACTGGCGCGCCGCGCGCCCCCATCGGCCGCGCCCGGCCCCGCCCCCTGTCGGCAAGGGGAGCCACCGGCTGTGTGCGCGTCTGCCGCGGCCACGGACGCTGGCGCCTGGAGCGGATGTGCGGGTCGTCGGCCCGGTGCCCGCTGTCCCCCAGTGCCAGGGACGCGAGGGGCGTGTTGAACGGGTGTACTGGTCGGTGCATCCGCGCCAGCATGAGCGAGCGCCCCAGTGGCGGGCGGTCGTGCTCTTCGCCAAGCGCCGGCGCCGGCGCCCGGGCGCGACCATTGGCTACGCGCTTCCCGCGGCCGCGCTTGAGCTGATCACGGCTCCTGCGACCGCGCCCGTGGCGGTCCCCGTTGGCAGGGGTAGTCCCAACCGCGGCTCGCGCCCGACCTGAGGTAGCGATGGCCTGTCCGAGGGGCACGTAAGGTTCGTACTCCCCGACGCTACGGCGGGGATGCCTGAGTGCATCCCCGCCCTTTCCTTTCCGGTGTAAGGGTGCCTTTTTTTGTTGTCCTCACATATGTCAACGGCCGCGCCGATTCCAACCAGGTGCGGTGAGAGGGTGCGCAGCACCTTGGCGGTGGTGGCTTTTGTAGCACGGCGCTACAAACCTAGTGTATACTGTAGCGGTGGGACGGCGGGGACGACCGGAGTCGGGTCGGGATCCGTATGGGTTCCGGGCTCTGCGACATCAGCTCGACCTTACCCAGGCGCAAATGGCCGAGCTGGTCCAGGTCCATCGCGTGACGTGGGCACGGTGGGAGAACGGCTTGCCCGGTCGGCGCCACGGCGAGCCGCTGGGCGTCAATCCTTTCCGCCATCCCGTCATCCTCGAACGCATCCGTGCTGCGCTGGCCCGCGCCGAGGTGGTGGACCAAGCGGAGAAGCAGCCTGACGGGACGCGCCGAGATGCGGGTGGCGAAATGTAGCGTTGCGCTACAAATTCACCGATGCTGCTCCACCGGGGACGACCTTCGCGGCCCTCGAACGCCAGACTCCATGAAGGAGACCGCCACCCCGTCTAGAATTTTGGCGCGTGGTGCGAGGTGTTGCCGCCGTGCTGCTGGGGGCCACTGTCGTGGCCTTGCCCGTGTCCCTGGTCCTGGGACTGCCGCTCCCCGAGGCCCTCAACCCGCGCTTTCGGCTTCAGGAGCTCCTGTTGCTGGGTGCTGCGTTCGCGGGAGCCCACTGTGGGTCGGCCTCGGCGTGGTCGTCCTGCTGCTGGTGGCGGGCAGTGTGCTGGCCATGCCTCTGCCGGTACCACCGGTGTCGTCGGTCCTGGGCCGCGTCCTCACCGGCGGCGGCCTGCTGGTGGCCATCCTGGTCGTCGTGGGCCTCGTCGTGCCGACGCTGCGCGGCCGGCGACCGGGTCGCGGTTGGCCAGTTGGCTGGCCTCTGGCGGCCGGAGCGGCGGTGACCGCGGCGGGTTCCGGGTGCGCGGCGCTGCTGGTGCGTGTGGTGCCCTGGGTTCAGCAGGACCCGGGCGGCCAGTGGCTGTTCGGCGGCCTGGTCGCGGAAACCGGCGTCGTCCTGGCGATTTGCGAGCTTCGCGCCCGAGGCCGTCACCCCAAGAGCCCTCCGTCCCCGGCGTCAGGCCGTGTGGCCGATCCTGGCGGGTGGCGTGGCGACCGTGGCGGCGGCCCTCATCGTGACCGGCGCCGTCAGCCTGGCCGTCGCCCGCGCGCACACGGGGTGCCGGCGACCGTCGTCGAGTAGCCGCCCGCGCGCTCAGCGTGGCGTGGTCCGGCTCGCATCAAGCATCCGCTCGACCTCTGCGACGGTGCGGACACGGCCGAACATCGCCATGGCAGTGGTCAGGCTGTACTCGTGTGCTGTGCTGTCGCCGCTCCAGCAACACTCCCGCACGACGACGGCGCGCAGGTCCATGCTGAACGCCTCGCGGACACTCGTCTCGACGCCCCGGTTGGTCGCCCCGCCGCCGATGAGGATGGTGTCGCGCCCGAGCATCCGGAGCAGCTCGGCCACCCCTGTGCCATAGAAAGCGCTGGGCCGCCGCTTGAGGAACACGAAGTCGGTGAGCGAAGGGGCAATCTCGTCGGGGAAGCCGGCCTCGTGGCTGCCCTCGACGCAGTTGGTCAACGACGGCACGCCTGTACTGGCACCAAGATCGGTGGGTAGGAGGACGACGTCCGACCCATCGGCGCGACTAACTGGCGTCGTGTAGAGAATTGGCAGGCTGGCCGCTCGTGCGGCGCCGATCAGCCGTACCCAGGCGTCCAGGACAGGACGCATCGCCTGGCGACGGGTGGAGTCAGCTGGTGTCAACGCCCGGCGGCAGACGTCATAGGCGATCAAGGCTGTGTGGGTTGGGTCGAGACTGTCGCTCATGGGTCGGCTCCCTGCTGGTGGCTGGTGCGCTCGGCACAGTGTCCCAGAGGCGCGACCCCGGCGCGAGCAGCCGACCTTGTCGGCACGTTTCTCACCAGTGATGCTCTATGGATCCGCCTGCCCAATCCCTCATGAGGAGGCCCTCGCATGCACATGCACAAGCATAAGCACCTACCCTCTGGAATGGAGGTCGAACCTAGTGGACACGTCGCGGCTGGCACCTACACGGGCCCGGCCGGGACCCGTGGCTACGAACGAGCGCGCCGAGGAGGAGCTTTGCCTGATCGTCTACCCCGAGCAGCCGGCGTCGTTGAACCGATCGCGCTGCTGGAACTGGTTCCGAGCCGCCCACCAGGTGCGCGACGCGGGCGAGCCGTCGCTGATCGCCGGCATTACCCGCGCGGATGGGCTGGGACCCCGCCACCCGCGCCTCCGTCGCGCGCCGAACGACGAGGGATTGAGCAAGCTCGATATCATCCGCTGCCTCAAACGGTACCTCGCATGTGAACTCTTCCCTCTTTCGGCAGTGCACCGGTGCGGCGGTCTGTCCAGAGGGAGCCTAGCCGTTCTCCTGCACGATACCGCTGACGTCCGTCGCGCCCAGCGCCTCGGCCTGTCCCAGCGCATCGCGCACGTCTTGTGCCTCGACGACCGTCTCTGCAAAGAAGCGGATGCGGAAGCGCCGTCGCGCTCCACCGCCCGCGGCCTGGGACACCGGCTCTGGCGCGGACAGCGCTGGGACGTCGGTCGCATCGCCAGTTGTTGACACCGCTCGGCGGCGCTTGCTGGTGCGAGTTCCCGCCCCCTCAGCGGCTCGTCGCCCTCGGCCCCGCGTCTCACCGCCCGTCTCTGCGACGGCCTCAGGTTCCGCGTCCGTGCGCCGCCTCCGACCCCGCCGCCCGCTCACCGGGGCGGTGGGCGCCTCCGGTGTCGTGTCCCGGGCAGCAGCGCGCCGGCGGCGCGAGGCCGCTCCGTTCCGCTGGGCGATACGCCCGACCGACACCTCGGAGATGCTGAACGTCCGGGCAATGTCCGCAATAGGCGTGCTGGTCTCGGCATACAGCCGCGTCAGCTCGCCCTCCTGCTCGGCCGTGAGCTTGCGCGGTGGCGGGAAGACGCCCACCGGGCGGGTGCCGGTCTCGGCGGAGGTCGCGTCCTCGGTCGACGGCGACGGTTCAGGGGACTCAATGTCCATCGGGAACTCCTCTCGGGACCGGGTATGGTACCCATCCTGTCCCTGCGCCAGTGCCGGGTCGTGCGCAGAACCAGTAGACGACGGCGCTATGGAGCTTATTGAGCTGGCCATTCATGTGACCTGCCCCCAGCTGTCGCCCGGAACCCCTTTGCCTCCAGTCCGTCGTGCCCAAGGAGGTGGGGGCGTTACGATGCCATTCCCTTGTGACGGTGCACTCTCCCGCTCGGGATAGCAGCTTGATAGGCGGAGGCTGCGGCTACTGGTGCTGTGCAGCTGGCGTATTCTTGCGCCGTGGCGCCCGAGGATCAGGGGATGGCGCAACATCGCGGAGAGCCCCGCCTCAACCGTCGGGTGGAGGACCGCCTCATCCCTGTCCTCGAGAGCGCCGACGCCGTGGTCTACGGCCTGGTGGGCCTGGTCTTCCTGGCCGCGGCACTGGGGATGCTCGGGTCCAGCGTGATCGTCTTCCCGACCAACATCGAGCACGATGGCTTTCCGTTGGCGATCGTCACGCTGATCAACGACCTGCTGCTGGTCATGATCATCATGGAGGTTCTGCGCACCGTCCTGTCGTACCTGGTGTTAGAGGCAGCGCTGTTTGCACACGCTTCGGCGGAATTGGGTGGAGACGGAGCGGCAGAGTTCGGTGATGATGCGATGACGGTCGACGGCACGGCGGCAGAGCTGTGTGACCATGCCGTCGAGCATGGCCGAGAAGCGGAGACGGAAGGAACCTGCGGCCCCTCGCCCGTCAACCCCACCTGCGGTGGGGTCCTGCACTACGCGCTGCGCGCTCCGTTGCGGCCGCTGCGGCGGTGACGGGCTCACCCCCGCTGTCCTGACGGGAGGCGAGGATGGTTGGCAAGCAACCATCCTCTTTCCACCGGGATGCCCCCGTAGAGTTGCCCTATGCGCTGGTGGCGGAGCCTGGGCGGAGGGATAGTCGGCGGTCTCCTGGGCATTGTGGTGTACGGGGTCTCGGTGGAGTGGCTCCCCTTGAAGGGCTGTCAGGAGACGCCAGGGCAACTGCTGGTGTGGTTGGGTGGTGGCGCGGCGGTGAGCGCCGCCGCGGCCGTCCGTCTAGGGCGCTCGAGCAGCTGGCGATTGCGGGCGACCGCGATCGGGCTCGCCTTGGTGTTGGCTGTGCCGTTCGCGGCCGTTGTGTACGTCGGAGCCACCATGGCGCTGGGCGATGCGGGGTTCCGCACATGCCCGCCGCGGTGAACGTACCGCGGCCGCAGACCGAGGCGTTGTGAACACGTCCTACTCGCGGGTAAGTTCGGCGACGGCCTTTTTGGCGCAATCGTCCTCGACGAGCGCCTTGCCGGCGCTGGCGGCGGCGATCAGCGCAGCAGTGGCGGCGTTGTTGAGCGCCCGCGGCAGTCCCAGGCTGGCCTTGTGGAGACGGGCGATAGCGTCATCAGCAACCAGCGGGTCGGTGCGCCCGACCAGGCTCAGGTGATGGCGCAGGTAGGTGGCCGATTCGGCCAGGTCCATGGGCGTGAGTTGGTAGCGGGTGGCGATGCGCTGGTCGAGGGCGGCGAACACGCCCATGCGGAGCTGGCGCGTCAACGTGGGCTGGCCGACCAGCAGTAGCGCGAAGGGAGAGGGCGAGTCCATCTCGGCGTTGGTCAGTGGCGGAGTTCCTCGAGCTGCTCGGGCTGAGCAGGTGGGCTTCGTCGGCCATACAACCGATGTGGATCGCCACGAGGATTGGGCTCTTCCGCGAGTTTCGGGATGGCCGCCGAGCCGAGGGAGCACGATGGTAAGCCTGGCACGCGTCCGGCGAGAGTGCTGGCATGGACAGGCAGCACTTCACCTCGTCGTTGGTCATTCACACCATTTGCTGGACGGGCGACGAGATCGTGCTCGACGCCAGCGGTGCGACTGCGGCTGGCGTTTGCCCGACGTGTGGCACCGCCAGCCAGTACGTCCACGACCGCTACACCCGTCAGCCTCGCGATCTGCCCTGGCGCGGCCGTCGCGTCCGACTCCGTCTGATCGTCCGTCGCTTCCGCTGCCTGAACGACGCCTGTCGGCGGCGCACCTTCGCCGAGTGCTTCGATCCTGTGCTGCGGCGCTACGCCCACTTCACGGCCGATGCCGAAGCTGCCCTCCTTAACTATGGGCGGACCGCCGGTGGAGAGGCCGGCGCCTTCGTCGCCGCCTGCTCGGGGCTATGCGCCAGCGCGGATACGCTCCTGCGTCTGCTCCGTCGCTCAACGAGCAAGCCGACGATCACCCCGACCATCCTCGGCATCGATGAGTTCTCCCTGGCGCGCCGCCATCGCTACGCCACGGTGCTGGTGGACCTGAAGACCCACAAGCCAGTGGATGTGCTGGACACCCACAAAGCTGAGCCAGTGGCCACCTGGCTCAAGGAGCACCCTGGCGTCCAGGTGCTGGTGCGTGATCGCGCTGGCGCCTTCGCTGATGCCGGACGGCAAGGCGCGCCCGATGCTGTTCAGGTTACCGATCGCTTCCATATTGTCCAGAGCGCCAGTCAGGCCCTCGATGAGTTACTGCGTGGCCGACGGCGACGGATCGAGCACGCCACAATCCATGCCGAGCCGATGCCGACCCCGACACCGGCGGTGCCAGACCGTCCACCAAGCAAGGAACGCCTGCGGTCCGAAGCCGCTCGTGCGCGACGGGTGCAGCGCTGGGAAACGGTTCGTCAGCGCCAGGCAGCCGGCGAGCCCATCAGCCAGATTGCGCGTGATCTCGGGATGAGCCGCATGACCGTCCGTCACCTGCTCAGAACACCCGAACCGCCACCACCGATCCACATGCCGCCGCGACCGAGCGGGCTGCGTTCGCCATCGCTGCAGCCCTACGTCCCGTACCTCCAGGATCGCTGGCAGGCGGGATGTACCAATTTTGCCCAGCTCACTCGTGAGATTCGGGCGCTGGGGTATGCCGGGAGCGGCTCGCTGGTCAGTCAAGCCCTCCTGCCCTGGCGGCCTCCCCGCCCCGTCCGAGATAGCGCGTCGCGCCGTGGCCGCCGACGCGTACGCCGCTACAGCGTTCGCTGGCTGTGCCTGCGGCCACCAGAGCAGCTCGACGTTGACGAACACGCCGCGCTCGATCAGGTCCTCGCGGAGGACAACGAGATAGCCAAGGGCCACGCCTTGCTCCAGCAGTTCCGACGCGTGGTGGCCGAGCGCACCGTCGTCGGCCTGAGCCGTTGGCTGACTGACGCCGAAGCCAGTGGGCTCGCGCCGTTTTGTCAGTCTGACAAAAGGGCTCCAGGACGATCGTGCGGCCGTTGAGGCTGGTCTACGGCTGCCGTGGTCCAATGGCCCGGTCGAGGGCCTGGTCACCCGAGTCAATAGGGTTAGCTAGGATGCTTTTCCGTCTTGAATCGTCTTGAAAACATCCTAGCTAACGTCCTTTATATAGGCATGCATCGGCGCGTAGCGACGATCATCCTATATAAAGCTCGTGAAGCGGCAAGGCTATGGCCGTGCCAAACTGGACCTGCTGCGGAGTCGGCTGATCGCCGCGCGGTAGCTGATCCGCGGCGACAGCGTCCAACGCGATCTGACTCGGCGTGGCCGCTATCCTCGCGGTGCTGGTCATCGGCGAGAACGACCAGCACCAAGAAGTACCTCGGCGGCCATCCCGAAACTCGCGGAAGAGCCTAAAGCTCGTGGCGATCCACACTGGACGAAAGTCCCGGCGAACGCCAAGAGCGAGAATGCCGGGAACGTGCGCTCCTGGAAGGCGCGGCATGGAAACGCATCGTGGCAGACATGCACGCTCTCATCCAGTGGACGCTGATCGCCCACAAGGAGTTGGACGCCAGGGGATACCGTGACGAGCGGCTCTGGTTCGGCGCAGCTCGCTGGGACTGAAGGTTGACTTAGACGGTATCGGTGTGGGCTCGGGCTGGGGCGTCGTCCGCCGGAGGTGGGGACGTTGGCGTCGGTGGGGCGGCCCGGTCGGCCAGGAACCAGGCCACCCCCGCACCGGCGATCTCCGGCGGGACGGTATGCGGCCCCGCGAATTCCTGGTAAGTGACGTCGTAGGTGGCCTGCCGAAGTCGGGGCACGATGCGCCGACTGCACTGGTCGATCGGCAGCACCGCGTCGGCGGTGCCATGGGCCACAAACACGCGCGGATGCCCGTGTCGCGTGCCCGGCGCTACAAAGCCCGGCGAGAAGGCCAGCACCCGCCCGAACAGGTCGCCATTGGCCAGGCCCAGCGACAGCGCGTACGAGGCTCCGTCCGAGAAGCCGGCCACCGCGACGTACGCCGGCTCGACGGCGTAGCGCTGGAACGTCCAGGCCAGCGCCTGGTCGACAAAGGCCACATCCGGGCCGAAGCCACCAAGTATGGCATCCCAGGTGCGCCCACGCGAGGCCACCGCCAGAAGCAGGAACCCGCCGTCGTCGGCCAGCGGCTGGAGTGGGTACAGGCCGCCCTCCGCGTCGCCGCCGGCCCCGTGCAGCGACAGGGCCAGCGGCGCTGGCGTTGTGGCCTGGTGCCCCGCCGGCACATACAGCAGCGCATCCCGCACATCATCCAGACCGAGGCGGCGCAGGCCAGAGGCTTCGGCGTCCACCAAGGTACTCGGCTGCGGCCGGGCCTGGAGCTGGTCCACGGCGCCGTCCTGGGCTCTCAGCAGGGCTGTCACTCCCACCAGCGGGGATGTCGTCCCGGTCCACTCGCGGGTGCAGCCGGCCGACAGGGCCGAGGGGGCGAGCGCTCCGACCAACTCCAGGAGCCGCGTGATCGCGCCGCGTCGTGTCTCGCCCATGTGCATCTCAACAATGACTGATAGTAGGACGATTGTCCCGAACGAAGCTGTGGCACCGATTCTGCAGCGTCCCGGACGCCTTGATCGGAGGGCCGTATGGAGAACAGTGAGTTGATCGAACGGAAGGATAGCTACCTGCGGGTGATGGAGCAGGTCCCAACGCAGGTGTACATCGGCGCCGCCCTGGGCAGCATCGGGTGCTCGCTTCTGCTGCGGCTGTTCGGCTTCAAAGACATGGCGCTGTTCGTCGGCCAGTGGCCGCCGACGTTCCTGCTGATGGCGATGGTGCACAAGGTCCTGCGGCCGAGCCAGGAGCAGGGTGTCCGCGATACTCAGCAGGCCGTGCAGGAGGCGAAACGGATGGTCGGCAACCCCTGATATCAGGGGATCTTGCGCTTGCCCCATCTGTCGGGTGGCCTCTTCGCCTACCTCTTGGGCGCGAGCCAACTGCGCCGCTCATGTTCCGCGCGGCTGGCCTGCGTGACAACACCACCAACATTGGCTTGATCTCGGACGCCCAGGCAGGGAGAGCGGAAAGAAGTGCGGGAGGCTACGCGGCCAGCTCCTCGCCTGGCGTTGGGTTCATGAACGCGGGGTACCAGCGGTGGAAGTCGTCGGCGAGATCCTCGTTCAGCACGCGGGTGCGGACCTGGAGCAGCAGGTGGGCGCCACGGGGTGTCCAGCGCATCTGCTGCTTCTTGACCATCCGCTTGCTGACGACCTGGTTAACCGTCGATTCGACGAACGCGCTCGAGACCGCCTCGCCGGCCCGGTAGCGCTCGCCGTAGTTCGGGATGCTGGTCGCATTGGCGCGGATGTAGCCGCCGAACTCGGTCACCGTCTTCAGGAGCTTGCGCTGTTCCAAGCTCACGCCGTCGCTGTCGAGAGCGACCTCGAGGTCATCGATCGTCTGCAAGGCACGGAAGACGTTGCCGTGCCACAGCAGCCACTTGAGCCGCTCCACCTCCTCGGCCACCTCGGCCGCCAGCTTGGGGTTGTCGCGTGACCGGAGGCCCTTGGCCATCTGCGTCATCACGGAGAGCCGCATCGTGACGTGGAACCAATCGAGCAGATGCTCAGCCTGGGGGTTCAGATAAAGAGGTAGGTCGCGGACGTCGTCGCCGCCATCAGTCAGGAACGTCACCTGCTGATTCATTTGCAGTCCTTGAGACCTGAGCACCTCGAAGAGTCGCCGCTTGGGCTTGCAGTCATAGGTCTGGACGAAGCCGAAACACTT
>JAABUZ0100008156.1_pt1 | contig 12399 bp, 6 predicted proteins | sample 5562091 | NCBI WGS metagenome assembly JAABUZ01 (sample SAMN12813069, study PRJNA571459) | rock metagenome | isolation source: Antarctica rocks | place: Antarctica: Victoria Land, Linnaeus Terrace sud | collected 2015-12-21 | reverse complement strand
TGCCCTGGTGCACGAAGCGCGCCTCCGGCCCGACGATCTCGGCGAGATGCGTCAGGAACGCGATGACGTCGTGCTTCGTCTCGCGCTCGATGGCGTCGATCCGCTCGACGTCGAACACGGCCTCGCGCCCTTTGGCCCAAATGGTCTCGGCCGCCGCCTTCGGAATGACGCCGATCTCGGCCAGCGCGTCGCAGGCATGCGCCTCGATCTCGAACCAGATCCGAAACCGGGTCTCAGGCGCCCAGATCGCCACCATGGCGGCGCGGGAATAGCGGGGGATCATGGGGCGGTTCCGGGGGAGGGTGAGGATTTTGAGACTGGTCTCTCTGTAAACGGCCGACGGGGTCCGACGCCAGTTCCCCGGGGTTTTCGCGACCCGGTTGGCGCGACGCGGTGCGTCGCTGTAGATTCGGTAAGACAGAGCGAGTCGCGTGCGCGGGAAGGAGACGATGAGCAGTTTTTACGATCGGCCGATCCTGAACTCGCCTTATAGCGCTCCGGAACTGCACCACCCTCTCGACAAGACGGGCCAGCCGCTGGACGGGGAGCCGAGGAGCGGTCGTCGCCCATCCCGCTTCATCGTGCCGGTGCCGGCCTCGCGCAAGAAGGCGTCGGCCGGTCAGGCTTCGCTCGACCTCGAAACCTATACCGAAAACGCGCTGATCAACGAGGTTCGCGGCTATCTCGACAGATGGCGCGTGCTGCGCAATCCCGCCGACTGGGGCGTCACCGGGCCGACGCAACGGCTCCTCGACCATTGGCGCCACCATCAATTCGTCGGTCCAACCCCGTTCTTCTGCCAGCTCGAAGCCATCGAGACGATCATCTGGCTGACCGAGGTGGCTCCGGGGCGTGCTGCGTCGAGGGGACTCCTGGACCAGATCCGCCAGGCCAACGAGGAGGCCAATCCGGCGCTCTTCCGGCTCGCCATGAAGATGGCCACCGGCAGCGGCAAGACGACCGTGATGGCCATGCTGATCGCCTGGCAGGCGGTGAACGCGGCCCGCAAGGAGTCCAAGGATTTCTCCCGCGCCTTCCTGATCATCACGCCGGGCATCACGATCAAGGACCGGCTTCGCGTGCTGCTGCCGAGCGAGCCCGATAACTACTACGAGACACGCGAGATCGTGCCGCCGGACATGCTGCTCGACATCCGCCGCGCCGAGATCGTGATCACCAACTATCACGCCTTCCAGCACCGCGAGACGTCGGGCCTGTCCAAGGTCGCCAAAAGCTTCATGCAGGGCAATGCGCCCGAGCCGGTCAAGACCGCGGAAACCGATGCGGAGATGCTCGAACGCGCCTGCGAAAAGCTGCTCCGCCACGAGCGCGTCAATGTCATCAACGACGAGGCGCACCATTGCTACAGGCACAAGGTCGGAGGCGACGCGGAAAGCGCCCTGACCGGCGACGACAGGAAGGAGGCGGCCGAGAATGAGGAAACCGCACGGCTCTGGATCAACGGTATCGAGGCGCTGGGCCGCAAGCTGTCGAAGGGCGTCAGGGCCGTCTACGATCTGTCGGCCACGCCATTCTTCCTGCGCGGTTCCGGCTATCCCGAGGGTTATCTGTTTCCCTGGGTCGTTTCCGATTTCAGCCTCATGGACGCGATCGAGAGCGGCATCGTCAAGCTGCCCCGCGTGCCCGTCACCGACAACCTCGCGCAGACCGATTCGGTCGTCTATCGCGACCTGTGGAAGCATGTCGGCAAGAACCTGCCGAAGTCGGCGGCCGGAGCCGGCAAGCTCAGCCCGTTCGATCTGCCGCCGATGCTCCAGACGGCGCTCAATGCGCTCTACAGTCACTATGAAGGCGAGTTCGAGCGGTGGCAGCGCGCCGGCATCGGGGTGCCGCCGGTGTTCATCGTGGTGTGCCAGAACACCGCCATTTCGAAACTGGTGTTCGACTGGATCGCCGGCTTCGAGCGCGGCGATGCCGCGGAGGGCGAACGCGCCGCCTTCCACGCCGGACATCTCGAACTGTTCCGCAACTATGACGAGCACGGCGCCCGTCTGTCACGCCCGCGCACGCTGCTGATCGACTCCCGACAGATCGAATCCGGCGATGCGCTCGACAAGGGTTTTCGCGACGCCGCCGGCCCGGAGATCGAACAGTTCAAGCGGGAGCGTGCCGCCCGCGACGGCGCCGGCGGCGCTCAGGGCGAAGCGAGCGAGAGCGAATTGTTGCGCGAGGTGATGAACACGGTCGGACGCACGGGCCGGCTCGGCGAGCAGATTCGCTGTGTCGTCTCGGTATCGATGCTGACCGAAGGCTGGGACACCAACACCGTGACCCATATCCTCGGCCTTCGCGCTTTCGGCACGCAGCTTTTGTGCGAACAGGTGGTGGGTCGCGGCCTGCGCCGTCAATCCTATGACCTCAACCCGGAAACGGGCCTGTTCGACGTCGAATATGCCGACATCATGGGCATCCCGTTCGATTTCGCGTCCTCCCCGCAGGAGGCCAAGAAGACCACCCCGAAGCCGGTCACGCGCGTTCACGCCATCAAGGAGCGCAGCAAACTGGAGATCGTGTTCCCGCGCGTCAGCGGCTATCGCCGCGAGTTGCCGTCCGAGAAGCTCGACGCCGTCTTTAACGAGGACAGCCGGCTCGAGATCACGCCGCTCGACATCGGCCCCACCTCGGTCGTCATGGAGGGGATCGTCGGCGCCGGCGTCACCATCACGCCGCAGGTGCTGGAGCGCCTGCGCCCTTCCGAGATCAGCTACAATCTCGCCAAGCATCTCCTTTATTCGCATTTCCGCGACGACGAGGGCTTCCCCAAGCAGCACCTTTTTCCGCAGATCCAGCGTCTCGCCCGCCGCTGGCTCGACGAGGGCTATCTGGTCACGAAGGGCGTGCCGATCGGCGCGATCCTTTATCAGGACCAGCTCGCCCGCGCGGCGGAGAAGATCGACATCGCGCTGACGCGTGGCAGCGAGGGCCGGATCGTGGCGGTGCTCGATCCCTACAATCCCAAGGGGTCGACCCGCTTCGTCAATTTCATCACCTCGAAGGCCTGCTGGACGACGGGCGCGCGTCCGCCCAAATGCCAGATCAGCCATGTCGTGCTCGACTCGAGCTGGGAGGAAGGGCTGGCGTTGACCCTGGAGAACCATCCGCGCGTGCTCGCCTATGCCAAGAACCAGGCGATGGGTTTTGAGATTCCCTACCTCGAGAGCGGCACCATGCGACGCTACGTGCCCGATTTCCTCGTCAGGCTCGACGATGGTGGGGACGAGCCGCTCGATCTCGTGCTCGAGGTCAAGGGCATGCGCGACGAGAGCGACAAGGCCAAGGCGCAGACGACGCGCGACCTCTGGGTGCCGGGCGTCAATGCGCTCGGCGGTTTCGGTCGCTGGGCCTTCGCCGAGTTCAGGGATTGGACGATGATGGACGAGGATCTAGCGGCGCTGGTCGAGCGTCTCCTCTTAAAGGTTCCCGCCTGATGGGCCGCCCTCCTAAGTCCTCGAAGCAGATCGATGCGCTCAAGCACGACGCGGCGACGCGGAAAAACATTCCGACCGCCGAAATGGAGAGTTTCTTCCGGCGCGACGAGGATTCGGCGCCGATGCCGCCGAAACATTATCTGCGCGTGCGGCCCCTGGCCGAGGGCCGCACGCGAACCGCCGAGGAACCGAGCACGCCCGAGCTGATCTGGAACGGGGCGCGGATCACCATTACCGACGCGCAGATGAAGGAACTGGCGGAGACCGGCAGTCTTACGCTGTCGGACGCCCAACTCGTCTGGCGCGACAAGGACCGGCAGGACTGGTCCGATCTCGTCGTCAACGTGCCGCCGCTCTACATCCAGGAGAAGATCCACCCCAAGGCGATCATCGACGATCTGAAGCGCCGCACAGCCGAGAAGCGGGATGCACAAACCGAAGCGCCTGATCTGTTCGCAGACTTCAACGGAATAACGCCGGAGCAGCGCGCCGAATTTTATCAGCATGACCAGCACTGGTCGAACCGCATGATCCTGGGCGACAGCCTACAGGTTATGGCGAGCCTCGCGGAGCGTGAGAGCCTGAAGGGTAAGGTGCAATGCATCTATTTCGATCCGCCCTACGGGATCAAGTTTAACTCGAACTGGCAGGTCTCGACGCAAAGCCGCGATGTAAGAGACGGCAGGCAAACCGATATAAGTCGCGAGCCCGAGCAGGTGAAGGCGTTCCGCGACACCTGGAAGGACGGAATTCATTCTTACCTCACCTATCTACGCGATCGCTTCACGGCGATGCGCGATCTCTTGTCGGATAGCGGCTCGATCTTTGTCCAAATTAGCGACGAGAACATGCATCGTGTTCGCGCGCTGCTAGATGAAGCTTTTGGTGAGAGCAATTTTGCATCGCTGATTACATTCCGAAAAAAAATGATGCCGATGGGGTCAGACGTAACCGAAGGCGTGAGCGACTATCTAATTTGGTATGCCAAGAATCGCGCCACAATAAAGAGCCGGCCGTTATTTTATGAGAAGGGGCTAGAGGGTGAGGCTATATGGGCCGACGCCATACTTGAGGATGGTCGTCGGCATAAGCTTACAGGCGACGAACGTCGAGCTCACTCATCACTCCCACCAACCGCGTCCGTATATCAATCGATCTCACTGTTGCCTGCACAATACCGAAAAAATCAAGATTTCAAATGGATCTTTGAGGGTAAAGAGTGGAATCCGCCCAAATCAAACAGTTGGAAAACCGATCGCAATGGGATGCAAAAAGCCTTCAGGGCAAACCGACTACATCCAAGCGGATCTACTCTCAGATACATTCTCCGCCACAGCGACTATCCAGTTGGCCGTATCACCAATTTGTGGGCAGATGCGTCAGGAGCAACGCAACAGAACTACGTAGTACAGACTAATGAGGACGTCGTTAAGCGTTGCATCCTTATGGCCACGGACCCCGGCGATCTCGTGCTCGATCCAACCTGCGGGTCCGGCACAACGGCCTATGTCGCCGAGCAGTGGGGCCGGCGCTGGATTACCATCGATACCAGCCGCGTCGCGCTCGCCCTCGCGCGGACAAGACTGATGGCGGCGCGCTATCCCTGGTATCTGCTTGCCGACAGCCGCGAGGGCCGCGCCAGGGAAGCCGCGCTGACCCAGCGCGTGCCTGCCGACACGCTGGTCCACAACGACATCCGGCAGGGCTTCGTCTACGAGCGCGTGCCGCACATCACGCTGAAATCCATCGCCAACAATCCGCTGATCGACGATATTTGGGCGAAGTGGCAGGCCGTGCTCGAGCCGCTGCGCGCCGAACTCAATGCTGCGCTGGGGACGGCATGGGAGGAATGGCAGATCCCGCGCAACCTTGAGGGCTTAGGCAGTAGGGCTTCGGGCTTAGGGGAGGACGGGCACAGCGAACCTAAGCCCCAAGCCCTAAGCCCTACTGCCTCCCTGCATGCCAAATGGTGGGAAGCGCGCATCGCGCGCCAGCGCGAGATCGACGCCAGCATCGCGGCGCGGGCCGATGTCGAGTACCTCTACGACAAGCCCTACATCGATAATGCACGCGTCCGGGTCGCCGGGCCGTTCACGGTCGAGAGCCTGTCGCCGCATCGCGTGCTGCCCGCGAGCGACGAGGAACTGATCGACGAACTCGATGCCGCCGAGGGCAAGCGCTCGCCGGGCGAGGCCGATCTCGGCGGGGCCGACTTCGCCGCGATCGTGATCGACTACCTCAAGGCCGAGGGCGTCAAGCAGCAGGACAAGGGCGACCGCATCGCCTTCGAAAGCCTGACGCCCTGGCCGGGCCACTTCGTCGGCGCGAGCGGCACCTTCATCGAGGGCGAGAACGGTCCCGAACGCCGCGCCGCCATCCTGATCGGCCCCGAATACGGCACCGTCGGCCGGCAGGACATCGTCGCGGCGGCGCGCGAGGCGGTCGACGCCCGCTTCGACGTGCTGATCGCCTGCGCGTTCAACTTCGACGCCCATTCGTCCGAGCTGGGGAGCCTGGGCAGCCTCAAGATCCTGAAGGCGCGCATCAACCCCGACATGCACATGTCGGAGGAGCTGAAGAATACCGGGCGCGGCAACATGTTCGTCGTGTTCGGCGAACCCGACGTGGAGATCCTGGACGACGGCGGCCCCGAGATCCGGGTGAAGGTGAACGGCGTCGACGTGTTCGATCCCAACACCGGCGACATCCGCTCGAACGACACCGACGGCATCGCGGCCTGGTTCATCGACACCGCCTACAACGAGGAAAGCTTCTTCGTCCGCCACGCCTATTTCCTCGGCGCCAACGACCCCTACAAGAGCCTCAAAACTGCGCTCCAGGCCGAGATCGACGAGGACGCCTGGGCGACGCTCTATTCCGACACCTCGCGTCCGTTTCCGCGCCCGCCCGGCGGCCAAATCGCCATTAAGGTCATCAACCACTTCGGCGACGAGGTGATGAAGGTGTTCACCGTCTAGGGGGAAGGTGTGCGTTAAAATGGTTTCAGTCGTGGCTTCGCTGATGCTCCTTGGGAGACAGCCAAGCCGGACACTCGTCGCTTAGAGATGATGATTTCGACCGAATCATCAAACACCAGGGCAATGGGAACGCCAATGAGGCTTGATTCGCTTGATTTTATCGTCCGCCCAGTAGAGGCGGATTTCAAGGCGATCCTCGCGACGGTGCAGCTCGACGTGGTCTCGCCATTCTATTCAGCATGGTCTCTGGCACGAGTTGACAAGCCCGCTAAAACGAAGGTGCGTTTCGTCACACGCTTGCCCGACCAATTTTACGCGCCGCCGGCGTTCGTGGACAATGATCCAAAGCCTTTGCGGAAACTCATGCAAACGATGGGATCTCGTCTGGAAGTCTACGCGGATCCTAATGTGCATGCGAAGGTGTATGTTGGAATCAAGAGTACTTGGATTGGAAGTGCGAACCTTTCCAAGAATGGCTTTAGTGGCAAAGGAGAACTGCTCTTAAAGTTTGCGACGAACGCACGGATGCGGGCTCTCTTCGGCGAGTTCAGGAATGTTGCTCGGCGTGTAACTGTGCATGATATGCTTAAGCTAGAGGGGTTCATTAGTGCTGGCTTAACAGCGAGGGTGACCCGCCCAGGGGCTACTGACAGCGCCAACTCGGATGCGTCTGCCGATGTTACTTTAGGAGCATCCGTCACAGTGGAGGATTTTGAAGATTGGCTTGACCCGAGCGTCCTTGTGCATCAGCAAATTCGGGCCTCGCTTCAGAACAAGAACAGAATGGTTGGTCACGCCTACTCAGCCTTCCATGGGGGTCTCCAATTTCTTAGTCGTAATCGGCCTATTGCACTGAAGCTACTTGCTGACCCAGACTACGCCTATAGCGACGATGTTAGGTTACTGCTTGCGGCCTTCGTCACTGCGTACGGAGCTGAGTATGGCGGTCCCCGAGGAGGTACTTGGCGAAGTAAGCTGTCGACGAGGCTGGGTGGCACGCAGGAGGGCGGCGGCGCGGGCGACTCTGTGGTCCGACGATTCCTGATCACCCTCCCCGAATACATGCGTCAAAGAGGGCTCTTGTGAACGCATTTCGGTTAGAGAGGAATTAGTGGAACAATGAAAGTGCTCAGCAGCGGGATGCCACGGCTCGGATACCAATACAATGAAGTTACTGATAGCAGATAGCTTCACTGCGGCCTTCAGCCGCCTTTCAAGCCAAGACCAGAAGGCGGTCAAGGCGAGCGTCTTCGATCTCCAGATGGATCCGACCGGCAACGGGCTACAGCTCCACCGCATCGACAACAGTAAGGACCCGAACTTCTGGTCGGCTCGCGTCAACCGCGACGTGCGGCTGATCGTCCATAAGACCGGCGAGTCGATGCTGGTCGCCTATGTCGATCACCATGAGGATGCCTATGCCTGGGCGGAGCGCCGGCGGATCGAGGCGCATCCGCGCACCGGCGCCATCCAGATCGTCGAGGTGCGCGAGCGGGTCGAGGAGGTCGCGCCACCGGCCACGTTCGACTTCGTCAATCCCGAGCCGGCACGGGGCAAGCCGGTGGAAACGGGCGCACCGGGCCTGTTTTCCGCGCTGGACGACGATGCGCTGCTCTCGATCGGCGTGCCCGCCGATTGGCTGGCCGATGTCCGTGCAGCCAATGAAGACGGTTTCTTCGCGCTGACGGCCCACCTGCCGGCCGAAGCTTCCGAAGCCCTGCTCGAATACGTCGTCACCGGCAAGCTGGCCGTACCGACTCCCGTGGCGGCCGATCCCTTCACGCATCCCGATGCGCTGCGCCGCATTCGCCCGATCGCCGATCAGGAGGAACTCGAACAGGCGCTGGCCTTTCCGTGGGAGAAATGGGGCGTCTTCCTCCACCCGTCGCAGCGCGCGCTGGTCGAGCGGAGCTTCTCGGGTCCGGCGCGGGTGGCCGGGTCGGCCGGCACCGGCAAGACCATCGTGGCAATCCATCGCGCCGTCCGGCTGGCCCGCGAGAACCCCAGCGCCCGCATTCTGTTGGCGAGCTTCTCGCAGCCTTTGGCCGATGCCATGGCCAAGAAGCTACTGGTTCTCGCTCCCGAGACGGGCGGCATCGTTGCCCGGATCACCACCGCGTCGTTCCGGGGGATCGCCGAAGAGATGTTTCAGCTCGAATATGGCGTGCGCCCCCGCATCGCCTCCGATGCCACATTGCGTGAACGGTTGCGGGCTGCGGCGACCGCGACGGGACTCAAGGGGTTCTCCGAGCGCTTCCTACTCTCCGAATGGACCAATGTCGTCGACGCCTGGGGCCTGATCTCGATCGACGCCTATTCGACCGTTCAGCGCATGGGCCGCAAGAGCCGGCTCGGCCCCAACCAGCGCGAACGCCTGTGGTCCGTCTTCGCGGCGGTTCGCGAGGCGCTGGCCGCGGAACGCTTCACGACCTGGGCGGACGTTTTCATCGGCTTGGCGGAGGCCCTGGTGCGCCGCCCGTCCAAACCGTTCGACCATGTCGTCATCGACGAAGCGCAGGATCTTGCGCCGGCCGAACTCCGGTTTTTCGCCGCGCTGGCGCCCGCTCAGCCGGATGGTCTGTTCCTGTCAGGCGACATCGGCCAGCGGATTTTCCAGCATCCCTATTCGTGGGCAAGCCTCGGCGTCGACGTGCGGGGCCGATCGCACACGCTCAAGGTCTGCTACCGCACCTCGCAACAGATTCGGTGCGCCGCTGATCGGCTCTTGCCGACCGTCTTGCGCGACGCCGACGGTACGGAGGATGAGCGTCGCGGGATCATCTCGGTCTTCGATGGGCCGCCACCGGACGTCAGATCCCTCGCCACTGTTGCGGCCGAGGCCGAGTGCGTTCGCGACACGATCGCGACCTGGCTCCGCGAGGGTATCGTGGCCCATGAGATCGGTCTCTTCGTCCGGACGCCGCAGCTCGTCGGGCGCGCGCGGGCTGCGATCGAGGGGCTGGCCGGTTCCGACGCGATGGTGACCGGACCCATGAGCCTCGCCAAAGGACTGGAATTCCGCGCCGTCGTGGTGATGGCGTGCGACGAGGGTATTCTGCCGCTCGACGAGCGTGTGGCCGACGCCGCAGACGAGGCGGAGCTCGACGACATCTACGAAACGGAGCGGCGACTGCTCTACGTCGCCTGCACCCGGGCGCGCGAGCATCTGCTGCTGACCGGAGTGACACCGACATCTGAATACCTCGCGGATTTCATTCTATAATAGCAGCGTCAGAGGGCACTCCTTTGGAGCCCACAATGGCCGTTGTCTTTGCAATGCGAGCGCCCGAGTTCGAGGTGGGTCTGGCCAAAGCCCGCGAGTGGCTGCCGGCTCTGGCTCCATAAACATCATCCCTGGCCGTCCTCCAAGGAGCGCGCAGATCACCGTTGCGGCGGCTGCCCCGATCCGCCATGGTGCCACGCGACAGCAGCATAACAGCCATGACGCTCACGGGAGAACGCTTGTCCGGGGATTTCATCCTGACCACGCAGGATCTGGCAAAGGAGTTTCGCGGCATCGTGGCGGTCGATGGCGTGGACCTCGCGGTGGAACGCGGCACCATCCACGCGCTGATCGGCCCCAACGGCGCCGGCAAGACCACCTGCTTCAACCTGCTGACCAAGTTCCTGTCGCCGACGCGCGGCCGCATCGCCTTCAAGGGCCGCGACATCACGCGGGTGGGCGCGGCCGACGTGGCGCGGCTCGGCATCGTGCGCTCGTTCCAGATCTCGGCCACCTTTCCGCACCTCACGGTGCTGCAGAACGTGCGCATCGCGCTGCAGCGCCGGCGCGGCGACAATTTCGATTTCTGGCGATCGGAAAAGCTGCTGCGCCGCTACGACGCCGAGGCCCGCGACCTCATCGAACAGGTGGGGCTGGCCGGCTTCGCCGACGGGCTCGCGGCGGATCTCAGCTACGGCCGCAAGCGCGCGCTCGAACTCGCCACCACGCTGGCGCTCGATCCCGAACTCATGCTGCTCGACGAGCCCATGGCCGGCATGGCCCACGAGGAGATCGACCGCACGGCCGCACTGATCCGGCGGGCGGCCCGCAACCGCACGGTTCTCATGGTGGAGCACAACCTGTCGGTCGTGGCGTCGCTCAGCGACAGGATCACCGTGCTGGCCCGCGGCCGGGTGCTGGCCGAAGGCCCCTACGACGAGGTGTCGCGCGATCCCCGCGTCGTGGAAGCCTATATCGGGACCGGACATGCCTGACGCCGCACTCGCGCCCGCCACGCTCGCGCCCGACCCCGCCGCCACCCCCGAGGCCGGCCCGAGCCTCAGCGTCTCGGACCTGCACGCCTGGTACGGCGAGTCCCACGTGCTGCACGGCATGGCGTTCGAGGTGCCCAAGGGCGAGGTCGTGACGCTGCTGGGCCGCAACGGCGCCGGCAAGACCACGACGCTGCGCGCCGTCATGGGCGTCATGGGGAAGCGCCGCGGCTCGATCCGCTTCGAGGGGCAGGAGACGATCCGGATGCCGTCGCGCCTCATCGCCCGGGCCGGCATCGGCTACTGCCCCGAGGAGCGCGGCATCTTCGCGAGCCTGTCGGTCGAGGAGAACCTCATGCTGCCGCCCGTGGTGCGGCCCGGCGGCATGTCGCGCGAGACGATCTTCACGCTGTTTCCGAACCTGCGCGAGCGGCTTTCCAGCGGCGGCACCAAGATGTCGGGCGGCGAGCAGCAGATGCTGGCCATCGCCCGAATCCTGCGCTCGGGCGCGAGCCTGCTGCTGCTCGACGAGCCGACCGAGGGCCTGGCGCCCGTCATCGTGCAGCAGATCGGCCGCACCATCGCCCGGCTCAAGGCCGAGGGCTATACGATCGTCCTGGTCGAGCAGAACTTCCGCTTCGCCGCGACCGTGGCGGACCGCCACTACGTGGTCGAGCAGGGGCGCGTGGTCGACATGATCCCGAACCGGGATCTCGACGCCAATCTCGACAAGCTCCACACCTACCTCGGCGTGTGACCACGAAGACGATCAAGGGAGAACGACGATGATGAAACGGATCCTGATGGCCGCGACCGCGCTTTCGGCGCTGGTCGCGGCGGCCCACGCCGAAGTGTCGGTCAAGATCGGCGTGCTCAACGACCGCTCGGGCCCTTACGTCGACATCTCGGGCGAGCCGTCGGTCAATGCTGTCCGCATGGCGATCGAGGATTTCGAGGCCGCCAAGAAGGGCATCAAGGTCGACATCGTCGCGGCCGACCATCAGAACAAGCCCGACACGGGCTCGAACATCGCCCGCCAATGGTTCGATCAAGACAGCGTCGATGTCATCGTCGACGTGCCGAACTCGGGCGTGGCGCTCGCCGTGTCCAAGGTGACTCGCGAGAAGAACAAGATCTTCATGAATTCGGGCGCCGGAACTTCGGCGTTGACGGGCGAGCAATGTTCGCCCAACACGGTCCACTGGACCTACGACACCTATGCGCTCGCTAAGAGCACCGCGGCCGCCCTGCTGAAACAGGGAGGCAAGAGCTGGTTCTTCATCACGGCCGACTACGCCTTCGGCCACCAACTCCAGACCGATGCATCGAAATTCGTGCAGGCGAACGGCGGCACCGTGGTGGGCTCCGTCAACGCACCCTTCCCGACCAGCGACTTCTCGTCATTCCTGCTGCAGGCGCAGGGCTCGGGCGCCCAGGTTGTGGGGCTCGCCAACGCGGGCTCCGACACCGTCAATGCCATCAAGCAGGCGGCCGAGTTCGGTGTGGTGTCGGGCGGCCAAAAGCTCGCCGGCCTCCTGGTCTTCATCTCGGACGTGAACGCACTGGGCCTCCCGGTCGCGCAGGGGCTGGACCTGACGACGGCCTTCTACTGGGACCACGACGACGGCACGCGGGCCTGGACCAAGCGCTACGAGGCGCTGAACGACGGCAAAGTCCCCACTATGGATCAGGCCGGCGTCTACGCCAGCGTCCTCCATTATCTCAAGGCCGTCGACGCGCTGAAGGGCAAGGACACG